>ENA-OQBU01000014-OQBU01000014.1-human-gut-metagenome-genome-assembly--contig:-NODE-14-length-71778-cov-4.167395_pt1 | contig 71778 bp, 83 predicted proteins | sample MGYA00242492_ERZ504566 | MGnify/ENA primary metagenome ERZ504566 (study PRJEB26092, sample SAMD00036261) | human gut metagenome | host: Homo sapiens | study: EMG produced TPA metagenomics assembly of...
AGGTAAGGCTGGTCGTTTTAAGCCTGTCCCCAATGAGTACACGATGGTCATTTAAGTCTGTCCCCCAATGAATAGGTGCGGAAAGGGTGTGAATGTTTTGATTTACGCGCTATGATGAGCCCTTGCATAGAGAGCCCGGCGGAATGGTAACGGTCGCCGGGACACGTTTTTGAAAGGACAATCATGTCAGACGAACTTCGTTCCATCCCGCCCCAACACGGGTCCTTTGTTTTTACGTCGGAGTCGGTGACCGAAGGTCATCCCGATAAGATCGCCGACCAGATCAGCGACGCCGTCCTCGACGCAATCCTCGCCAAAGAAATAGAGCTCCAGGAGCAGGGCTACATCGCCCCCAACGGCGTGCCTGCCAACGTGGAGAACGTCCGCTGCGCCTGCGAGACCCTCGTGACCACCGGCACCGTCATCGTCGCCGGCGAGATTCGCACCCAGGCCTACGTAGACGTTCAGGAAATCGCCCGTGGCGTTATCCGCCGCATTGGCTACAACCGTGCCAAGTTCGGTTTGACTGCGACACCTGCGGCGCATGAGCCTCATCCACGAGCAGTCGCCCGATATCGCCCAAGGCGTTGACGAGTCCTTCGAGACCCAGACCGGCGCTACCACCGACCCGATCGACCTGATCGTGCCGGCGACCAGGGCATGATGTTCGGATATGCCTCCAACGAGACCAAGACCCTCATGCCCATGCCGCACTACCTGGCAAGCCGCCTGGCCGAGCGCCTGGCCGCCGTGCGCCACGACGGTACCCTGCCCTATCTGCGTCCCGACGGCAAGACCCAGGTCACCGTGCGCTACGAGGAAGGCAAGCCCGTCGAGGTCACGACCATCGTCATCTCCACGCAGCACGCTGCCGAGATCGAGGACATGGGCAAGATCAAGGCCGACCTCATCGAGCACGTCATCACCCCGGTCATGGCCGCTGAGAACATGCCGTGGGATAACGCGGACATCTACGTGAACCCCACAGGTCGCTTTGTCGTGGGCGGCCCCATGGGCGACACGGGCCTCACCGGCCGCAAGATCATCGTCGATACCTACGGCGGCTACGGTCGTCACGGCGGCGGTGCCTTTAGCGGAAAGGACTGTACCAAGGTTGACCGCTCCGCCGCGTATGCCGCGCGCTGGGTCGCCAAGAACGTGGTCGCAGCCGGTCTGGCCGACCGCTGCGAAGTCGAGCTTGCCTACGCCATCGGCGTTTCCAAGCCCCTCTCAATCATGGTCGACACCTTCGGTACCGCGCATGTTGCCGAGGACAAGATCGTCGAGGCCGTAGAGAAGACCTTCGACCTGCGCCCAGGTGCCATCATCCGCGACCTAGACCTGCGTCGCCCCATCTACGAAAGACGGCAGCCTACGGTCACTTCGGCCGCGAAGACCCCGACTTCACCTGGGAGAAAACCGACCGAGTCAAAGAACTCAAAGCAGCCTGCGGCCTGTAAGCTAACGGCAAAAGCTACAGCCAAGAAACAACGCACCAAAAGAAGTACCGGCTCCAACCGGTACTTCTTTTTATTAATTCCGGTGGTGAAGATGCTTCGATATGAGCCTACGCTGCGTCCCTAGCTAATGAATTTTGCCATTCTAGCAACCCCAACCATGTATCCTTAGTCCCGAGGGCGGGGCATAAGGTCGATCGCGAGTTCCGCACGAGCCGGAGAGCACTTAATGTGCTCTCCGTGCGAGCAGGACTGTCCGAGCAGGCGACCTTATGCCCCGCCCCTCGGGACGACGGGATAGAACAGGAGCGCATATGGCAGGCAAGCCGCAAACACTAGCTACGACCTCGGCATTCGAGATCTTGGGCCCCGTCATGGTCGGCCCCAGCTCATCGCACACCGCCGGCGCTGCGGTGCGCCCAAGTTGCCGCCAGCCTGTTGGAAGGTCGCATCACCAAGGTCACCTTTGGCCTGTGGAACTCCTTCGCCCACACCTGCCGCGGCCACGGCACCGACCGTGCGCTCGTCGCGGGCATCCTGGGCCTCGACACCGATGACGAGAACATCAAGCAGGCCTTCGACCTCGCGCGCGAGCAGGGCCTAGAATATCACTTTGGCATCAAGGGCGACGACGCCTCCATCCACCCCAATACCGTCGACATCGACATGGTCGACGACACGGGCGCCACGGCACAGGTCCGCGGCGAGAGCCTGGGCGGTGGCAAGATGCGCATCAGCCGCATTAACGCGTCGGCGTCGACATCTCAGGTATGTATTCCACGCTCTTCGTGGCACACAAGGACGTCCCCGGTGTACTCGCCGCGCTCACCAACCTGCTCGCCTACGCACACGTGAACATCGCCTTCTGCCGCACCTACCGCACCGAAGTGGGCGGCCAGGCTTACTCCGTCTTTGAGACCGACGGTGCGCCCGACGACACCGTCGTCCCCATGCTCCGCAAGCTCGACAATGTCGATTACGCGACCTTTATCGAGCTCCCCGGTTCTGCCTCGTCGCTCTCCCCCCGGCGTCTCGGCCAAGGAAATCTTCGACGACGGCGAGCAGCTGCTCGATGCGTGCGAGGAACTGGGGCTCAGCATTGGCGCCGTTATGGCCGTGCGAGAGGCGCGCCTGACCGGTGAGGCGCACGCCGTCGCCGCCATGCGCCGCGTGCTCGACGTCATGCGCGAGGAGACCACAGCCCCCATCGCCAATCCGCAGCGTTCGCTCGGCGGGCTTATCGGCGGCGAGGCCAAGCTTGTCGAAGCCACCGGCCGCAACGATTTGAGCACGAGCCTGATGGGCACCGTTCAAACCGACGCCGTGGCCCGCGCGATGGCCGTGCTCGAGCGCTCCGCCACGATGGGAGTGATCGTCGCCGCTCCCACGGCAGGCTCCGCGGGCGTCGTCCCCGGCTGCGTGCTGGCGCTCGCAGACCATTTGCAGCTGGACGACGAGCAGGTCATGGATGCCCTTTTATTGCGCCGCCGCCATCGGCCTCAACCTCACCACGAGCGCCTGCGTCGCCGGCGCCGAGGGCGGCTGCCAGGCCGAGGTGGGAAGCGCCGCCGCCATGGCTGCCGCCGCGCTGGTGCAGATGCTCGGAGGCACGCCCGAGCAGGCGCTCGACGCCAGTTCCATCGCGCTGAGTAACCTATTGGGACTCGTATGCGATCCCGTAGGAGGCCTTGTGGAGGTGCCCTGCCAAAACCGCAACGCTATCGGCGTGGCCGCGGCCTTCAGCTCGGCGCAGCTCGCCCTCGCCGGCATCAAGAGCCTGGTGCCGTTTGACCAGATGGCACATGTAATGCTCTCGGTGGGCCACGCGTTGCCAGCCACGCTGCGCGAGACGGCAAAGGGCGGCATCGCGCAGGCTCCGGCCGCACTTTCGGCCTGTGCAAAATGCGGTGTGTGCGGATAGCGACTAAGAACGACTCAAAGGTGGGACATTTGTCCCAGCTCTTTCGAATGCCACCGTTTCCGTACCACAAACAGCAGGGCAATCGCTATAATGCAAGCCCAGTAAAAACACGATGAACCGCAAGGCGAAAATCGAAGGATATGCATACGATGTCGCAAAACGATCGAACTCAACTGATTCCCGATCCGCAGCAGCCGAGCAGGCACACCGGCGGCGTTCAGTCACCGCGTCCTATCGCGCCGAGCCACGGTCAGCAGCGTGGTGCGGCAAACGCGCCAACGCCCGAACCAACAGCGACAGCAGCGTCAACAACGTCAGCAGCGCCAGGCAAACGGCAATGCGCCCAAGCAGCCCCCCACGCACGCCCGAGGCGATCGCGGCCCCGCGCGCAAGTCCGCCGGCAACAATAAGTCGGGCAAAAAGACGACACTCTTTGTCGTCTTGGGTCTTATCGTCATTGTCTATATCGTAGGAATCGTAGCGTTTTCGCAGCTAGCCTACCCCAACACCACCATTGCCGGCGTCGACGTCTCGTTCTCCAACGCTTCGTCTGCCGCTACCAAGGTCAATTCGGCATGGAAGCACTATAAGCTCACCGTGACAGGCGATGACTTTAGCTGGACCTATCAGCCCGAGTCCGATGAGCCCATCGTCGATGGCGAAGCTGCCGCAAAAGAGATTATCAGCCACAACGAAGCCTTTGTATGGCCGGTCCGCCTTGTGGAATCCTTAAGCGGCAAGGCCAAAACAACCGCTACCTCCAACGAAGTCGATCTTGATCAAGACGTCGACCTGTCCATGCTCTCCGATACCTTTGACCAAAAGAAGTTTGAGAAGGATCTGGGCGCCGCCATCGACGAGTTTAACGAGGGGCGTTCGGGCACGTTCGAGGCCAATAGCTCCTATGACGAGCAGGCCGGCAAGTTTACCGTCGAGAAGGCGCGCTCCAACGAAAAACTCAACCGCGAGCATGTCATTAAGTATGCCGAGCTCGAGCTTGCCTCGCTGGCCGAGACCGTAGATCTTTCCAAGCTCGGCAACGATGCCTATGAGCCGCTCAATGGAACGCTGACCGATGATCAGATTCAGGCCGCATGCGATGCCGCCAACAACTTCCTGGGCGTCAACGTGACCCTCAAGCTCAACGGCGAGGATGCCGGCAAGGTTGATGGCAGCTCCGTGTTGCAGTGGATCAGCTTTGCCGATCCGGCCAATCCCACGCTCGATACGTCGCAGATCAGCAGCTGGGCAGCCGAGCTCGCCAACGGCTTTAATACCGTGGGCTCCACTCGCTGGTGGACGCGCGCCGATGGCAAGCAGTGCGCCGTCGAAGGCGGCGACTTTGGTTGGTCCATCGACAGCAGCTCGCTCGCCAAGCAGGTCGAGGACGCCATTAACAACAAGCAGACCGGCGAAATCGAGATCAAGTACTCCCAGAAGGCCGACACCTTTACCGCAAAGGGAGAGCCCGACTGGAAGGCGTATATCGACGTCGACCTGTCCGAGCAGCACGCGCGCTACTATGACGAGAACGGTAATATCGTTTGGGAGGCCAACTTTATATCCGGCAAACCGGGCGAAGACGCCACCCCCGAGGGCGTGTGGCAGATCAACAGCAACGACGGCGGCAGCACCCTGATCGGAGCCAAGGACCCCGAGACCGGTAAGCCCAAATACGAAAGCCCGGTGAGCTACTGGATGCCGTTCGAGGGCAATATGATCGGCTTCCACGATGCCACCTGGCAAAACGACAAGAGCTTCGATAACGCCGAGTCGTACAAATGGTGCGGCAGCCACGGCTGCATCAACCTGCGTCTGGCAGACGCCAAGGCACTTCACGACTGCATCAAAGTCGGCCTGTGCGTGGTTGTCCACTCGTAGTGCAACGCGCGCATTCCTACAACGTGGAACCGCAGCGACCAATCTAACAGTTCCGAAAGAAACCGTCCTATGCGCCCGCCCCAACCGGTGGGCGCATATACTTATCGAGGTACTTTCTATAAAGGAGACGCTATGCCGAATGTCCCCACCATTACCCCGGGCCCGGATGATACCGAGCACACGCCCGAAGGTGCCACCGAAACGATTCCTCTGATTACAAACGTGCATGCCGATAAGCAGAACGGACGCGCGAACGATGCGGCCGAGATTTCCGATGAAGAGGCATACGCCAAGCTCAAGGCAAAACGTGCCGAACGTCGGCGCAAAAGCTGATTCGACGCGGTATTGCCGCCGGCGTCGTGGGTGCCATCGCGCTCATTGCCATTGTCGCAACCCTGGTTATCAATGCGCAGCCACAGGGCGCTAGCGAGCCTGTGACCGACATGGTGACCGAGGGCACGTTTACCACAACGGTCGAAGCGAAAGGCCAGCTCAAACCCATTTCGTCCTCAGTGGTCTCCCCTTCTGTCGACGGCACGGTCGATTCGATCAACGTTCAGCCGGGCCAATCCGTTAACGAGGGCGACGTGCTTATGACCATTAAAAAACGACGAGCTCGATCGCAACGTTGCCGAGGCGCAGCGTGCAGTTGCAGCCGCCCAGGAAGACCTCACCAACGCGCAGAAAGCCGCCGCTGCCGCGCAGGCCACCCCAACGACGGACGATGATGGAGCTTCCGCAGCAGCTGGCATCACTGCCGCATCAGCGGACACAAACGCCGTATCGGCCGCACAGCGCAGCCTCGCATCGGCCCAGGCAAACCTCGATCAGGCGAACGCCAAGGCAGCCAGCCGTACGGTCACGGCCCCGAGCTCGGGTAGCATCGTGGAGCTCAACGCCAAGGTGGGCGCCACGGTAACAGGCGGCATGATCATGGGCGAAAGCGATACGAGCGGCGGCAAGCAGTGCATGCAAATCGCCGACCTATCCAAGATGAAGGTGACCGTGCAGGTAGGCGAAAAGGACATCGCCAAGATCGCCGTTGGGCAGAGCGCCAACGTCACGTATCCTGCGTTTCCCGATATCGTGAGCCAGGGCACCGTCACGGCTATCGCATCGGTGGCAAACTCCGACGCCGCCAACGGTGGCGGTGGCAGCGTAACCTTTACGTCGACATTCTCATTGAGGCGCCCGACGCGCGCCTGAAGCCGGGCATGACGGCCGAGGTATCGGTGGTGACCGAGCAGCTCGACGACGTGGTGATGGTGCCGACGATGGCGCTCATGACCGAAGACGGCGAACATTATTACGTCAACGTGGCGACCGATGACGAGGGCAAGCAGACCCGTCGCGTGAAGGTGACTGTCGTGACGCAAAACGACAACGAAGCCGTAGTCGGCAAGACACAGGTCAAGCGCGACGACCAAGGCAACGAGATCAACCCCAACGTGCCGGTTACCAAGCTGCGCGATGGCGACACCCTCGTCATGGACACCGGAGCGGACGCAACGGCTGACGGCGGCTACGGCGCGGATTCGGGCAGTATGTCTGCCGACGAGGGCATGTAATGCGTCCCGTTATCGACATCCGCAACGTGCACCGCATCTTTGAGAGCGAGGCGGGGTGTGCCCACATCCTGCACAACGTGAGCCTGGCGGTAAATCCCGGCGAATTCGTCGCTATCACCGGCCCCTCGGGCTCGGGCAAGTCGACGCTCATGAACATCCTAGGCTGCCTGGATAAGCCGACGGCGGGCGGCTACTACCTGCAAGGGCTCAACGTGGCCGAGCTTGACGATGACGAGCTCACCGAAGTTCGCGCCCTGAGCATTGGCTTTGTCTTTCAGAGCTTCAACCTGCTGCCGCGCCTGTCGGTTATCGAAAACGTGATGCTGCCGCTGGCCTACACCAATGTGCCCCGTAGCCAGCGCGAGATGCGCGCCGTGCACGCGCTGCAGGCCGTCACGCTGCCGGTCGACCACTGGGACCACCGCATATCCGAGCTCTCGGGCGGCCAGATGCAGCGTGTCGCAATCGCGCGCGCCCTCGTCAATGACCCGCCCATCATCCTAGCCGATGAGCCGACGGGAAACCTGGACTCCGCTACCGGAGCGCTTGTGATGGAGACCTTCCATAAGCTCCAGAAGCGCGGCAAAACCATCGTGCTTATCACACACGACCCCAGCATCGCCGCCGAGGCCGACCGTGCCGTGACCATCCGCGACGGTCGCATTCACGACGGCGCGTATATTCCACATGCACCGCGGACCCTGCGCAGCGCCGTAGATAGCCTACCCATGATTTCCGCCTCCACCAACCCGCCGAAAGGAGTGGTGGCATGAGCGCCCGCGATCTCATCCAGGAAGCCCTTCACTCGCTCGAAGCCAACAAGGGGCGCAGCCTGCTCACCATCCTGGGCATTGTCATCGGCATCGCCTCGGTTATCGCCATGACTTCGCTCATCGGCGGTATCCAAAACAGCCTGGTCAACAGTCTGGGCCTCAATGCGGCACGCATGGTGCAAATCTATTCGTCGCAAGAACTCACCGAGTCGGACATCGAGAAGCTTCAAAAACTGGTGCCGCAGATAGAGCAGATCGGCATTGTCGACAGCGCGTATACCGAGTATAAGACCGGCGATAAAAGCTATACCGTCATGGCACAGGGTGTCGATAGCGACATGCTCGGCGCCGTGGGGGCCAGCAAGCTCGTTGCGGGGCGCACCTATTCCCAGGCCGAGTCCCAATCAGGCTCGCGCGTGGCGCTCATCAGCCGCAACGGCGCCGATCAGCTTTACGGCAACGAACAGGATGCGCTGGGGAAAACCATCAAGGTGTCCAACGGCGAGGTGCAGATTGTAGGCGTGATTGATGGCGGCAGCGACTCCATGGGCTCGCTCACGCTGTATATGCCACGCGAAACTATCTCCGGACTGTTTGGCGACGAGAATCCTTCATTCCCCAGCGTGACGGCACTTGCCGCCGAGGGCACGGACATGGATGAGCTCTGCAAAACCATCGAGTCCAAGGTGCGCGCGATGAAGGGCATCGAGGAGGAGGACGAGTACGACAGTGTATCGGCAACCTCCATGAAAAGCGCTATCGATGCACTCAACTCCTTTATGGGCGCATTCTCGCTCATCATGGGTGCTGTCGCCAGCATCTCGCTGCTTGTCGGCGGTATCGGCATTATGAATATGATGCTCACCAACGTATCTGAACGCATCCGCGAGATCGGCATCCGCCGTGCTCTGGGCGCCAGTCGTCGCGATATCGCCGCGCAGTTTTTTGGCCGAGTCCTCGGCGCTGTGCGTCACCGGCGGACTATTGGGGTGTCCTGATTGGCTATCTGCTGGCATGGGGACTCACGTTCTTTGCCGCAAGCTCGGGTATCATGAGCGAGTTTGGAGCTACCGGGACGATCACGCCAAGCTTCTCCATTACGACAGTGTTGATCGCGTTTGCCGTATCGGTCGGCATCGGCGTAATCTTTGGCTTCTATCCCGCTCGCGCGCGGCAAAGCTCGACCCGGTGGAGTGCCTACGCTACCAGTAAGCCACCACCAACAAGTTGCGGTGAATTAGGGACTGAATATGCTATTTAGCAGCAAAAACAGACGCTATTTCACCGCAACTTATTGAAGGGCTGCTTGCGCCAGTTCCGTGCGTCGTCCTCGAGCGATTGGCGGATGACAGGCTTGTACGGGTCGAGCTTGCTCGGGGTGCTCCTCCTCGCAGGCGGGAGGGCACGCATGCGCGGCGAGCGCCTAGCGCGCGAACTCCCGTAAGAGCGCGTCTTCCACTTCCCTAAGCGAAAGGGCCCCGCCTCCCTCGGCGGGACGGGCGACCACGATACAGCGCGCTTCCACGTCGCGCGCGGAGGCGATCTTCTCGGCCGTGCCGCCTACGGTTCCCGAGTCCTTGGTCACAAGCCACTGGGCGCCCACCTGCCGAAGCATCGCCTCGTTGAGCTCGCGGGTGAAGGGCCCCTGCATGCCGATGACGTGCGACGGCGAAAACCCCGCGTCGATGCACTTCGTTATAGCACCGGGCAGAGGGAGCACACGCACGAAGAAGCGCTCCGCGAAATCGGCGACGCGCGTGTAGGGAGCAAGCTCCTTGCTCCCCGTCGTGAGAAGCGCGCGACCCGGGTTCTCGGAGAGAAAGCGCGCCGCGCAGGCGATCGACGCGACCGACACGACGCCTTTGGGCAGCACCTCGACCGGGCGCGCAAGGCGCAGGCATCGTGCACCCACGGCGAGCGAAGCGGCCCGGATGTTGCCGCTTGCGAGCGTAGCGAAGGGGTGCGTGGCGTCGACGACGATGCGCGCGCCGGAAAGCTCACGCTCCATGTCGGCCTCGTCGAGCCTGCCCGCATGCACCTCGATGCCCGGAAGCTCGCCCAAAAGCTCGCCTCCGTACTCGGTTGCCGCGTAGGCACGGGCGGGGATGCCCGCCCCGCTCGCCCATTCGCACAGAAGGCGGCCCTCGGTGGTGCCGGCGAAGATGCGCAGCGCCGGCGCGGATGCGGGGGCCGTCACTTCGGGCCGCCTGGGCGCGTGATCTGGTAGAGCAGCGCGTTCATAATGGCGGCCGCCACGGTCGAGCCGCCCTTGCGACCCCTCGCGACGATGGCCGGCACGCGTCGCGCGAGTAGCTCCTCTTTCGCCTCGACCACGTTCACAAACCCAACCGGCACCCCAACGACGAGCGCGGGCGCGATCTTCCCCGCGTCCATGAGCTCGGCGAGGCGCAGAAGTGCTGTGGGAGCGTTGCCGACGGCCACGATGAGCGGACCCTCGATGCCGCAAGCTTTGTCCATGCTCGCAACGGCGCGAGTCGTGCCCGCGGCGCGCGCCGTTGCGGCGACATCAGGGTCGGCCATATAGCACACGGCCTGGCAGCCGATCTTCGCGAGCGCGGGCTTGCTTATGCCTGCGAGCGCCATGTTCGTGTCGGTGAGCACCGTGGCCCCTGCGCGCAGTGCGTCGAGCGCACAGTGCGCGGCGTCATGGGTGAACACGAGGGAATCGGCGTACGAGAAGTCAGCAGTGGTGTGGATGACGCGCTTCACGACGGGCTCTTCGAGCGGCGGGAACGTGCGGCCGCCGAGCTCTTCGGTGATGATCTCAAAGCTGCGCCGCTCGATGTCGCCGGGCGCATCTCCTTGGAATCCATCTAGTACTCCACTCCTTCCCTTGCACATATCCTCTGCTCGTAGGGGTGTTTCTCGCACCGCATCTCGGTTATGTAGTCGGCCTTCTCCACGATCTTGCGGGAAGGCGCGCGCCCGGTGAGCGCTACTTCGACGCCGCGCGCGGACATATCGAGCGCGCGGTCCACGAGCGCCTCGTCGACAAGCCCCTTCGAAAGCGCGTCGAGCGCCTCGTCGAGCACGAGCAGCCCCTCCTGCGCGCCCTCGAGCTCGGCGAGCGCGGAAGCGAGGTTCCCATCGTGCAGCTCGCGCGTCGCGGCAAGTTCTTCCGACGTCATGGACCAGGTAAACTTGTCCGACGCCTTCCCCGCGAACACGAGCACGCCGAAATGCTCGGCGAGCAGGCGCACCTCCCCGCTTTCGCCGTCTTTCAGGAACTGCACGACGACGACGCGGCGGCCTGCGGCGAGCATGCGAAGGGCGAGGCCCATCGCCGCCGTGGTCTTGCCTTTGCCGTCGCCATGATACACGTGGATCATACGCCCTCCTCGATAATGCGGTAGACATACTCCATGTCGAGCGCCCCGCGCACGGAGTCGGCCAGGCGGTCGAACTCGCGCGCACGGTGATCGGCCGCGGACACCGCGCCCTCAGCACCCACGACGCTCTCGGGCAGGCCGCGCATGCGCGCGAGCGAGCGCGCGAGGGCGAGTGCCACCCCCGGTTCGTCGAACAGGCCGTGGAGATAGGTTCCGAACACGTTTCCGCAGGCCGCGCCTTCTGGTTTGCCGCCAATCGTGCCCGCAGGGGCGCAGGAGACGGTCGTTTCGCCGTCGTGAATCTCGTACCCACGCGCCGTCATGCCGTTCCACACCGAGAACGCGCCTTGGGCGCCCGTGATGCGCAGCTCCGACTGGGCGAGGCGCTTTTCCTCCTTGAACACCGTACTTGCAGAGATGAGCCCAAGCCCGCGCGCGGTGCCAGCGCCTTCCCTGCCGTGCGGGTCGGAAAGCTCGTCTCCCAAAAGCTGGTAGCCTCCGCATATGCCGAGCACCGGCGTGCCCGCGCCGAAAGCGCGCGTACACAGGCTCCGATGCCGCTAGCCGCAAGCCAGCGCGCGTCGTCGACCGTGGACTTCGAGCCGGGAAGCACCACCAGGTCGGGTCGGCCCAGATCGGTCGCGAGGAAACGTAGCGCACGCCCATGCCGGGCACGCGCGAAAGCGGGTCGAAGTCGGTGAAGTTCGACAGATGCGGAAGGCGCACGACGGCGACGTCGATGACGCCGCGCGCCTCGCGGGCAGTTAGGCGCGGCGCGAGCGAGTCCTCGTCGTCCAGGTCGAGCGTAAGATACGGCACGACCCCCACGACGGGAACCCCGCACATTTTCTCGAGCGGAGCCAAACCCGGGCGCAGGATTCCACATCGCCGCGGAACTTGTTCACCACAAGCCCCCGCAAAAGCGCGCGGTCCTCGGGCGCAAGGAGCGCGACCGTGCCGTAGAGCTGGGCAAACACCCCGCCTGGGTCGATGTCGCCCGCGAGCAGCACGGGGGAGGACACGGCGCGCGCGAGCCCCATGTTGACGATGTCGTTTTCGGCAAGGTTGATTTCGACGGGGCTGCCGGCGCCCTCGATGACGATGACGTCGTTTTCCTCCGCGAGCGAATCGAACGCCTCCAAAATCTGCGGCATGAGCGCCTTCTTTCGCGCGAAGTAGTCCCTCGCGGCGAAGGCTCCCTGCGCCTTGCCGGCCACGATGAGCTGGCTTCGGTGATCGCTTTCGGGCTTGAGCAGGATGGGGTTCATGCGCATGTCGGGCGCGATGCCGCACGCCTCGGCCTGCATGATCTGAGCGCGCCCCATCTCGAGCCCGTCGGCCGTGACACCGCTGTTGAGCGCCATGTTCTGGCTCTTGAAGGGAGCCACGCGCAGGCCGTCCTGCGAAAGCACGCGGCACAGCCCCGCCGCAAGCAGGCTCTTCCCCGCGTTCGACATGGTGCCCTGGATCATGATGGGCTTCGCCCTACCCACGGGTATCGACCTCCTTCGCCAAGCCTCGGCCATCCGCGCCCGCCATAGCGCCGCTGCAAGAAGCGCCGCCCCGTTCGTCGGGTTCGCCTTCGCCCGATGCGCCTTCCGCCCGAAGCGCGCGGCTGAACGCCATCGCAAGCCGGGCGTTCTCCTTGCGCGTGCGCACCGCGACGCGGCACCAGAAACGGGACAGCACCGAAAACGAGTCGCACGTGCGGACCAAAACCCCCTGTTTATACAGCGCTCGGGGATGTCTTTTCGCCGGCGTGCGGACTAAAGGAAGTTCGCATCCGACGGCACGACGGAAAGCCCGAGCGAGGAGAGCTCGTGGGAAAGCCACGCTCGCTCGCCCGCCAATACATCGCGCGTGCGCGAGACGTATTCGACGTCTTCCAGGGCGGCGATGCCCGCGGCCTCGGCGACCGAGGAGACGGGCCACGCCTGCCCCGCCCGACGAATCCCCTCGATGAGTTGGGCGTTTCCGCTGATCAGATACCCCAACCGCAACCCTGCCATTCCGTAGAGCTTGGTGAACGCGGAGAGCACGGCCACATGGTGCGAACACGCGGCGCGTGCGGCCACGCTCCTTTCGCGGGCGTCGGGCGCAAATCCGAGAAAGCACTCGTCCACGACGAGCAGCGCGCCCACCTGCTCGCAGCGGCAAGCCGCGGCATCGATCACGCGGGGGTCGACGAGGCGCCCCGTCGGGTTGTTCGGATTGCAGAGGTACGCCACGTCTCCCGGCCCCTCGATCGCGCGGGCGAAGGAGGCGGGCACGTCGAAGTCATCCGCTTCGGAGAGCGGGAACTCCTGCACGCATGCGCCGTAGTACGATGCCGCCTCCGCATATTCAGAGAACGTCGGCGCGCACACGACGATGCGTTTCGGGTGCACCGCCGCGGCGAGCCGCCAGATGATGTCGGACGCGCCCGCGCCGCAGACGATAGTATCTTCGGGAATGCCCTGGGTGCGCGCTAGGGCACGAACGAGGGCGAGGCTTTCCCTATCGGGGTAGGCGTCGATTCGAGAAAGCGCCTTGCAAGCTGCGGCGACGGCGCGCGGCGATGGGCCTGCCGGATTCACGTTCACCGAGAAGTCGATGAGGTCGGAGGCGCCCCCTTCGCAAGCGATGCCGAGCGATTGCCGGCTGCCCCATGCGCACGGGCGCGCAGGATTCCCCCGGCAGCCCGGGACGCGGCGTGGTCTTCCCTCATACCATCGCCCCCACGACAAGCACGACCGCCGCGCGCGCGGCGCCGAAGACGACGAGCGCGCATACGGACGCGGCGAGCATGAGCCTTGTCGCCCGGGCGATGTCGCCCCACTCGATTTCGCGGGACACGTCGCCTATCGTCGGTTTCTCAACGAGCTTGCCGAAATACACCGCGGGTCCTGCCAGGCGCAGCCCAAGCGCGCCCGCGCACGCTGACTCGGTCTGCGCCGCGTTCGGGCTCGCATGGCGACGCCTGTCGCGGCGCCAGATGCGCGCCGCCCCGCGCGCGTCGAGCCCGACGATCGGGCACACGGCGATCATGAACAAGGCCGATAAGCGCGAGGGAATCCAGTTCACCGCATCGTCGAGGCGCGCCGAGGCGCGGCCGAAGTCGATGTAGCGCTCGTTTTTGTAGCCCACCATGCTGTCGAGCGTGTTCACCGCCTTGTACGCCATGCCCAAGGGCGCACCCCCGATCATAAGGTAGAAAAGCGGCGCGATGACGCCATCGCTCGCGTTCTCCGCCACCGTTTCCACGGCGGCGCGCGCAACGCCCTGCTCGTCGAGAACAGATGTGTCGCGTCCCACGATGAGCCCGACGGCTTCGCGCGCCGCGACAAGGCCGCCCTTCGAGAACGCGCGGGCCACGGCCAGGCTCTGGCGGCGCAGCTCGCATGCCGCGAGAATCTGATAGCTCGCCCATGCCTCGGCCACGAAGCGCAAGCCGGAGTGAACCATGCCGCAAAGATGCAGGATTCCCCAGGTCAAAAGCCCACACGCAAGCGGAAGCGCCACGGCGAGCACAAGCCCTGCGGCGCGCGTGCCCGCGGACGTTTGCGGGAATGCGCCCCGCAGGCGGCCTTCGGCCCACGTGATCGTGCGCCCCATGGCGACGACGGGATGGGGAAGCCAGCGCGGGTCGCCGAAGGCAAGGTCGGCCGCGAACCCGGCGGCGACGGCAAGAATCGTCATCACCGGGCATCGCCCCCCGAAGCGGGGCGAACGTCGCGAAGGCAGCGCCCATCCCAGGTGGCGGCCCATGCGCCGCCCGGCTCGGTATGCACGTCGAAGTATCCCATTTTCGGGACAGCTAGCTCGGAGAGCAGCGCTTTCACGGTACCCGCGTGAACGACGAAGACGGCGCGCCCACTCCCCTGGGAGCGCTCCGATTCGCACGCCTCCCGAAACGCCGCGAGGACGCGGCGGGTGAAATCGCTCTTGCCCTCGCCATGCGGGCAGCGCGTCTCACACCAGGAGTCTACCCAGGCGCGGTAACGCGCATCCTCTTTAAGTTCGGCGGCGCTTCGCCCCTCGAAGTCGCCGAAATCCATCTCGCGCAGACCGGGGCACGCCATAAGCTCCGCGTTCGGGAAGAGAATGCGCGCCGTCTGGTCGGTGCGGGCCATGCCGCTCGTGATAACACGGAACACGTCACGACAGCACGCGAGGTCGCGCAAAGCGCGCTCGCCCGCGCTCGACAGGGGTTCGTCGGTGCCCGCCCCGCTGTAGCATGGTCTTCCGTGCCCGCCGTGGCACCATGGCGCACGAAGACGACTTCCAAAGGCGCGCCCGCGCCCAGCGTCCCTCGAGGCGCATCGGCAGTGTTTCCTTTGATGACCTGGGGAATCCCGCACGTCATGCGCACGACGACGTCGGCGCGCGCAGCGAGCGCGCATCCCAGCGCCCCGCGCGCTCGCGCCATTGGGCGTCTTCCGCACGCATGGGGACGACCCCCGAGCCCACCAAGGACAGAATCACTGCGTCGAAGCCGATCAGCCGCTCGAGCGCCCGGTCAGCGTCGAGCGCACGTACGAGTTCCTCAGCACGGTACGCGACGCGGCCGGCAAAAGCCGCGGGCACGCCGCCCTCCGCAAGCTGCGCCACGTCGACGAAATCGTCCGCCGCGAACCTGAGCTTTTCGCGCACGAAGGTCCTCTTCCCCGAATGCGCACCACCTACCACGAGAATCATAGGAGCATGCCCCCCGCCACCAGCATGGCAAGCATCGCGAGCTCGGCCCATTGCAGAAACCATCCGGCCAAATCACCCGTCACCCCGCCGAAGCGGGACAGGGCAACATGGCGGTACCACGCGAGCGCCAAAAGCCCCGCCACCGCCATAAGGGCGCCGACGGCCTGAGCGCACGCGACCATCCCTGAAGCCGAAGCCGCAGCGAAAGCGCAAAGCGGCACGACGATCGCCGCGCGCTTCTTCGCAGGCGAGAGCCCAGCGGCCATGCCGTCCGCCCGCGCGGCAGGCCAGCATTCTACGGCGAGCCCCGAAAGCGCGCGGGAGAACACGAGCGAGCACAGAAGCGCGAGGAACGCCCCCGCCGTAAGCGGCAGCGCGGTGAACAGGGAAAACTGCAGAATAAGGTACACGACAACACCAATGACCCCGAAGGCGCCCGCCCGCGGGTCGTGCATGATCTCGAGCTTTTGCTCGCGTGGGGCCCAACTTGCAAGTGCGTCGGAGGTGTCGCAGAGCCCGTCTAGGTGGATGCCTCCCGTCACCGCCACAGGCAGCGCCACGAGCACGGCCGCGACGATGGTCGCGGGCACGCCGAGAAGGTTCGCCACGTGCCCCCACGCCGTCATGAGGAAGCCTTCCGCAAGGCCCACCAGGGGAAACGCGGCAAGCGCATGGGTTGACCCGAAATCGGTCCAGGCCGATTTCGGGACGGGGATGCGCGAGAACGTTCCGAACGCCGCGCCGATTGCCTCTGCTATCTTCACCTTGTAGGTCCTTCGCCTTTCATCCACACGGGAATCCCGCATACCACTTCGACTGCGCGGTCGGCCAGCACCGCCACGCCCGCGTTCACGCGCGCGAGCGCGCGCCTCCATACCTCGGTCCCCTCATCGTAGCGCATCCCATCGGCGAACACGTCGACGGTGACCACCACCGTATACGCAGCGGCCTGAGCGAGCCGTTCAATGCCTCCGAGCACCTCGCGCGCCACAGCGTCGGGTCACGTGGGGACAAGCCGCCTTCCGCGAAAAGCTCGTTTGCAACCAGGTTGCCCACGTCCTCCAAAAGAAGCGTGCAGCCGCGCGGAAGCCCGGGCACTGCGGCGCCCACGTCACGCGTGCGCTCGAGGGTGGAAAACCCCTTGCCCTCGCGCAGCGCCCGATGGCGCGCGATGCGGCGGGCGCCCTCTTCCCCGAAGAGCTCCATCGTTGCCAGGTACACGCGAAGGCCGTCGTGCCCGAGGCACAGGGACTCGGCGTAGGCGCTCTTGCCGCTCGCGGCGGCGCCGATGACGAGTGTCACCGTCATTTTCCGGCCTCGAAATGCTCGTAAGCAGCCATGCCAGTCGCCGTGAACGTCTTCCCATCCCGGTACACGCGCAGCGCCGAATCCAGAAGGGGCAGATACGCCATGGCGCCCGCGCTCGCCCAAGTCGCATGCCTGCGTCGAGGGGTGCCTTTATACCGAGCTCGCGAAGGAGCTCCTGGCTTGCGGGTTCGCTTGATGCGTGGGTGCCCACGAGGTAGCCCAAGGCGTTGGGGCACAGGCGCGCCGCGCACAGGGCCGCCGTGCAGGATATGACCCCGTCGAGGAGCGTCGGCGCCTTCGAGGCCGCGGCCCCCAGGTAGAAGCCGCACATCGCCGCGATGTCGAAGCCGCCCACCTTCGAGAGCACGTCGATCGGGTCGGCGGGATCAGGCGAGTTCGCGTCGATAGCGCGCTCGACCACGTCGCGCTTGCGCGCGAGCGAGGCGTCCGAGAGCCCCGCGCCGCGCCCGACGAAGCTCCGCGCGTCCGCCTGGATGAGCACTGCGGCCACCGCCGCCGAGGTGGTCGTGTTGCCGATGCCCATCTCGCCCGCGGCGAGAAGGCGCACGCCGGCGCGGGCGAGCCCGCACGCGACGGCGATTCCGACCTCGATCGCGCGCACGGCCCCATCGCGAGACATAGCGGAGCCGAGCGCGATGTTGCCGCTCCCTCGCTGCACGTTCGCGCGCACCATGCGCGCGTCTTCTATGCCCCGGGCCATACCCACGTCGACGGGCACGACCTCGGCACCCGCGAACGCCGCCATGCGACAGGCGCTCGTGGCCCCCTCGCACATGTTGCGCGCGACGGCTCGCGTCACGTCTTGCCCGCTTTGCGACACGCCTTCGGCAACGACCCCGTTGTCGGAGAAGAACACCGCGAGCGCACGGGGAAACTCGGCCACCTCGGCGCTCCCCTGAGCTGCAGCGATACACGCGACGGCGTCTTCAAAGTCGCCCAATCCCCCCAAGGGGTGCGCGATGGAGTCCCACGCGGCGTACGCGGCGGCGCGAGCGCACTCGTCCGCGGGCGCAATCCGGGAGAGCGCGGCTTCGAGCACGGCGCCCGGCGCCGACGAGAAAGCGCGCTCGACTTCCTCGCGAATGCAGGCAAGCGCGGTTTCGGTTGCTTCAGCCATGCCGTCTCCTCTCTGCAAACGACGCTGCGGCAGACGCGAACGCGCGCGCAACGTCGGGGTTCGCAGGATAGTACACATGCGGGAAGCCCGCAACCAGGGACGGGGTAGTCGTCATGCACGGCCAGCCTTTGTCGCGCCGGGGCTTTTGCGCCCAGAAGTCGCCGCCCGGGCAGGTGGACTGCCAGTAGTGGAACTCGTGCGCGCGGATGCGTGTGCCGCGCGGCCCGTAGAGCCCGTCGCGTTGGGAAGTGAGATTCACGTACCCGAAATGGGACAGCCTTCCCCCGTTCTCGCTTGCGCCCTCAAGGGCGCCCGCAACAGGCCAGCGCCGCCCCTCGCTATCGGCGATTTCGCGCTGCAGGTACAGAAACCCACCGCATTCGGCGACCGTCGGCATGCCAGATTCCACCGCACGCCGCGCCGCCTCGCGCATCGGCGCGTTCTCGGAGAGCTGCCGCGCATGGAGCTCCGGGTAGCCGCCTCCCAGATAGAGGGCGCTTGTCCCCCGGGGCAACTCGCTATCACACAGGGGGCTGAAAAAGGCCAGCTCGCAACCCAGGTCCTCGAGCGCGCGCAGGTTCTCCTCGTAGTAGAACGAGAACGCCTCGTCACGCGCGACGGCGATGATGGGCCGCGCTCCCGCGATCGGCTTCAACCGGTAAGGTTCCTCGCGGATATCGGGGGCCGTCGCCGCTATTTCGAGCAAGCGGTCGACGTCGACGCTCTTTTCCACCAGCTCGGCCATCTTGTCGATGCGCGCGGAGAGCTGCTCGACCTCGTCGGCGGTCACAAGGCCCAAATGCCGGCTTTCGAGCGAGAACGCCTCGTCGGCGGGGATATTCCCCAAAACCGCGACGCCCGTGTGCTTCTCGATCGCAGGCGCCGCGTAGGCGCAGGCAGCGGCGCTCGTCTTGTTCAGCACGACGCCGCGCACGTTCGCACAAGGCAGGAACTCGGCGATGCCGCGGATTACGGCGGCGAGCGATAAAGACGCCCCACGCCCATTCACCACTAAAACGACCGGCGTTTCCGTGTCGCGCGCAACCTGGTAGCTGCTCGCGTCGGCCACGCCGGGCGCATGCCGTCGAGAAGCCCATGACCCCCTCGAGCACCGCGACATCCGCACCCGCGGCGCCGCGTGCGAGCAGGGCACGCAGCGTCGGGGCGTCGGTGAAGAAGCCGTCTAAGTTGCCCGAGCGCGCACCAACGACGCGGCGATGAAAGAGCGGGTCAATGTAGTCGGGGCCGCATTTGAAGGCCGAGCATGCGAGGCCGCGGCGCGCGAGCGCGCGCAGGAGCGCGCACGTAACGACCGTCTTGCCGCTCCCGCTCGAGGGCGCAGCGACCATGAAGCGCGGAATGGACGTGCTCACCGGGCGCCGCCTTCCCCACCTGCACCACGCGCACTGACGAGGAACACGGGGTTTTGCGCCTTCATAAGATGGTGCGAGCCTACAGCCTCGGCACGGGTGGCCGACACCTGGCACGCCTCGAACCCCTTAAAGCGCGAACCCGAGAGGAGCGCGCACGCCTCGGTGAGCGTCTCAACGGTGACGCATGGCACGCACAGGCGAACCTGCGAGTTCTTCTCGAGCGCCGCCTCCACGATGGAGGGAAGCTCGCCCGCGCTCCCGCCGACGAACACGGCGTCGGGGGACGGGCAGTTTCGCGAGCGCTTCGGGGGCGATACCGGGGACCGCATGCACGTTGCCACACCCGAATGCATCCGCGTTCTCTCGGATGAGCCGCACGCCGGCCGCGTTGCGCTCGACCGCCCATACCGACCCCGCTCGCGCGACGAGCGCCGCCTCGATCGACACGCTCCCCGTGCCGGCGCCGACGTCCCACACGGTGTCGGTCGCGGTAAGGCGCAGCTTCGCGAGCGCGACGGCGCGCACCTCCTGCTTGGTCATGGGAACGTCGCCGCGGATAAAGAGCTCGTCGGGAATGCCCGAGGAAGCATACGGCCAGCGGGAGCCCGCAGGCGACCCGGCGCCGCCTGCGAACTCGATAAGCATCACGTTCAAGTCGTCGAACGTCTGGCCTGCGATTTCACTTGCGGTCGCGCAGGTGATGCGCTCGTCGGGGTACGACAGGCGCTCGGCCACCGTCACGCGCGCGCCCCGAAGCCCGCCTGCACCAAGCTCGCCGGAAAGCCGCGAGGGGTCTTCCCCGCCCGGACGTGACGAGGAAGAGCTCACCTGCGCGCTCGGCCTCGGCCACGATGTCGCACGCCACGCCGTGAGCGCTCGCAAAGCGCCAATCCTGCCATGGACGCGCGAGGCGCGCGGCGAGATACGACGCTGAGCTTATGCCGGGAATGACGCGCACGTCCACCTGCGCGTTGCCGGAGAGCGCCTCCACCAGGCGGCGCGCGCCGCTGAACAGCCCCACATCGCCCGTCATCACGACCACGGCGCGCTGCCACGACGCCGCATCGGTGAGCGCGGCGACGATGTCCGCCGTCTTCACGAGCTCGCATCTCACCACGTCGGGCGGCACGTCGATGCCGGCAAGCGCGCGATGAGCGCCGATGACCACGTCGGCGATGTCGATCGCGTCGAGCGCCGCGCGCGAGAGCAAGTCGGGGTTTCCGGGCCCCGCCCCGATGATCGTTACCTTTCGCATGGAATCTCCCGATACCCGCGCGGCGTGACCATACGGCCGCCTACGAGCGTCGTGTCCGCGTTGCCGACGAACACGGTGGTGAACATGTCGGCGTCGATCTCCCCCAGCTCGGAGAGCCTGCACATGCCCGACTGCTGCCCCTCGCGCCCGATGTTGCGTACCCAGCCGCAGAGCGTGTCGGGGGCCTTCCATTCGAGCATAATCTTCGCCGCGCGTGAGAGCCTGTCGGCGCGCTTTCTGCTGCGCGGGTTGTACAAACAGATGCAGAAGTCGGCACTCGCGACGGCGGCGAGCCTGCGCTCGATGACCTCCCATGGCGTGAGCAGGTCGGAGAGCGACACGACCGCGAAGTCGTGGGCAAGCGGGGCGCCGAGCACCGCCGACCCGCTCTGAGCCGCGGTGGCCCCGGCGATAACTTCCACGTCTACATCGGGGTAGTCCTCCGAAAGCTCCAACACGGGGCTCGCCATGCCGTACACGCCCGCGTCACCGCTGCACACGAGCGCCACGGCTTCTCCGCTCTGCGCGCGCGAAAGTGCCAGGCGGCACCGTTCGACCTCGTGCATCATCGGCGTCGCGAGATGTGCCGCGTCGGGCACGGCGGCGAGCGCGAGCTCCACGTATTTCGTGTACCCCACAACGATGTCGGCCGCCTCGAGCGCACGCCGAGCCGCAATCGTCATGCCGTCGGGGCCGCCCGGGCCGATCCCCACCACGAAGAGCTTTCCCATCACCGCTCCTTAAACGAAAGTTCGATAGTTACCTTGGAAAAACGCGACAGTCACGCCGCCGTGGGCGAGCTTCGGGAAGATAAGTTTGCCCCCGTCCGCGAGCGCCGCGCGCTCGCACACGTTGTCGACCCCCACCGTCGCGCGCACGAAATCAGATGGCGAAACGCTGCCTTCGACCTGCGACAACTCCTCTGCGGAATACGTCGCAAGCGGGATATTGCGCGCGCGGCAGAAGGCGAGCAGACCCTCCTCGTGCGCCTTCACGTCGATCGTCGCCGCCTCGCGCACGGCCGAAGGCGAGATGCCCGCCTGCCCGCACGCGAGAAGAAACGCCTCCCCGATCGCTTCGGAGCACGCACCGCGACGACACCCTATGCCCGCAACGATGCAGGGCACGACAAGGCGAAGCGGCTCGGGTGCAGGCGTCTGCGCCCGCACACCCGCCGGCTTCCCCGTCTCACCGGCGGGCACGACCTCGCCCGTTGTCTCCGCCGCGCGAACGGACGTACCTGCATTCGCGCCAGCGAACGGTGACACGACGATATCGGCCCGAGCGCGGTCGGACGCAATGTCAACCCCCTCAGGCGGCTGTCCCGAAATAGGCATGTCGGAATAGAGCGCCACGCGCCCGCCCGAAAGCAGCCGCGCCGACACTCGCTTGATAGCCTCGGGATTCGAAACGGCGAGCCCCGCACAGCGCGCCCACGTATCCACCGCCCACACGCCGCGGACGTCGGTCGCCGTGGTGATGACGGGGATGGCCCCTGCCGCGCGTGCCACAGTTTGCGCAAGCTCGTTCGCACCGCCCAAATGCCCCGACAAAAGCGGGACGGCAAAGCGCCCCGCCTCGTCGATCACCACAACCGCGGGATCGGTTGCCTTCGAGGCGACATGCGGCGCGATCGCCCGCACGGCGATGCCCGCCGCGCCCACGAACAGAAGCGCGTCCGACGCTTCCCACGCGAGCGCCGTCCATGCGCGCAGGTCGGCCTTCCCCTCGCCGAACCCGCGCGAAACGGAAACGTCCCAGCCAAGGTCATCTTCACCTGTCTGCGCGCAATCGGAAAGCGCGCGTGCGGTGCGCTCCGCCAACGCATACCCCCTCTCAGTGAACGCTATGCAGGAAACCCTCATCTAGCGCACCACCATCGTCGAGAAGTAGCTGCCCCGATCGGGCACATCGTCGAGCGAGCGGTACAAGCGCTCGCCCGGAAGCCCACAGTCCTCTACGAGCTCGGCACCGTCGAAGGAGCCCTCCTCGTGAAGGATGCGCTTCGCGTCCGCAAGCGAGCGGCGCGCCTTCATGACCACCTTCGTCCCCGGCCAGCCGATTGCGCGGCGCACCCCGCACAGCGCGCCTTTACTCATACGTCGCCCCCAATTCCCCGATAACTGCATCGGCGCCCGACGTGCGGAAAAGCTCGCGGCGCTCGGCGTCGAACACGACAGCGGCGATGTCGCATGCGCCCGCCGCGCGGCGGCGCAACCTGTCCTCGATTGCCGCAGCGAGCGAGGCGCGCGCAGCGTCCCCTACGCCGCGGCCTCGATTACCTCGAGCGCCGCCGTGGTCGTGACCGACGACATGATCTCACGCACGGTCTTCGCGCCCGCGCCGGCCAAGCGCGTGGGCGGCCAGAATCTCCGCGCGGCAGTCGGCGGTACGCGAATGGGTGTCCATGATGCCGCCCGCGACCTTCACCAGCTTGCCGATGTGTCCCACAAGAAGGACATTGGTAAATCCCTCGCGAACGCAGCAATCAATCGCATCGCCCACAAAGTTGGAGATGAAGACCACCGGCGCACCGTTTAGGTGGAAATGCCCCGAGATGAACTGCGCGCCGTAGTTGCCGGGCGTGAGCACGACTCCGCGCCGCCCCATAGCCGCATGCTGCCGGATCTCGAGCTCGATGCTGTCGCGCAAGGCAGCGAGGCTGCGCGGCTCGACGATGCCCGTCGTGCCCAAGATGGAGATGCCGTCCTCTATCCCCAGGTGCGGGTTGAAGGTCTTTTTGGCAAGGGCAACACCCTCGGGCACCGAAATCGTCACAGCAATATTTCCAGAAAAGCCGTGCGCGGCGCACACCTCGCGCACCGCCGAAGTGATCATCGCGCGCGGCGTCGCGTTGATGGCGGCCGCCCCCACCGGCTGCTCGAGCCCGGGCAGCGTCACGCGCCCCACGCCCACGCCGCCATCGACAGAAACTTCCGATTCGCGCGTGGGCACGCCCTTGCTGCCCGCAGCGCCCGTGCCCGACCCCGCATGTTCCACGCGCGCGTACACGAGCACGCCGTCGGTCACATCGGCATCGTCGCCTGCGTCCTTTCGCACGGCGCACTGGGCACACCCCTCGCCGATGCATGCGTCGACCACGTTCGCCTCGACGGGCAGCCCGCCGGGGGTGACGATCGAGACGTGGCTGACGGGCTTTCGTGACAAGAGCATCTCGCAGGCCGCCTTCGCCGCGAGCGCGGCGCAGCTCCCCGTGGTGTAGCCGCAGCGCAGGCGGGTCGTCCCGGTATATATGTAGTGCTCGAAGGCCACGCTAGCTGCTCGCCTTCCGATACCCCGTGGCAAACGAAGGGTCGTAAAGCTTGCTGCGCTCGTACGACTCCGCTTGCGCGCCGTCGTGCGCAAGCCCGCCGCGAGCTCCGAGCACGCGGCCCACCACCACGAGCGCCGTGCGGTCGATGCCCTCTCGCGCGCCCGCATCGGCGAGCGTGCCCACTGTGCAGCGCACCACGCGCTCCTCAGGCCAGGTCGCCTTGTACACGAGCGCCGCCGGCTCGTCGGAGCTGCGGCCCGCGGCCAAAAGCTCGGCGGAAAGCTCGGCGAGCATACCCGAGCTCAGGAAGATGACCATAGTCGAGCCGCTTTCCGCATGGTGCGCATGCCCTCGCCCGCGGGCATGGGGGTACGTCCGGAAAGCCGCGTGATCACGACTGACTGGCTGATTCCCGGCAGCGTGTATTCCTGGCGAAGCGCCGCCGCGGCACCGCAAAAGCTCGACACGCCGGGCACCACCTCGTAGTCCACGCCGCGCGCGTCGAGCGCGTCCATCTGCTCCTGGATGGCGCCGTACAGGCACGGGTCGCCCGTGTGCAGGCGCACCACTTCCTCGCCCCGCGCATCTGCCGCGCACATCACGTCGAGCACTTCCTCCAAGGTCATGTGCGCGCTGTCGTAGACGATGCAGGATTCCTTGCACTCAGCGAGCAGCTCGGGGTTCACAAGGCTTCCCGCCCAAACGACCACGTCGGCCGCGCGCAGAAGGCGCGCCCCGCGCAGCGTGATAAGGTCGGCGGCGCCCGAGCCTGCGCCAACGATATGAATCATCCGAGCCTTCCCTTCCCGTTTCTCATCGCAACCGTTTACGCCGCCATTCGCGCAGCGGGCAAAACACGCGCCTGCGGCGGCAATCGGCACAAATACGCAGGCAGGAGGCGCAATGCCGCCCGCCCTGGCTTTGACACGTTCACAAGTGCCCACTATCATAGTAAAAAGTTTCGGCAACGAGCATATGACAATCGGATAAAAGGAAATGACCGGCGCGGCGCCCGCACAGCCCGCGCTGGCTTGCGGAGGGAACCAGGTGGGAATCCTGGGCAAGGGACATTACTGTATAGGACGCGCGGGCGAACCGCCTCGCGCCCCAAGCCAGACTGCTTCGCCTTTTCCTCACGGCATCGCCGTGGCGTTAGCTCCTTGTGAACCCCGAGGGGTGCGCTTTTCTTTCGCTTGTGCCGACAAGCAACTGTCGCCGGGGGACCGGCAAACCGAGGAAAGGAAAAACCATGTCCGACCAGATGTCACGCCGCGGCTTCATGGGCGCCGCAGCAACCGGAGCCGTCGCGCTCGCCGGAGTCGCGCTCGCGGGCTGCTCCAACACCTCCGCGAGTTCCGAAAAATCGAGTGAAAAGGAGAAGGCCGTGAAGCCGGTCATCCTCGTCACGAGCTTCGGCACGAGCTACAACGACTCGCGCCACATCACCATCGGCGCCATCGAAGACGCTATCCGCGAGAAGTACTGGCAGGACTACGACATTCGCCGCGCCTTCACCGCGCAGATCATCATCGACAAGCTGAAGAAGCGCGACGGCATCACGATCGACAACATGACCGAGGCGCTCGACCGCTGCGTGGAAGACGGCGTGAAGGAAATCGTCGTGCAGCCGACGCATCTCATGGGTGGCCTGGAATACACCGACGTGAAAGACGAGCTCGACAAGTACGCCGACAAGTTCGACAAGATCTCGCTCGGCGACCCGCTGCTCACCTCCGACGACGACTACAAGAAGGTGGCCGCAGCCATTAAGGAGAACATGGCGTCCTTCGACGACGGCAAGACGGCGCTGTGCCTCATGGGCCACGGCACCGAAGCCGATTCCAACGCCGACTATGCCAAGATGCAGGAAGTGTTTAAGAACGAGGGCTTGACGCAGTTCTTCGTCGGCACCGTCGAAGCCGAACCGACCTGCGAGGATGTTATCGCCGCCGCGAGCGCCGCAGGCTACAAGAAGGCCGTGCTCGCGCCGTTCATGGTGGTCGCGGGCGACCACGCGAATAACGACATGGCAGACGAGACCGACCCCGACAGCTGGGCTGCGAAGTTCGTGGCCGCCGGCTTCGAAGTGACGTGCCTGCTCCAGGGTCTGGGACAGAACGTCGCGGTCGACGACATCTACGTCTCGCACGTGGACGACGCCATCGCCAAGCTGTAAACTCGCCGCGCACCGGGGCCGCCGGTCGCGCCCGTGCAACGGGGCATGCGCCTTCCCCGACTGACGGCGCATGCCCGTTGCATTCGCATCCCGCCCGCCCACCGCACGGCGCGGGCGGTCGAAGCGATTGAAAGGAACCCCCTCCATGTTGAAGAAAACCCTCGCCTTCGCCCTGTCAGCGGCGCTTTTCGCGTTTTCGCTCGCCGGCTGCGGCGGAAATTCAATCGACAGCGCAAAGGCAAGCGATGCCGATTCCCAGGAAAAGACCGAACAGGCGGCCGATGCGCCCGAGGGCGCAAGCGCTGCCCCCATCACCGCCGACAAGGTGGCCGACGGCACTATCCGATCACCGTAGATTCCAGCTCGAACATGTTCAGGATTGTGGACGCCCAGCTCATCGTGGAAAACGGCTCCATGCACTGCGTGATGACGCTTTCCGGCACGGGCTACGGCAAGCTCTTCATGGGCACGGGCGACGAGGCTGCCGCCGCGAGCGAGGCCGACTTCATCCCCTATGTGGAAAACGCGGAAGGCAAGTACACCTACGACGTGCCCGTTGAAGCGCTCGACGAGGACACCGCCTGCGCCGCGTGGAGTATTAGAAAAGAGCAGTGGTACGACCGCACGCTCGTGTTCGAATCCGCCGGCGTCGATCTGCGCGCCGACGCACTGAAGTAACGCCATGCGGTCGATTCTTCCCAAGGGGGAAAGCAGGAAGCGTCGCAGCATCGCGGTGCGCGCGATCGCCTGCGTTCTCGTCGCCCTGCTCGCGCTTCCCTTCGCGGGGTGCAGTGCGAGCCCGAACGCGACCGGTGGCACGGCAGGCTCTCAGGAATACACTGTGAGCGTCTCGCTCTCCGGCGGGTCAGGGCGCGCAAGCATCGCCTCACCCACCACAATTGTGAAGGATGGCGACACCTACACCGCGACCATCACCTGGTCGAGTTCGAACTACGACAAGATGACCGTCGACGGCGTAGACTACGCGCCATAAACGACGGCGGCAACTCCACGTTCGAGATACCCGTCACGCTCGACGAGGACATCGCCGTGTCGGCCGAGACCGTCGCCATGTCGACACCGCACACCATCGACTACACGATCCACTTCGACTCATCCACCATGAAGAAGAAAACGGGCGACGATGCAAGCGGCGACTCCCCTGCGGGAACGGCTTCAAGCGCCGCGGCCGACTTCCACAACGCCGATTTGGGCTGCGGCTGGGAGCCGACGGGGACGCTTCAGCTAGAATACGCCAAGCACTTCACTGTCGACGAGTTCGAAGGCGGCTTGCGGCTTATCTGCGTTTCGAACGGGGAGCGCTTCCTCGTGGTGCCGCAGGATGCGAAGGTACCTGATGGGTTGAGCTCCGACATCGCGGTCATAAGGCGCCCCGCCGACAAGGTGTACCTCGTGTCGTCGGCGACGATGTGCCTGGTCGACGCGCTCGATGCGAACGACAATATCCTCATGTCGGGCACGAAGGCCGACGATTGCTCGGTCGGGGGCTTCAAAAGCGCGCTCGAAAGTGGGGCGATCGCCTACGGCGGCAAGTACAGCGCGCCCGACTACGAGCGAATATCGGCCTCGGGCTGCACGCTCGCCATCGAGAACACCATGATCAACCACACGCCCGATGTGAAGGAAAAGCTGCAGAAGCTCGGGCTCGTCGTGCTCACCGAACAGTCGTCGAGCGAGCCCGAAGCACTCGGGCGCGTCGAGTGGATTAAGCTTTTCGGCGTCCTGTTCGACAAGGAAGACGAGGCCGCGCACCTGTTCAACGAGCAGAAGGCCCGCGTCGAGCAAAACGTCGAGGCTCGCGTCGTCAGGTAAAACCGTGGCGTATTTCTACATTAACTCGAACGGGGCCGCCGTCACGCGGCGGGCGGGCGACTACGTGGCGCAGATGATCGAGCTTGCAGGCGGCAGCTACGCGCTCGATGACGCGCAGACGGCGTCGACGTCAGGTTCGTCAGTAACGCTCGAAATGGAGCGCTTCTACGCGACGGCGAAGGATGCCGACATCATCGTCTACAACGGCACCATCGACGAATCGGTTGCCACCTTGAACGACTTCGTAAGCAAAAACGCGCTATTGTCGCAGTTCAAAGCCGTGAAGAACGGCAATGTCTGGGTCACATGCGCCGACATGTACCAGCAGATGACTTCTACCGCCGACATTATCGACGAGCTGCACGGGGCGTTCACCGGCGATGACGCGAGCGACTTCCATTATCTGAGGAAGCTTGGCTAGCGTCATGAGAAGCCGCTTTCCATGACATACGACGAATCGGGACGCGCCGCGCGGTGTCGCGTCGTGACGGCGCTGCTCGCTGTTGTCCTCATCGTGCTCGTCGGGGCCAACCTGTGCATCGGGAGCGTGCTCGTGCCCGCAGACCACATCCCCGGCATCCTTTCGGGCGGCGCGGCCAATTCCATGGAAAGCCAAGTCATCTGGGAGATTCGCCTGCCGCGCGTGCTTTCAGCCGTGCTTCTCGGCGGGGCACTTTCGCTCTCCGGGTTCCTGCTGCAGACGTTTTTCAACAACCCCATCGCCGACCCGTTCATCTTGGGCGTCTCCTCGGGCGCAAAGTTCGTCGTCGCGCTTACGATGATCGTGCTTCTGGGCGCGAACCAGGCCATGTCCTCGCCGGCCATGGTGGCCGCAGCGTTTCTGGGATCGCTTATCACCATCGGCTTCGTGCTCCTCATCGCACGGCGCATAAGTTCCATGGCCATGCTCATCGTGGCGGGCGTCATGGTGGGATACATCTGCTCGGCGGCGACGAACTTTCTCATCGCCTTCGCCGACGACCAGTCCATCGTGAACCTGCACAACTGGTCTTTGGGTAGCTTCTCGGGTTCGAGCTGGGACGACATTGCGGTCATCGCGGTCGTGGTGATCACCGTGAGCGCATGCGTATTCGCGATATCGAAGCCCCTTTCCGCCTTCCAGCTGGGAGAAGCCTACGCGAAAAGCGTCGGCGTGAACGTCGCACGCTTCCGCGTGGTGCTCGTCCTTCTAGCGAGCATGCTCTCCGCCTGCGTGACCGCGTTCGCTGGTCCGGTGTCGTTCGTAGGCATCGCGGTTCCGCATCTCGTAAAGTCGGCGCTGAAGTCGTCGAAGCCCATCCGCGTGATTCCTGCGTGCTTCTTGGGAGGCGCCATCTTCTGCGCGGGTTGCGATTTGATCGCGCGCACGCTGTTCTCTCCCGTCGAGCTTTCCATCAGCGCCGTCACCGCCATCTTCGGCGCGCCGGTGGTTATCGCACTCATGTTGAAGAAGCGGGTGAGGTAGATGGGGGAATTCGTGCCGCGGCCCAAAACGCTCGGAGGGGAGTCGAACCTCGAAACCCCGGTAAAAACGCAGGCTGACGGAGCGCCGCTTTTCCGCATAAGCGACCTGTCGGCGGGCTACGACAAGAAGGTCGTAGTCGAAGGCGTCGAGCTGGAGGTTCGCGCGGGCGACGTCGTGGCGCTCATCGGGCCGAACGGCTCGGGCAAGTCGACCATCTTGAAACCATCACACGCCATCTGGTACCGCTTGCCGGCGCGGTCGAGCTCGACGGGCGGGAGATTTCCCGATGGAAGACGGCGGAGTTCGCAAGGAACCTTGCCGTTATGCTGACAGATCGACCCCGGACCGAGCTCCTCACCTGCCGCGATATCGTAGAGGCGGGAAGGCATCCCTACACCGGGCGAATGGGCACACTCTCGCCCGACGACCATAGTCGGGTCGACGAGGCCATGAAAACCGCACATGTGGAAGAGCTCGCCGAGCGCGACTTCATGCAGATAAGCGACGGGCAACGCCAGCGCGTCATGCTCGCACGAGCCATCGCGCAGGATCCGCGTGTGCTCGTGCTCGACGAGCCCACGTCGTATCTCGATATCCGCTACCAGATCGACCTGCTGCGAATACTTCGCCACCTTTCGAAATCGCGGAATGTGGCTGTCATCATGTCCATCCACGAACTCGAGCTCGCGCAGAAAAGCGCCGACAAGGTGATTTGCGTGAAGGACGGCCGGGTCTTCCGCGCCGGCGCACCCGAGGACATATTCACGCGCGAGACGATTGGCGAGCTCTACGGCCTTCAACATGGCACCTTCAACGAGAGCTTCGGCAGCGTGGAAATTGGGCGCCCACACGGCGATGCGCACACGTTCGTCATCGCCGGCGCAGGTACGGGGTCGGCTGTGTTTCGCCAGCTCATCCGGCAGGGCAAGGCGTTCTACGCGGGCGTCTGCACGAAGGGGACATCGACTGCGAGCTCGCGCGCGACCTAGCGACGGAATGCGTGGCCGAGCGCGCCTTCGAGCGATCGGGGATAAAACCATAGCCCGCGCAAAGAGCTCCTCGTCCACTGTGCGCGCCTTATCGTGTGCCCCGCCGCCTTCGGCACCATAAACGCCCGCAACGCAGAGCTCGTCGAATTCACACGCTCGCATGGTATCGAGGTCATGCGAGCGTGCGAAGGTGCATCGGAGGATTCCCAATTGGAGTGGGAAGGATAAACTGGACTTTCATTTAAGGATCCTAAGGCTACAGCTCCTACGCCGGCGAGGTCTCCAAGGCGCCGGAGAACCTCGTGAACAGGAATTTCCACGCCGACGAGCTCAACTAGGCCTAATCCAAACGAGATTCCAGACTCGACAGGCCATTGAGGGTCAGATCGTTGGCGACCTCAGAGACGCGCTCAATAGGAACCGAGCCGTCAGACAGCGCCCACGTGCGATAGATACCGATAATACCCGACAGCAAAAACGCCAGATAGTAGTCGAACATCTCGTCCTTGAGACCTTGGGGCAGCAGATCGCGCTCGGCAATCTCGTGCTCGAGCGGTGCACGAAGACGAGCCATAAAATCATCGAGCGGTATGTTCTCGATCAGCTGACGATTGAGCACGAGGTTGTTGCACAGCGCCTCGTTAACGGTTTTAAAGAAGGTCGCCGCCGCGCCAAGGGCGCGCTCGTTGGTGTCGCCGTCCATGGAAGCAAGCGTTTTCTCGACCGAGTCGACAATCATCTCCACAACATCGACGGCAATGGCATCGAGCAGGCCGTCAACCGTACCAAAGTGAACGTAAAAAGTCTTGCGGTCGACATTGGCCTCGCGCGCGATGGCACTCACCGTAATGTCTGCCAACGGCTTTTCCATGAGCAGGCGCTCGAAAGCAGAAAGGATGGCATTGCGGCTGCGAACGATGCGGCGGTCAAGACGCGGTTTGCTGGTTGCCATGGGCGTGTCCCTTCGATATGCGAGCATTCATCAACAGATGAGAGATAATCTACGTAAGAGGATTATCCCCCATACGGCACAAATATGCCCCGCGTCATGAAGAACGCACGACTGCCCTACTGCGACTTAGGATGCTTCTTCTTATTAAGTGCCGACGGAGATACGCGAATACCATCGCCTGTCTGGCGCACATAGGCTTATGAGCCGGCTTAGCGGTCCCAGAAGCCTTCTGAGCGTGCTTCCTGGGATCAACGGTAACAGCATTCGTGGGGTGCGGCTTAGTGGGCGCAGAGGGCGTCTGAGGCGTGCGGCCGAGCTTGCGCATCACACGATCCCAGCGCGCATGGATGCTCTCGTTGTGGGCGCTCTTAAGTCCCAGCAGAGGCGCAGCCAAAATGGTAGGGGCAATAAACGTAATGAGACGCCACAGCAGATAGCCGGCGGTCGAAGCCGACCCAAAGAAATGACCCAAGAACAATGCAAAGCCGCCCTCAGCGCCACCAGTTCCACCGGGCAAGGGGACCGCAGAGCTCAGCAACTGGACAAAGGCGCTCGCGGCCATGACCGAGAAAAAGTCGACCTCGTGGTGGCCAAAGGCAAGCATTAGGAAATACGGAACCAGATAGAAAAACGCGAGCTGCAGCATGGTGATAAACACAGTGAGCAGCATGGAAGAAAAATGTCCGGCTGAAAGCTTGAACTTCTCGGAGAAGGAGTAGATCTCGCCATCGACAAACGTGCGCCATCCCTCGATCTTAGTGGCCGAGACACCAATGCGCTCAAGCCAATTGATGATGCAGTGGGCGACGCGCGTGACGGTCTTAGGCATGAGCGCGACGGCGAAGATGCCAAGCAAGATGCAGCAGTGCCCACCAAAGCTAAAGACGCACAGCAGCGTCATGTCGCCATAGCGCTCGGCAAAAAACGGCATGCGAGCAAGCAGTAGGATAGCGCCCCAGGCAACGAGGCCAAACTGATACACGATAAAGCGCGTGAATTGCGTGGCTCCGGCCTCGCCGACATTTTGGCCCGCCTTGGTCAGGCGGTAGATCTGAGCAGGAGTCGAGCCCATCATCATAGGTGTGAGGTTGCCAAAGAAGATGCCGCTCGCCTCGACCGAAATGAGGTCGCGAATGCCGACGGGTGAATTGGGGTCGAGCCAGACAGCGATCGCATAGGCCACAATGCCAAAGAACAGGTACAGGAACATACAAAAGCATGCAGCAGCGAGCCAAGGCGCCTGGACGCTCGACATTGCGGCCCAGAACTGCCCCATCTGCCCGGTTACCACCAGATAGACGATATAACCCACCAGCACGACGCCGATAAAAATGGCGCCGCGGCGTGCGCTCTTATTGTCATCTCCGCCCGAGGCCTCAACCTCGACCTGGGGCTTAGACGTATGCTGAGAGGACTCCGTCATGAGACTCCTTCTAACAGTCAAATATCTTGGATATTGTACCCGTAAGGGCCATAAGCAGAACGCAAAGCTCTGGTTCAAACGGGAATTGCAGACGGTTGTTTGAAAATAAAAAACCCGGCCTTCCATGGGAAGTCCGGGTATCAGATGCGTGGTAGCCCGTACCAGATTCGAACTGGTGATCTCCGCCTTGAGAGGGCGGCGTCCTAAACCGCTAGACGAACGGGCCACATGACATCTGCACTGCCGTGCTGCGAGGAAATATATTACGGGACAAAAAACGTCAGCGCAAGAAGAAATTCCAAATTGCCGAAAAATTGTCGGCAGGTTATGGAACACACAGGTAAACTGGGTAGCTAATTCAAGTTGAGATGGACCAAAAGAGCTTCGCGCTCGTTGGGGATGTTGTCTTCGATCACGGCGTCGAGGGCGGAGTTGAGTAGCTGCCCCAGTTCCGGCCCGGGCTTGACTCCGGCACGAATCAGGTCGCCGCCGTTGATGGCGAGCATCTTGAGCGTATAGGGCTCCCCCGCCTTCAGCAGCTCGTGCGCCATCGCGCGCATCTCCTCAATCGTCTCAACGTAATAGAAGCACGACGGGGCCTTGCCGAGCGTGTCGGCACGCTTAAGATCCATGAGCTCGTCCATCAAACGCGGCGTGTCGACGCCCTCGCCCGAAAGCGCGCGCATCATATTGAGCAGGCAGGAGCGCTCGGGGCGCAGCGGCTTGTCGTGATATTTGATGAGCAGGCACACGTCGCGCACCAGGTCGTGCGAGAGCGCCAGGCGATCCATAATGACGCGCGCTTTCTTGCGCCGAGCTCGGGATGACCGTAGAAGTGTCCGCTGCCGGCGTGATCGACCGTGAAACACTCGGGCTTGGACACATCGTGCAAAAACGCCGCCCACATAAGGCTCGACGAGGGCGCGACGCCGTCACACAGCGCGAGCTCCCCCGCCACCGTAAGCACACGGGCGATATGCTCGTAGACGTAAACGCATGATAGACACTGCGCTGATCAAACCCGCGACCCGCTGCCAACTCGGGCACGGCGGCGCAGATGAGCTCGGGGTAGCGCAGCATCGCGTCTCCCCCATGACCGGTCGAAAGAATGCCCTCGAGCTCAATACCCACACGCTCGCGCGCCACGGCGTCGAGCAGCGGCGCGCACTCGGCAAGCGCTCGCTTAGTCTCGGGCTCAATCATAAAGTCCAGGCGGCAGGCAAAGCGCACCGCACGCAACATGCGCAGGGCGTCCTCGTTAAAGCGACACTTGGGATCGCCGACAGCGCGAATCAGCTTGCGCTCCAAGTCACCCTGGCCGTCGTAGCGGTCGACAAGCCCGCGCTCGGGATGCCAGGCCATGGCGTTGACGGTAAAGTCGCGGCGCGCCAGATCGTCCTCGAGCGAGGCGGCACGCTCCACACTCTGGGGATGGCGACCATCGGTGTAAAAGCCATCCAAACGGTACGTGGTGACCTCGATACGCTCGCCATCGGAAATAGCCGTGATTCCGCCAAATTTAATGCCAGACTCCACAACCGCGATGCCGGCGGCCTCGAGCGCCGCCTTGGACTCCTGCCACAGGCCGCTACAGCACATATCAACATCGTGGCTGGGGCACCCCATCGAGGCGTCGCGCACCCAACCCGCCCACGTACCAAGCCTCAAGACCAGCCGCCTCAAGCGCGCGTAGGACGCACAGGGACGCATCGGACGGTTGATTACCGTTGAGCGAAACATTGCACATGCCTATGGCCTCCTGCACTTGTGAGCGTTAATCGATGGTTCTCAAGAAGTCTAACAAGAAACGAGAAAGCGCGCACACGCAATCGCGTCGTCAATTCCATAAAACGAGACAGCAGACGCCATATGCGTTCAGCGAGCAAAAAACACCCGCCTCGGAGATCCAAAGCGGGTGTTCGGCAGCGATTTTTCGATGCGGCTAGCAGACCTGACGAACCTCGATGTGCTTCTTATATTCGTCCACCTTGGCAAAGTCGCCCAGGCCCGGGCACTCGACCACGTTGCGCCGGTGGCCATCGACAGACGGAGGGCATCCTCGACGCGCTCGGGAGCGTCGTGCCATACGGACAGGAAGGCAGCGAGCGAGGAATCGCCGGCGCACACCGTCGACAGCAGCTTGACGTCGAAGGTGCGATTGGCAAACCAGATGTGCTCGCCGTTGGAGAAGTACGCACCGGCGCCACCGAGGGTCAGCAGCACGTTCTTGGCGCCCTTAGCGTGCAGCTCGGCCATAGCGCCCTTGACGGACTCATCGTCGCCACCGCTCACCTTAATGCCAAAGATGTCGAGCAGCTCGTCGTCATTGGGCTTGATCAGCAGCGGCTCCATGGCAATGAGGTCTGCCAGCTGATGGCTCGAGATGTCGAGGACGAACTCGGCCCCCTTGGCCTTGACGCGGCGCAGGACCTCGGCCAAGAAGCCCTCGGAAGTGTTGGGAGGCAGCGAGCCGCTGATGACCAGGCAGGTCATGTCATCGAGCGAATCGATGAGCTCAAACATCTCCTGCTCGTTGGCCTCGTTGATGGCGGCACCGGCGTTGACCATGTTGTACTCGGTGTCGGGTCCGGCATTGAGGAACACGTTGACGCGCGTGATGCCGTCGGTCCAAACGGGCTTGACGGGCACGCCCAGGGCCTCGGCGCCCTTAACGATAAACTCGCCCGAGAAGCCGGCGAAAAAGCCAGGATCGTGGTGTCGACACCGTAGTGATCGAGGGTGAACGAGACGTTGAGACCCTTGCCGTTGGGCGTGTAGACGGCGTTACGGGTACGCGTGACGGTGTTGGCAGCAAGGCCGTCGCAGGCGATGTTGCAGTCAATGGCGGGATTTGCAGTGAGCGTGTAAATCATGAATGTTCCTTTCACGAAGTAACGTGTTAATGAAAGTATATTCCACCCAACGGTAAAAGGCTAGGACAACTCGGTGAACGGTGTGGAAGCGATGAAGTACGGCAGAGCATCTCTCTCCAATAACGGAACAAAAAAAAGCGCCCCAGCCGAAACCGGGGCGCCGCATGCGCACGAATATGTCGCGTTTCGATTACTGACGATCGAGCTTGCGGACAGCAACGCGCTTGCTGTACTCGTCGACGTGACCGAAGTCGCCGATGCCGACGGACTCGGCAACGTTGGCGCCGGTGGCCATAGCGAGCTTCATGGCCTCCTCGACGTTGTCGCGATCCCTGTACCACTTGTGCAGGAACGCAGCGAGGGTGCAGTCGCCGGCGCAGACAGAAGAAACCAGCTTGATGTTGAACTCACGCTTGGCGTACCAAATATCCTCGCCGTTGGAGAAGTAAGCGTCGCCGCGGCTACCACGGGTGAGCAGCACGTTCTGAACGCCAGCGTCGTGAGCCATCTTCATGGCAACGCGGACCTCGTCGTCGGTGTCGACCGGCACGCCGAAGATGGCCTTCATCTCGTGATGGTTCGGCTTGATGAGCAGCGGCTTCTTGTGAGCGAGCTCCTTGAGCTTGTCGGAGGACAGGTCCAGGACGACGTCGGCGCCACGAGCCTGAGCGTGCTCCATGACCTGAGCCAGGAAGTCGGGCGTAGCTTTGGGAGGCACGGAGCCGGAAACGATCAGGCACTCGAGATCGCCCGCGGTGTCCAGGATGTTGTAGAGCTCCTCCTGGTGCTGCGGCGTAATAGGAGCACCCGGGTTCAGGATGCCGTACTCGTGCTGGCCATCGTTGACGTAGGTGTTAATGCGCGTGATACCGTCGGTCCAGACCGGGCGGCAGAGGCAACCCAGGTTCATGACCTCCTCGACGATGAACTTGCCCGTGAAGCCAGCGAAGAAGCCGAGCGCGACGGTGTCGACGCCCATCTTCTTAAAGGCGAAGGACACGTCGAGGCCCTTGCCGTTAGCCGTGTAGCTGGCCGAGCCGGTGCGGACGTTCTCGTCGGGCTCGAGCGGAGAGCTCGAACCGTCATGTCGACAGCCGGGTTAGCGGTTAGCGTGTAGAACATTTACAGTACCCCCTGTATATGTGAGGGCCGCGTGGCCGGCCCATTCCAACCACGCGGTTACCTCTGATACCAAATTAGCGAGCTGCGGACTCGAGCAGTGCCTTGACCTCGGCGGCGGTGTTGCAGGCGAGTGCCTTCTCGGCGAGCTCGTCGCACTCGGCCTTGGTCCACTGGCTGATGGTCTTGCGGGCGCGCAGGATCGACGGAGCGCTCATCGAGAACTCCTCCAGGCCCCAGCTGATCAGCAGCGGCTCGAGCAGCGGATCGGCAGCGGCCTCGCCGCACATACCGACCATGATGCCGGCCTTCACGCCGCTCTCGATGATGTTCTTGAGCGAGCGGAGCACGGCGGGATAGTAAACCTGGTACAGGTTGGAGATGGTGTCGTTACCACGGTCGGCGCACATGGTGTAGCCGATCAGGTCGTTGGTGCCGATGGAGAAGAAGTCGGCGACCTCGGCAAGACGGTCTGCGAGCAGCGAAGCGGCGGGCGTCTCGACCATGATGCCGACCTCGATGTTCTCGTTGAACTTGCGACCCTCTTCGGTCAGCTCGGCCTTGCACTGCTCGACGAGCTCCTTGACAGCCAAGACCTCCTCGACGCAGGTGACGAGCGGGATCATGATCTTGACGTCACCGAAGGCGCTAGCGCGCAGCAGAGCGCGGAGCTGGACCTTGTACTGGTCGGGATTGGCCAGGCAGTAACGCACGGCGCGGAAGCCCATGAAGGGGTTATCTTCCTTGACCATGTGCAGATACGGAATCTCCTTGTCGCCGCCAACATCGAGCGTGCGGATGATGACCGGAGCACCCTTGAGCGCGCTGGCGACCTTACGGTAGGCGTTGAACTGCTCCTCCTCGGAAGGAAGCTCAGCAGAGTCCATGAACAGGAACTCGGAGCGGAACAGACCGATGGCCTCGGCGTCGTGATCGAGCGCGTTGGGCACGTCATCGGGGTTACCGATGTTGCAGGCGATGATCTTCTTGATGCCATCGGCAGTCACGGACGGCTTGCCGCGGAAGGCCTCGAGGGCTGCCTTCTCGGCAGCGAAGGCCTCGGCCTTGGCGGTGTAGGCAGCGAGCGTCTCCTCGTCGGGATCGGCCTCGACGATACCCTTGCCGCCGTCGACGACAACGGTCATACCGTTGCGCAGCGCGGTGCAGCTGTTGGAAACCGAAAGGACAGCCGGGATCTCGAGGGCGCGTGCAATGATCGCGGAGTGCGACGTGCGGCCACCGGTCTCGGTGACGATACCGGCAACGTGGGCCTTATCGATCGTGGCGGTCATGGACGGCGTAAGGTCGTGCACGACAACGACGGTGTTCTCGGGCAGGACGGAGAGGTCGACGACCTCCTTGCCCAGCAGCTCGGCCAGAATACCGGTGCGGATGTCGGCGATGTCGGCCGCGCGCAGACGGAACATCTCGTCGTCCATGGACAGGAACATGTTCTCGAACATGGTCGAGGTGTCCATGAGCGCCTGCTCGGCGCAGGTACCGCCGTCAATGGCGGCGTTGATGGCGTCGGTCATGCCCGGGTCCTGAGCCAGGACAATGTGTCCGCTCATGATCTCGGCCTCGGCCTCGCCCACCGTCTCCTTCATGTGGTCGGCCTGAGCCTGGGTCTTCTCGCAGAAGACCGAAAGAGCGGACTGATAGCGCTCCTTCTCTGCTGCCGAATCAGCAACCTCGTGCGGCTCAAACGTCAAGTCGGGATCGACGGCGACCATGACGGTGCCGATACCGATGCCCTCGGAAGCGTTGACTCCCTGATACATTCCCATTCCTCTCTCCGTGTCATGTGATAAAGCGTTTTGCCATATCCATGACAAAAGAGCGCAGCTACCTTACAACAGGTCACTGCGCCCCCAAATATGAACTTAGTTGTTCAACATGCGACCCGTTTGAGTTCTACTCGCCAAGACCGCTCTTGATGAGCTCGATGGCAGCAGCCAGAGCCTCGGCCTCGTCAGCGCCGTCGCACTTGACCTCGACCTCGGTGCCGCAGGGGATACCAGCAGCCATGAGGGCCATCGGGGACTTGCCGTTGACCTCCTTCTCGGGGGTGACGACCGTCACGTCACAGGCGTACTTGCCCATGGTGGAGGCGAACAGACCAGCCGGACGCATGTGCAGACCCTGAGGATTAACGAGGGTAGCCTTCTCAGAAACCATAATTGACTCCTTTTTGTGTTTAACCCCTGTCATGCATGTGGCAGGAGTCAGATTCACGACGTTGTTTATATTAACTCACATCAAACGGTTTTTCATTGTGTTTCACACGAATTGTTGGACAGATGTCGTATCCCTGCGCTCGCCCGCCGGGCGGGACGATTAAGTTTGCTGCTCTACAGTCCTGCGCAAGACGGAAAGCACATTAAGTGCTTTCCTTTGCGTGCGGAACTCGCGACAAACTTAATCGCCCCGTCGCGGGCGAGCTGCGGAAACTCGGTCGGTCCAGAGCGATATCGTGCGAACGGAATTCTGGCTGATGATCTGTTCGCGACAAGGACTCGACAGGCGGCCCCCTCTATGCCCTTTTATAAGTTGCGGTGAAATAGGGACTGAATTATGGGTTGAATCGTTTAAACAGTCCCTATTTCACCGCAACTTATTTGGGGATGAAAAAGGCGGAGGCCCTGGAGAGGGACTCCGCCTTATATACAGGGGGCGATGTTATTCGCGGGCTGGGGGATTAGACCAGGCGGGCGTTGATCGTCTTGGCGATCTCGGCGGCGTCGGTGGAACCCTTGACGGTGGCACGGAAGTCCTCGTCCATGAGCGCCTCGGCGACCTTGGACAGGATCTTGAGGTGCGTGGTGCCAGCCTGGGCACCCGGGATGAGCAGGGCGATAGCCACGTTAACGGGAGCGCCGTCCATGGTGTCCCAACCGGTCACGCCGGACTCGTCCTTAACGACGATGACGGCAGCCTCGGTAATGGCGTCGGACTTGGCATGCGGGATGGCGAAGCCCTCCATCATGCCCGTGGTGCCCTCGGCCTCGCGAGCCAGGAAGGCGTTCATCACGGCGTCGGCGTCGCTGGCGATACCTGCCTTGACGGCCTGGTTGGAAACGAAGCTCAGAGCCTCGTCACGAGAAGCGAAGTCCTCGGCGACAAAGACATTCTCGACCTTCACGAAGTCGGCAGCCTCGGCCTTGGGGGCCTCGACGGGCTTGGCTGCAGGAGCGGCCTTCTGGTTCTTCTCGAAGTCGTACTTCTTGAAGGCTACGAACAGGATGCCACCGACCACAGCGCCGACGAGGATCGCGAGGACCCACAGCGGACCGTTCTCGACAACGGGCAGGACCAGGAAGCCACCGTGAGCGCCGGATCGTGAACGTTGAACATAATGGTCAGGATCGAAGCGATAGAAGAACCGAGCATCATGATGGGCATGACGGGCCAGATGTTCTTGGTCATGAACGGAATGGCGCCCTCGGTGATGTGGGTGCAACCAAGGATGAGGTTGACGACACCGGCGTCGTGATCCTCCTGGCTGAAGTACTTCTTGCCGACAACGACGGCAAAGGTGGTAATCAGAGGCGGAACGATGCAGGCGGCGGAGACGGCAGCCATGAAGTTGGTGCCGAAGTTGTAGGTATCGGTGCCAACACCGGCGGCCAAAGCCTCGGTGAGCATAGCGGTACCGGTGACGTAAGCAGCCTTGTTGACCGGGCCGCCCATGTCAAAGGCGCACATGCAGCCAATGGCAAGACCCAGTACAACGGCGCCAGAGGCGGACAGGCCCTTGAGGAAGTCCATCATGGCGGTGTTGATGGCAGCCATGGGGCCGGAAATGCCGAGCATGACCAGGCCGACGATAGCCGTCGAGAACAGCGGGTACAGGAAGATAGCCTTGAGGCCGTCCAGGTTCTTGGGCAGACCGGCAAAGACCTTCTCGAGCAGCAGGATGACATAACCGGCGAGGAAGCCACCGACGATGCCGCCCAGGAAGCCGAAGCCCACGCCGGCGCCACCGGCGTCGATCATGCCGGTCTCGGCGTTAACAGGCAGGCCCTGGATGGCGATCATGCCGGCAACAAAGCCGGGGACGAGCGCCGGGCGCTTGCCGATGGACTCGGCGATGTAGGCGGAAAGCACCGGAACCATGAGGTTCATGGCGATGCCGCCGATGATCTTGAGCATCGCAGCAAAGCTGTTGTAGTCAGACGCCGTCGAATCGAAGGACGTAATGCCCCACAGGAACGAAACGGCGGTCAGAACACCACCGGCAACGACGAAGACCAGCATGTGGCTGACGCCGTTCATGAGGTGCTTGTAGATGATGTGGCCGATGGACTCCTTCTCCTCGACCTCGTCCTCGACATCGGCAGCGGCTGCAACCGTGCTGTCGCCCTTGGCGGCGAGCGCGCGGTCAATCAGCTTACCGGCGGCCTCAACGGACAGGGCCTTGGAAACACCAACGGAAACCATGGGCTTACCGGCGAAACGCTCAGCCTGGACATCCTTGTCGGCTGCGACGACGACGGCCTTGGCACCAGCGATCTCACTCTTGGTGAGCTCGTTCTCGACACCGACCTGGCCATGAGTCTCGACCTTAATGGTCAGACCGCGCTCGGCAGCTGCCTTCTCCAGCGCCTCCTTCGCCATGAAGGTGTGCGCAATGCCGGTCGGGCAACCGGTCGCGGCGATGATGTCAAACTTAGCCATGTGTCCCTCCTTCTTGAGTACAGCGCCCGCGGGCGCTCCCCTACACGCGCTTCGATGCGCATTTTTCCACAACTGAAAGATACCAACCTACCGTCCGCGTGAGAAGAGACAAGGTGCAATTCTCCGGTGAAAGGTTCTTTCATAACCGTAAACGGTAAGTGAAAGTTTACCATCAACACTTGAAACGGCAAGGTGTATCTTGTAATTGAAAATGCCCGTATACTATGGCATTGCGAATCAAATTAGATTTTCATGCCAACCAGGAGCCATCCATGACCGATAGTAGCAAGAGCGCACTTTCCCTCATTAGCACCCACCAGGGATACAGCGAGTCCGAGCAGCGCATTGTCGACTATATATTGGAGCACCAGTCCGAGGCTCCACGCCTCACGGCGGCTCAGCTCTCACGCGCCGCTGCCACGTCCGAGGCGACCGTTTCGCGCTTCTGCCGCAAGCTTGGGTTTGGCAGCTTCCGCAGCTTTCAGTTTTCGTTGGCGAGGGATTTGGAAAGCCAGCGCAACGAGGGCCTGACTGACGAGGTCTCGCTCGACAATATGGAGCAGAGCCTCAAGAACATCCTGGCTGCCAAGGTGAGCGAGCTTAATGCGACCATCGACGGGATCGACCACGATACGCTGGCGGCTGTTGTGCATGCCCTTAAGCATGCAGGGGTTATTGAGTTTGCAGCTGTGGGCAATACGAACGCGGTCGCGCTCGATGCGACGTTTAAGTTTTCGCAGCTGGGTCTGCGCTGCATGGCGAGCACCATAAGCGAGACATCAATCGGCTTTGCGCTCACGCTGCGCCCGGGTGACGTCATCGTGCTCATCTCAAACTCCGGCAAATCGCGCCGACTGAATCGCATGGCAAAAGCGGCTCGCGACTGCGGCGCAACCGTAGTCGTCATCAGCAGCGACAGCAAATCCCCGCTCGCGCGCCTGGCAGACTACACGTTTAATACCGTCAACCACGAAGCGCTGCTGACGACGGGCGACTTTGCGTTCTCCAAGATCAGCGCCACGATGATCATCGAAGTCATCTACAACTTCCTGCTGCCCGAGATTGAAGACGCTCGCGAACATATCAGCTACTACGAGGAGCTCATCCAGCCGGACAAGGTCGTTGAGTAAAACGCGTAGTGGGACAAAAATTTCAGTCTATTTTGTCCCACCAAGACCGCTGATACGACCTAACCTCGAGCTTCTTCGAGCATCTGCTTTGCGTGGGCCAAGCTTGCCTCGGACTGATCGCCACTCAACATGCGGGCGATCTCTGCGGTGCGGGCATCACCGGTCACCTCGTCCAGGTGCGTCTGGGGAACATCGCCTGGCTCCTTGCTGACCACGTAATGCTTGTCGGCCATGACCGCAACCTGCGCAAGGTGCGTTACGACGATGACCTGATGCGTAGCGGCAAGATCGGCCAGCACACCAGCAAGAGCACGAGCCGTAGAGCCGCCGACACCGGCATCGACCTCGTCGAATACCAGAGTGTCGACGCCGTCCGCGTTACCGAGGACAACCTTGCTCGCCAGCATGACGCGGCTGAGCTCGCCGCCCGACGCAATGCGGCGCAGGGGACGTGGCGTCAAGCCGGCACCGCTGCGGTATAGCAGCTCGTAGCTCGAAGGACCAACGGGCGTCCACTCAGCACGGGGAAGATCGCTCGACTCCCAGACGAGTTCGGCACTACCCATCTCCAAGCGCGCCATCTGACGGCCAACCTCGTGACAAAAACGCGGAGCCGCCGTATTGCGTGCACGCTTAAGCGCCTTGGCGGCGGCAAACAACTCGCGCTCGGCGCGCCCGAGTGCCTCACGCGCCTTTTTGATCTGCTCATCGCCATCATCGACCAGGGACAGCAGTTCTTGCGAGCGATCGCGCATGGCAAAAACATCGTCCATAGTGGGACCCCACTGACGCAACAGGCCCTTGAGGTCGGAATACCGCTCACGCATGCGAGCGAGCTCGCGCGGGTCGAAGGCGACGCCATCGCGATAGGAACGAAGCTCGTTCGCGCAATCCTCAAGGGAGATACAGGCATCCGAAAGCGCATCGGCAATGTCGCCCAGCTTGCGGTCAACGGCCGCCATACGTGAAAGCTCGGCCACGGCGCCATTCACGGCATCGAGCGCTCCCCCTTCGGCGGCAAGCGATGCATGGGCATCGTTAGCTGTGGCAACCAGCACCTCGGCATGTTCGGAGCGCGGCAGCAGTTCCTCGAGTTCCTCATACTCGCCCGGCTTAGGGTCGACCTCGCCGATGCGCTCGAGGGCAAAGCGCGCCTCCTCGACGCGGCTCCCCTGCGCACGCGAGGCCTCCTCGACGCGACGGACCTCCTTAGCGGCCGCGCGCGAGGCTTTAAAGCAAGCACGGTAGTGCTCGAGCGCCTCGAGCGCAGAACGCCCCGCCCACGCATCGACCATCGCAACGTGATGCGCCGGATCGAGCAAGCGCTGGTGCTCGTGCTGGCCGCACAGATCCATCATCACGCCAACGCGCTCCGAGAGCTCGCGCACGCTGGCGATGCGGCCGTCAATCTTGACGCGGCTGCGGCCCTCGGCGGAAAGGCTGCGCTGGACCGTGAAGCCTTCCGTGTCGTGCGGGCCGTCAAACAGGCGCGCCTCGACGCTCGCCAGCCGCCTCGCCCTCGCCGCACCGTCGACGAATCCGCGCGCTCACCCAAAATAAGCTTGAGGGCCGAGAGCAGCGCGGTCTTGCCGGCGCCGGTCTCGCCGGTCAGGACAGTCAGGCCGGCACTCGGCACCAGCGTCGCCTCGCGAATGAGTGCAATGTTAGAAACCTGCAGCTCATCGATCATGGCGGACTCCGTAGAATACGCGGCTCACCGAGTTGTAAAAACTCTCGGGGCCGTAGTCGAGCAGCAGCACATCGCCGGGGCCTCGGCGCACGGCCACGCTCTCGACCGTGCCGTCGCAGGTAATAAACTGTCCATCGATAGCGATCGCCGGAACGCTCGGACGGTCATCAGACATAAAGATTTCGACGACATCGCTCGGCGAAGTCAAGAAAGCGCGAGCTTGAATGGTGTGCGGCGCAATGGGTACGCAGACCATGCCCGTATAGTCAGGGCTCACGATGGGGCCACCGGCGCTGAGCGCGTAACCCGTAGAACCAGTCGCCGTCGAAACGACGACACCGTCACCGCGTAGGCGGTCGATATGGTGACCGGACACCGTGATGTCAAACTCGACCATATCGGACAGGGGGCCGCGCGTAAGCGCCATGTCGTTGAGGGCGAAGGTGCACACAACATCCTTCGTACCATCTTCGCGCACGGACACGATATCCGCGGCGATGGTAGCGCGACGGCTCACATGCAGCTCGCCGGACAGGGCGTCGCTCACGACCTGCAGAATGTCGCGCTCCTCGGGACTCGCAGCAGTTAAAAACCCAGGTGACCATAGGAAAGACCGAGGATAGGAATCTCACGATGGTTGAGGATGCGGGCAGCGCGCAGCAACGTGCCGTCGCCGCCGAGCGTAATGACCAGATCGGAGCCGTCAATATCAGGCGTGCTTTGAATCTTCGATCGCTGGTCGGCAGCCCATGCGACCTCATAGCCCTGGCGCGTCAGCCAAAGCTCGAGCATCAGGCCGCTCTCGACCGCCTCTTGCTTGTAGTAATTGGGAACCAGAAAGACCTTCATAGCGTTGCAGCTTCTCGCTCATAACCGATACCTGGGATTGCAGCTCGTCTTGCGAGCGATCGCCGGGGTCAAATCTCGTGCCGTACAGGAAAAACTCAACGTTGCCCTTGGCACCATGAATGGGCGACACGCACACATCGACCGGGAACAGGCCCTTGGCAGCAAAGAGTTCAACCGCCGCCACGAGTGTATCGCGGCGCACGGCGGGATCGGTCACAATGCCGCCCTCGCCCACCAGCGCCGCCGGAGCCTCAAACTGCGGCTTTACGAGCGTGCAGAATGCACCCGTAGGCGCCAGGCACGCCAGTACCGCATCGATAATGTTCGCGATGCTGGTAAACGAGACATCACACACAGCCAGGTCGATAGTGCCGGCATAGCCAAGCTCAGGCAGCTGCGTCACGTTTGTGCGCTCATGCAGCGTCACGCGATCGTCCTGGCGCAACGACCAATCGAACTGGGCGCGACCCACGTCCACCGAGACAACGGTCGCAGCTCCGCGCTTGAGCAGGCAATCGGTAAAGCCGCCGGTAGAGCAGCCCACATCCAGACAGGCAAGGCCCGTCGGATTGATACCAAACGCATCAAGCGCGCCTTCGAGCTTAAGACCGCCGCGGCCAACATAGGGAATGCGTCCCTTCACGTGCAGCGGCAGGCCCGGGGTCACCTTAAGGCCCGGCGAAGTCAAGCGCTCACCGCCACTCGAGACCAAGCCGGCCATAAGAGTGCGAAGGGCATCCGCGCGATCCGGCGCAGATGCCCTGTGAAATCAGTTCGTCATCAAGACGCACGCGTTTCATGAATGCCATCAACCATTCGTATCCGGAGATGCGGCCTAGCTATCCTGGGATTCGTTTGCCGCATCCTCATCGTATTCCTGCTCGAGCTTGTCGGCCTCACGCGGCGTCAACTCAAACTTGTCGACCATATCGACCGCGCGGGAGCCCAGCTCAATCGCTTCGTCAAACAAATCGAGCGAACGCTCCAAGGAGGTATCCTTGGAGCGAACGGTAGCGATGATCTGATCCAGACGGTCCGAAATCTCATCAAAGTTACGGACAGAACCCTCTGGCATGGCTACTCCTCGACGGAGTCGATGTCAGCCTCGGCGGCGTCCGCATCCTCGGCCAGCACGCCAGCCTCAGCCTGAGCAACCGCAACCTTGGCGGCAGCTCGGCAGCCTGCGCCTCCTCGCGAGCGCGATCTTCGGCCAGCAGCTCCTGGTACAGGCCCTCGCCCGGCAGCTCCTCGCTGCGAGCGATCTTGCCCAGCACGCCGTTGACGAACGACGCGGACTGGTCGGTGCCATAGGCCTTGGCAAGCTCGACAGCCTCGTTGATCACGATGCGTCCGAGACCTCCTCGTCGGTGAGGAAACGCATCTCGTAAACAGCGATACGCAGCAGATTGCGGTCGGCGCCGGGCATGCGCATAAGATCCCAGTTCTTGGCAACGGATCGCAGAGCGCAGTCGATGCGGTCGATATGCTCGTAGGCACCGCGGCACAGCTCCAACGCATAGGGGTCGAGGGGACCCTTCGAGATCAGGAAATCACCCTCGAGGACGCGCTCGAGCGGGCTGTCCGTGGCCTCGGCCTGGAACAGCAGCTGCAGCGCCTGACTGCGGGCAAGCGTACGCCCGCGATAAACCTTAAGGCTCAAAGGTTACTCCTTGGGGAAAACGAGGCCGTCAATGCAAACGTCAACGCGCTCAACCTCGACGCCCACCTGAGCATCGATGGCGGCGACCACGGCGACGCGAACGGCCTCGGCGAGTTTCTTGAACGGATAGCCAAAGAACACCACGACACGCACAGTGAGTGCGAGCTTGCCGCCAACGACCTCGGCCTCGACCGCCGGCTCGGAAGCCGGGGCCTTGGACGAGAGCATCATGGAGACAAGGTTGGTGGCAAGGTCCTTGACGCCAACGGAGGCGATGCCCTCGACATCCGACACGGCGCGCGAGACGATGGCGGTCAGAACATCGGGCGAAATGCCGATGCCGTCAATCTTGATTTCCTGGGGCATGAGTCCTCCTAGAAGAGTTGGTTGCTAGACGCGGGAGACGAACTTGCCGTCGCGGGTGTCAACCTTGATGACCTCGCCCTCGTTGAGGTACATGGGGACCTGGATGACAGCGCCGGTGTCAATCGTGGCCGGCTTGGTGGAACCCTGGACGGTGTCGCCTTAAGCCCGGGTCGGTCTGGACGATGGTGGTCTCGATGAACATCGGGGGGGTCACGCCCATGAGCTCATCGTCGGCGAAGAGCAGCTGGCAGATGTCGTTCTCGCGCAGCCACTTGGAGTTCTCGCCCACCATGTCCTCGGGAACGGGAACCTGCTCATAGGACTCGTTGTCCATGAAGATGTAGTCGGCGCCATCGTTGTAGAGGTACTGGAACTCGCGGGTGGTAAGCATGACGCTCTCGAACTTGGTGCCGGCGTTGCAGGTGTTCTCGACGACGCGGCCGCTCTTGATGTCGCGGGTCTTGTAGCGCACAAACGCGCCGCCCTTGCCCGGCTTGACATGCTGGAACTCGACGATGGTGTAGACCTTGTCCTTGATGCGGAGACCGAGGCCGTTCTTGAGTCGGCGGTAGAAATGGTAGGCATAGCGACCTTTCTTGTTATGGGCAGAACGCACAAGCGTCCAAATTACATACGACAGAAATTATACACTTGCAGACGGCGCCTGCAGCGAGCGCATAAAAAGAGAACGCGGGGCGTCCGAATCGATCCGAACGCCCCGCCCCAAACTATCTACCGAAGTAGACTAGCAGTCGATAACGTGCAGGTCGTGCGGGGTCTTGGTGAAGGCTCGTAGCCGTTCTCGGTGACCACGCCGTAGTCCTCAAGGCGCACGCCGCCCACGCCGGGCAGGTAGACGCCGGGCTCCATGGTGACAACCGAGCCGATCTCGATGGTGTTCTTGCTGCGGTTGAAGTTGGGCAGCTCGTGGATGTCGATGCCCACGCCGTGGCCCAGACCATGGTTGTAGTAATCGCCATAGCCGGCATCGCCGATGATCTTCTTGGAAAGCTTGAAAATGTCGTTGCCCTCGACGCCCGGATGGATGGCGGCGACGCATTCCTCGTGCGTACGGCGCACGAGCGCATACAGGTCGAGCTGTTCCTGCGTGGGCTCGCCCATCACGACGGTGCGCGTCATATCGGAACGATAATCGCAGTAGCCCGCGCCGTAATCCATGAGGACAAAGTCGCCCTTCTCGATCACGCGGTCGCTCGGCACGGCATGCGGGTTGGCGGTGTTGGGACCGCTCGCTACGATGGAGCCGAAGGCAAGGCTGTCAGCGCCGTTGGCGAACATAAAGTTCTCGAGCTCGTTGCGAACCTGCTTCTCGGTCATACCGGGCTTAATAAAGCCGAGCATGTGCTGGAAGGCGGCGTCAGTGATCGACTGTGCATGGCGCATGAGCTCGATCTCCTCGGCATCCTTGATGGCGCGCATCTTGCGGATGTCGTCATGCATCAGCGGCAACATGCAGGCGACGGAACGATCCTCCAGACCACGCTGAATGCCCTGGTAGAAGTTGATCTGCATATCGTCCTCGACAGCGCAGACGCGGCACTTGTTGGCTGCGATCTTGCCGGCGACCCAACCGGGGATGGTGCCCTCGTCCATGTCATAGACCCAAGGGCTGCCGGCGGGCGTGTTCTCCTCAAAGCTGTTGAGGTAGCGCGAGTCGGTATGGAACAGGCACTGGTCAGCCGTAATAAACGCCGCGTGCGGGAACTCGAAGGTGTAGTCGAAGACGCCCTTCACGCCCGTGAGCCAACGAAGATTGGCCTCGTCGCGTACCACGATAGCGTCGTAGCCGCGCTCGACCATCAGGGCACGGACACGTTCGATACGACCGGCAGGACCGGCAGCAAACTCAGACATGCAGATTCCTTTCTTATTGTCTCTATAAAAAGGGACGGGTCTCAACCGAACGTCGGAATCGCATGCGAACCGCAACCGATTGGAAACCCGTCCCTCAACATGATACGAAAGACGATGGATGTCAATAAATCTTAGAGAAGTTCTTTGCGAGAAGCCAAGTAAGCGTGAGCATGGCGCTCAAGAACCTCGTCCTCAACACTCGTTAGGCGAATGGCGCCGAGTGCCGCGGGCAGCGGCAGCATGCTGCGATTCGAGCGAGCGAACTGCTGCCTGCGGAACTCCTCGATATATGCGGCAGGCTCCAGATCGAGGGCAAGTTCCTCGATACCAAAGTCCTCTAGGCAGTCATCGACCTCAAAGACGTAATCGATATCGAAGTCGCAGGCATCATGTGCTAGGCGCGCCTCAAAGCGCATGCCCTCGGACAACAGCTGGTAGGCAGGAACCTGCGAAGCAGCATCGCCCAAGCAAGCGCGCAGGGTACGCTCCCCCGTCTTGCCAAAATCGAGCGCATGGCGGGCGCTCGGGTTCGTGGCCATCAGTACGTCCTTGCGGGCAGTCTGAGACCATTGAACTGCATTGACGAGCGCGACCTCCTCGCCCGCGAGAATCTCGGGAACGGTCTCAGTAAACTGATTCCAGCGGGACTTGCTGCTCGAAAGCATGGTGCCAACAAGCACCACATAGCCGAACTTGAGGTACTCGGGGTCCGCCTCGCGAACAAGGTCGAGGTCACACACGACCAAGCCCGGCTCAGGACGGAACGCGATAGCGGGAAGCGCATTCGCCGGCGAGGCGACGAGCGGCTTCATGGTCGTCGCGACCGTGAGCATGGCGTCGAAGGTCGTCGGCAGCAGCGCGCACTCGGTTCGGCCACACCACTGGTTGGCGCACCAGCTAACAACCGAGCAGGTTGCGGCATCGCCAACGGCGACAACCAGATCGTCGCAGGTAACGCCGTTGGCAGACAGGGCGCCAAAGATCGCATCGGCATCGGCCAGCGTGGCACCAGCAGGCGAAACCTCGAGGACTAGCGGCGACACGGCAAAACCGGCGTCGACCAGCGCATGCTCGACGACTTCACCAAAACGCTCGGATGTGGCGGTGTTCCAAACGACCATCGCGCGCTTAGGCTTGCCCACGGCCGAGGCAAACATACGCGACAGTTCATCGAACGCGCCCAATCCGACGCGGACATCGACGCTGCGGTTTTGGAAATTGATCAGTTGACGGCGAATCATAGCAGCCCACGCTCCAAAAGCATCTCGGCACAAAGGTAGGAAACGTCCTCGAAGGACTTGTTGCGAATATCAAGGGTAAGGTCGGCGGCCTGGCGATACAGCGGACGGCGATGCTCAAACAGGCGCGCAGCATGCTCGGGCGAACGGAAATCGGGGCGCGTGTCGGACCGACGAATCTGTCGAATCGAATCCTCGAAGTCGCCCTCGAGGTACACGCACGTACCCATTTCGTGCATCAGTTCAATATTCACCGGCGTTCGACGATACCGCCCCGCACGAAACCAACAGGCTGCGCTCGCTTTGGAGCGAACGGAGCGCCGAGGTCTCGAACTCGCGAAAACGATCCTCGCCCTCGGTCTCAAAAATCTCGGTTACCGACTTGCCGCAACGGCGCACGACCAGACGGTCGGTATCGATAAAACGCCGCTTGAACATGGTGCCCACGTTGCGCGCAAGCGTCGACTTGCCCGCGCCCAAAAAGCCGATAAAGAAGATATGGTCGCAGCCGTGTTTGATGTGCTGGGACATGACGAGACCTATTCCTCGCAAGGAAGGTCGCGCAGGGCCCGGCGCTCAAAGATACGGAAGATCTGCGTATACCACAGGTCCTGCGTCGCCTGCGGCTTTACCAGGATGGTATCGACGCCGGCGAAGTTGCCGCTCCACACGTCCGTGTAGAGCTGATCACCGATCAGCACCGCCTCGTCAGCCGTGGCGCCGAGGCGCTTAAGACCCGCCTTGAGGGCAAACGGCGCCGGCTTCATGGCATGGCTGATGGCCTCGAGTCCCAGCTCGCGTGCTGATGCCATGACCTGGTCGCGATGCCAGTTGTTGGACACCATGCACAGCTTAAAGCCTTTGGCGCGGGCGGTATCGAGCCAAGCGGAAACCGCGGCGGGAACCTGCTCGGTGTCGCGCGGCACCAGGGTGTTATCGCGATCGAGCAGAATGGCGCGTTTGCCGTCGGCCCAAAGGGTATCAAGGTCGATGCGATCGACCGAGGCAACGTAACGTTTGGGGCTAAAAATCCTCATGCTAATTCCAAGACTGTTGATGCTCTTCGTAGGTTTGCGAGAAGTACTCCTCGTCCTGCGTAATGTAGAAATACAGGTCATCGGAGTCGGTCGGCTCAAGCGTGGCCTTGAGTGCCTCGAGCGACGGAGAGCAGATGGGCGTGGGCGGCAGGCCTCGTGCTTATAGGTGTTATACGGACTATCGCTCTGCAGGTCGTCGGCGGTAACCTCGCCACCGGTGACATACATCATGGTCGCATCGCTGTTGAGATAGCGCAGACCATCGAGCTTGCCGGCAAGACGGTTGTAGAAGACCGAGGCCACGTGCGCGCGCTGGTCGGCGTTGAGGCCCTCGCGCTCAACGATAGAGGCCAAATTGACGATGTCGTAGTCGGACATCTCCACACCGTAGCGTCCTTGATCTTGGCTTCGCAGCTCGCAAAGTCAAGCGACTTGTACTCGGTCTTAAACTGATCGAGCATAGCGCGAATCACGCCATCGGCCGTCGGCAAATCACCCAACGAATAGGTCTTGGGGAACAAGAAACCCTCGAGCGAATCGTTGGCGGCGCCCTTAAGGAAGCTATAGTCGTCCACGTAGTTGGAGGCCTTGGCCTGGTTGAGGAAGTCTTCCTTAGAGATGCTGTCGTAGGCCTGGGCCACACGGTCGGCGACTTGATCGACCGTCAGGCCCTCAGGGATAGTCAGCGCACTGGAGCCCGCGTTGGGGCCTTCCATGAGCTGCTGAACAACCTTGGTCGCATCCATGAGTGTGGTGAACGAATAATCACCGGGCTTGAGCGACATATCGGCGTTGAGCTTTTTCACCGCCGCATAGTAATCCTTGGGATTTTCAACGATATGGTTCTCGGAGAGAATCGAGGCGATCGTATCGCCTGAAGCACCATCGGGAATGGTCACCGTAACCTGCTGACCAGCCGTGACCTTCGTATCCTCACCGGCAAAGAAGCCCTTGACGGCCGGCACGACAAAGAAAGCGATCGCAGCAAGCGCGAGCACCGCCACCACAACGCCGATAATCATAGGCACCGGGGAGCTTTTCTTTTGAGCACCGCGACGAGCATGCGTGTTGTAGCTCGAGCGGGTCGCCGGAGCAACGCCATGCGAACCGCGAGCGTGATGCGAATGCGATTGAGGGACCTGAGTTCGCTGGGTAGGTGCCTGCTGCTTAAAGCGGGTACCGCCTGCAGGCTGGGCCGTACGAGCAGTGGGCTGTTGAGCCGCGTGAGAAGCCGAATGCTGAACCGAACGAGCAGAAGGCTGCTGACCCGTCCGTTGAACAGGTTGGGCCGAATGAGAGAAGGACTGCACCGAGCGCGCGGCAGACTGAGCTGCGCGCTGCGTCGGCTGTGCCGGACGCTGGCCAGGCTGGGCAGGGCGCGACGCCGGCTGCCGTGTACGATTCTGCTGGCGCGGATCGGAAGCGCTAGACATGCGAAACCTCCTCGTTTTTACGATCGAGCCACGTCTGCAAAAACAGGCTGGCGGCAATCATGTCGATCTTGCCCCTCATCTGCTTTTCGTTGAGGCCCTGCTCGCGCAGGATACGCTTGGCCTCTTGCGAAGACAGACGTTCGTCCTCAAACTCCAGCGGAAGATCGAGCTCGTCGGCAATCTTTTGCGCCACGGCGGCAACGCGCTCGGCCTGGGGGCCGGGCTCACCGGCCATGGTCAGGGGGCGTCCGCTTACCAGGATGTCGGGCTCATAGTCCTCAACCAGGTAGCGGAACGTCTTGGCCATACCGGTGACCTCGGCAGCCGGAAGCACCTTGACAGGCATCGCCATCTTGCCATCACGGCTCGAGACGCGATGCCAATCCTGGTCTCCCCTATGTCCAGCGCGAGCGCAACCACAGCGACTTCTTAGATTCTTAGGCGCCGAGCGCGGTCTTAGCGGCCGCGAGGGCATCGGCGATGCCGGCAGCATTCTTGCCACCGGCCTGGGCCATGTTGGGACGACCGCCACCGCGACCGTCGACCAGACCCGCGATCTGCTTGATCACGTTACCGGCGTGGAAACCGGCCTTGACGGCGTCATCGGAGCCGGCAGCGAGCAGGGCCGGAGTGCCCTTCTCAGTCACGCTGGCGACGACACAAGCGACAGGGCCGGCGACCTTCTGATGCACGGTATCCCATACGTTGCGCAGGTCGGCAGCCTCAAGGCCCTGGAGCTCAGCGACAACGAGCTTATAGCCGTCGAGCTCGACGGCGCCCTCGATGGCGCTGGAGATGGCGTCGGAGGAGCCACCGGTCAGAGCCTTTTTGAGCTTGTTGGACGTCTCGCGCAGCTCAGCCTGCAGGTTCTCCACGCGGGCGGGAACCTCGTCGACGCGGCACTTGAGCGCAGCGGCGGCGGCGTCAACGAGCGCCAGGCGGTCGGCCATGTAGTCGAGGGCACCCTTAGAGGTCACGGCCTCGATACGGCGGACATTGGAGCCCGTGGAGGACTCGGAAATGATCTTGAACAGACCAATCTCTGCGGTATTGGCGGCATGGGTGCCACCACAGAGCTCGCGGGAGAACGGCTGGTCCTCAGCGCCCACGGAGACGACGCGGACGACATCGCCGTACTTCTCTCCAAACAGAGCGACAGCGCCGGCAGCCTTAGCCTCGTCGATGCCCATGACACGGGTCACGACCGGCTTGGAAGCGAAGATCTGCTGGTTGACCAGGTCCTCGACAGCCTTGAGCTGCTCGGAGGACAGGGCCTCGAAGTGCGTGAAGTCAAAGCGTAGGTGCTCGGGCGCACCAGCGAGCCGGCCTGGGAGACGTGCTCGCCCAGGACCTGCTTAAGGGCAGCGTCGAGCAGGTGCGTGGCGGTGTGGTTGCGGCGCAGGAAGCCACGGCGCTCGGCGTCGAGCGCGGCGGTAACAGCGGCACCGACAGCCAGCGTGCCCTCGGCAACGTGCGCGACGTGGGCATACAGGCCGTTGTGGTTCTTGGTGTCGGCAACGGTCAGAACAACGCCCTCGGCGGAAAGCTTGCCGGCATCGCCCTGCTGGCCACCCATCTCGGCATAGAACGGGGTGCGGTCGAGCACAACCTCGACATCCTCGCCGGCGGCAGCGGACTCGACGGACTCGCCGTTGCGCACGATGGCGACAACCTTGGCGCCCTCGATCACATCGTTGTCATAGCCGTCGAACTCGGTCGCTGCGACCTTGTCCGAAAGCTCGACCCACACGTCGTTGAAGCTGCCCCAGGCGTCGCCCTTGGCATTGGCGCGGGCGCGGGCCTTCTGGTCCTCCATGCAGGCAGTGAAGCCGTCCATATCGACGTCGTGGCCAGCGGTGCCGGCGATCTCGACGGTCAGATCGATGGGGAAACCAAAGGTGTCGTGCAGTTTAAAGGCGACATCGCCCGAAAGCACGGCGCCCTCGGCAAGCGCTGCCAGGGCCTCGTCCAGATAGACGCGGCCGTTGTCGAGCGTCGTGGAGAAGCGCTCCTCCTCGGAGGCGACGATACCCTTGACGAGCGCGACATTCTTGAGCAGCTCGGGATAAGCCTCACCCATCTGAGCGTTAACCTCGTTGATGAACTTGGTCAGGAAGGCGCCCTCGATGCCCAGCAGGCGACCGTGGAACACGGCACGACGGAGCAGGCGGCGAAGGACGTACTCGCGACCCTCGTTACCGGGAAGGATGCCGTCCGAGATCATAAAGTCGACGGCACGGGAGTGGTCGGCGATGATACGCAGGGAGCGGCTGGCGCCAGAGTAATCGTCGGCGTCATAGGTCTTGCCGCTAATCTTCTCGCCCAGCTTGATGAGGTGCTGCATCAGATCGCCGTCGTAGTTGGCGGTCTTGTGCTGCATGATGGCGGCCATGCGCTCCAGGCCCATGCCCGTATCGAGGTTGCGGTGCGGCAGCTCCGGCATGGAGCCGTCCTCCTGGCGGTCGTACTGGGTAAAGACGAGGTTCCAGAACTCCAGGAAGCGGTCGCAGTCGCAGCCAGGCTTGCAGTCGGGGCTGCCGCAGCCGACCTCCTCGCCCATGTCAAAGTAGATCTCTGAGCACGGACCGCAGGGACCGGTGGGGCCAGCGGCCCAGAAGTTATCGTCCTCGCCCAGGCGGGAGATGTGGTCCTCAGCAACGCCCAGAGAACGCCACACGTCGTGGGTCTCGTCGTCCTCGGTAAAGACGGTGAAGTACAGGCGGTCGAGCGGCAGCTTGAACTCCTTGGTGATGAGCTCAAAGGCCCAGGCGCAAGCCTGCTGCTTGGAGACGCCGCCAAAGGAGAAGTCGCCGAGCATCTCAAAGAAGGACAGGTGACGGCCGTCCTCGCCGATGCAATCGATGTCGTTGGTGCGGACGCACTTCTGGCAGGAGATAGCGCCGATCTCCTTCATGGTCTTCTTGCCCTGGTAGTACTCCTTAAACTGGTTCATGCCGGCGTTGGCAAGCAGCAGCGAAGGATCGTCAGGGACGAGGGACGAAGAAGGATAGAGCTTAAGACCGCGCTCCTCAAAGAAGTTGAGGAACTTGGAGCGAATCTCGGCCGTAGTCATTGACGGGTAGTCAGCACTCATAGAGGGAATCTCCTCGGTTTCACATCGAAACAGTTCAAACGTAACGATATTACCATCCCGCCGCGCCTGTGCAAAAAGAGGGTCGCCAAACAGCGACCCTCCAGCGAAAGTGCACGTTATTTAGTACTGCGCGATCCTTTGAAAAAGGACTGCTGTATAATTGCATATAAGATTCACCCGGAAGGAGCGATCGATGAAAAGCAAACGATTTATCCTGAATGCACTTCTGGTTGTAGCACTTTTAGCGCTCTTAGCCTTCTCATGCTGGTACGCAAACCAACCATCATTTGGATACGTATTGTATACAGTAATGTCCGGCGATAAGGCTTATTACACTCTACGCGCAATTGACGTTCTCTTTTTCTATGTAGCCGGCCCCTTATCAATCGCTTTTGGTCGCGTTTCTTGTCATTTACAACTTCAAGAAAACGTTAATAGAACCTATTTAGAATCCGAATCGTCCATGGAGCCGTCGATGCCGGTTTGGTTTCGTCGTTCATATTGAAATCGTCGTCTTTGGCGAAGGGATTCTTGAAAAAGCCCGTAGCATCGGGCTGAAGGCCCGAGAGCTTCATCCAGGGATTATCGAGCTCGGGTTTGGGCATGGCCTGGGCCTCGGGCGCGGTCTCGTTGCCGATGAGCTCGGACTCGTAGATGAAGGTGTCGTCGCCGAGCGCGTCGTAGGCGGCGACCGGGTTGCCATCGGCATCGCGGTACGGTGTGCCCTTAAACACGGCGCCGTCATAGGCCACAAGCTGGCGGCCGGTCTCATTCTCGAAGTAGTACACGAAGATACCCTTGAGGGCCGCACATAGCGGGATGGCAATAATCATGCCGATGGGGCCCATGAGTGCCGAGCCAATAACGAGCGCCGTGAGGCTCATGATGGGATGCACCTGCACCGAACTCTGCATAACCTTAGGCGAAATCACGTTATCGGTGACGTTTTGCGCGACCATCGTCACGATGAGCGTCCATAACGCCAACATGGGACTGAACATGAAGCCGAGTACCGTGGCGATTGCTGCGCTCACCCAGGGACCGACGACCGGAACCAAATGCATGATGCCGGTAAAGATAGCCATGAGCGCCGCATACGGATGACCGATGATCATAAAACCGATAAAGGCGAGGAAACCACCGCAGATGGACGTCACGACCATACCGCGCATGTAGCCGCCGACAGAGCGAGAAAGGATGGCGACCATAAAGCGGTACGAGGTCTCCTTCTCCTGACCGATGATGGTGCAAATCTCGTGGTGCATGCGAGGGTAGTCGCAGGCCATCCAGTAGGCAAGCACCAGGCCAAGGAAGATAACGAACAGCTGCGAGGCCGTATTGGTGATGAGTGGGAACACACCACGACCAAGCTCGGCGGCAATCTGAGACACATACCTCGATGCCACGGCAACCAGCGACGAAAGATTATCGTCCAAATACTCCTTGAGCGGCGTGTTGTTGAGCGTCTTTGCATGCGAGATCATCTCGTTGAGATCGCCACCTGCAACACGAAGCTGCTCGGGCAGGCGGCTCAGGACTTCCATGATCTGACCAAAGAGAATCGGCGACAAGATACAAACGACACCGACGAGCACGGCAACAACAACAATAAGCGCGATAAGCGAACCGATGCCGCGATTCACGCCATGGTGCTCGAGCCAGTTGGTGATCGGGGACATCACAAAGGCAATGATGGAGCCGACGGCAAGAAACTCAATAACCGGCGCCAGGATGCCCATAAGGTTAAAGATGACAGCGGCGATGACAATGCAGCCGACAACAGCCCAAATGCGCAGCGTCAGAATGCGAGTGTCGCGCAGCACGCGATCGGTTTGTTGGGGGTGCTCACTCATGAACGAATCATCACTCCGTCGGGGTCGATCTTGTCCTGAATCTTCTTAAGCGTGCGGCGCAGCAGACGCGAAACCTGCACCTGAGAAATACCAAGCTTCTTGGCGATCTCGATCTGGGTCATGCCCTTCACAAAGCGCAGCTCGATCACCTCGCGCTCGCGCGGCGAGAAATCACGGATGGCTTCCTCGATCACTAGGCGGTCATCGGTAAAGTCGAGCTCGTTGTCGTCGTCGGCGTAACGGTCGAGAATCGAGGGGGCATCGTCGGAATCGGACGCACCAGGAGCCTCGATGGGCACCGAGGTATAGGCCGAAGACGATTCCATAGCCTCGAGGACCTCATCGACAGTCACATCTAGATACTCAGCGATCTCCTCAACCTTGGGCGAACGCTGCAGCTCGTTGGTAAGTTTGTCAGTAGCTTGGTTGACCTTGGCCGAGAGCTCCTGCAGACGACGAGGTACGCGCACGCTCCAGCCCTTGTCGCGAAAATGGCGTTTGATCTCGCCCAGGATAGTGGGTGTTGCAAAACGTCGTGAACTCGAGCCCGCGCTCGGGGTCAAAGCGGTCGATAGCCTTGAGCAAACCCAGATAGCCGACCTGCATGAGGTCGTCGAGCGGCTCGCCGCGATTCTTAAATTTGTTGGCAAGAAACCTTACCAGGTTCATATGGGACATGACGAGCTGCTCGCGCGCGTCCGGATCACCGGTTTCTTTGTAGCGACGAAACAGCTCGCGGGTTTTCTCCTTGTCCCAAGCGGTCTTGCCGCTCCGGGAACGTTCGGTCATATTAGATATCCGCCTTGAGGTCGAGGGAAAGCGTCAGGGGCGCCGCAGTCTTTTCGTAGGAATCGCACACGCTCGCCAAAATGAGCTCGGCATACACAGCGGCCTGGTCATCCTCGTCGACGGTGGCCTGGTCGCCAAAGGTAAAGGTCATGCCAACGTGAGATTCGTCGACATCGAATTTGATCGAGATGTCATCGGAATCAACAGCCGTGCAGCCGAAAATAAATGCTTCCTCGGCAGCCATACGAATGTCCTCGATGCGATCGACGGACATGGAGCAGAGCGCACCGACATTTGCCGCCGTCATGCGCACAAGCGCGCCAGACGCGGGTCGCCGGCAACGGTCAGCGTAATGGGGCAAGTTGCTTCGCTACTCATCGCAGGACTCCTCAGAGGTCTCGGCGGGCGTGTAGGTGTAATACTGGGCTGCTTTAGCAGCAGGCTTCTGTGCATCATTGTCACCAGCAGCGACATCGTCCCCGGCTTCGCCAATCAGGACACGCTCGGTCGGCTGCTCGGCTTCTTCGGCAGCGGAAAGCTTGCACTCAGCGTCGGCCGCGGGAGCCTTCACCTTGTTAAAGAGTTTCTGCACGGCACCTGCCGCAGAATCAGTCACGCTCGACACAGCATTGCTGGCCTCGGCCATGCTACCGGTGACCTCAGAAATGTCGCGAACCACGGCTTCGACCTCTACGAGATTGGAGGTAAGGGCATCAACTGCCGTCTTGCTCGACTTAAGCAGCGGCTCCATCTGGGCAAGCGCCGGCGTAAGCTCATCGACAGCGCCATCGAGCTTTGCCACCACAGGCTGAGCCTCGGCGATGGTGTTGTTGAGGTCGTTAACGGTCTTATCGAGCGAGTCGACAACGGTGCGGGTCTTGCGCAGGGTAAGCGCGAGCTCAACGATGGCCCACACGCCGGCAACAGCGAGCAGCAGCAGGGCGATTTGAATGGGACTCATACAAGCCTCCCAAAGGAATCGATATACAGACGGTTTCCATGGTACCCCAAAGGGGACCGAACATGCCATGAGCAGCAACGTGGGACAAAATTATCAGCAGCTACTTCGGTGCATTCCCGCTGCGGTCGCGTTCACTTTGCTCTACGCGCCATTCTTCCCAACCGCGGCCGGCAGGCTGCCAAAATGCACCGCGTTCCAAGCCTTCGGGCAAATAGCGCTGATCGACCCAGCCTTCGGGATAATCGTGCGGATACTTATACACACCGTATTCATCGCTGCCCGGGCGATGGCGATCGCGCAGGTAGCTGGGCACCTCGCGAAGACCACTGCTGTGGATATCGGCTAGCGCCGCATCGATCGAGGCCTCGCACGCATTGGACTTGGGCGCCAAGCACACATAGAGCGCAGCTTGTGCAAGGTTAATGCGACATTCAGGATAGCCAATAACTTCAGCAGATTTAAAGGCAGCATGCGCCACCAAAAGCGCCTGCGGGTCGGCGTTGCCAACATCCTCAGAAGCGTGAATCATAATGCGGCGAGCGATAAACTTAGGATCCTCCCCAGCATCGATCATGCGCGCGAGCCAATAGATCGTGGCATCGGGGTCGCTACCGCGCATAGACTTAATAAACGCACTGATGATGTCGTAGTGCATGTCGCCGTTTTTGTCATACGTAAAGCCGCGACGCGGGTTGGCGATCTTCACGTCATCCACGGTGATGGGATAGCGCTCCCCCGCCGCAGGCGCTGGCGTTCCCTCGGTATCGGGACGCGTGACGGCAATCTCGCTCGCAAGCTCAAGCGTCGTGAGCGCCGAGCGAGCGTCACCCGCTGCCAGCGTGCAAATGGTCTTGACCGTATCCTCATCGGCCGAGAACTTACCGTTCAAACCCTGCGGTGCCTCAAGCGCACGTTCAATAAGCGTGGCGATATCCTCATCCTTCAGATGCTCAAGCTCCACGACGCGACCACGTGAGAGCAGTGCCGAGTTGACCTCGAAGTACGGGTTCTCTGTCGTAGCGCCAATCATAATGACGGTACGGTTCTCAACTGCATGCAGCAAGGCATCCTGCTGCGACTTAGAGAAGCGGTGAATCTCATCGATGAATAGAATGGTGCGGCGGTCGTACGTATTCAGGCGCGTCTTGGCCTCATCAATTACACGACGCAGGTCCTTCACGGTACCCGTGACGGCGCTGACCTCGACAAACTCGCTCTTGGTATGGTTGGCGATAATGTGGGCCAGCGTCGTCTTGCCCGTACCGGCAGGCCCGTACAGAATCACGCTCGAAAGCACGTCGTGCTCGATCGCGGCACGCAGCCATGAACCCTTACCGACGGCCTTTTGCTGGCCCACGTACTCGTCGAGCGAATTGGGGCGCATGCGCACCGCAAGCGGCGCATTCTGAAAGGAACGCTCGCGCGTCGAAGCAGAAAAAAGGTCGTCCATAGCCATCCCGTGTATTAATCAAATACGTTTTCCACTAACAGTATACCGAATTAATACGAACTACCGTTCGTTAATATAGGTACGATGCGGAAACTTTAGACCCGGGAACAGCTTGCTCGTCAGTTCGCAGAAATAACCGTCCGTCATGCTCGCGATATAATCCACCACGGCTTGATCCTTGTCGTCCTGCCAGGCATAGGCGCGATCGTAGTAGGAAAGCTGCTGCTCGATGCGAGAAATGTGGTGTTTAAAGATATACGAGGACTCGTCACCTTCGTTTATATCCTGCAGGCAACGGTCGTAAAGCTTTTCGAAGGCTTCGCGCAGCTCCGCCTCGGAGTCGCCTTCGATACCGCCCTTGCTATAGATCTTCTCGTAGTTCTCGCGCTTGGCCCGGCGGATCTCCTCAAACAGGTCCTCGCTCATCTCGATGCGCGGCTTACCATAGCTATGCTCCACGATATCGATGGAAGCGTGCGTAAGAATCCAGCTGTTGTAGGCACCGCCCCGGCCATCATCAAAAGCGTCGGGTGACAGCAGGCCCGCCGCGATCGCATCCTGACGGTCACGACCGACGTAGGCAAGAATATCCGAGATGCGAACGACGCAGCCCTCGAGCGTCATGGGACGCAGATGCTCAATTGCGCTATAGCCCGTGGCAATGCAATCCTCAACCGTCTGGTCAAACTGGTCAAAGGAGCTCATGTCCGAGAGCTCAAACGCACGCTGCTCGTACTCGCCGTTATGGCATAGAACGCCGTCGAGCGTCTGGAGTGACACGTTGCGGCCGTACAGCGCGTCGAGCACGCGGACCGACTGCACGTTATGGAAAAAATAACGCCTCGTACGCTCATGATAGATATCGTTGAGGAAGCGCTCGCCGGCATGGCCGAAAGGCGTGTGTCCCAAGTCATGACCCAGGCCAATCGCCTCGATCAGATCGCAATTGAGCCCCAGGGCGCGACCGATATCGCGCGCAATGCGGGAGACAAGCTGCACGTGCAAACCGCGGCGTGACAGATCGTCATTGCTACGGAACTAAAGACTTGCGTTTTGCCCGCATAACGGGTGTACGCCGGAAGATGAAGTATCTTTCGGTATCGCGCATAAACGCCGGACGCATAAGCGTGCCTTTGTCGGCGGCGCGATCAATACGACGAATGACCTGATCGTCGTTGCAACGATACGGGTTGACATAGCCCGAAGCACGATCGGCGGCAATGCGCTCGACAAGTTCGGGCGACAACGCCGAGGGAATACGGTCCATGCGCGCCTTAATGACGGCCGTTTCTTGATTAGTTGCCATGGCATGCTCCTTAAGAAGAATGCGCAATCGGTTACAATGTGCAGCCCACGACCTCGATTATGGCAAAAATCGGCACTAGAAACGGGAGCAATGGCAGAGAACGCGTTTTTGCGAAGAGGCAGGAGAGGGCCAGCACCAGGAGCGCGACGGCAAATGCCACGATGCCGCCCAGAGGGTCGAGCGTGCAAAGGGCAAAGAGCGCCTTGGCGTCCCCCATGCCAATGCCGGGAGCGTGGCGAACACGACGCCAGAGCAACTCGGTAAGCACAAGGGCAAGGCAGACGATGAGAGCAAGACCGGCATGGTCAAGCGCCGTGTTAACGCCCTCGTCGAGCCAGACGCCTGCAAACGCCGCCACCGCACACGCACCGGCAAGCGCATTCGGAAACCGCCGCTCACGGGCATCAATCGCCACGCCGGCAAAGATGCAAATCCAAACGGGATATAGACCATCGAACACCTCCTTGGGCAGCAGCTCAAACGCAAAAACCACCACAAAGGTGCCTGTCCCCTTTGTGGTGGTTTTGGTGGTGGTTATTTGGCGCCTTGCATGACCTCGTCGAGGGTAACGCTTACGGCGTGCTGCGTCGGCACCCAGTCGACCTTTAGGAACAGAGCAGCCACCGTGATGGGGATATAGCTGAACATAAAGATCGGGAAGGTAAACAGGTTGGTCACCAGACGCCACTTTTGCGCGCAGTGAATATGCTTGTACTCAAAGATGGTCGTGAGCAGCGCAAGGATAAAGAAGGTCTGGTACATCATCGCGAAGGTCATAATGAGCGAGGCGGCACAAGCCTGCATCTCGACTTCGGTAGCCAAGAAGCCGTGTGAGAGTCCACCCACGATGAGGAACGTCGCGTTGGCGAGCATGGAAATCAGGGACAGAAGCATGCCCGGAGCGATGGTCATAAACATGTCGTAGGCGGCAAAGCGATGGTAACGGAAGGTCGACTTGACCAAGTGCTTACCATATGTAAAGAACACCTGATAAAAGCCCTTGGTCCAGCGCATACGCTGCTTCCAGGATGCCTTGAACGTCACGGGTTGCTCGTCAAAGAACTCTGCCGGCGCATAACCGATGCGGATGCCGTGAATGGCGCAGAACGTGGTGAACTGAATGTCCTCGGTCAGCGTGTGGAACTGCCAGCCGTGCATGCCCTCAATAACACTGGCGGAGATGAGGTAGCCCGAACCCGAGACGGCGCAAGAAGTCTTGCAGATGTTGCGCGCGTGTTGAGAAAGCGTGCCTCGCGCAGATACCAGGTGGCATTAGCTGCCGAGATCCACGAGCTGCCGAAGTTCTTGGAGTTGCGGTAGCTTGTGACCACATGGAAGCCCTGGTCAAAGGCGTCATTCATCTTGGATACGTAATCGCGGGAGATAACGTTATCGGCATCGAAGATAAAGTAGCCTTCGAAGGTGTCGGGATACTCGTTAAGGATGCGGTCGAAGCCAAAATCCATGACCCAGCTCTTACCCTTGCGGGCCAGGTCGTTGCGTTCATAGACAATGGCGCCCGCCTCGCGCGCAAGCTGCGCCGTGTTGTCGGTGCAGGCATCGGCGACCACGAAGACCTCGATGAGCTCGGAAGGATAATCCTGATCCTTGATGGAGCGAACGAGGTTGGCGATCACGGCTTCCTCGTTATGCGCCGCGATAAAGAAAGCATACCGGTGGAGCTTTTTGGCCTTGGGAGGTGCGACCTCACCGCGCAGGGCGCCAATGACAAAGAAGACCACCTGGTACAAAAAGCAGACCGTGAGCAGCGTAACCACAATCTGGTTAAAGATCACGATGGGCGTGTTGGTTTGTAAAAAGGCGAGCATGCAGGCTCCCAGGAACGCGTTACGTAAACAACCGTATATCTTACCGCAGGCTAGGGGCGTTCAAGAAACCACCTAATACTAACTAGGCTTCGAGAAGACCGAGCTGAGGAACGATCTCGTCGCCGGCAGCGGTGCGGCCAAGCGAACGCGGAGCCAAATCGTCGAGAACCGCAGCGAGATCCCACGGCAGCTCGTCGCGGCACTCAATGCGCTCCCCCGTCACGGGATGGTCGAACGCCACGCGCCAGGAATGCAGGAACTGCCTGGTCAGGCCCTGATCAGCGCGCGCATCGCACTTGCCGTAGAGTGGATCGCCCACGCAGGCATGGTTGATATGGCGCATATGCACGCGAATCTGATGTGTGCGGCCCGTAAACAGGTGGCACTCGACGAGCGTGTAGCCGTCGTCGAAGCGTGTGGAATCGAAGCGCTCGAGGACCTTAAAGGTCGTAATGGCCTGGCGCGCGAAAGGATCGACCGAAACCGCCATCTTGACACGGTCGCGCGTAGAACGGGCAATGCCAGTGTTAATGGTGCCCTCGTCCATGGCAATGTGGCCGTGGACGAGCGTAATGTAGCGGCGGTCGAGCGTGCGCGTGCGGATGAGATTCTGGAGCGCGCGCTGGGTGTCGTCGTCTTTTGCCGCGAGCATAAGGCCCGAGGTGTCACGATCCAGGCGATGCACGATGCCGGGGCGGTCCTCGCCCTGCACGGTGCCCAGATGGTCAATGCCACAGTGATAGACCAAGGCGTTCGCAAGGGTGCCGCTCTCGTGGCCATGGGCGGGATGGCACACCAGACCGCGCTGCTTGGAGAGCACGATGAGGTAGTCGTCCTCGTAGCGGATATCGAGGGGAATGGCCTCGGGAATCACATCGGTGGGATCGTGCGGCTCGGGCAAATCGACCGAAATACGGTCGCCGGAGCGCACGGCATACTTTTTTGACAGGCATGTCTCGCGTTGACGGCAACGGCACCGCCCTCGATCAGATGCGCGCAGGCAGAGCGCGTAGGGCAGCCGTCATTGGCGCCCAGATAGGCGTCAAGGCGCTGACCAGCGGCATCGTCGGCAACAAGGATATGGATGTCGGCCATTAGCGCTCATTCCTTTCGCGAATCTTGCGGGCACGCTCCCCACGCTGCTTGGCTTTGCGCTTGGCGCGGGCCTCGTCACGAGCGTTAAGCTCGGCGGTCGCATCGACCTCACGGGCCGCAGGACTCAAGAACATGTAGCCGATGAGGGCAAGCACCACACCGACCGTAATGCCGACATCGGCCACATTGAAGACGGGGAAGTCGATGAAGGTGGTGGCAATAAAATCGGTCACAAAGCCAAAAGCCAGACGGTCGATCGCATTGCCAATGGCGCCGCCCACGACCATAGCCATGCCCACAACCTCAAAGCGAGCAAGCTGGGGCGCGCGAAGCAAGTACACCGCGATCGCAACGATAACGACAAACGCCAGCACGGCAAACGCGAGGCCATGTCCCTCGCCCATGCTAAAGGCAGCACCGATGTTACGCACGAAAAGGAAGTCGATCACACCGGGGATAACAGTCACATGTAGAGCATCGCCGACGGCACGAACCGCAAGCTTGGTCAGCTGGTCAACAAGCAGCACGGCCAACGCCACGCTACCAGCAACACCCAACCGCCAACGCAAAGGCGGCGTCATATCCGCAGAACGACCCAAATCAATCCCCTACCCTCAAAAACATCGAATTACGTTTAACGCAAATCAATATCTTATATTGACCAGCAACGAAATAGCCGATGATTCGCTACCAACAGCGAAAACCCGCCAGAGCGAGCAAGGTGCCTTGAAGCAAGGCGGCATAGACCTTCTGGTCATGCCGCCGAAGCTGAAAGGCAGATTGCCGCTCTGGCGGGTTTGCAGCGTCGAGCCGTTACGCGGTTTGGTAAAACCGCGTAACTAGAGTGCGTTCGCACACCTCTCGCAGATGTGAGCGTGACCGTTGTACTCGCCAACGGTGGTGCGGTAATTCCAGCAACGGTCGCAGCACTCGCCCTCGGCAGCCTCGATGGCAACGGAGAGGTCCTCGCCCTGGGTCAGTTCAACAGCGGAGACGATGTAGAACTCGGCCAGGTCGACGGCCTTGTCGCCGGTCAGCAGCGCATACATCTCGGCGGGAACGACTGCCTTGACGCGGACCTGCTGGCTCTTAGTGAAGGTGCCGGCGGAGCGGGCATCCTCAAGGGCCTTGGTCACGGCGCTACGGAGCTCGAGCGAAGCCTCAAGCACGCCCTCAAACTCATTGGCCTCGTCGACCGTAATGGGCGACTTATACCAATCGAGCAGCGCGGCGTACTTCTGGTGATCGACGCAGCCGGTGGGTGCATAGGCCATGGCCTCGTCGACCGTGTAGGACAGGATCGGCTGCAGGTCGCGCATGAGCATCGAGAAGAGCTCGGCAAGCACGGTCTGGCGCTCCCGGCGCTCGAGCGAGCCGGGCTTCTCGCAGTACAGACGGTCCTTCAGGGCGTCGAGATACACGTTGGACAGCTCGGTAACCACAAAGTCGTAAAGCGCACGGTAGCGCGCGGGAACTCGTAGCTAGCGTAGGCGTCGTCGACCTCGGCCTGGACCTGGGTCAGGCGGGCAACCATGAGCTTGTCGAGCGGCAGCAGGTCGGCAAAGGCGACGCCGTCGGTCTCGGGCTCAAACTGACCCTCGAGCTCGGAGAGCAGGAAGCGCAGCGTGTTGCGGAAACGACGGTAGGCATCGGACGTACGAGCAAGAATCTCGTGGTCGATGGACACGTCGGAGCTGGTATCGACGGAAGCAACCCACAGGCGGATGATGTCGGCGCCCATCTCGTCACAGACCTTGTTGGGGTCGATAACGTTGCCGAGCGACTTGGACATCTTACGGCCCTGGCCGTCGAGGGTGAAGCCCTGCGAGACGACCGCCTTGTACGGAGCGTGGCCGTTGGCGCCCACCGAGGTGAGCAGCGAGCTCTGGAACCAACCGCGGTGCTGGTCAGAGCCCTCGAGGTAGACGTCCGCCGGGTACTCCAGCTCGGGACGGTACTCGCAGACGGCCTTCCAAGACACGCCGGAGTCCCACCACACGTCAAGGATGTCCTTATCAGCCTTGAGGTGATGGCCACCGCACTTGGGGCAGACGCAGGCTCGCCCAGATAGCTCTCAGGAGCGTCGGTGAACCAGGCGTCGGAGCCCTTCTCGTGGAAGAGCTTAATGACGGCGTCGAGCGTGGCGTCGTTCATGACCTTCTCGCCGCAGTCGGCGCATGTGTAACTGGGGATAGCACGCCCCAGTTGCGCTGGCGGCTGATGCACCAGTCGGGACGCTGCTCGACCATGGCGCCGATGCGGTTGGCGGCGTGAGCCGGATACCACTTGACGTTTTCACGGACCTCCTTGCCAGCCTGCTCGCGCAAACCGGTCTTGTCCATCGAGACGAACCACTGGTCGGTAGCACGGAAGAGCACCGGGTGCTTGCAGCGCCAGCAGTGCGGATAGCTGTGCGTGATCTTCTTCTCGAGAACCAGGGTGCCGCGCTCGCGCAGGAACTCGATGATGTGCGGGTTGGCCTCATCGGTATCCATGCCGCTGAAGGGGCCGCCGGTGCCAAACTCCTCGCCGGTGTAGAACTTGCCGTCGTCATCGACCGGCATGCAGATGTCGGTGATGCCCTCCTTGAGGCAGGCGAAGTAGTCGTCGACGCCGTGGCCGGGCGAGTTGTGGACGATACCGGTACCGTCATCGACACCGACGTAATCGGCCAGCAGCGCAACGCCCTCAACGCCGTCAAAGATCGGCTGCTTGTAGTGGATGTGGTGGAAGGTCTCGGCGGAAACCACGTAGGGCTTGCCATCGACCATGACCGGGGTGTACTCCCAGCCAAACTCCTCACAACACTTAGGAGCCAGGTCCTCGAGCATGACCTCGGCACGGCCCTCGTGCTCAACGGCGACATAGGCGGCGCCGGGCTTAAGGGAAACGGCCTGGTCGGAGGGGATGGTCCACGGCGTGGTCGTCCAGATGATAAAGTCGACCGGGCCGTCGAAGTTCTCGAGGCCGGCGGGCTTGGAGGTCATCTCAAAGCGCACGAAAATGGACGGGCTCGTCTCGTCGGAGTACTCAATCTCGGCCTCGGCCAGCGCGGTGTGGCAGTGCTTGCACCAGTGAACCGGCTTGTGGCCGCGATAGATCATGCCCTTATCGAACATGGCCTTGAAGACCTCGATGTCGGCGGCATCATGCTGGTGATAGAGCGTCAGATAGGGGTTGTCCCAGTCGCCGAGCACGCCCAGGCGACGGAAGCCGGCCTTCTGCAGCTCGATGTTCTCGACAGCGAACTTGTTGCAGAGCTCGCGGATCTTAGCCGTGGAGGTCTGGTTGAACTTCTCGGTGCCGAGCTTCTCCTCGACCTTGTGCTCGATCGGCTGACCATGGCAGTCCCAACCGGGACGTAGGGAACCTCATAGCCCTGCATCATCCAGTAGCGGTTGATCATGTCCTTGGAGATCTTATTCATGGCGTGGCCGATGTGGATCGGACCGTTGGCGTACGGAGGGCCGTCGTGCAGCACGAACTTCTTGTGACCCTCGTTCTTCTTCAGAACCTGCTCGTAGACCTTGTTGTCCTGCCAGTCCTTGAGTCGCTTGGGCTCGGACTTGGAAAGACCGGCACGCATGGGAAAACCGGTCTTGGGCAGATTCATCGTCTGCTTGTACTCGTTTGCCACGGTACCCCTTTCATGTCGTGGGCGCGCACGCCCTCTGGGCACCAAAAAAAGCGCCCGTCCCTACAAGCTGGGACGAAGCGCCACAAACGGGCTGCACGCCCGCAAAAGCTCTTCGCTTAACCACCCAGCTTAGATGCCATCGCCCGCGTATTCGCGCGCTCGCATCCGTTACTCGGCTGGTCTGTATCGACGACCATCTCGGCGATGTCTACTAAGACGAACCTACGCGGCACGTCCGTTGGGACCGCAGCTCCGGGGTGATTTTCATCGGTCGCATGCACGGGTTCTCAGCGCTCCCCGCTCTCTGTAGCATGCGGACGGCCGACTACTCGTCCCCATCAACGCTTATGCGGAGTATGCTAGCACGTTCCGCACCGGCGAAAAACCCTCAACACTGGTTTTATACGTTCGAAATTTCTTGCGGCCGTGGACCTTCTCTTGGAGCAAAATACCTGTAAGCACTTTATCGAACGAAAGAAGATTGCTATGCGCACGATCGGAATGAGCGACTATACCGTTGGCGAAGACTGCTTTGACGAGCTGCACGGCGCGTTGGCCGAGTACGGAGCAACCAAGGTCGCCATCATTGGTGGTAAACGAGCACTGGCCGCAGCACTTCCCGGTATCGAGCTGCGCTGGCAGGTACCGACGCGAGATTCTGGAGACGCGCGTCTACGGCACCAACAGTACGCGCGCAAATATCGCCAAGGTCGTAAACTCCCCTGCCTGCCAGGAAGCTGACGTGCTTATCGCATGCGGCGGCGGCAAGGCGCTCGACACCGTGAAGACCGCAGCTATCGAGCTCAAGAAGATTGTCTTTACGGTACCGACGATCTGTTCCAACTGCTCCGCCGCGACCGCCATTGCCGTTGTCTACAACGACGACGGCTCGCTCGAGGGCTATTCGTACCCTAACCGACCTGCGCACATCTTCATCAACCCCAAGATCATCGCCGAGGCTCCGGCGGAGTACTTCTGGGCCGGCGTGGGTGATGCCCTGTCCAAGCAGCCCGAGGTCGAGTACGCCACGAGCGCCGGCAACCTGGAGCACACGGCAGGCCTTGGCCTAGCACTCGCCCACACCTGCTCCGAGCCGCTGTTTACCTTTGGCGTCCAGGGTCTTGAGGACGTGCGCCAGGACCAGTCGACCGATGCCGTCAAGCAGATCGCGCTCGACATCGTGGTCAACACGGGCTACGTCTCCAACCTGACCAACCAAAACGATTACTACTACAACTCGAGCGTGGCGCACGCGTTCTACAACGCTTCCTGCAGCATTCCGCGCGAGGGCTCCTACCTGCACGGCGAGGTCGTAAGCCTGGGTGTGCTGGTACTGTTCGCCTATACGGGCGATACCGAGAACCTTGAGCGCTACGCCGCCTTTAACAATCAGATGGGCCTGCCCGTGACGCTTGAGCAGGTCGGGCTTTCCGAGGCTGATATCCCTGCCCTGTGCGAGTACGCGCACGCCACCAACGAGTGGAAGCAGGGAAACCCCGAGCCCTTCACGGACGAAAAATTCGCCGCCGCCATCAAGGCACCGACGCTTACGGCCACACGCTCTAGGACTGACCCAAAACCACCACAAATGGGACGGGCACCTTTCTGGTGGTTTTTTATTGATCCAGCATTCAGTTCGTACTCGAACCCGATTCTTTACGAGAAAGGGTTCGGGTACGTTTTTTGTTTATCGGAAATTCTGCGGAAGGACTACTCGGAACGGCAAACAGGAACGAACAGAGGCAGGGTATCATCGTGGTGATGGTATCCTGCCTTTTGTTTTGCGGGATCAAGGTCGCTTTATGCGAACTTGATCGCCACTTATATAGCGCATTGATGGCAATTGCTTCGTACGTGCATACCGGGGAGCTGTACACCTCTGGCAAGGCGTAACACGCTAGACTTTGTTCCAAAGTCCGTGTGCTAAGGGGGCAGGCACCTTAGAATTCCTGTGGAGTGTGTACGCACGTACGCAGGAAACGGCAAAATTTCGCTATATTAGGGCGTTCTTTCATTGGAGAGTATGGTATACACGGCTTAGTTCAACAAATAAGAATTTATACATAAAGGAGGATATTGATGAAACTGTTTTTATGTTCTCACTTTTCAAGTGTAGGAAGTCTGATAAAGGAAGAAATTGAAAATAAAAAAGTCGCATTTATTCCAACAGCTTCGCTGCGTGAAGGCTACACCGGTTATGTCGGCTCGGCTCGAAAATTATTCAAAAAGTTGGGAGCAATTCGTAACTGAAATTGATATTTCAACGGAGGCTTATTCAACGATACAGTCTCTTTTTGAAGATGCGGATGTGATCTATTTTACCGGCGGAAATTCTTTTTCCTTATAGACCAGCTCCGTAAAACGGGAACGGATGAGCTGTTGAAGAAAGAATTGGCAAAAGGAAAACTGATGATTGGTGAATCGGCAGGTGCGATTGTATGCGCTCCAAGCATCCAATATATCGAGCAAATGGATGAAAGCCGGAGGACTACTCACAAGAAGATGATGCAGGGCTTAATTTGATTGATTTCTATGTTCTTCCGCATTTTCTTACAGCACCATTTAAGAAAGTTACCGAGAAAATAATAACTGAGTTTTCGGATTTGAATCTATGCCCAATTAACAATCGTCAGGGAATTGTAATTGATGGTGAAGGTTCAAAGGTTATTTGCAAAGAGTAATTTTAAAATTCCAGTTTGCTGCACTCGTTCCTAGCAGGGTTTGGGGCAGGCACGCACAAGAAGCCGTCCCAAAGGGGGCAAGAATGGGGGACTGCGGACGATTTCTTGGACCGTTACGCGGCCCTTCCCAGCGCGGAGCGGAACTCGGCCGGGGGTGCGGCCACCGAGCGCATCGCTGCGCCTCTCCCGTATTGTATCGGCCGATCCAGCCCCCCGGAGTTCCTCGATGAAGCGGGCGGGGGGTCCAGTCCGACCAGTCCCTGCCGTGCCAGAACTCCTTCTTGAGCAGGCCGAAGAAGCCCTCCATCGCCGCGTTGTCCGGG
>ENA-OQBU01000015-OQBU01000015.1-human-gut-metagenome-genome-assembly--contig:-NODE-15-length-69509-cov-2.535643_pt1 | contig 69509 bp, 83 predicted proteins | sample MGYA00242492_ERZ504566 | MGnify/ENA primary metagenome ERZ504566 (study PRJEB26092, sample SAMD00036261) | human gut metagenome | host: Homo sapiens | study: EMG produced TPA metagenomics assembly of...
CCGATCGCCGGATCGACAAGGTATTACAGCTCGCGGCGGATCGCATAGACACCATCGACTCCAGTGCCAGCGTGCCTGAACGACTGGCACGTGCGGCGAAATCCAGTGAACTGCTCAGCGCCGTATGGTCGTTGCCGCCCGCTCAACGTCTTATGTTCCACCACGGCATGCAGGTCACTGATGTCGAAGGCGATTCCACTCCCGGATTCGACGGCAATAAAGAGGACGCCGAGAAGTTCATTTCGATCAGCTCCTCCGAAATCGCCCGATACCAGCGGCTCATGTACGCGAATGGCGTCAAAGGCTCGACACGGCGCTGCTCATCGTGCTGCAAGGCATGGATGCCTCCGGCAAGGGCGGCATCGTGCGTCACGTGTTCAGCCAAGGCGACCCGATGGGCATCCATTACCATGCTTCGGCAAGCCTACGGCCGAGGAGCTCGACCACGACTTCCTCTGGCGTGTGAAGCGTGAATTGCCCAAGCCGGGGTGGATTGCCGTATTCGACCGCTCCCATTATGAAGATGTGGTCATGCCGCACGTCTATGGCACCTATCCCGAAGACGTATGGCGTGCCCGCTACGACCAGATCAACGATTCGAACGTGAACTGGCCGCCAGCGGATGCGCCATCCTCAAGATCTTCCTCGTGGTAAGCCAGGAAGAACAGAAAAACACTTTCTTGGGAGACTGGACGATCCCACCAAGTTCTGGAAATTCGACATCTCCGATCTCGAGGCCCGCGACCGCTGGGATGAGTATATGGCCGCATGGCAGGAGGTGTTCGAGAAAACAAGCACGGCCGCCGCACCTTGGTACCTCGTACCGGCCGATAACCGCTGGTATTCGCGAGCCGTGGTCTCCGAACTGCTGCGCACCACCTTGAAGAACATGAACATGACCTGGCCTCCCCTCGAACCCGAGGTGGACCCCGACGAGGTGCGCCGCCGGTTGGCGTGAGCGATCCTCCCATTGGCGGAGCCAAGCGCATGGCACAGCTCTTCGCATGGCTCCGCCCGCTGGCGGGAGGCGTCGCATAGCGACGGAGGGCGGCTCGTGCCGTCGGAATAGGCCACTAGGTAGACTGAGCATTATGACTGACGAGAAGGAATACGGATCCCTGGGGCGGCTGGCCCCCGAATGGGACGGCGACGGACGCGAACGGAATCTTACGGCCGACGACATCTACGAACGGTTCTTCGGCTGGGTGGAAGACGTCAAGGGCATCGAGCCGTGGCCGCATCAGGAAGAGGCCATTATGGACCTCTTGGCCGGCGACCATGTGATTTTGAATACCCCGACCGGTTCGGGCAAATCGCTGGTGGCGCTCGGCATGCACTTCGCCGCCCTATGCACTGGCCGCCGCTCCTATTACACCGCTCCGATCAAGGCGCTGGTGTCGGAGAAATTCTTCGACTTGGTCGAAGTGTTCGGCCGCGACAACGTCGGCATGATCACCGGCGACAGCCACATCAACGCGGACGCGCCGATCATCTGCTGCACCGCCGAAATCCTCGCCAATCAGGCTTTGCGCGAAGGCACCCATGCCGACGTGGGCCTCGTGGCGATGGACGAATTCCATTATTACGGTGATCCGGAGCGCGGTTGGGCGTGGCAGGTGCCACTGCTCACGCTGCCGCAGACCCAGTTCCTGCTGATGAGCGCCACGCTCGGCAATGTGGACGCCATTGCCGACAAGCTCTCCGATCTGAACGACACCCCGGACGTGGATGTAATCGCCGACGCGCCGCGACCGGTGCCGTTAAGCTACGAATACACGCTCGATCCGATGGAAAAAACCGTGGAACTCGCCTTCCGTAACGGCGAAACCCCGATTTACGTGGTCCACTTTTCGCAGGACGCCGCATTGGAGACCGCGCAAGCGCTCGCCTCCACCGGTGTATCCAGCAAGGAACAGCGCCAAGCCATCGCAGAAGCCATCAAAGGCGTCAAGTTCACCACAGCCTTCGGCAAGATTCTGCAGCGACTGCTGCGCACCGGTGTCGGCATCCATCATGCCGGCATGCTGCCACGCTACCGCCGCCTGGTCGAGCAGCTCGCCCAGCAGGGTCTGCTGCCCGTGATTTGCGGCACCGATACATTGGGCGTCGGCATCAATGTGCCGATTCACTCCGTGGTGCTCACGGCCCTGACCAAGTTCGACGGCACCAAGATGCGCCGCCTGCGCGCCCGTGAATTCCACCAGATTGCCGGACGAGCTGGCCGTATGGGATTCGATACCGAGGGACTGGTGATCGCCGAGCTCCCGAATATGAAATCGAAAACCAGAAAGCCATCGCCAAGGCCGGGGGAGATCCGAAGAAACTCAAGAAGGTCAAGCGCAAGAAGGCGCCGGAAGGTTTTGTGACCTGGAACCAGAGCACGTTTGATAAGCTCATCGACGCTGAACCGGAGACCCTGGTCCCGCACCTGAAAATCACGCATTCGATGGTGCTCAATGAAGTGGCGCAGGGCGGTGACGCCCGTGCCCGTATCGACGATCTCATCGACGATTCCGCGCAGACCCCCGACCAGAAGGAGCATCTGCACCAGCGGGCCGACGAGATCTTCCAACCCTGACTTCGATACCGAAGTCATCGAAACCGAGGACCGCAAGGACGGCGGCAAGGACTACTACATGACCCTTGATATGCCGGACGACTTCGCCCTCGACCAGCCGCTCTCCCCGTTCCTGCTGGCCGCGCTCGAACTGCTCGACCCCGAGTCCGACACCTATGCGCTGGACGTGATCTCCATGGCCGAGGCCACGCTCGAAGACCCCAAGCAGGTGCTGCGTGCCCAGGAGCGTCAGGCCCGAGACAAGGCGATGGCCGATATGAAGGCCGACGGACTCGACTATGACGAGCGTATGGATAAGCTGCAGGAGATTACGTATCCGAAGCCACTGGAAGACATGCTCGAAGCCGCGTTCGATCAGTACCGCCACGATGTGCCGTGGGCCAACGACTACTGCTGTCGCCGAAATCCGTGGTGCGCGACATGGTGGAAACCGCCTCCGACTTCACCGGATACATCACCCGATACAACATCGCCCGCTCCGAAGGCACCCTGTTGCGCTACCTCTCGGACGCCTACCGCACGCTGGCGCGCACCGTGCCGCCCGAAAAGCGTGACGAGCAACTCGAAGACATCATCTCCTGGCTGCGCGTGCTCGTGCGCTCCATCGACTCCTCGCTGGTGGATGAATGGGAGAACGCCGGCGATTCCGCCGACCAGTCCGAGGCGGCGGCCTCCTTGGCGGCGCGGGCAAGAAGAACGCGGTGGTCGAGGACCGACGAGGCCTTATCGTGCTGATCAGAAACGCCATGTTCCGCCGTGTGCAGCTTATGGACCTCGACCAGCCGGACAAGCTCGGCGCGCTCGACAAGGACTGGGGTTACGGCGTGCACGAATGGGAAGATGTGCTCGACGACTACTACGACGAGCACGAGTACGTGGCATCGGCGCCGAAGCGCGCTCGCCCGAACTGTTCATGTTGGATGACAAGCACGAGAACGACGAGCATACGTGGAAGGTGCGTCAGATTATCGATGATTCCGATGGCGACCACGACTGGGCCATCGAAGGCATCGTGGACCTCGACGCCACCCAAGACACCGGCGAAGTAGTCTTCCACGACTACAAGGTGAGTAACTGATTCCTTTCTTGGCTCCCCTCTCTGAGGGAAGCCAGGGTGCAGCTCGAACGTCTGTTCGAACACTGGGGTACTATAGGACGTTATGAGTGAGAACGATTTGTTTGGGGCGGCTGATGCGCCGGAGTCGATGACGCGGCCGTTGGCGGTGCGCATGCGTCCACGCACTTTGGACGAGGTGATTGGCCAAACGCAGGTGTTGGGCCAGGGCTCGCCGCTGCGCCGCCTCGCCAATCCGGCCAGCAAAGGCAGTCTCACCGCGCCGAGCTCCGTAATCCTGTTCGGCCCTCCAGGCGTCGGCAAAACCACGCTCGCCACCATCGTGGCCGGCCAATCCGGCCGCGTGTTTGAGGAACTCTCCGCCGTGACATCCGGCGTCAAAGACGTGCGCGACGTACTCACCCGCGCTCACGAACGGCTCGTGTCACGCGGCCGGGAAACCGTACTGTTCATCGACGAGGTGCATCGCTTCTCCAAATCCCAGCAGGATGCGCTGCTTCCCGCCGTCGAAAACCGCGACGTGACCTTTATCGGCGCCACCACCGAGAACCCGAGCTTTTCCATCATCAAACCGTTGCTCTCCCGTTCGGTGGTCGTCAAGCTTGAGTCATTGGAGCCTGATCAGCTCACCGAACTGGTGCAGCGCGCGCTGACTGATGACCGCGGTCTCAGGGGCGAGGTCAAAGCCACGGACGAAGCCATCGCCGACATCGTGCGCATGGCCGGTGGCGACGCACGCAAGAGTCTCACGATTCTGGAGGCCGCGGCTGGCGCGGTCACTGGCGACGAAGCCCGCAAAAAGGGCGCACCGCCGACCCATCATCACCCCCGAAATCGTGGCTACGGTAATGGACACCGCCACCGTGCGCTACGACAAAAGACGGCGATGACCATTACGACGTGATTTCCGCATTCATCAAATCCATGCGGGGCTCCGATCCGGATGCCGCCATCCATTATCTGGCACGCATGCTGAAAGCGGGTGAAGATTCGCGCTTCATCGCCCGTCGCATCATGATCGCCGCCAGCGAGGAAGTCGGCATGGCCGCCCCGCAGATTTTGCAGGTCACCGTGGCCGCGGCGCAGGCCGTGGCGCTGGTCGGCATGCCCGAGGCACGTATTATTTTGGCCGAAGCTACGATTGCCGTGGCCACCGCGCCCAAATCAAACGCCAGCTATAACGCCATTAACCAGGCGCTCGCGGACGTGGATGCCGGCAAGATCGGCGCTGTTCCGCTGTATTTGAGGAACGCCCCCACCAAGCTTATGAAAGAGTGGGGCAACCACGAGGCTACAAGTATGCGCACGATTGGCCCGGTGCCGTGGCGCCACAGGAATATATGCCCGAAGAGCTGCGTGGCACCGAGTACTACCATCCCAACGATCGCGGCTACGAACACGAAGTCAGCCAGCGTCTTGCCAAGATTCGCCCGATGTTGCATGGCGGGGAACCCGAACAGAAATGAACATAGGGGAGTAAAGTGTAACGCAACAATAACAGTGGGAAAGGGAAGACAAACACCATGGCGACCATCTTCATCGTGGACGACGATCAGGCCATCGGCGAAATGCTTAGTCTTGTTTTGGAAAACGAGGGATTCCAGACCGTGACCTGCCTGGACGGGCTGAGGGCTGTGGAAATGTTCCCCATCGTCAAGCCCGATTTGATTCTGCTTGACGTTATGCTCCCCGGGCTGGACGGCACGGAGGTGGCCCGCCGCATCAGAGCTACCTCTAATGTGCCGATTATCATGCTCACCGCCAAATCAGACACACTTGACGTCGTGGCCGGCTTGGAAGCCGGGGCCGACGACTACGTGCCCAAGCCCTTCAAAGTGGCCGAATTGCTGGCGCGTATCCATGCACGCTTCCGCATCGCCAAGCCGGCCGCCGAAGACGGTGCCACCGGTGGTGCAAGCGGTGGCAATGCAAACGTCAACCATCTGGAACGCGGATCCATCGTCATCGACCGTTTGGAACACACCGCCACCAAGGATGGCAAAGGACCTGAATCTTACTCCGATGGAATTCGAGCTGCTGTTCATGCTTGCGGCCGCCGCCGGCGAGGCCATCAGTCGTTCCAGCCTGCTCAAGAATGTCTGGGGATACGAGAATTCGGCGATACGCGCCTGGTCAATGTGCATGTTCAACGCCTTAGGGCCAAAGTGGAGGACGACCCCGAGAACCCGCAAATCGTGCAGACCGTACGTGGCATCGGCTACAAGTTCGTCACTCCTGAACAATGAACCTGCGCCCTCGATTCAGCCTCAAACGCTTGCTGCGCCACGGACGCGCTGAAGTTCGTCGCTCGCTGCAGGCCCGCACCGTGGCCCTCACCGTGATTCTTACACTGGCCGTGGCCATCGTCTTCTCTGGCGTATCGATGGTATCAGTGCGCGCCTCGCTGCTTACCCAAATCACTTCGCAGTCGCGTGCCGACTATTCAAACATGGTGCAGCAGGCCCAAACCAGTCTGGACGCGGCCGATGTCTCCGCCACAGTGCAGATCCAGCAGCTGGTCAATGACTTGGCGTCCTCGTTGCAATCCGAGGGGCCCTCCAACCTGATAGGTGTGTATTTGTGGAGTCGTGATACCAACTCGCGTGCCATCATCCCCGTATCCACCGAACCCAGCTATCAAAGTCTGATTTCTGATGACATCCGTTCGTCCGTGGCTTCCGACTTGGATGACATCGTGTTCTATCAGCCGGTCGAAATTCCCGGTGATTCCGGCATGTCGGGCAGCGGGACGCCCGCAGCGGTGCTCGGCACCGTATTGGACTTTGGCGTGGCCGGCAACCTCGAATTCTTCGCCATTTATTCGTACACGTTCCAGCAGCAGTCCTTGACGCAGATTCAGCTCAGTCTGGTGGTCATCTGTGCGTTGCTGTCCATCGTGGTGGGCGTAGTAATCTGGCTGGTGATTCGTGGCATCGTGCGCCCGATTGAACGAGTGGCAGCGGCCTCGGAAACACTGGCCTCCGGCAATCTCGATATGCGCGTTACCGTGGATCGTAAGGATGAGCTTGGTGTGCTGCAGCAATCCTTCAATACGATGGCTGATGCGCTCAACCAGAAGATCGATGAGCTGGAGGAAGCAAGCGTTTTCCAGAAACGATTTGTGTCCGACGTCAGTCATGAATTGCGTACCCCGGTGACCACCATGCGTATGGCTTCCGACCTGCTCGAAATGAAAAAAAGACGGCTTCGACCCCTCCACCAAGCGTACGGTCGAACTGTTGGCCGGCCAGATCAGTCGATTCCAAGACATGCTCGCCGATCTGTTGGAAATCTCCCGCTACGATGCCGGTTATGCGGCACTTGACCTTGTGGAAACCGATTTATGCGAACCAATTGAAACGGCAGTGGACCAAGTTGCCGGCATCGCCCAAGCCAAACGGGTGCCGATTCACACGTATCTGCCCAATGTGCAGGTTTTGACTCGTATCGATTCGCGTCGAGTGATTCGCATCGTCAGAAATCTGTTGGCCAATGCCGTCGAATTTCGCTGAGGACCGGCCGATCGAAGTGCGTGTCGCGGCCAACCGCAAAGCCGTGGCCATCAGCGTTCGCGACTATGGCGTTGGTATCGACGAAGACAAAGTCGCTCATGTATTCGATCGATTCTGGAGAAGCGACCCTTCACGTTCGCGCGTTACCGGCGGCACCGGATTGGGCTTGGCCATCGCCATGACTGATGCCTTGCTGCACCACGGTACTATCCGTGTACGTTCGGCAGTGGGGGAGGGCACCTGGTTCTTGGTATTGCTGCCGCGTGACCCCGACCAAGGTGAGGTGGCGGACGCTGAACTGCCGGTGAATTTTGCTTCTGAAACGCCCGATGACCTGCGTATTACCGGTGGGTTTGGTGTGGCCACCAGCCAAGTCACACATGATTATCATGAGGTTCGCCGCGACACGATGATGGGGAGGCCGCTATGAGACGAGTGACCAGAACGATTGCCGCCGCAGCGCGGCCATAGTCTGTTGCGTCACGATGACGGCATGCTCAAGTCCGTTCGGTTTGCCGATTAGCGGCTCGGTGCAGACTCTGGCACCGGTGGAACAGCAGACTCAGCGTGTTTACACCAATCCTCAGGGACCTGCGGACGATGCGCAGCCGGAAACCATCGTCAAAGGGTTCTATGATGCCATGCCTGCCGGCGTACAGTCCGATGGCTACCGTGTGGCCCGTGAGTTTCTGACCGGTTCGGCTTCTGCCGGGTGGAATGGAGATTCTGCGGCACTGGTCTACAGCGGTACGCCGGATTTCCGCCGCCGTGCCAATACGATGAGTACCCCGCAAGGGCGGAGAGCTCGCTGATTGTAGAAGTACAGCTCCAAGTGGTCCGGCTCTCTGGACTCGCATGGCGTGTATACGCCGACAGATAGCAGCACGATCAGCAAAGTTCCTTATATCTTGATTAAAAGAAGCGGCCAGTGGCGCATCTCCTCGTTGGAGAACGGCGTGGTGATTTCCACCGCAGATTTTGAACAGGTGTTCCGCCAAGTATCCGTGTATCAGGTGAGTACTTCCGGCAAGCAACTTATCCCGGATATTCGTTGGTTGAGCTGGCGCAACTGGCGCACCCAGCAGTCGGTGGAAGTGCTCTCGGATGCACCCTCCTGGTTGGAAGGAGTGCTGCGAGGCGCGGCTTGTCTACCATCAAACTCGCGGTCGACAGCGTGCCGGTGAAGAACAATGTGGTGGAGATACACCTCAACAGCGGTATCAATGCGTTGAACGAGGAAGAACGAGGCCTGCTGGTACATCGCATCCGTCTGACTATGGGCGACGGCAATGCCGAATACGCGCTGAGGATTACCGGCGATGGAGTGGACTATTCCGATGCCGACGCAAATGTGAAACTTACTACCGAGCAGCCGACAGCGGGCGTATACACGTTGACCGGTGGTCATATCGTTTCCCTGGCCAGCTCCAGTCCGTTGCGTGTAGGGGAGGCCCCCGGATATGACGATGCTCGGGGCTTCGTTTTTTCCTCATCCGGCGGCGCGGTGTTGCGTGCGGACGGCGTGGTCGAATGCCTGAAATCTGATGGTGCGTCCTGTGGGGTGATGTTCTCCGGCGAGCCGATGCGATCGATTACCGAAGGTCTGGATGGCGAAGTATGGGCTGTATCCGAGAACGGGCGCGAATTGCATGTGTCAGATGGGGGCAAGGAAACCGATCTGAAGCTTGATTGGCTTGGCGCTGCCGACAGCATTGTGGCATTGGCGGTTTCTCCGGAAGGGTGCCGATTGGCGTTGGCAGTCGAGGGCGAGGACACGAACGGCGTGATGATGACCGGTGTGGCGCGCAACGGTGATAAAACACTGAGCGGTCTGAGCAAAGCGGCCACCCAAGTGAGTGTGCTCAGACACGTCACCATGCTCACGTTCTACAACGATCTGAATCTGGTGTACGCCACCACACCTCCTGAGGGAAATAGCGAACAACAAGAGGCATGGCGTCAAATGGCACCAGGCCCGGCCAATGCGCAGCGTTTACCCAATGGAATCATAACGTCGATGGCATCGGGGCAGGTCAGCCTGTCCCGTCGCCTGGCCATTGTGGACGATTTGGGTATTGTTCGCTCCGTTTCTGGCTCACTCGACGGTTCCTGGACCATCGCCGATAGCCAGGTCACTGCCCTCGGTGCGCAGTAGATGGTATAAGAAAAACGGTGTTCATAATAACCTTTCTTGTTGTATGAGGCAACGGCTTTGTCGCTCGGCTGGCGAGCGGCATTGCCGCTGCGCAACCAATCACTATTATTGGTCTGTTATCAAGGCAAAACAGTGTTGCGACGCCATTTTGAACCACTGTTATTAATTTGTTATAAACCTGTTATCAAACTGTTATCGCATGCGATTGAACATTTGGCCTGTGAGCGTCACACTAGAGATTGTCGATGACGAACAGTCACCAAACAGGATGAAAGATCATCCAAAAAATAAACACTGCTCGAGGAGGAGTATTTATGAAGAATTGGAAGAAGGCCATTGCCCTCGTTGCTTCTGCTGCTGCGCTTGTCAGCGTTGCCGCATGCGGTCCCAGCAACGCAGGTGGCAGCTCGGACTCCGGCAAGAAGACGGTTGGCTTCGTTGCTGTGGGCCCTGAGGGCGGCTTCCGTACCGCCAACGAGAAGGACATTCAGCAGGCATTCGAGGATGCCGGCTTTGACCTGACCTACTCTCCGACCCAGAACAACGATCAGCAGAAGCAGATTCAGGCGTTCAACAAGTTCGTTAACGACGAAGTCGACGCCATCATCCTGTCCTCCACCGAGGATTCCGGTTGGGATGACTCCCTGAAGAAGGCCGCTGAGGCTGAGATTCCGGTCTTCACCGTTGACCGTAACGTGGACGTCAAGGACGCCGAGGCCAAGAAGGCCATCGTTGCTCACATCGGACCGTCCAACGTCTGGTGCGGCGAGCAGGCTGCCGAGTTCGTGAACAAGAACTTCCCGGATGGCGCCAACGGCTTCATCCTCGAAGGCCCTGCCGGCCTGTCCGTGGTGAAGGATCGTGGCACTGGTTGGGGCAACAAGGTTGCCTCCAACGTCAAGGTTCTTGAGTCCCAGTCCGCTAACTGGTCCACTGATGAGGCCAAGACCGTGACCGCTGGTCTGCTCGACAAGTACAAGTCCGACAACCCGCAGTTCATCTTCGCTCAGAACGACGAGATGGGCCTCGGTGCCGCTCAGGCTGTTGACGCCGCCGGCCTCAAGGGCAAGGTCAAGATCATCACCATCGACGGTACCAAGAACGCTCTGCAGGCTCTTGTTGATGGTGACCTCTCCTACGTGATCGAGTACAACCCGATTTTCGGCAAGGAAACCGCTCAGGCCGTCAAGGACTACCTGGATGGCAAGACCGTTGAGAAGGACATCGAGATCGAGTCCAAGACCTTCGACGCCGCCTCCGCCAAGGAGCCCTGGACAACAACACCCGCGCCTACTGATAAGTCTGCTGCGACTCATTGATAACTGAACCAAATAATTGATGTGATGGTGTGAGAAGGATGTTCCTTCCACACCATCACTCATGTGTGGCTCAAATATCACAAAACGATAACACTTCATTCTCGTTTAAGGCAAAGACATGACAGATAAAAACCCATCATCGTAATGAAAGGCATTACGATTGAATTCCCGGGCGTCAAGGCCTTGGATGGTGTTGATTTGACTCTCTACCCGGGCGAAGTTCACGCCCTGATGGGTGAGAACGGTGCAGGCAAGTCCACCATGATTAAGGCTCTGACCGGTGTGTACAAGATCAACGCCGGCTCCATTATGGTGGACGGCAAGCCTCAGCAGTTCAACGGCACCCTCGACGCACAAAAAAAAACGCCGGTATCGCCACCGTGTATCAGGAAGTGAACCTGTGCACCAACCTTTCCGTCGGTGAGAACGTGATGCTGGGCCACGAAAAGCGCGGCCCCTTCGGCATCGACTGGAAGAAGACCCACGAGGCCGCCAAGAAGTATTTGGCACAGATGGGCCTCGAATCCATTGACCCGCACACTCCGCTGAGCTCCATCTCCATCGCTATGCAGCAGCTGGTCGCCATCGCCCGCGCTATGGTTATCAACGCCAAGGTGCTGATTCTCGATGAGCCGACCTCTTCGCTGGATGCCAACGAGGTCAGGGACCTGTTCGCGATCATGCGCAAGGTGCGTGACTCGGGCGTGGCCATCCTCTTCGTCTCCCACTTCCTCGATCAGATTTATGAGATTACCGATCGTCTGACCATTCTGCGTAACGGCCAGTTCATCAAGGAGGTCATGACCAAGGACACCCGCGCGACGAACTCATCGGCATGATGATTGGTAAGTCCGCCGCCGAGCTGTCCCAGATTGGTGCCAAGAAGGCTCGCCGTGAAATCACCCCTGGCGAGAAGCCGATCGTCGATGTCAAGGGCCTCGGCAAGAAGGGCACCATCAACCCCGGTTGATGTTGACATCTACAAGGGTGAGGTCGTTGGCTTCGCTGGCCTGCTGGGCTCCGGTCGTACCGAGCTTGGTCGACTCCTGTATGGTGCCGACAAGCCGGATTCGGGTACCTACACGCTCAACGGCAAGAAGGTCAACATCTCCGATCCGTACACGGCTTTGAAGAACAAAATCGCGTACTCCACCGAAAACCGTCGTGATGAGGGCATCATCGGCGACCTGACCGTCCGCCAGAACATCCTTATCGCCCTGCAGGCAACGCGCGGTATGTTCAAGCCGATTCCCAAGAAGGAAGCGGACGCCATCGTTGACAAGTACATGAAGGAACTCAACGTTCGTCCCGCCGACCCGGATCGCCCGGTCAAGAATCTCTCCGGCGGCAACCAGCAGAAGGTGCTCATTGGCCGTTGGCTGGCCACGCACCCCGAGCTGCTGATTCTGGACGAGCCGACCCGTGGTATCGATATCGGTGCCAAGGCTGAAATTCAGCAGGTCGTGCTTGACCTGGCTTCTCAGGGCATGGGCGTTGTCTTCATCTCCTCCGAGCTTGAAGAGGTCGTGCGTCTGTCCGACGACATCGAGGTTCTCAAGGACCGCCACAAGATCGCAGAAATCGAAAACGACGACACCGTCTCTCAGGCGACCATCGTCGAAACCATCGCTAACACCAACGTAAACACCGGAAAGGAGGCATGAGATGGCTGAAAAGGCAAAAGACGAGGGCAACAACTTTGTCAAGAAGCTGCTGAGCAGCAACCTGACCTGGTCGATCGTCGCATTCATTCTTCTGGTCATCATCTGCACCATCTTCCAGCATGACTTCCTGGCTCTGAGCTGGAACAGCAACACCGGTGGTCTGGCCGGCCCGCTGATCACCATGCTCCAGGATCTGCCCGATACCTGATGATTGCAACCGGTATGACCTTGGTTATCTCCACCGCCGGTATCGACCTTTCGGTCGGTTCCGTTATGGCAGTGGCAGGTGCCGCCGCCATGCAGACCCTGTCCAATGGCATGAACGTGTGGCTCTCCATCCTCATCGCCTTGGCTGTTGGTCTGGCCATTGGCTGCGTCAACGGCGCTCTGGTTTCCTTCCTGGGCCTACAGCCGTTCATCACCACCCTGATTATGATGCTCGCCGGCCGTGGTATGGCCAAGGTCATCACCTCCGGTGAGAACACCGACGCCTCCGCAGTTGCTGGCAACGAACCGCTGAAGTGGTTCGCCAACGGCTTCATTCTGGGCATTCCCGCCAACTTCGTCATCGCCGTTATCATTGTGATTCTCGTTGGCCTGCTGTGCCGCAAGACCGCTATGGGCATGATGATTGAGGCCGTGGGCATCAACCAGGAAGCCTCCCGTATGACCGGTATCAAGCCGAAGAAGATCCTCTTCCTCGTCTACGCGATTTCCGGCTTCCTCGCGGCCATCGCTGGTCTGTTCGCCACCGCATCCGTGATGCGTGTCGACGTGGTTAAGACCGGTCAGGACCTCGAAATGTACGCCATTCTGGCAGTCGTCATCGGCGGTACTTCACTGCTGGGTGGTAAGTTCTCCCTCGCCGGCTCTGCTGTCGGTGCTGTAATTATCGCCATGATCCGCAAGACCATCATCACCCTGGGCGTCAACGCCGAGGCAACTCCGGCCTTCTTCGCCGTCGTTGTGATTGTGATCTGCGTGATGCAGGCTCCGAAGATTCACAACCTGAGCGCGAATATGAAACGCAAGCGCGCGCTCAAGGCTCAAGCTAAGGCGGTGGCAGCATGACAACAGCTACGGCAAACAAAGTGAAGGCTCCCAAGAAGGGCTTCAAGCTCGATCGTCAGATGATCCCGACCCTCGCGGCCGTGGTGATCTTCATCCTGATGATCATCATGGGTCAGGCGTTGTTCGGCACCTACATTCGACTGGGCTTCATCTCCTCCCTGTTCATTGACCACGCCTACCTGATTATTCTGGCTGTGGCCATGACCCTGCCGATTCTGACCGGTGGTATCGATTTGTCTGTCGGTGCTATCGTGGCCATCACCGCAGTCGTCGGCCTGAAGCTGGCGAACGCCGGCGTGCCCGCCTTCCTGGTCATGATCATCATGCTGCTCATCGGCGCTGTGTTCGGCCTGCTGGCCGGCACCTTGATCGAGGAATTCAACATGCAGCCGTTCATCGCGACCCTGTCGACGATGTTCCTGGCCCGTGGTCTTGCCTCCATCATCTCCACCGACTCGCTGACCTTCCCGCAGGGCAATGACTTCTCGTTCATCTCCAACGTGATCAAGATCATCGACAATCCGAAGATCTCCAACGATCTGTCCTTCACGTCGGCGTGATCATCGCACTGGTGGTTGTGGTCTTCGGCTACGTCTTCCTGCACCATACCCGCACCGGACGCACCATCTACGCCATCGGCGGCTCCCGTTCCTCCGCGGAACTCATGGGTCTGCCGGTCAAGCGCACGCAGTACATCATCTACTTGACCTCTGCGACTCTCGCCGCCCTGGCCTCGATCGTGTACACTGCAAACATCGGCTCTGCCAAGAACACTGTGGGTGTTGGCTGGGAGCTCGACGCCGTTGCCTCCGTGGTCATCGGCGGTACGATCATCACCGGTGGCTTCGGCTACGTGCTCGGCTCCGTGCTCGGCTCTCTGGTCCGCTCCATCCTCGATCCGCTCACCTCTGACTTCGGTGTGCCGGCCGAATGGACCACCATCGTTATCGGTCTCATGATCCTCGTCTTCGTTGTGCTTCAGCGCGCGGTGATGGCGGTCGGCGGAGATAAAAAATAGCGGGCTTGCCCGCTCGGTCTCCGCACCGAATACGACACACACCATAACTGAATAGGCGGGATCAGCCCGGCTGCTGTGATGGCAAGGTCACAGCAGCCGGCACTGCCCGCCAAAGCTTTCTTTCTCCTTTTCTTCCTTTCATTAGCGTGTGGGGCGTGACCCGGGATTCTCCCGGGGCACGCCCCACACGTGTTTGGAAAGCTGGGACTCTATTGGTAATCAGATTTATGCACGCTTACGTGCCGCGCGAATGCGGAACGCGGTGGCCAGACAGCACCAGCCAATCAGGCAGATAACCGTCATCGTTGCAAACGTCCATGTGCCGCCGACGGCAGTGGCGTGAGCAAACTCAGCGGTGCCTTCTTCTCCTGCGCCGGCCTGAGCCACGGAAAGAATCGTGGAGAACAGTGCGGTACCGGCAGCGCCGCCAAAACTGAAGACACGTGTTGAAAATGGCGTTGCGTCCGGCTTGAACTCGGGAGAGACCTCCGACAGGCCACTGGTCATCACATTCGCATTGCCGATGGAATAGAACAGACCGAAAATGAAATAGAATCCGGCGAGCAGCACGGGCGTAAGCTGCATCGAGAACACCAGCATAAGCACTGGGCCCAAAATAGCGATGCCGAGCGGAATCAGAATCGGCTTGACCGCGCCGAACTTATCGTAGAACCAGCCGCCAAGCGGGGCACAGACAGCGCCGACCAGTGCGCCGGGCAGCACCAGAGAGCCGGCCACAAATGCCGTGGTGCCGAGCGAGAGCTGTGCCACATTGGTGATGACATAGCCGTAGCCGATGGCGACCAATGGCAGCAGCAGATATGCGCAGGCGTGTAACAGTACGGCGGGATCCTTGAGAATGCCAAGCGCAGCAGCGGGGAGAAGGCACGCTTGGAACTCATGGCGAACACGATCAACAAGGCGAGGCCCGCAATCAGACTGACAATGGCGATAATGCCGGAGCGTGTGGCTGACTTGCCGGACACCGCCGCACTGATGGCCACGCCACCTTGGTTGAGCGCCAGCACCAGACCGACCAACGCGACAACAATGGACCCAAGCTGAATCGGGTCAAGATAGGCAGCCTCGGTCGGTGTCTTCTGCTCAATGCACTTCATGCCGATGCATGCTGCGATTAGCACCAGCGGAATGGCGATGACGAAAATCGCGCGCCACGGCAGCACTGTGGTCACCGCGCCGCCGACGGTCGGGCCGATGGCCGGAGCCACGGTAATGACCAGCGATCCTACGCCCATCAATCGGCCGATTTTCGAACGAGGAGACTGCTCCAGGATGATGTTGATCATCAACGGCGTGGCCACGCCTGAGCCAATGCCCTGAATAATGCGGGCGACAATCAGCAGCGGGAAGCTTGGGCGACGATCATGATCAGCGAGCCAACGATGGCCAGAATCACAGCCGCAAGAAAAATGGTTTTCAGCGCGAATCGGCGCTTCAAAACGAGCTGATGGGCATGGTAGCGGCCACCGCCAACAGATAAATCGTGGTAATCCATTGCACAGTGGCCGTGTCGACATGGAATTCGCGCATCAGTGCGGGGAAAAGCACGGTCATCACGGTTTCGGTCAGAATGCCAATGAAGGCAAGTGAGCCGACAGCCACAATCGCGCCGATAAGACGTGTGGGAATCTTCTCGTTATCAATATGCTGCTCAGGCATACATGCTCCTAAACGTTCGGTTGCAAGGTATGGAATGTAAGGTTTACCAACCGGCGTAGGTACCTGTGCGTGCGGATAAACCGGCAATCGTACTGCCTTGGCTGCACGCTATGGAATCACAAAACCACCTGTGAGTGTACGGTTCGGGGCGGACGCTACGGTCGATGCGCAATGGGTTGTCCCTTGGTTTGGTGGGGTTTGATGGGGCGGATTCGGCATTGGTCCGGTAGCAGTTCGGCATTGGTTCAGCATGAGGAAACCGCGATAATATCTGCCCTGCCGCCTAGTTTGGTGAACCATGGGTATTGAGAACACGCATAAGCTGATTGTCAACTGCCTGCCACTCAACGAAGGAGAACGGCGGGCTTTCGCCAAGGCGGCTCGCGATGTGCCGCAGGAATTCGTGGGCGTCGAAGCGCACCGCGGCGACATGGTATGGTCGGCCGCTGTTCCCGAGGAGCTTCGTTCCCAAGCTACCGCAGTCATCGGCAACTTCCCGGTCTCGCAGGCCGCTCAATACACCCGTCTTGAATGGTTGCAGACCTTCAGCGCCGGTGTGGATGCGTACATCTGCCCGGGTGTGCTGCCTCGCGGCACCATGGTCACCAATGCGAGCGGCGCGTATGGCCAAAGCGTGTCGGAACACATGTTCGCCACCATGTGGGCATTGATGAAGAACCTCAACCGGTATGCCTCCAATCAGCGTGATCATCAGTGGCAGGATGAAGGACCGGTATTGAGCCCGGAAGGTGGCATCGCGCTGATTATCGGCGTCGGTGACATCGGGTCGCATTTCGCTCAGCTTGCCCAATCCGTAGGTATGCGTACTTTCGGCGTGCGCCGTCATGCGGACGTGCCGGCCAAGGGCATTGAAAAGATGTATGGCTTCGAGCGGCTGGAGACGCTGTTGCCATTGGCAGACGTGGTGGCGATGGCGGTGCCGCGCTCGCCGCAGACCCATCATCTGCTGAATGCGGATCGTCTGGGTCGTCTGAAATCCACAGCCATCGTGATTAATGCCGGGCGTGGCGACGCCATCGATCCCGAGCTTGGCTGACGCCTTGCACAATGGACGGCTCCACGGTGCCGGATTGGACGTCACCGAGCCTGAGCCGTTGCCGGCGGAAAGTCCGTTGTGGGATGAGCCGCATTGCCTGATCACCCCGCATGTGGCCGGCGGCAATCATTTGGAAAAGACTTCCGAACACATCATCCGCATCGCCCTGACCAACGTTTCCCGCTATGCCAAACAGCAGGAACTGTTGAATCTCGTGCGATACTGATTCGCCTGTGTCGGGCGGCGGGCGGCCATCGCCTGACACTGAATACAGATAAGGGGCGTATAACACCGTCGTTATACGCCCCTTATCGGGCAACCCGAAAAAGATGGTTGATAGTCAGTACCAATCAGTACTGGTTCGCGCCGATACCCTCGAACTTCACGTTGAAGCCACGCTGGTAATGCAGGAACATGCTGGCGCCATAGCGGTCGACCGGACGGTGCGTGAACAGCATACGAATGGCGAATGCGGTCTGCACGTCCTTAGGCAGCGCCAGGAATGCTTGGTGGGCGTCCCAGTACGGGTCGTACACCACGGCGGCACCGGGCACGTAGGCGTAACCGTAGCCATCCTCGTTGACGTATCCCATGAACGGCAGATCCCAGGCGTGTGTTTGGTGAGTTTGTGCCTTGAAGTCCTCGACCTCGGCCAACGCCGCGTCGCTCAGGCCGAAGCTCTTGGCCACTTCATTGGCCTTGGTTGTTTTCGAATCCGGGTCCTTGCCGAACATATCCGGGTTGACGATGATGACTTTTTCCCTCCGCCATAATGTGTTCCTTTCAGCATGGCGTTCCCCAAGCAAGCACCTAGGGAAGTACTGGCATTGTTCGATTCACATATGAATTGAACAAACATGTTACCTTCTCTGTAGAAAAGGATTGTGCACTTTGTTGATGTGCTGGTTTCAAAGCCTAGCATGAAAAAAATGGCGGATATAAGCCGTTTTGCCGGTTATTAATCTATTGGTAAATGCAATTGGGAAGTTATGGTAGTCTGTGATGTCTGATGTTCATAATCTTGCAAAAGTGAACATGATAATGTTTGTTTTGAGGGTGAAAGCAACAAAGAAAACGGCCGTGTACATGAACTCATGTACACGGCCGGCGTGTCGCATCCCGCTGCGACTGCGGCATCGAGATGATACCTGCAGAGCGTGGTTGATCAGGGCCCAATGAACGTGGCCCGAGGTTAGTTTCAGTCTGATAGTTCGTAGCCGTTGGCGTCTTTATGCCACGGTGAGCCGGGCTTGCTGCACAGAATGATGATGCCTTCAACAAAGCCCCAGATGGCGGCTGCGATTGGGCCAAGTCCGAGCAGAATCCAGCCGACAAGCGTCAGCAGCAGCTGGCCACGGCCTTGCCGGTGTTGCCGAGATAGAAGTTGTGCACACCAAGTCCGCCGAGGAAGATGCCCAACAGGCCGGCAGCCAGCTTGGACTTGGACGATTGCCCCACCGGGGCGGCGGCATACGGAGCGGCGGTGTATTGCGGCTGCGCGTAGGCGTTCGGCTGCTGGTAAGCCTGTCCATAGCCGGGCTGCTGGCCGTAGCCCGCTGCGGGCTGTGCGGGCTGGCCGTACTGCGGCTGGCCGTACTGCGGCTGGCCGTACTGAGGCTGAGCGTATGCGCCGGCGGGCTGGCCGTATTGCGGTTGCTGCTGGCCGTAGCTTCCGGCGGCGGGTTGAGCGTATGCGGCGGGCTGTGGGGCGCCATAGCCCTGCGGCTGCTGTGCGGCATCTTGGCCGTAAGACGGTTGTGCCGGCTGTGCGGGCTGTGCCGGCTGCGGAACACTGTCCGAACCGTACGGTTGTTGTTGATTATCAGTCATGCGGGTCAGTCCCCTCTCAATCGGGAACGGCAATACCTTCTTACCGTTTCTGCACAACATCATCTCATGTTTTGCCCAATAGTAAAACCTGCCGCGCTACGATTGGGCCATGAGAAGTTTCCTGACCAGCTGGTTGATTATGACTATCGCCGCCGCCGTCATGGTCGCGGTGACTCCCGGCATGACCCCGGTGGGGGAGCCTCCGATTCTCGGCATCGCCGCGTTCGCTTTGTTCATGGCGCTGATTAATGCGTCAATCAAGCCGATTGTGCATCTGATCGCACTGCCGTTTGCGATTCTGTCTCTCGGGCTGGTCACCTTGATTATCAATTGGCTGTTCATGCGACTCGCCAGCTGGCTGGCGGTCAGTCTGTTCGGCGTGGGCGTCTTCGTACACGGTTTCTGGTGGTCGGTACTGGGGTCCTTGGTCCTGACCATTGTTGCGGGAATCGTCGGGTCCATCTTGGATCAGTGACGGTGCTCGCTGGGCGAATATGAGTAATGGCGGTTGGAATCGGACTGATTCCAACCGCCATTACTCATATCAAGCTACGGGATCGAGCGGGGCGAACATTACTCGCGCACCAAGCGGATATGCTCCACATCGTCGCGCCGGGAGCGACGGAACAGCACGAAACGATTGCCGATGGACTGCACCACTTCGGCGTTCAGCTGCTCGGCAAGCTCGGTGGCGGCTTCCTTGGCGGTCAGGCCAGAACCGTCCTGCACGGCGCACTTGATGAGCTCGTGCTTCTCAATGGTCTCATCGGCCTGATTGACGGCCGACTCGGTCAAATCGTTCTTGCCCACATAGAACAGGGGCTTCAGCGAGTTCGCCATCGCGCGCAGCTGCTTGATTTGCTTCTTGGTCAATGCCATGGGAATTTCCTTACATCTTTCGTATAACCACACCAGCATAGCAACCGGTGCTGTCTGCGCTGTTTGCCGCCCTACAGCGCGATGATGGCCGCGATGTAGATGATGACGGCAGCGGCGAATATGAGATCTCGCGCGGCGATGGTCAGGGCACGCCAGTGGGTGCGGCGGATGCCCTCCTCGTAGCAGCGGGCGTCAAGTGCGAGGCTCAGGTTGTCCGCGTGACGCAACGTGCCGGCGAAAATCGGCACGATAATCGCGCTCATCGCCTTGATGCGCTGGGCCAGTGAACCGGTTTCGATGGAACCGCCACGCGCGGATTGGGCGTCGACGATGGCGCGGGTTTCGTCGGTCAGCGTTGGAATGAATCGCAATGCCAGACTCATGACCAGCGCGATTTCTTGGGCATGGATACCGAGCCGGTTGAGCGGACTGATCAAGGTGGCGAAGCGTCGGTCATGGCGGTAGGCGTGGTGGTAGTGAGGAACACCGCGCCCAGAATGATTACCAATGCGAAACGGCAGGCGTACAGCACGGCTATGGTCACGCCCTGATCGGTGATGCTTAGCGGGCCAAGCGCCACCACCGGCGTGCCGGTGCGTACCACAAACAGATTGACCACGCCCATCAGCACCAGCAGGATCAGAATCGGATGAATGGATTCAAGCACCCGTAACGGGTTCAGGCGTGCCGCCGCGATAACGGCCAGGGTGATGGCGATGCCCAGCGCGAGCTGGGTTGGCGTGTTCACCGCGAACATCGTGAACATGGCGGCCAGGAAGCCCACCATCTTCACGCGCGGGTCAAGTCGGTGTATCACTGAGTGCGCAGGGCCGTTGGAGGATACGCCGGCTCGGTGACGGTGGCCGTGACGGGGCCGCCGGATGCGGGGGCGGCAATCGGCATACGGACCACGCGGTCGGCGATTTGCTCGGCCTCCTCCCGGTCATGGGTGATGATGAGCACGGTCACGCCACGCGATTTGAGCGTGCGCAACAGCTCATGGATACGCTTCTTGGCTTGGGCGTCCAGACTCGCGGTCGGCTCGTCCATGATGAGCACGTCAGGATTGCAAGCCAGCACGCCGGCAATGGCTGCCAATCGTTGTTGCCCGCCGGACAGGTCGAAGGGGGAGCGGTCGGCAAGATGCCCGATATGCAGCAGTTCCAGTGATTCGCGCACGCGGTCGGCTACCTCGGTCTCGCCAAGCCCTTGGTTGCGTGGGCCGTACGCCACGTCCTCGGCTACCGTGTCAGCGAACAGCTGATGCTCTGGATGCTGCATCACGTAACCCACATGCCGGCGCAATTGCGCTAATTGCTTGCGATTCGCCGACTTCGGGCGCACGTTGCGACCGCGCTTGCCGGTCGAGGCCACCGGAACACCGGCCACTTCGATGCTGCCGGCGGTCGGCGCAGTCAGTGCGCACAACATGCGCACCAGCGTCGACTTGCCCGAACCATTCACGCCCATCAGTGCCACGGTTTCACCGCGCGCGATGGTGAACGACAGGTCATCGATAACCGCCCGTTTGGCCGAAGGATAGCGATAGGTCAGATGCGAGACGCGAATAATGGGGTTCGTCATATCACCGATGCCATCGGAGAGCAGCGGCAGTTCGGAGCCGTCTTCGCGCTCCCGCTGGCGGGGGCTGTCGTTCGTAGGGCGACTGGGGGCGGCTTCTGTGCCGATACTACCCTCAGTCTCGCTTTGCGAGACAGCCTCCGCTAGCGGGGATCGATTATCGACGGCTGCAGTGATACCAATGATTCGCCCGGCCTCCATGTGCACGATGCGATCGGCATGAACGGTTTCATCTGGATGATGCGTGACATGCACAATAGTGGTGCCGCGCGCTGCAAATCATCCAAAATGCGCATAACTTCGGCGCGTGCGGATTCGTCCAGCATGGCGGTCGGCTCATCCAATACCAGCATTGCCGGGTTCATGGCCAGCATGCCGGCGATGGAGGCGCGTTGCTGCTGCCCGCCGCTCATACGGGTCGGGTCGGACTGGCGTAAGTTCGCCAACCCCACGGCCTGCAATGAATCAACGATACGCTCGCCGATGAGCTCGCGCTCCAGCCCGAGATTCTCCGGGCCAAAGGCCACGTCATCCTCCAACACGGTGGTGACCAGCTGATCCTCGGGATTCTGGAACACCATACCGATGCCGTGGCGGGCAGCACGATAGGCATCGGCATTCGGGCCGGCTGCGTACACGCGTTGCCCCAGTAACGTCACTTCACCACCGTCCGGCGCGGTCAATCCCGCAATCAGACGGGCTAACGTGGATTTGCCCGACCCGTTCGGACCGACCAAGCATAGGCGCTCGCCGGCATGGACCGTGAGTGAAACGCCATCCAAAGCCCATGAGGTGCCGCGGTCATAGCTGAAACGAATGCCTTGAGCACGGCGGCGGGGGAGGCAGGCTCGGCGGAAGCGTGAGGTTCGGCAGAATCGTGGAACTCGTCGGCGTCGAAGGAATGGGGTGCAACGGTCATGAAACAGCAATCCGTAACTGATAGGCGAAAACGCAGAATCCCGGCCCGTGCCGGATTCTGCGTTCTGGTTCTTTGAGTGGTCTTTGAGTGGTCGTTAGTCGTGGCGGGCATCGGCCCGTCTCAGGCCAGTCACTGCTGCTTGGACAGCAGGTTGGAGATCGGCTTGTAGATCAGGAAGGTGATCACGGCGTGAATCGCCATCTTAGCCACGTTGAACGGCAGCAGAATCGGCAGAATCATCGCGGCCACAGCTTGGTAGGTCATGTGCGCGTAAATCGGCGTGACAATCAGGTTGCTCACCAGCGCCACCACGATGGCCAGCACCGCACCCACCAGAATGCCGATGGCGGCACCCTTGCGCGTACGGATCTTACGGTAGATGAACGCGGCCGGCACAGACAGGAACAGCGCCACCAGCACAGCCATCAGCGAACCCCACGGATTGGCGAACATGTGCGGCACAAAGCCGAGCACAGACACGATTGCGGCGGCGGCCGGGCCATACGCAAAGCCGGCAATCAGGCAGACGATGCCGGACGGGTCGTACTTCAGCCAAGTGACCGGCGTAATCGGGAATTCAATGAAGCTGGTGACCATCGCCAGCGCCACGAACAGTGCATACATGGCGATACGGCGCGTGGACCAGCGGCCAGAATCGGCCACACCAGTGGTGTGTGAGCCAAGTTTGGCGCTGGTGCTGGCGGTGGACGTGCTGGCCGAACCCTCGGCCTCGGGTGCCACAGAACGAACAACTTGCATGCGAATACGCGAAGATACACTCATAATGAGCCCTCGTTTCTTCCATCCGGACTATACCGTTGGCTCCGGAATCTCACCGGATCAGCCGCTTGCGCGGGTCGCGGGCTTCCTGCCATCCCCGTTATGAAACCCGGGGTGCAGGTTACCGCCAGTAAGGAATTGCACCTTCCCTGAAACTGACAGGCTTATTCATACGCCATGCGCCGGACGTATGCAACCCGCGTTTCACTGTGCAGAAATTCGTCTTGTGCCGGTCAAGTGCAACAATGGGAGCCATGGCTGAAGTGAAGAAACCCAACAACACCATCGACAAGCTTGCCCTGATCGTCACCACCTACAACGTCAGCAGTTGCTTGAGACACTGTTCGATTCGATTCTGGCGCTTGAACAGGCACCGTGGCGCATTGTCATCGTGGACAATGAGCAGTCCGATCAGACGGCGGACATGGTCGCTGCGTTTGCCGGCAAGGTGACCGGCCAATGGGGCACCACCGTGGCCGACCAGTCCGGTAACGAAGAACGTGTGGTCTATGCGCCGCAGACCGAGAACCTGGGTGGTGCGGGCGGTTTCTCCGCCGGCGTGGCCAAAGCCTACGAGCTGGGTGCCGCATGGTTCTGGGTGATGGATGACGATGTGGCCGTGCTGCCGGACGCCATTGCCAAGCTGTCCAAGTGGACCGACAAGCACGAGGTGATTCAGGGCTCCCGATTCGACTACGATGGCGGCCCGTTCTACTGGCAGTACGACTTCATTGTGCCGCTGGGCATCCCGAACCCGATTGCGCCCGCCGCATTCGGCCCGGCCGGATACCGAGTGATGGACACGCTGTGCTTCGAAGGCGGCCTGTTCAACCGCCGTGTGGTTACGGAAATCGGTCTGCCGGACCCGCGCTTCTTCATCTACTGGGATGACACGATGTATGGCTACCGCGCCAGCAAGGTCACCAACCCGATTGTGGTGCCCGACGTGATCCTGCGCCGTACGCGCGAAATCGGCAATTGGGATATCGCCGGCGTGCGCCAGCTCAACTCCACATCCGACATGAACCGGTATCACATCATGCGCAACCGCGGATACATGGCCCGGTACTTCATGACCTATGGTGACTTCCGTCCGCTGGTGTTTGGACTGGGTACCGTGCTCACCGCGGCCAAGGAAGTCATTCGCCTGGTGATGGTGGATCGCGAGCACCTCAAGACCGGTTTGGTACAGATTGCCAAGGGCTGGTGGGACTCGCGCAAGCTGATGCACGACCCCACCTGGAAGCTCATGCCGTCGCTGAAGTAGCCGTAGTAGTGGCTCCCCTCTATGAGGGGGGTCACTACAGGTTACTTATGGATGAACAGGCCACCGTCGCCCCAAGCCCACTGGCCTTGGCCGGCACCGATCTGGAAGTGCAGCTTGGCGATGCCCATGTCATTGAACGCGTGATGCTCATCTTCCGCACTCTGATCGATATGCGCGGCGGCGGTATCGTCGGCCGGATTATACGAGAAGGTGATTGGCTGACGGTTCATCGCGCTCGGCGCCTTCATCGCAGCCTCGACGCCGGACTTGAACCAATCCGGAGCGGCCTCGCGCCCCTCATCGCTCATTGTGGCGGTGAACTGCTCATAGGTCTTGGTGGCGCGGTGCGTGCGTTGCGCTTCGCATAGCTCCTCATAGGATTTCGCCTGATAATCCAGATGATTCTTCGGATGCCCGATCACCACACCGAGATACAGCTCCTGGCCAGAGGTGACGCGGCAATGCTTGGCCGCCTCCGCCTTGTCCCATGACGCCGGCGACCCATAAGGTGCCGAGGCCGCGCAACGTGGCCGTGAGCACCATGCGTTCGGCATAGAAGCCGGCACGCTCTTTGGCTTCCTCATCGTTCGCGGGGCCGACGATGGCCAGATAATTCGCCGCATTGGTCAGATGACCTGAAGCATTGGCTTCGGCGAACACCTTGGGCTGGTCGCGCACCAGCTGAATGTTGAGATCGCCGAGTAAGTTGATCGGCTGAAGCGCATCTCGAGCTGGCGGGCCGTATCGTCGTCGATCGGCTCATCATCGTAGGCGCGTACGGCGGTGCGGATGTTAATTGCATCAATAAGTTGGGTATGTTCTGCCATACCTCCCATTACGCGCGCGACACAGAGTCAGGCCACCATAGACGCCGATTTTTCCTAGTATGCGAAATCGCATGCATTGCCCATTGTCAGGCTTGAAAAACGATACGAATAGGGTACGTAGTGACCGGCGACGATGCACACGTTTGCACAATTGGTGTGTAATGGTTTCGTGTTGAGCGTAATTCGCGTTAAACTGGGCGCAACCTTACGAACTGATGAAAACGTATGGAAAGGAAGGTCAACGATGATTGAAACTGCACAGGCTTTCGGTGTTGACATTGGCGGTTCCGGCATCAAGGCCGCACCTGTCGATCTGACCAAGGGCGATTTCGCCGAGCCACGATTGAAGATTCTCACTCCCGAGGTCTCCACTCCTCAGGCCGTGGCCAAAATCGTCAAGCAGCAGCTCGACCACTTCGAAGTGCCTGAATCCGCACCCGTTGGCATCGCTTTCCCCGCGCCGATCAAGCCCGGCCAGAAGCTCGACTTCATGGCCAACCTTGACCAGTCTTGGATTGGCGTGGACGTTACTGAAGTGTTCTCCGAAGCCTGCGGCCGCCCGGTCGTCGTGGTAAACGACGCCGACGCCGCCGGCCTGGCCGAAGTCCAGTTCGGTGCCGCCAAGGGCCAGGATGGTCTGGTCATCGCCACCACACTGGCACCGGCATCGGCACCGCCTTGATTTACAACGGCGTGCTCATCCCGAACACCGAACTCGGACACATCATCCTGAGCGCCAAGCATCTGGACGCCGAGAAGTATGCCTCCTCCGCGATTCGCGAGAATGAGGAACTGGGCTACAAGAAGTGGGCCAAGCGTCTGACCAAGTACTACGGCCTTATGGAGAAGTACTTCAACCCGGACCTGTTCACCGTCGGCGGCGGCCGTGAGCCGTCAGAGCGAAAAGTTCCTGCCGTACGTGGATATCAAGACCCCGATCGTGCCCGCCAAGCTGCGTAACCAGGCCGGCATCGTCGGTGCCGCCTACTATGCCAGCACCAAGCAGCAGTGAGCCAGTGAGCGTGGGTGTGCAGCGCTGACCCGCGAATATGCTTCAGGCCGTCCGACTAGTCGGGCGGCCTTTTGCATTGCATAGGAAAGGTATGCGACGCGTTCCCGGGAATGTTGCGCAAAGTGGGCGTGTGTATGGAGGTCTGTGGCGACGCGTTCCCGGGAATGTGTCGCGTTTGAGGGTGTGATTCGGGTCCAGAGCGACGCATTTCCGGGAATGTTGCGCGTTTGAGAGCGGGGCAGGGGGCACCACGCTCTATCGTGGGAGGGTATGAGCGTGCATTTCTCTTCTCGTGTGGATATTTCTGCGCCGAATCCCATTGCGGCGGCCGAGGCGGCAGCCAAGGCAAACGGCATCGCACTCAGCAAACTCAACGATTCCAATCCGACCCGCCACGGGCTGGCACCTGAATTGGTGCCGAGCGTGTATACGGCCGACCCGCGTGGACCGCGTGCGGCGCGAGAAGCATTGGCCGCATTCCTCAATACGGCAAAGGCGGTAGACGCAAGCAGCCTCAGTCGACTTCGCCCGCCGCCAGCGAGGGCGGGAACGAGCGCCATGCCGCTTTCAACAATGCGAATACCGCCATCGAGGGCGTTGACCCGGACGCCCTGTACTTGCTGAGCTCCACGTCCGAGGCGTATTCGTGGCTGATTAAGTTACTTTGCGATGCCGGCGACGCGGTGCTGGCACCCAAACCCGGCTATCCGCTGATTGAGTCGATTGCACGGCTTGAATGCGTTGACACGGTCGAATACCAGTTGCAATTCGACGGCTCCTGGTTCATCGACATCGCCGAACTCGAGCGGCTGCTCAGCGAGCCCGGTGGCGAACGCATCAGAGCATTGGTGCTCATCAACCCGAACAATCCGACCGGTTCGTACGTAAAACCAACCGAGCGTGCACGTATCGTGACATTGTGCCGTGAGCATGGCATCGCCCTTATCGCCGATGAAGTGTTCTTCGATTACTCTCTCGAACCTTTCCCCGGCAACGCACGGCTCGCGGGGAGCGCGGCGTGCTCACCTTCGCCCTAGACGGATTCTCCAAAATGCTGGCCGCGCCGCACGCCAAAGTCGGGTGGATTCAGGTGTCCGGACCTGCCGAGGACGTTGCCGAGGCACAGCGTCGACTGGACGTCATCGCCGATGATTATCTGCCGATGAGTGACATCATCGCCGAACGGATTCCCGCATTATTGAACGCCGCGCCCGCACAGACCAGACGGGTGGGGGAGCGCGTGCGCAATAACCTGGCCAAGTTGCACGAGTTGCTTGACGCCGATCCCAACGGCTGGTCAGCGTGCTACGGGCCGAAGGCGGCTGGAACGTGCTGCTACGAGTGCCTTCAGTCATCGATGAGAACGAGCTGGTGCTGCGGTTGATTGACGAGCACAAACTGACCGGACAGCCCGGCTACTTCTTCGACATGACTTCCAATGGATACCTGGCCGTTTCCCTGCTACCCGAACCGGACGAATTCGAGCGTGGCATCCGCGCCGTGCTCAATACCGTCGCCGCTTTGCTGCGATAGGCCGGTGTTTGCCGGCACCACGCCTGTACTCCACGTACAATAGCGGCATGGGATTCTTGTTTAGACCGAAAGAACTGCCACGCCCGGCGTCGCTGACGTTCACTTTGGATCAGGCCGGGCATACGTATGATGATGGGCACGTGGGACTTGCTCCCACGGACATCACCATCAGCGAGCTGCGGGTGGCTGTGATCGGACTGAACGGCGCAGGCAAATCCACATTGCTGGGTCTGCTGGACGGTTCGTTGAAGGCCAACGCCGGCACGGTGACCATTGCGGGCGGTGAGGAACGTCTTGACCCGGCTGTGAAGAAGGACGCGAAGCGCATCGATAATCTGGTCGGCAAAGTTCGCCGCGAGGAGATTCCGAACAGCTTTTACCAAGCGGCGAATATTTCCGAGGCTGTTTCCGAAGCGCTGAAAAAGCACAAGGTGCCCGAGTCAGAACGTCATGCGCGCATCGGCAATCTGTTCGCGCATTTTGATTTGGCGCAGGTCTCCAAGGCCAAGGCCAGCGAACTGGACTCCGAGAAACGGCACCTGCTGGCTATTGCGGCCGCGCTGAGCTTTGAGCCGAGTGCGATTGTGGCGGATGAGCCGAGCAAGGGATTGGATGAGATTGGCGCCGCGCATGTGGCCAAGGCGTTGTTCAGCTACAACAAGCAGGTGATTTTTGCCACGCATGACACGGATATGATCCGCCGGCCCGAATACGCCATCGACCGCGTACTGGTGCTGGACGAGCACGCGGTCGCGTTTGACGGAGCGCCGGCTGAGGCTGTGGCGTTTTATGAGGATCTGATTCGCCGCAAGTATGAGGCTGCGAAGCGGTAGCAGATAGGAATCGGCCGTTGGAGGATTGGCATCGGCCGTGAGTCCGATGCCGAGGCTCACGCGAAGTAGAAGCCGCGGAAGCCGTACTGGTAGACGCGGCAGATGCATCCCGAACTGAGCACCATCTTGTACTGTGCCTTGAGGTTGCCGTCGTCATCGTAGACGCGAACAGGCCCTGCATGCCGATGTCCACCAGGTTCAGGTCATCGGACAGTTCCTGTGCGGAGGAGACATACGGCGAATACGGCACATCGAAGTCCTGCACTTCGGTGTAGGTTCCGGCGTTCTCGTCGACCAGGTACTTGCGGAACTGGGAGTTCGAGTTCTCATCCTTGGAGCTCTGCGCGGTCGAAATGCCATCGATCATGGTCCAATCGAAATCAGGACGGGTCATGGCATAACCGAAGTCGTTATCGAACATGTAGATGTAGTACTGGCCGTCCTCCAGCGAGGAATCGTACTGCACAGTGATTGAGTGCTGGCCGCCGGTGTCGCCGGAATCGCCCACCTTGGTCAGGAAGGAGGGCTGCGCATCCATGCCATTCCATACGCTCGGCTCGCCGATCATGTAGTCGAGCGACGGCGTGCCTTCGATGTCATTGATCTTGATCATCGTGGAGGTCTCACGTGCGGACAGCAACGCGGAGCCATCATCCATGAGCTGGATGGTGTTGAAGTGGATCCAGTCCCAACGGTTCGTGGCGGTCGGATCGGATTCGTCGATGCCGGAATGATCGGTGGATTGCTTGTAATCGGGGAACAGGTCGCCGAAATCCACCAGCAGGCTCACCTCGCCGGAGTCGGTGTCCACCTTGATGACCTGATCCTGCACGGCATGGTCCGAATGTTTCAGATCGGTGGCCAGAGAGACGATATTGCCGTCGGAATCCAGCGCGTAATCATGGTGCAGGATGTACTGGTCGCCCAGATTGATGATCTTGACCAGCTTGCCTAGGCGGTTCATGCCGACGAAATGCTTGGTGGAGGCGGAGAACCACATGATGCCGTCATTGTCGAACAGCAGACGGTGCGAGCGGTAGTAGAGCACCGGGATTTCGCCGCGAATCACACCGTTCGCGTCATAGTAGTACATGAAATCCTGCTCGTTGGAATCATTGCCGAGAATCGCGTACAGGCCATTGCCGAGCGTGGTGACCGTGGATTCGTCGGGGGCGACGGCCTGTTCGAGCCGTACTTCCTCCTCGCCGAGCAGTTTCGGGCCGGTCTGCTCGATGGTGCGCGTGGTGGCGTTGCCGTCGGTGTCGGTGATGGTCAGGGTAATGGTGTTCTTGACCTTGGGGATCAGTCCCAACACCAGAAACTCGTGCTCGGTGGAGGCGATGTCATTGCTCGATACCGTGGTCGTCTGACTCGCCGTGCTGGTACCGCCGACATTGCCGGAACCGTCGGCGTCGCCGGCGGCGGCCTCACGGTATGCGGCGCCGCCTCATCGCTGGTGATGGCGTTGGCCGTGTAATCCGGGTACCCCTCAGCGGAAACGGTGTAGCTGGAAGACGCGACTACGGACGGCAGTGGACACGGGGAAACCCTCACGACAGTATGGGTAAACGATTAGTGAATTACGTCACATACATTATGCCGCAGGTCTTGGAAAACACCGGCCGGAATGCTGGGAGAATACTGAAGCTTGGCGGGTCGCCGAGCGGTCCGGTCCTATAGCAGGGTGAACCAAGACTGAACCTGATGCCAGAGCGTCGGATTGTTGGCGATCATCGAATCGCTGCGCGACTGCACGAAGCAACTTAGTATGGCTATGCCCAGCGCCCACAATACGGCCAGCATCACGACCCAGCGCATCAGCCAACGCCACGGAGTGACGCGGGCGATGCCATCGCCTGAAGCGGCGTCGTTGGCCCCCGCCAATGAGCGGCTCGGTTCGCGCCCATTGACCAGCCACAGTAGCCCCGGTATGGACGCCAGCGAGATCAGCCAGCCGAAATCGGCGGAATACCGCCATCCCAAACCGCCGACGCGGCTGTCGAATACGACCAGCACCGCCGCCACGGCCAAGCAAGACATCAGCCATGGCCGCATGCCGTGTGTTTCCAATCTGCGCAGCAGGGGCAGCGCCAAAGCCATCAAGGTCAGTGGCGTGGCCGTGAAAATCGCGCCGACCATCACCTCGTAATAACCCCATTGCGGCATCGGGGCGGGAGAGCCCGCCAGCCACGGGAAACGATCCATGAAGCGCAGCGGCAGGAACAGGTAATACCAGATGTTGGCGGGCATATCCGCGGACGGGGTGGTATACCGGGTCATATCGGATATGGAGAACTGATACGCATTGCCGAAATTGAACGGGGAATCGAACCGAACCATGTTCCACGCCATCAGAGGCGTCACGACGAGAATGGCGGGAATGATTACCGCCAGCGGCGCGCGCAACGCCTGCAACGGCTTGATGCGGCGTGTGCGCAGACCGGTGCCCAGCGCGCGAATCTGCGGCCAGAACAGGGGAAACGCAAGCAATGCGGCCAAGGTGAACGTCGGTCGGCATCCGAAATTCGCCGCAATGCACAAGGCGCCCAAGGCCAGTCGTGGCAGGGAGAGAGGCTTGGCATCGCCCGCCTGCCATCGATCCGATGGTCTCAGCGGACGGCGGGACGTGTCCGCGCCGAGCCATAGCCATAGTCCCAGCGACGTCAACGTCAGCGATGCGGCGAACGGTATCTGATAGAAGTTCGTGCGATACAGCAAATACCCCATTTGCGCGCTCACCAACGATGAGACCACTACTAAACGACGCGGCCGCCACCGAAGTCTTCGGCATCACACGATGGATGACGCGCAGCACCAGCAAGGAGAAGAAGATGATGAACAGCAGCACGAGAATATACTCGGCGGCGGATGTCGGCAGATTATGACCGGCCAGCAGACGATAGGGGACGAACAGCAGCACTGCGGGCAACACGCCAAAATAGGAATACCAGTGACCGTCATAATACGCGTAATCCCAGTAGAGCGGACTGGCTCCATTGGCGAGTAGCTGGGCACGTGTGGCTACGTCATAGGGGTGCTCGGTGGCGGCCAGCTGTTCGGGAACCGGCAAGTCGAGCCAGGGCCGGCCGGCGACCAGCGCATCGGCCACATGCCCATACTGGTCGAAATCATAGGTGTAATCGCCGGAAACGTGGAAGACGAGCGAAGACGTGTACCACAGTTCGTGGATGATGGATACGCCGATAAGCAGGGTAGGAATCGCCAGAAGCCCCACGAAAGCAAGTCGTTGCCGAGTGCTGGACGGGTCAAGCGTGATACGCCACAGGCGCGATCCCGGCCTCCAGACGGCAATCATCAGCAACACCAAGGCCATGGCGAGCACGCGCATCCAATTGATGACGAACGGTACGCGCACGTTGGCGCGGGCGTCGGTGACCGGTACGATCGCGCCGCGCTCTTCCTGAATCCAAATACGCACGATGCCGGCACCCGGCGCCTTGACATAATGGCTGCGAATAGCGTCGGGATTCATCGACTGGGCCTTGCCGGTGATGCCATCGACATCCGCGCGCACATGAATGGTCGCCAGCGGTTTGAAGACTTCCTTATCGTCGTTCGCTTTGGATTGGCCTCGGCCTGCTCGCGGGCCTTATCGATGACCTTGCTGCTCTCGGTATCGATGCGTAGGTAATCCGACGTGCCGTCCGCGGTCAGTTCAAGATAGGCCTTGGTCGGATCGGTGACGGTCAACATGCCATCATTCCGGCGCGTGAGACCCGAACCCAGCGTGTTATGCACGGCGTTCGTATCCGTGCTCGCTCCGAGCGTACGCCAGAACGGCAGGTTGAACACGATGCACTCCATGGCGGCGATGGCGGCGACGGCGGCCAGCAAGGCGATCAGCAGGCGCACCAAACGCAGCCGGTGCCGGGTATCCGGGCGGCTGGGCAGGTGCCGTTCATGATTCGACGGCATCGGACGGTCTGCGCGAGTGTGGTCTATGGAATGCACGCATTTATTCTATAGGCTTTATTCGGGCTTGATGTCGGGCAAACAAGAGACAATGTGAATCATGCCAAAACGTACATCGGACCATGGGAAGCACAACCGCACGCCACTGCTGGGCGGGCTGAAGGATTCGATGAACGCGCTCGCGGCCGATCTGGGACTGTCCAAGCCGAAGAAGCACGATACGAATCCGTTCGGCGATGCCTTGCGGGAGACCAGTGAGCGTAAAGGCGGCATTATCGACGAACTGACTCGCCATGCAGTGGCGCTGAGTCCTGTAATCAAGCGGCGCACCTTCCCCGAATTGGAGAACGTGCCGGAAGGGCTGGTGCTTGGATGGGCGCAGCTGCCCTCCACCAGAGGCCGTGGCTTTTCGCTTGGCATTTTCCCCGACCGCGATCATTTTGCGCAGGTGGCGTTCGCCGATACGCATGGCCGCGTATTCGTGGGCACCGACCCCAACATGGACGTGCAGGATATGCAGGCGCGATTCATGTTCGGCAAGGAAAAGGAAGTGACTCTGCCGGACGGTGAGCGGCTGGGCGAAAGCGACGAGCCGCGTTCACGTTCCGGTTTCTCCCGTGCAGGCCATGGCCTGGGAAGTGCGCTGCATCATGGGCGTGGTTTGGGGCGTGGCCTTGGTCATGGTGCTGACGGCGTGAAGGCCATTACCGGTGGCGTGGTGGGGCGTGACGACACCGGACGCATGACGTGGCTCGCCTCATGGCTCAAGGCCGGCAACCGGTACACGCTTGAGCAGATGCGTGCCAATCTGCCGCCTGTGATGCGTCATGATTTGGAATACCGCGATGCCATTACCATCGCGTTCTTCGCCACGTATATGTTGCCGCAGATCAATGGTCTGCTCATCGGATTCGGTTCCGGCAATATCTTCCGCCGTCTCAACCGTGAGGCGCCAATCGGTGCGATTCGCCGTTCGGTGCGTGACACTTTGGCGGCACGAGCCCACGGCATGCGGGCCTCCGGTCTGGAGGATCACTTCGCCGATCTGATGCGCGAAGCCGGCGCCCTCGACACCACGCCGGGACGGAAGCGGTGCATGGCGCCGAACCGTTGCACCTGTACACCTCGACGTATTCGAGCGGCTATTTCTTTACGTGGGATAAGTCCTTGGCATTCGGGCAGGCGCTGAAATCCTTGAAGATCGAAGGCAACCTCAACCGATTCGCTGCGGTGAGCGCTTTGGCTGGAGCGCAACGCTCCTTGGGGCGCAACCCTACGGAAGATACGGTGACCCGTGCCGAGGCCGCGCAAATCGACATGAAACTCATTGAGAACCCTGCGATTATGGCGCTTGACCCGTATGATGGCGAGCAGGAGCGTCGGGCCGTGCTGAGCCTGGTCGATATCGCCGCACGCACGGCTGGGCAGATTCGCAGTGAATTCCCTGATCCTCGAGATGTGCTGACCCAGCAGAACGTGCCGGATTCGGGTGTGACGAATGCTGCGGGCGCTGAAAGTACTGAGAGTGTTGAGGGCGCTGTAGAGCGGACCAATAAGAGCGACACCAACACTCAAGCCGCTCGGCCTTCGTATTCGCCGGCGAGGAGCGACGAATGGGTGTATCGTCAGACCCTCTCCTCACTGTTGCGCCGGTTACGGTTGCCGTATCGGTTTGATGTGGAGTTCCGGTCGCGCTTGGATTCGGGTGAAGTGGCCATTGGCTTCACCACTGCCGGCACCTCGATGATGCCCGATAGCCGGTATGACACCACTCGCCGTACGTGGCGTGCGCTGAGCAGCGCCGAACGCGCGTCGATGAGCGCCGCCTACAACCTGCGTGTCGGCCTGATGATGGCAGCGCTGAGTTTCGGCACCAGCGAATCCGTGCGCCAGGTGTCGTTGCACATCGATTCCATTGGTCTTGAAGAGGCGATTGCCGAACAGGATTCCGCCATCGAGGCGATGATGAGCGAGGCCCTAAGCGCCTTCGAACATCTACGCAGTGGCGATTTGGGGCGTGTGGGTTCCAAAGCCGACCCCAAAGATGGTGATTTCCATGGCGACCCGACCCGCCCCATCACCCATGAGGAGACGTTCGGGCAGACGGCGTCCGGTGACGAACGCGGCACGGCCGGGGAGCAGGCAACGGTACCGGACCGTCTGCGGATGCTACGGATCAGGCCGCGGCCGAATCTGCTGCGCCGATGGCGCTGCGTCCATCGATTCGCAGTTCGAAGACCTGATGAAGGGCATCGATATCGACGAAATGGCGTTCGGCATGCCGGACGATACTGGCGCAGGCGACGACCTGGGCGGTATCGGCGGCGAGGGCGTCGGCACTGACGGTGCTGATGGGCCGCCGGCATGGACGATGATCCGATGAGTGTGCTGCGCCGCAATCCCACCGTGCGCAATATGGTCACCGTCACCTTCACCCGTGATGCCTTCCTCAAGCGACTGGACACCGCTGGGCTTGACAATCCCGAGGAAACCTACCGCATGTTCGGTGCCGTGATGGACGTGGACGGCGAAGGTGGTCTGAAACCCATCAGCGCCGACTTCGACTTGGCGGACAGCCGGTTCTCTCCCACCGGATCCCAGGAGGAGCCCGAACTGGCCGACCGTCAATTCAGTCCGGCGACCGCTCACGTGCTGGGCGCACAGAATAGTGCCGGACTGGCTATCCAGCGAGTGGACCTGCTGCAGCATGGCGTCAACGAATTCCACGATATCGCCAGGAACACGTCGCTCGGGCTCCGTGGAAAAGGCCCAGCGAGCCATGCAGGTCATCGAATCGATATGCGATCCCGAACTGACCGGTTTGGCCTCTCAGGTCACCAGTGCGTTGATCGATGGCAAGGACACGCCGGACTTCACGTTCACGCTTGCCGACGATCTTGACAAGGAGCGTCTGCGCGCCCGAGATATGCTGTTCTCGGGCCAAGCCGATCAGGCCATCGAAGCGGCCGAAGCGGCCGTGGCCCATTTGGACCAGGTGTATGCGGCAGGCCATGGCGTACCTCGATACTTCAACTCCTATGCCGAGCGCGTGGTCTACAACCGGCTGTTCGCCACATTGGACGAGCGTACGGTGCTTATCCCGGACAATCTGTTCTACGCGCACATGGAGCTGGCTGACGTGTTGAGTCAGATCAAGGGTGCCGAGGCGGCGATCCCGCATCTCAACCGTATGGTGGCGTACGCGCCCGCCTACCCGCTCTCACATCTGAAGCTCGCCATTCAACTGGCCCGCAATGAGGATTGGGATTCGGCACGCGCCGCCTGCCTGAATGCTCTGCGCGTGGCCTTGGACCGCGACGATGCCGCGTTCGCCTACTACCGGTTCGCGTACGCCGAATGGATGCTCGACCGGTTCGACACAGCCGCCGCAGCCTACATTATGAGCGATCACATCGCTCCCGGGGCATTGGTTCGCTGGAAAGCGAACTGCAGGAACTGGTTTCCCGTGCGGACTCGCAGTGCATACCGGTGCCTGAATCGGTGGAGGCCGCCGCCCATGTGCTTGCCACGCATGATCTGCCGGTCTGGCCGCATATCGAAGTGGCTGACATCGTGCGTGACGCCGCTCGCGTGTGCGTGGATGAGGGCATGTTCGTGCCGGCCCGCACGCTCTCGGTGGCTGTGGCCCGCATGAATGACGGCGAAGGCGATAACATCGACATCATCCAAGCCCAGTTCCTGCGCTCGCTATCCGCGTAGCCGCCTGAGGGGAGTTGACGGTATAGCCGGCCGAGGGGAGCCGAGCCCGCTAGGATAGACAACCATGAGCACGAACGAACAACTGGGCATTGGGATTTCGACGATGGGGATGTGGCCGAGGTCCGGCCTGATACCGGTATTGCACGTTTTGCCCCTGGCTCCGAACAATGGATAGCCGCACTGCAGCCCACTGACGACGCGATACGCCTCGACCGTTTCGACGTGAACACGATGACCGCTGAGGCCGCCGCCCGCCTGTGGGCTCGCGTGGCCGCATGGGTGGAATCCGATCAGATCGCCTACTACATCGACGACTCACCCGTCAGCTCCGACGCCGCTTACGATGCGCGCATGCGTTGCCTCGAACGACTCGAAGCGGCGTTCCCCTCACTGGACAATCCGCAGTCGCCCACCCATCGCGTCGGCGGTTCCTTCTCCAACGACTTCGCCTCCGTGCGCCACCCCAGCGCATGATGAGCCTTGACGACGTCTTCTCCATCGAAGAACTCAAGGATTGGTACGACTCGGTGATTCGCGACCTCGATTGGCCCGAATCCAAGCCCCTGCCCATGAGCTGCGAGGTCAAAATCGACGGCCTCGCCCTGAACCTCATCTATCGCAACGGCGTGCTTGAACAGGGCCTGACGCGCGGCGATGGCGTTACCGGCGAAGACATCACCCTGAATGTGCGAACCATCGGCTCCATTCCCGCCAACCTCGGCGGCCCCAAGGAAGACGTTCCGGACTTCGTGGAAATCCGAGGCGAAGTGTTCATGCGTTGGGATGATTTCCACACCCTGAACAACGAGCAGGAGGACGCCAGACGAGCGCCCTTCGCCAACCCACGCAACGCGGCTGCCGGCTCGCTGCGTCAAAAAGACCCTCGCATCACCGCCACCCGTCGCCTGAGCTTCTATGCGCATGGTCTGGGGCAGCTCACTTGGGGGCCGGACCATCCGCGCGGCACCCATGACGTGGTCGCCGACCAGTCGCAGGCCTACGATCTATACACCAAGTGGGGCGTGCCGGTCTCCCCGCACAATCGTGCGGTGACCTCATTCCAGGAGATCCTGGACATGATCGAGTACTACGGCGAGCATCGTGGCGACATCGAGCATGCACTTGACGGCATCGTCGTCAAGGTCGATGACCTGGGCCTGCAGCGTACCCTCGGCGCCACTTCGCGCGCGCCGCGCTGGGCCATCGCCTACAAATACCCGCCCGAAGAGGTCAACACCGAACTGCTCAACATCACCGTGCAGGTGGGGCGTACCGGCCGTGTGACGCCGGTCGCCGTGCTCAAACCTGTCTACGTGGCCGGCTCCACCGTGGCTCGTACCACGCTGCACAATGGATTTGAAGTCAAACGCAAGGGCATTCTGATCGGCGACACCGTGGTGGTGCGCAAGGCCGGCGATGTGATTCCCGAACTGGTCGGCCCGGTGCTTGAACGGCGCAAAGGGCGTGAGGACCAGCTGCGCGAATTCGTCATGCCCGAGTTCTGCCCTTCATGCGGCGCGAAACTGTCACCCGCCAAGGAGGGTGACAAGGACATTCGCTGCCCGAATGTGGAGAGCTGCCCGGCCCAGTTGACCGAGCGCGTGATTTCGCTGGCCTCACGCAAGGCGTTCGACATCGAGCACTTGGGCGAACAATCGGCCATCGCTCTGACCAACCCGGAGGAGAACCGGCCTGATTCGGTGGCGACCTACGCGCCGAACATCACCGAGGTTCTGGTCGCCCCCGGCGAAGAGCCTGACCCGTACGAGCCGGTGGAAGGGCTGGAATTGCCGGCCGCGCAGAAGCCGGTGTTGTCTAACGAATCCGGGTTGTTCAACCTGACCGCCGCCGATCTGCGCGACGTGCGCGTGTGGCGTGAGGCCGCAATCGTCGAGGTGCATGAGACGGTCGGTGCGAACGGTAAGAAGAAAAAGGTGCGTAAGCGTGTCGGCGGCTCTGGCCTGTGGCATCAGGTGCCTGCTTTCTGGACCGCGCCCACGCCGGCCAAAAAGCTCACGGCCAAGCAGCTGGCCGAACGCGCGCAAGGGGAGGCCGTAATCGAATCTGCCGAAACACAGGGAGGTACCGCCAGCGAGACGACCGGCGCACCTACCGGGGCTGAGGCGCCACTTGGTACTATGCCGGGCTTTGCCGCAGCCTCCTATCCTGAGTATGACGTGCCGGCCGACGCGGTTATCGTGCGCGTGGATCACAAGACCACGCGCACTGGCGTCACGGATGTACCGGTGATCATTCGGCCCGGCGAAAACACGCGCAAGATGTTCGACGAAATGGACAAGGCCCGTCACGCCGACCTGTGGCGTGTGCTGGTCGCGTTGTCGATTCGCCGGCTCGGTCCGCCTACCGCACGCCTGATTGCCTCGGCGATGGGCTCGCTGGCAGCCATCGAAAACGCCACGATTGAAGATCTGACGGCCATCGACGGGGTGGGTCCGGAAATCGCCGAATCGGTGGTGAACTGGTTCGCCGCCACCCGCGAACCCGGCGACTGGCGCGGCGCGACTTTGCGTGCTTGGCAGGCCGCCGGCGTGGGCGTCGACGAGGCCGAGACCAGTTCGTTGCCGCAGACGCTGGCCGGCAAAACCGTGGTGGTCACCGGTTCATTGGAGGGCTATTCGCGTGATTCCGCCAAAGAGGCGATTATCGAGCGCGGCGGCAAGGCGGCCGGTTCGGTGAGCAAGAAGACCGATTACGTGGTGATTGGCGCAAACGCCGCTCCAAGGCCGCCAAGGCCGAGGAACTCGGCATCCCCATGCTGAGCGAAACCCAATTCGCCCAGCTCCTAGCCACCGGCACCATCTAAAATAGCCCCTCAGACGCTTCATTAACCCCCTCTGATGAGGGGGCTGTCAGCCTTTAGGCTGACTGGGGGAGAGAAAAAGCGAATCCCGCCCCAGTGTGACTTACTCCACTCCCTCTGGCATGCCGCCGCATCACACGCTAGGGTAGAACAGGCCCTAAAGGAGGATACGGATTATGAGCGACGCACGTCAGATCGAAGCCGACATCTACGAACGCCTGAGCAAGGTCATCGACCCCGAGCTCGGTCGTTCGGTCACCGACCTCGGCATGATTGCCGCCATCGAAGCCGCGCCCGCATCGTCGGACGCCGGCACTTACGACGTCACCGTGCACGTTGAGCTGACGGTTCCCGGATGCCCACTGAGCGAGACCATCACCAGCCAGATCAATGGCGCGGTCAGCTCCTATCCGGGCGCACAGCTGCTGCCTCATATCGAAGTCGGTTCGATGAGCCGTGACAAGCTGGCCGATCTGGTCGCCGACCTAAGGCCGAACGCAAGCAGAACCCCTTCAGCAAACCGGGTGTCAAGACCCGCATCTTCGCCATCGCCTCCGGTAAGGGCGGCGTCGGCAAGTCCTCGGTTACCGCGAACCTGGCCGCCACGTTTGCGGCCCTCGGCTTCGACACGGCCGCCATCGACGCGGACATTTATGGCTTCTCACTGCCGCGCCTGTTCGGCGTGCATACACAGCCCACCAATCTGAATGGCATGCTCATGCCGGTCACCGCGTGGGGCGTGAAACTGATCTCCATCGGCATGTTCGCCGGTGCTGACCGGGCGATTCTGTGGCGTGGGCCGCGACTGCAGCGCTCCTTGGAACAGTTCCTGTCTGACGTATGGTGGGGCGAGCCGGACGTCCTCTTGCTCGACTTGGCTCCCGGCACCGGCGACATGGCGATTTCCGTGGCCCAGGCGCTGCCCAACGCCGAACTCGTGGTGGTCACCACCCCGCAGCCCTCCGCTTCTGACATCGCCGTGCGCTCCGGACTCGTGGCCCTGCAGGTGCCGATGAAGGTGCGTGGCGTGGTGGAGAACATGAGCTACTACGAGCACAAGGGCGAGAAGCTGGAGATTTTCGGTGCCGGCGGCGGTCAGCGCGTGTCTGAACAGCTCACTCAGGCGCTGGGCTATGACGTGCCGCTGATGGCCCAGCTGCCGCTGGAACCCGAAGTGCGCGAGACCGGCGAGGCCGGCCGGCCGGCGGTGCTGGACGCCGACGGCGCTTTGCGTACGGATGGCATTGGCCAGACCTTCCGAGGGTTGGCTGAACGGCTGTTGGCAGTGTGAGCCTGCGCAGCCTCACACTTTTGTAGGCGGCGTTGGCGTTTAAGTCCGGTTCGCTGCTGGTGGGCGAATCGCTTGACCACAGCACCCGCGACCTGGTGGTCGAGGCAATGGAGCGCACTGTCGGCGTGGATAGGCTCATTAACCTGCAGGCCATTCACATGGACGAGGACGCCGTGCCGCGCTGCCTTGGTATGAATGGGAGATCTACGTTGAGCCCGATATCTGGCGGGTGCCTCGCAGTAAATAACGGCATAGCGCATTGTCGGTGCGATGCTAAGAGGTAATGGCCCATGAGCGGTTCCAATCGGCGAGATTGCGTTGCCGGGACACCACGACATGGGCCATCTCGATAAAACGATGCCGCGTGTCGGCTGTTCTCAGGTCATCCGCAGTGACGAGAATGACGATCCAGCCGAGCAGTTGCAATGCGTTTCGCTTTGCCGCGTCGATTCGCATTTGTGCCGGATCGGCGTGATAGGCTCCCTGATATTCGAACGCGACGCGGCAGTCCGGATATGCCATATCCAATATGACGTATGAGTTGCCGATATTCACGCGATAGTTGGCGGTGGGGCATCCCAAGCCTGAATCCTTCAGCATCCCAAACAGCGTGTTTTCCGGCGGAGAATCCGTGTTCTCTGTCATGTAGGGCAGTGCCTCGTGGCATTTGTTACGACCTATGAACCGCGGACTGATTTCCAAGTAAGTATCGAAATCCTTGCGAGTGGCCATTCTGCGCCGTTTATCGCGGCTCATCAAAGAGGCTCCAATGGCCGCAAGTTCCTCCAACGTAGAGTATTGGGCCATCTGAGCCCACATCATGACCGGCGAGGCAATCCAGAACTGTTCATAATCCTTTTGCGGATATCCAGTTTTCCCTTAAACACATGGAAGACCACGCCTTTGATTCGTCTGCGTTTGTTGGCACTGGAAACACAGGCGTGCACGGCATCAACAGATAGCGTGCAATGTCGGGGGATGGGCGCGCCGTAGTAGTTGGCCGCATTGATGTATCCCACCAGCAATGGACCTTTCGAACGGCGCGCAGCATCATTGCAGCGTTCACGTTCTGCTCGGCGTCGGCCGACAATATCCTCATGCATAAAAGAGCTCATGGTGCGACCGTAAAGCTGATTTGGACTTGAATGCAAGCCAGGCAGGGCAATGTGGTTCCAGCTTATGGAGTTATCCACATTGTCTATTTGCACAGAGAACGGTTCTCAGTAGTATCTGTGCGCTCAAATGAACAAGAACATAACAATCTCACATCATGCAAATGGCGACATGGGCAGTGATTAGGGCATATTCCATGTGTGCTTCGGGCGTAGAGAAGTGTGCACAGACATTATTGAGAACCGTTCTCTGCGCGCCTATCTGGCTACGACCTCGGTGGTCAGCTGCGGGCACGCTGCGTCGGCGTCGACGTCGGCAAGTACGACGGTCCGATGATATAGGCGATTCGTCGATACCCGCGCCCCAACATATGCTCGGTGAGCTTGCGTGAAGCGAGTCGGTTGTCGATGTCGACGGTGGGGAAGGGGTGGCGCTGCCATAGCCGACGCCGGAAATGGCGACTGGCACGCTGATATTGGCGAATCCCTGAAATAGAGGGTCGTCCTTATGAAATGTGTTGAGAATCCACGGGCCGTATCGCATGGCGCAGCGCAGTCTGCACCGCCCCGCCGCCGAACCAACCCCGGCAAGATCGCGCGCCGCGCCGGCACCACTATCCTCGCCCTGCTGTTCTGCGTCGTATGGTTCTTCCCGGTCTACTGGATGATTATCACCGCCGTAAAGCCGCGCGATGAGATCATGACCACGACCCCCGTGTTCTGGCCCATGCACCTCTCGATCGTCCTGTCGATTATTGTCGCGTTCTTCGCGTGCACGGCCCTGACCCTGTACCGCTTCCGCGGGCGCAAGCCGATCATGGTGTTCGTGCTGGCCATCCAGATGACCTCTGGCGGCATCATCCCGCAGATCATCATCTACAACCAGCTCGGCCTGCTCAACAAATACAGCGGCCTGATCCTGGCGTACATCGCCATGGTGCTGCCGTTCGCGATCTGGAACATGCGCGGGTTCTTCCTGAACATCCCGAAGGACATCTTCGAATCCGCGGCCGTGGAAGGCGCGAACGACTGGCAGATCCTGTGGAAGATCACCTTCCCGCTGGCCGCGCCCGGCATCGTCTCGACCTCGGTGTTCGCGTTCATCAACGCCTGGAACGACTACATGATCGCCTATACGTTCATGAAGGACCAGTCGAAGTACACGCTGCCGGTATGGCTGTCGTCCTTCTCGACACCCACCATGGGCACCGATTTCGGCGGGCAGATGGCCGCTTCGGTGACCTTCTCGTTGCCGGTGGTGGTGTTCTTCATGCTCATCCAGCGCAACATCATGAAGGGTGTGACGACCGGTGCCGTGAAATAGCGTATGCCGCCGTGCCTCACCAAACGATTCGTCCGCTGATGGCGGCGTGACCGCGTGTCGCCTGCCGTCAGCGGATGAACGATAATAAAAACAGTATGAAAGGAACAGCTGTGCCCACATTCGAATATAAGGCTGATGCCGCAACGCCGTGTCTCACCCTGATTCCCGCTCCGGTGACATTGGAATACACGCATGGCACGGCTATGATCGGGTCCTTGGTGACGATCGAGAAACGAATTCCCGAATATGCCGTCACCGAAGATGCCGATGAGACCTGGGAAACGCTGCCAATCGAGCAGCTGTCCAGCGAACTCGAGCGTTACTGCGGCGTCGCCGTCCGTACGCGCCGAGTACTCACAGCCACAGATGAAGCCGACGCCGGTGCCAATGCCGCCGAAAAAGCGCGAGATGCGGGCGTGGGTGCGGGTGCGGGCGCGGGTGCGCCGGCAGCGATGAACGGCACCGTCATATTGCTGTGTGTGGATGCGCGATTGGCGCATGACGAATACACGCTGGATGTGTTCGCCTCAGATACCATCGCCGTGCGTGGTGGCAGCGAAAGCGGATTGCGGTACGGCATGCAGACACTGCGGCAGATGATCAGGCAAACCTCGCGGACCTTGCCCTGCCTGCATATCCAAGACAAGCCTGCGTTCGCGGTGCGCGCCTACAGTCTTGACGTGACGCGCGGGCGTGTGCCGACGATGGCGTTCCTCACCTGGTTCATCGACCAGCTGGCGTGTATAAGTACAACCAATTCCAGCTGTACGTGGAACATGCCTTCGCTTTCGGCGAGCTCAGCGAAGCGTGGCGCGGCACTGACCCGCTCACGGCCGACGACATCATGTTCCTGGACGAATACTGCGCACACCACGGCATCGAACTGGTGCCGTCCTTGGCCACTTTCGGGCACATGTATATGAACCTGCGCACCCGTGAACATCGTGGACTGGGAGAGTTCCCCGAAGACGCCGACCGTCCGTTCAGTTTCATCGAACGAATGGAACACCACACACTGAACGCAGCCAACCCCAAGTCGCACGATTTCGCCTCGCGCCTAATCGAGGAATACGCGCCGCTGTTCCGCTCGCGGTCCTTCAATATTGGTGGCGATGAGACTTTCGACTTGGGCCGTGGCCGGTCCGTACAGGACTCGCCGGGCGCCAGTCGCGATGAGCTGTATGCCGATTTCGTCAAAGACCTATGCAGCACGCTTGCCCATCGTGGTCTACAACCGATGCTGTGGGCGGATATCGCGCTCGAGAATCCGCACACCATGGACTTGCTGCCCGGCGACATCACGATGCTCAACTGGATGTATGAGCCGGATATCGACGAAAGCAAGATCCAGACCATCGCATCACAAGGCCGCCGCCAATTCGTGTGCCCTGCCGTGCGTGCGTGGAGCCGGTTCTTCCCCGACTATGACGGTGCCTGGCTGAACACGTACCGCATGGCGGTGGCTGGGCTCAAATATGGTGCGGAAGGCATGGTGGTCACCGATTGGGGTGACTATGGGCATGTCAATGATCCGCGGTTGAGCGTGCCGGGACTGTGCTACGGTGCGCAAAACGCGTGGAACCCGGTTGCAATTGACGCATGCGAAATGAACCATCGGATTTCTAATCTGGCGTATGGCGACGAATCCGGTTGGCTTATGGATTCACTCGCTCGCATCGACTCCGATGGAGTGTCGTTCCCCTGGGACCTCGCCGTGCAAGTGCTGGAACTGGAATACGGTTCCGGCACCGGCATGCTGAATACGGATGTGGCATCGTATGTGGAACGGTCGTGCGGGGGAGAGCTCATGTTTGACCGTGCGCTGGGATGCGCCGACGCGCGCCGCCGATTGCTCCTGCGGAACCATGCCCGTCTCGAACGACGCCGGGATTGCGACCGGGCGTGATTGATTGCGGCAGTGCGGTTGTCGCGGTGCTCGATGGCTCGGCACGAGGAGGATTGAACCCGGAGCTGCTGTGGGTGATGCTGGATGGGCAGCGGTTGTTCAATAGACTGGGTGAGGAACTGCTGGTATTGGCTGGCGGCGAGGACGCCTGTGACACCAAGGATGTGACCGGCCGTGCGCTGGATGCCTCGCGCCGCGCCCGTCTTGCCGCCGATTTGGAGTTGTGGTTCGAACGGTACCGTGTGCAGTGGCTGTCCATCGGCCGTTACGCCGAATTGGCGCGTATCGCCCATGTGGTGTGGTCGTTTGCGGACATATTGCGTAGGGGAGCGCTATAGGGGGGCTCGCAGAAATTCGGTCCTGCTGAGAACAATGTGAGGCTTACGCGCCGTCAAACGCACATGGTGATTTCAAAAATGGCGAATTGCTGCCATTCTTGCACCTGTGCGTTTGATGGGAAATGTGCGTATGCCTCACATTTTTGCATAAAGCATGAAAATGTGTGAGACCGGCGTCAAGGTCGAATTCGAGAAGAAGGCCTTCGAACAGATTCGCCAGAACGCCTCCCAGGTCCTCAACTCCGACGACGCTCCGGACGTACGGAATACAACAAGGGCAACGCCACGTCCGGCCTGCTCGCCAGCCAAGGCCTGCTCACCAACCTCAACGATTACGTGTCCGAATATGGCTGGGACAAGATTATCACCGGTTCCTTGGCCGACACCGGCAAGTACGATGAGCAAGGCATGATGGGCTCCGGCGACTGGTACGGCATCACCACCGGCGCGGTGAAGTAAGGTCATTCGCACAACAGGCAATTCAATCAACAAGCAGCACATATTGATTTTGGTTTCGGCTGCCTTGTTCCCTGGCGGTCGAAACCACCTCTCCACCAAGGAGCAGCAACAATGAAGTTCACCAACGGCTACTGGATGATTCGTGACGCGTCGACGCCCTCTACGCTCGTGAAGCCTACGAACTGGCGGCGGATGCCACCACCGAAAGCCTCAACGTCCTCGCCCCGACCTCCGTGGTGCGCGGCCGATACGATACCCTGAACCTGCCCACATTCAATGTGGACATCACCACACCTGCGGAAGGCGTGATTCGTGTGTGTGCCGAACACTGGCAAGCGCCACCGAATACCCCGGATTCCCGCTCAATGCCGACGAACCCGGCAACCGTGATTACGTGACCGTTCAGGCGAACGGCAATGGCGACGGCGAAGTCGGCGTCAATGGCGCGGATGTCACGCTGACCACTGGCGGACTTACCGTGAAGGTCGTCAAGGGCGCCCCCTGGAACCTGACCTTCATCGGCGAGGACGGCAAGGTGCTCACTGAGTCCGCAGGCAAGTCGCTGGGCCGATTCAAGCTCGGTGCCGAATCGAACGTCACCGCCCAGCCGGTCGGCGAATTCGGTGTGACCATGGACGGTTCCGCCCGTGATGAATCCGACGTGTTCATTGCCATCCAGCTGCATCTGTCGGTTGGCGAAGACGTATACGGCTTGGGCGAACGCTTCGGCGCTTACGTGAAGAATGGTCAGAGCGTCGACATCTGGAATGAGGATGGCGGCACTGCTTCCGAGCAGGGCTACAAGGACATCCCGTTCTACATGACCTCCAATGGGTATGGCGTACTGGTCAACAACTGCGGCCATGTCTCCTTTTGAGATCGGTTCCGAGAACACCGAGGCCACCATCAACTCCTTCATCGACGGTATGGCCGAGCGTGATATTCCGCTGGCCGCCTTCCACTACGACTGCTACTGGATGCGCGAGTTCCATTGGTGCGATTTCGAGTGGGACAAGCGTTTCTTCGGCGACATCGAATCCACGCTGAAGCGCCTGCACGAAGACAAGGGCTATCTGGTGCGCAAGCCCAATGGCGAAGTCTGGCAGACCGACTTCTGGCAGGCCGGCATGGGCTTGGTGGACTTCACCAACCCGGCCGCCCGTGAATGGTTCAAGGACAAGGTCAAGGCGTTGCTGAATCAGGGCGTGGACGCCATCAAGACCGATTTCGGCGAGCGTATCCCGCGCGACGTCGTCTGGTATGACGGCTCTCCGAAGCTCTCCATGCACAACTGGTACACCCAGCTGTACAACCAGGCCGTGTTCGAAGCCATCGAAGAAACCTACGGCAAGGGCAACGCCTGCCTGTATGCGCGCTCCGCCACCGTCGGCGGCCAGCAGCAGCCCGTGCATTGGGGCGGTGACTGCGAGTCCACCTTCAATGGCATGGCCCAGTCCTTGCGTGCCGGCCTGTCGCTGACCTCCTCCGGCTTCGGCTTCTGGAGTCACGACATCGGTGGCTTCGAAGGTGCGTTCCCGGATCCGGCCGTCTACAAGCGTTGGGTGGCGTTCGGCATGCTCGGCTCCCACTCGCGACTGCACGGTTCCACCGTGTACCGTGTGCCGTGGCTGTTCGACGAGGAGGACGAGAAGAACGGCGTCGCATTGGTGCCCGGCCAGACCGCCGTGGATGTGGTGCGCGAGTTCACCAAGCTCAAGCTTGAACTCATGCCGTATGTCTACCAGCTTGGCCTGCAGCCTCATGTGAACGGTACTCCGGTCATGCGTTCCATGTTCGTGGAATTCCCCGATGACCCGGCATGCCGCACGCTGGACCGTCAGTATATGTTCGGTCCGTCCATGCTGGTCGCCCCCCGTGTTCACCTACTCCGGTGAGGTTTCCTATCGATTCCGCTGTGGGTGCGCGATGGCAGCGTAACGACATGAACATTTCAGCGTGGTGCTGTAACACTTCGGTGTTGCGGCACCACGCTTTTGTGCTGATATGGGGATTTGTACTAGTCGAATCCGCGAAATGTTCAGTAAATGTTCACGTAGCGAAATCGGCATAGAATGCGAGCAAACGCATAACGGCACGGTGCTGTTCATGCGTACACCAACGCCAGACGAACCGCCGGAAAGAAGGGGTCTCCGTGATTGAGACAGTGGACGATATCAAGACGATTGCGACGTCGGCACGGGAACCATGGGCCACGCGATCACGTTGCAGTTCGCGTTGGCCGGATATCCGGTGCATCTGGTCGGCCGCGGCGAGGCCTCGCTGGAGAAGGCGATGAAGGCGATTCGTTCGGATGCCGAGGACTTTGCCGAAGCCGGACTACTCAAGGACGGCGACACCTTGGACGCGGTGCTGGCCCGCATCACCGGTTACGCCGACTATGCGAGCGGCGTGGCGGACGTGGACTTCGTCATCGAATCCGTGGCCGAGAACCTTGACATCAAGAAGTCCGTCTGGGTCGAAGTGGAGCACGCCGCCCCCAAGGACGCGATTCTGTCCACGAACACCTCCGGCCTGAGCCCCACCGCGCTGCAGTCGGGTGATGGGACACCCCGAACGCTTCGTGGTGGCGCACTTCTGGAACCCCGCACAGCTCATGCCGCTGGTCGAAGTGGTGCCGGGCGAGAAAACTGACCCGAAGGTAGTGGACATCACCTTCGACCTCATGGCCAAGATCGGCAAGAAGCCGGCGAAGATCAAGAAGGAATCGCTGGGCTTTGTGGGCAACCGCCTGCAACTGGCCGTGCTGCGCGAGGCGTTCTACATCGTCCAGCAGGGCATCGCGGACGCGGCCACCGTGGACGACGTGATGAAGTACAGCCTCGGCCGCCGCTGGAACCTGGTCGGCCCGATCGCCAGCATCGACCTCGGCGGACTCGACGTGTTCTACAACATCAGCACCTACCTGTTCGACGACATGGACAACGGCACCGGCCCGAGCCCGCTGCTCGCCGAAAAGGTCAAGGAAGGCAACCTCGGCGCCAAGACCGGTCAGGGCTTCTTCTCCTGGCAAGGCGAGGACGGCAAGCGCATCATCGAAACCCGCAACAAGGCCCTGCTGCGTGCCCTGAAGGACGACGCCGCGGATGCCGCCGCTGCGCAGGCGTGAGGCACGAATGACGAATGTTCGTGCGTGACGTATATCACGATGGAAGGCTCCCCTCAGGGGAGCCTTCGTTGTACTTACGTCGTTCTCTGATTTGGCTCATCGGCATGCGTATGCGTCGCCGATAGCGACAATTGCGGAAACGCTTACAGTGTGATGTGCACACGGACAACAAACCGATACACGCAAGGATCGGTGACGACGATGACATCCACAGAACACAGCACGCGAGCCGACATGCTGGCCCATTTCCAGTGTGCCGTCATGCATGCACTGCTTCAATATGAGGTCTCGCTGGGCGATGAGGTCGTCTTCGATCTGGTCACGCACGTCACGCACGGACGAGAAATACAGGTAGAACGTGGCGTGGTTGTAGCCGGCGAGTTCGGTGATCTGACGCACCGAGATCTTCTCGATCGGCTTGGTCTCGTACAGCTTCCAGAACGCCTCCTTGAGGCTCTTGACCGTCTGCTGCGTAAGTTGCGGGTTCTTCTTGATTGCGATTCGCGGTATGGTTATTGCGCACAAAACGCACAATCCCATCGACTCGTCGGTCAAGTTCGTGACCTTCATCGACGCGATGCTCTCGCTGGTGGTCACGCAGGACGTGCTTTTGGAATCCCAGGGAACCGCGCACGCGGCGCAATCCTCGGGACTGTTCGGCATCGGGCTTGGTGCGGTGACCATGATCATCGGCCTGTGGATGCTGCTGCGGCGGCGCTGGACGGTGCCGGCGTCGGGCGAAGATTCCCCGGACGATGCCGTTCCTGCAGTCGAGATCACGGCTGAAACCGAGGCGTAGGGCGTCGCAATGCCTGTTTACAATCGACCCGAATGGTCTTTGTGGTGAGAAGAGGCATATGGTGAGGCTGCCGACGTGAACGTGAATTGGAGTCGCGATCGGGTCTACGCGATTCGGCGCGGAGTGGTCGCCTGCTGTATCCTGTTCTGCCTGATCGGCGCCGGAGTCGAGACCGCGGCGGCGCAGCGCAGCTGGCCGCGAGCCGACACCGCAACCGCCGCCGCAACCGCAGCGGCGAACGAGCCCACGGCCGTTACCCGCAAGCAGGTTCCCGATAGCGGCAAACAGGGCGGGTCGCGGAAGACGCAGAACACGCAGAACGGCGATGACAAAGCCGCGCAAAGCGTGGACTGGAAGGGGCCGACCGGCAAACAGCCCGACCTATCCCAGTACTCCGACCTGAGCGTGGAGGTCAGTCTCGCCAAACAACGGGTGTACGTCAAGTCCGGTGGCCAGACCATTTATACGATGATCGCCAGTACCGGCGTCGACGACGCCACCCCGCACGGCTCGTACACCATCGATACGCGCGGTGAACACTTCTACAATGCCGAAGAAGGCATGGGCGCCGACTATTGGGTGCAGTTCTACGGTTCGTACCTGTTCCACTCGGTGCCGACCGGCGAGCCTTCGGCGACTATCTGCCGGAGGAGGGTGCCAAACTCGGCCAGCCCGCCTCGCACGGCTGCGTGCGCCTGGCCGTGGCCGACGCGCAATGGTTCTATGACCAGGTGCCGGACGGCACGCTGGTCACCATCGCGTAGGGTGGTCTCTCCCTCAGTCTCGTTGCGCTCGACAGCTCCCTCGTCAGAGGGAGCTTATCAGAGGGAGCTTAGCTGATTAGCGCGCTTCGGGCGGGCGGTATTGGTCGTCGGCGGTGAAGCAGGTGCGGTAGATCATGACCATGATCAGGCCGTCGGCCAGCAGGGTCAGCGCGGCGATGGCGTCGAGGACCACGAACTGGTACTTGGCGGCGTTGAGCGGGTCGCCGCCGGCGATCACCTGACCGGCCATCATGCCCGGGATCGTCACGATGCCGCTGGACGCCAGCGAGGCGGTGGTGGGCAGCAGGCCCAAGCGAATCGACGAGACGATGGACGGGCGGGCCGACTCCCACGGGGTCGCTCCCAGCGCCAGCATCATATCCACCTCGTCACGCCGCTCCTCCATGCTCTCGTAGAAACGGCTCAATCCCACCGCCAAGGCGGTTACGGTGTTGCCCAGCAGCATGCCGGTCAGGGGCACCACCAGCTGGGGCGCGTACCACGGGTGCGGGCGCACGATGAGCTCGGTGACCAGCGCCAGCATCAGCAGCATGGTGATGACCAGGCTCAGGAAGATCGGCCCGGCAAGGCCCTTGGGGATGCCGCGTGCGCGGGACATCACGATCTGCACGGCCGCCACCAGCATGACCGCCATCAGGGCGAACACCATCCATACGCTGTTCGACCGGATCACGTAGCCGATGATGAAGCCCATGGCGCACAGCTGCACCAATGCGCGGCACGATGACCACGTCAGGGTCTTGCCGATGCCCATGTGCATCAGTTCGCTGATGATGGCCGCCACGGCCACCATGCCCAGCGCGATGAGCAGACCCCAGATATCGATGTTGTAGGAATTGCCCAGATCGCCGCTCATGCCTGCGTCTCCTCATTTTCATCGGCGCCGGCAGACACCGCGTTCGCGTCCTGCGCCGCCGGATCCGTCATCTCGCGTTCGGTCAGCCGCCCCTTGTCCAGTGTCAGCGTGCGGGTGGCCCGTCCGTCCGGCGGACGGTGGCGGATGCGGATGATCGCCATGCCGTGTGCGGCCGCGTCCGCCATGATCGTAGCCACCTTGGCTGCGTTGTCGTCGTCGAGACCGGCATCTACCTCGTCGGCCAGCAGCACCTCGGATCGGTGAGCAGTGTGCGGGCCAGGGCCACGCGGGCCGTCTGGCCGCCGGACAGGTCGTGCGGGGCGCGCTCCAGATCGATGTCCTCGCAGCCCATCGCGTCCAACGTCGTGCGGATGCGCTCGTCGGGCAGCAGCTGCTCGGCCTTGCCGCCCTTGCTGCGAATCGCGAGCGTCCAGGGCAGGCGGATCGCCTCGGCCACGTTCTTGCCCGTCAGAATCGGCTTCTGCGGCAGGTAGGCGACATCCCGCCGCCACTGCTGCGGCGTGAACTCGCCGCTGCCCTTGCCTTCAAGGGCGAACGTGCCGTGCGCATGCGGGTTGAGCCGGGCGCACGCGGTCAACAGACTCGACTTGCCGGAGCCGGACGGTCCCACCAGATCGACGATCTCGCCGCGCTCCACGGCAAAGGACAGGTTCTCGAACACAGTGCGTTCGCCGTCCGCCGGCGATTGCGCGGGGACGACGCAGGACACGGATATGGCTTCGAAGAAGGATCGCATATTCATCCAGTCTAGCCGGGGGCACATGGGAAACCCCAGCGTTCACTTCCTGTATACCCGGTGTGGCATAATAGCCGAGGCAATTTTTGGGCTTTGCCTTAAGCTAGTTTGAATTTGAAATAGGTGAATAACGTGGCACAGACTACTAACGACATCAAGAACGGATCCGTCCTGAACCTCGACGGGCAGCTGTGGACCGTCATGAAGTTCCAGCACGTCAAGCCGGGCAAGGGCCCCGCCTTCGTGCGCACCACCATCAAGAACGTGCTCTCCGGCAAGATCGTCGACAAGACCTTCAACGCGGGCATGAAGATGGAATTCGAGACCGTGGACAACCGCACTCTCCAGTACTCCTACGAGGACGGTGACAACTTCGTGTTCATGGACATGACCACCTACGATCAGATCATGGTTCCGAAGACCCTCGTGGGCGACAAGGCCAAGTTCTTGCTCGAAGGCACTGACTGCCTAGTCTCCTTCCACGACGGCACCCCGCTGAGCGTCGATCTGCCGGGCTCCGTGGTCCTGACCATCACCCACACCGAGCCGGGCCTGCAGGGCAACCGTTCCAACGCCGGCACCAAGCCGGCCACCGTTGAGACCGGTGCCGAGATTCAGGTCCCGCTGTTCATCAATGAGGGCGACCGCGTCAAGATCAACACCGAGGACGGTTCCTACACCGGCCGCGAGAACAACTGATCTCCGCATCCTCAACAGACGACCGACCGTATAAAGGACTAGGACAGCAGCAGTATGGCACGTTCCACCGCGCGCAAAAGGGCTCTGAACACCCTGTACGAAGCCGACGAAAAAAGTCAGGATATTCTCTCCCTGCTTGACGAGCGCATCGCACATCCCGGTGCCCAGACCCCGCTTCCCGACTATGCCATTGAAATCGTCAAGGGCGTGGCCGAGCACCGTCGTCAGATCGACATGACCCTGGACGAACACTCCACGGGTTGGAAGGTCCGCCGTATGGGCGTGGTCGATCGCAACATTCTGCGTATCGCCGCTTGGGAGATTCTGTTCAACGATGATGTGCCGGACAAGGTCGCCATCGACGAGGCTCTGGCATTGGCCAAGACCCTGTGCGATGACGATTCGCCCGCTTTCATCCATGGCCTGCTGTCTGCAGTGTGCACCGCCAAGAACGCAGCACCGGCACCGGAGTCCGTGGCAGAAGAGGCCGATGAGGAATCGTCCGATTCCGATGCCGCCGCATCCGAGCCGACCGATGAGGGCGATGTTTCCGATTCGCCCGATTCGTCCGGTGCATCCGACGAGCCTGCTGCCCCGTCCGCTGAGATTCAGCCGACGGTCGATTAGTCATTTGTTGTTCAGCCTCCCCCATTCGGGAGGCTTTTTCATGGGCGGACACTTGTGCCGCCGTACATTCTCAAGTCGGCACCTTGCCGACAGCCCCGCCAGCGGGGTGAGACTTTGCGCCCAACGGCGTGTGAGTCTGCGCTGGCCGTTAACCTTGGTACGAATACCCGAAAAACATAAGGGGGGTTTTTGGTGAGCCAGAACGAGTCCGGGACCATCGCAATTCCGATGTATGACAAGGACGATGCAGTCCTCGTTTTGGAAGACGGACAGGTATATGTGGGGGAGCCATACGGCGCCCTTGGCGAGACGACCGGTGAGATCGTCTTCGCCACCGGTATGACCGGATACCAAGAGACGCTCACCGATCCGAGCTACGATCGCCAGATCGTTGTGCAGACGTTCCCGCACATCGGCGATACCGGCGTCAACAGCGAAGACCCTGAGTCCTCCCGCATCTGGGTTGCCGGATACATCGTGCGTGATCCCTCTCCGAACGTGAGCAACTGGCGTGCCGAGGGCAGCCTGGACGACGACCTCGCCAAGAACGGCATCGTCGGCCTGAGCCACATCGACACCCGCAAGCTGGTGCGTCACCTGCGTTCCGCAGGCGTGATGCGCGCCGGCATCTTCTCCGGCGACGCCCTGACCGATCAGGCCACCGGCGCGCTCAAGACCATCGAGCAGCTGCTCGAAGACGTCAAGAACACCCCGCAGATGCAGGGTCTGAGCCTGTACGACGAGGTGTCCACCAAGGAGACCTACACCATCGAACCGTGCGGCGAGTACGAAGGCAAGGAGCCGCTGTACACCGTGGCCGCTGTGGACCTCGGCATCAAGGGCACTGACCCCGCACCGCATGGCCGAACGCGGCTGCCGCGTGCACCGTGGTGCCCTCCACCATCACCTTCGCCGAATCGAGTCCCTTAATCCCCGACGGCGTCTTTTTCTCCAACGGTCCGGCGACCCGGAACAGGCCGGTCCCGAAATCGAGCTGCTGCGCCAGGTACTTGACGCCGGCTACCCGTTCTTCGGCATCTGCTTTGGCAACCAGCTGCTCGGCCGCGCACTCGGCTTCGGCACCTACAAGCTCAAGTTCGGCCACCGCGGCATCAACCAGCCGGTCAAGGATCTGACCACCGGCAAGGTCGAGGTCACCGCCCACAACCACGGCTTCGCGGTCGACGCCCCGATCGGCAAGCAGGTCGACGCGCCGTTTGAAAACGGCAAGTACGGCAAGGTGTTCGTCTCCCACATCGATCTGAACGACGACGTGGTCGAAGGCCTGCAGTGCGTGGACATCCCCGCATTCTCCGTGCAGTACCACCCGGAGGCCGCAGCAGGCCCGCACGATGCGGCCTACCTGTCGACCGTTTCTGCGAACTTATGAAGAACAACTCCAAGGAAGGTAAGTGATATGCCGAAGCGCACCGACATCAAATCCGTGATGGTCATCGGCTCCGGCCCGATCGTGATCGGTCAGGCTGCGGAGTTCGATTACTCGGGCACCCAGGCATGCCGCGTCCTTCGTGAGGAAGGCATCCGCGTCATCCTCGTCAACTCCAACCCGGCCACCATCATGACCGACCCGGAGATGGCTGACGCCACCTACATCGAGCCGATCTCCACCCCGATCCTCGAGCAGATCATCGCCAAGGAACGCCCCGACGCGCTCCTGCCCACCTTGGGCGGCCAGACCGCACTCAACGCCGCCATGGCGCTGGGCGAGGCCGGCGTCCTGGAGAAGTACAACGTCGAACTGATCGGTGCTTCCCTGGAAGCCATCGACCGTGGCGAGGACCGTGAACTGTTCAAGAAGGTCGTTGACGAGGCCGGCGCCGAATCCGCCCGCTCCGACATCGCCCACAGCATCGAGGAAGTCGACAAGATCGCCGAGAAGTTCGGCTACCCGCTGGTCGTGCGCCCGAGCTTCACCATGGGCGGCCTGGGCTCCGGCATCGCCCACAACCGAGGAGGAGCTGCACCGCATCGCGCGCCGGCATCCATTACTCGCCCACCGACGAAGTCCTGATCGAAGAGGGCATCGAGGGTTGGAAGGAATTCGAGCTCGAGCTCATGCGCGACCGCAACGACAACGTCGTGGTCGTCTGCCCGATCGAGAACGTCGACCCGGTCGGCGTGCACACCGGTGACTCCATCACCGTGGCCCCCTGCTTCACCCTGACCGACCGCGAATACCAGAAGCTGCGTGACATCGGCATCGCCATCATCCGTGGCGTGGGCGTGGACACCGGCGGCTGCAACATCCAGTTCGCTGTTCATCCGGACACCGGCCGCATCATCGTCATCGAGATGAACCCGCGCGTCTCCCGTTCCTCCGCACTGGCCTCCAAGGCCACCGGCTCCCGATCGCCAAGATCGCCACCAAGCTGCCCTCGGCTACACGCTCGACGAGATTCGCAACGACATCACCCAGTCCACGCCGGCCTCCTTCGAGCCGACCATCGACTACGTGGTCACCAAGGTGCCGCGTTTCGCGTTCGAGAAGTTCCCGGGCGCCGATCCGACGCTGACCACCTCCATGAAGTCCGTCGGCGAGGCCATGGCCCTGGCCGGCAACTTCCAGGAGTCCCTCGGCAAGGCCATGCGCTCCATCGACAAGCGCCACATGGGCTTCAATTGGGATGGCGAGAAGCCGTCCGCCGAAGAAGTGGCCGAACTGCTTGAGGCCATCCACACCCCGACGAACACCGTTACCTGCAGCTCATGCGCGCCATCTGGGGCGGTGCCACGCTGGAGCAGGTGTTCGCGGCCACCAAGATCGACCCGTGGTTCCTGAAGCAGATCTTCCTCATCAATGAGACCGCCATGACGGTGCGCGAGGCCGAAACCCTCACCCCGAAGCTGCTCAAGAAGGCCAAGCTCGCCGGTCTGTCCGACGTGCAGGTGGCCCACCTGCGTGGTTTGGGCGATGAAGGCGAGAACACCATCCGCGAACTGCGCTGGACCTACGGTCTGCGCCCGGTCTACAAGACCGTCGACACCTGCGCCGCCGAGTTCGACGCCGCCACGCCGTACTACTACAGCTGCTACGCCGACGAAACCGAGCTGCGCCCGCGCGAACGCGAGGCTGTGATCATCCTCGGCTCCGGCCCGAACCGCATCGGTCAGGGCATCGAGTTCGACTACACGTGCGTGCACGCCGTGCAGGAGCTTGGCAAGGACTATGACACCATCATGGTCAACTGCAACCCGGAGACCGTGTCCACCGATTACGACATGTCCGACCGCCTCTACTTCGAGCCGCTCACCTTCGAGGACGTGCTCGAGATCTACGAGGCCGAGAAGAAGATGGGCCCGGTCAAGGGCGTCATCGTCCAGCTCGGCGGCCAGACCCCGCTGTCCCTGGCCGCGCGTCTGAAGGCTGCCGGCGTGCCGATTCTCGGCACCACCCCGGAATCCATCGACTTGGCCGAGAACCGTGAGCTGTTCGGCGAAGTGCTCAAGAAGGCGGAGATGAACGCCCCGCGTTACGGCACCGCCCTGAGCCTCGAAGAGGCCAAGGAAGCCGCCCACCGCATCGGTTACCCGGTGCTCGTGCGCCCGAGCTACGTGCTCGGCGGCCGTGGCATGGAAATCGTCTACGACGACAAGCAGCTCAACAAGTACGTGGACCGCGCACTTGCCGAGGCCAAGGCCGATACCGTGGTCTCCGGTCGCCTGCCCTCCCCGCTGCTCATCGACAAGTTCCTGCAAGACGCCATCGAAATCGATGTCGACGCACTGTTCGACGGCGAGGAACTATACATCGGCGGCATTATGGAGCACGTCGAGGAGGCCGGTGTCCACTCCGGTGACGCCGCCTGCACCCTGCCTCCGTCCACCCTGTCCGACGACCAGATTCGTCGCCTGCGTGAAGGCACCTACGCCATCGCCAAGGGCTGCCATGTGCAGGGCCTGATCAACGTGCAGTACGCCTTCATGGCCAACACACTGTACGTGATCGAAGCCAACCCGCGCGCCTCCCGTACCGTGCCGTTCGCCTCCAAGGCACCGGCGTGGCACTGGCCAGCGCCGCCCGCATCATGGCCGGCGAAACCATCGCCGATCAGCGTGCCAACGGTCTGCTGCTGCCCAAGGGCGACGGCGGCGACATCCACCCCGGCCAGCAGGTCGCGGTCAAGGAATCCGTGCTGCCGTTCAAGCGCTTCCGCACCCCGGTGGGCAAGACCGTCGACATCCTGCTCGGACCTGAGATGCGTTCCACCGGTGAGGTCATGGGCTTCGACCGTGACTTCCCGCACGCCTTCGCCAAGAGCCAGCTCGCCGCCTACGACGGTGGCCTGCCGACCCACGGCAACGTGTTCATCTCCGTGAACGACACCGACAAGCGTCAGCTGCCGTTGATCGCCGTTCGTCTCGAGGAGCTTGGATTCAAGCTCTGGGCCACCGAGGGCACCGCCTCCGTGCTTCGCCGTTACGGCATCGAGTCGAACATCGTGGACAAGATCAGCACCCGCGTGGACACCGATCCGGAAGCCCCGGTCGAGGTGCATCACGCTGCCGGATCCGTGGGCAAGAACGTGGTTCAGCTCATCGAGGAAGGCAAGATCGACATGATCCTCAACACGCCGAACTCGCGCGGCTCCCGTTCCGACGGCTACTCCATCCGTGCCGCCGCCATTGCCGCCGATCTGCCGCAGTTCACCACCATCACCGAGTTCCAGGCCGCACTGCTCGCTATCGAGGCCGTGAAGCATAATGATTATCAGATCATGAGCATTCAGGAGCATTCGAAGCAGCTGTTCGAATTGGAGCGACGGGAGTTCTGATGACTACACTCAGCAGTGAGGAATTGCAGGCACAACGTTCGGATTTCGGTCTGCGATTAAGCAATTCAATGGCCAAATACGGGCCGCTGTGTGTGGGCATTGACCCGCATCGCAAGCTCCTCACCGACTGGGGATACAACGTCGACGCCGAAGGCGCCGAACTCTTCTCCATGCGTATGCTGCAGGCCGCCAACGGGCGCGCCGCAGCAGTCAAATTCCAGACGCCGATGTTCGAGCGCTACGGAGCCAAAGGTTTCGAAGCGCTCGAGCGCGTGCTCTACGCGGCACGACAAATGGGCGTCATCACCATCGTCGATTGCCTGCGCGGCGGCCTGTCCACCACGATTTCCGCCATCGCAGACGCCTATTTCAAGCCCGGTGCACCGTTGCTGGCCGACGCCATCACGCTGCTGCCGTACTATGGCGCGCGTTCGTTGAACGGCCTGATTACCGAAGCGCTGGAAAACGGACGCGGCGTGTTCATCGCCTCCCTGACCTCCAACCCGGAAGGCATGAGTCTGCAGACCGCGTTGCGCCAGAGCGGCGATTACAAGGGACGTACCGTGGCCTACGGCATCGCCTCCACCGCGCAGAAAGCATAACGTGGATATCGAAGGCATGGGCTCGGTGGGTCTGATCATCGGTGCCACCATCGGCCAATGGATGCAGGATTCCGGCGTGGACCCCTCCAAGTTCACCGGTCCGATTCTTTCCCCCGGTTACGGTTGGCAGGGTGCCGAGGCCAAGGATCTGAAAACCGTGTTCCGCGGTACGCGCGGCAACGTGCTGGTCACCGTGTCCCGCTTTATCGCCTCGCATGGGCCGGATATCGCCGCACTGAGCCAAGCCACCGAGTCGATTGCGCTTGACGTACGTCAGGCGCTGATGGAAGCCACTGTCGAAGGCTCGGAAAACCAGTAATCAGAACGGAATCAGATGTCGCGGCATGCGTACGTGTCTATCTCATCGCGTACGTCGCATCACGATTCATATTCTTCCCTGTTCGTCGGGGCTGTAGCAGTTACCGGTCATCTCGCCGGTGAGCCGTTACCACGTTGGATTCATAATCGCTGCACACCACATCATCTCCGGAGACCCATGACTGAAAACACCCATGCTGGCCGTCTAATCGTCCTGACTGGCCCCACCGCAGTAGGTAAGGGCACCGTGGAAGCCAAGCTGCGCGCCGACCACCCCGAAGTGTGGGTGTCCGTCTCCGCCACCACACGCGCTCCGCGCCCGGGCGAGGTTGATGGCGTCAACTATTGGTTCCTCACTGAAGACGAGTTCCTGGCCCGTGAGGCGGCCGGTGAGTTCCTGGAAACTGCAGTGGTGCACGGCATGGCCCATTATGGCACCTTGTTGAAGCCTGTGGAGGAACATCTGGCCGCCGGTGTGCCCACGATTCTGGAAATCGACCTGCAGGGTGCCCGCCGCGTCAAGCAGCGCGCCGCCGAGCTCGACCTCGAAGTGGTGTACGTGTTCATCGCGCCGCCAAGCTTCGAAGAGCTCGAGCGCCGCCTGATCGGCCGCGGCACCGAAACCGCCGAACAGCAGGCCCGTCGCTTGGAGACCGCCAAGGTGGAGCTCGCCGCCGAAAGCGAATTCGACGTCACCATCGTCAACGAAACCGTCGATCAGGCCGCTGCCGACCTCTGGTCCGTCATCGCCAAGGAATACGGGCTGTAAACTACCTCTTTACCACCAACTGCTGGTGGAGGATTTCGGCGCTGTTTTTGGCCGGCGCCTGCTTCCAGCGGATTGCTTCGGTTTCGTGATGCTCGGTGACGTAATGCCGCATCCATTCGAAGCACTGCTGGGTTTGGATGGCATCGCTTAATGCGCGGTGCTCCTCATTGTCCGCGATGCCGAAGCGTACGATCAGGTCGGCCAGACGGTGATGCCGCTGCGCGGGGAACAGGGCGCGGCTGATCTGCATCGTGTCATAATCCGCGCAGGCAAAGCCGCAGCCGGCGATATGCCGGGTGTTGTAATCCAGGAATCGCAGATCGAAGCTGACGTTATGGCCGACAATCGGCTCAACGGCGGGACCGGCAGCCGGGGTAGCGAGCCATGCGATGAATCGGGGAAGCACCTCGTCAATCGGATCGAGATCGGCCACCATCGCATCGGTGATGCCGGTCAGCGTGGTGATCTGACGCGGAATCGGCCGCAAGGGATTCACCAGCTGCTGGAATTGATCGACGATATGCCCCTCCCGCACGCGCACGGCACCGATTTCCGTGATGGCGCAACTGTTCGGGTAAAAGCCGGTGGTCTCCAAATCCAGCGCCACATAATCGGTGGGGAAGACGGCATCGTCCATGGCGATTCGCCCGCCGGCACCATGATTGGGCTGGGATGGTTGGCCGAAAACGGTAATGCCGGAAGTGGTCACGGAGGCTCCTCATATCAGTCGGTGTTCGGTGACTTATTGTACCCGGCAGCCCGGTCTGTCGGTACATTTTTTCCCTCCCGGATTTTCTCGGATATATTGGTTAGGCGGCCGGCAATTGCGCGGCGCATCGGGAAGGGAGCACAGCTGATGAAACAGATAGTGGCAGGCATCGTGGCGCATGTGGACGCGGGCAAGACCACGCTGTCCGAGGCTCTGCTCTACCGTACCGGTGAGATCCGCAAATTGGGGCGAGTGGATCACGGCGATGCGTTTCTGGACACCAATTCCTTGGAGAAGCGCGAGGCATCACGATTTTCGCGCACCAGGCATTGGTGGAACACGGCGACCTGCGCCTGACCTTGCTGGATACGCCGGGGCACGTGGACTTCGCAGCCGAAACCGAACGTGTGCTGCGTGTGCTTGATTACGCGATTCTTGTGGTCTCCGGCACGGATGGCGTGCAAGGCCATACCGAGACACTATGGCGTCTGCTGGCCAGATACGGTGTGCCGACGTTCATCTTCGTCAACAAGTGCGACGCCGCCGGATTCGACCGCGAGCCATTCTGGCACAGTTGCGCAAACGCCTGAGCGATGCGATATATCCGCTGCCGGCAATGGAGCAGTCCACTGAGGCAGCGCGGTACCGTTGGACGCGCTTGCCGAGGATATCGCCACCCTGGACGAGGAGGCGATGAACGACTATCTGGAACATGGCGCGCTGTCCGTGGGCAGATTGCGAGCGATGATCGCCGTACGCGAACTGTTCCCCGTATATTTCGGCTCGGCATTGAAACTCGAAGGGGTCGAGGAATTCCTGGACGGGCTGGAGACGTTCACCCGCGAACGTGAATGGCCGGCCGCCTTCGCCGCACGCGTGTTCAAAATCGCCCACGACGGCCAGCACAACCGTATGACGTGGCTGCGCGTCACCGGCGGTGCGCTCAAAGCCAAGGAGATCGTCTCTTCATCCTCGTGCGCTGCGGCGTCATCAGCACCGTCGCCGGTACAGGGGGATGATGGCACGGTATGGTCCGAGAAAGTCGATCAGGTGCGCGTCTACAATGGCGCCAAATTCGAGACGGTCACCGAGGTGCCTGCCGGATCGGTGTGTGCGGTGACCGGACTGACGCGGACCTTCCCCGGCGAAGGGCTGGGAGCGGAACCGGACGCCGAATCACCGTCGCTGCAACCCGTGTTGACCTACACGGTGTTGCCCGCCGGAGCGGAATCCGATACGGCCGGCACCTCGGGAGCGGCCAAACGCGGTGACGCCGGCCATAACAACGTGAATCAGGACGATGCCGAGCATGATGCCGCCAAGTCGGGAACCGGCCGCAATGAGGAGAACGACACCGCCGGCCAGACCGCGGCGGACAATAGCTCGCCGGCCCGTCCCCAGTTCGATGATCTGACCTTGCATAAGGTCATCACCGCATTGCGTGAGCTGGAAGACGAAGACCCGTTGTTGCATGTGGTCTGGGTGGAGCGGTTGGCCGAGATTCATGTGCAATTGATGGGCGCGGTCCAGCTGGAGATCATCCAGCAGACCCTGCACGACCGGTTCGGTCTGGATGTGTCCGTTTGGCCCCGGCTCCATCCTGTACCGTGAGACCATCACTGCGCCGATCGAAGGCGCAGGTCATTTCGAGCCGCTCCGTCATTATGCCGAAGCACATATCCTGCTGGAACCAGGAGCCGGGCAGCGGAGTCACTGTGGCCTCGGCCCTGTCCGAAAACGATTTGGACCGCAATTGGCAACGGCTGATTCTGACCCATCTGACCGAGCGTGAGCATCTCGGTGTGCTCGTTGGCGCGCCGCTCACCGATATCAAGATGACTTTGGTGGCTGGCCGCGCGCATCTGAAGCATACCGAAGGCGGCGACTTCCGCCAAGCCACCTATCGTGCGATTCGTCAGGGGCTTATGGAGCCAGAGCTGGAGTCAGTGGCCGGCCCGAGACGCCGGTCGAGAGCCGTCCGGACACCGCAGGGGAGGGCAACTGCCGACTGCTGGAACCGTGGTATCGGTTCGGCTCGAAGTGCCAGCAGACATGATCGGCCGTGCCATGAGCGACATCCAGCGCATGGCCGGCACCTTCGAATCCCCGGTCACCGATGGCGAATACGCCGTGATCGAAGGCGAGGCGCCGGTGTCCGAGATGCGCGACTATGCGATGGATGTGAACCAGTACACGCACGGCCATGGCCGTTTCTCCGCCACTTTCGGCGGCTACAAGCCATGCCATGACGCCGAACAGGTCATCGCAGCCGCCGCTTACGATCCCGAAGCAGATCTGGACAACACCCCCGACTCGGTCTTCTGCGCCCACGGTGCCGGCTACCCCGTCAAATGGTATAAAGTCCCCGAATTCGCCCACGTCGACTACGCCATGTGAGGTGGTGACTACCAAATCTGCGGCCGAATGAATCCGTTGGTCTCCAAGAACCGTTGAATATCGCGCATTTCCGGCATATTAATGGAATGGGCCATGCCCGGATACACTTGTTCGGTCAACGTGCCGTGCTCGTGCCAGAACTCACCCATCGCCGTCACATCGGCTTTCGGGAAGATGTCGTCTGCAGCACCATGCCCATAGAACACCGGCGGCTTCAACGAAGCCAATTCGGCATCGCCCGCAACGGACCCCGGTGCCAGCCATCCAGAGCAGGAGACGGCTGCGGCATATCGCTTCGGATTGAAACGCAGCAGATGCGCGGCCAAGAGGCCGCCCTGCGAGAATCCCATGGCAACCACCGGCCGAGTGGCGGGAATATGCTCCGCAACCCATGCATCAATGGCTTGGGCGGCTTCAGTCGCCTGCTTGTCTAATGATTCGCCCTCCGGCACACCTTCATGCGCCCACGCACCGAACCATGTATATCCCATCGCAGTAGGCGATGGGTGCCTGCAAACTGGCATAATCAGCCGAACCGGCACCGCAATAGTTCAGCAGATCGGGCAAATCGTATTCATTGGAACCCCAGCCGTGCAACAGCACGAACACCGGAGCGGTTTCGGGACCGGTCAAACGGGTCAGAGCTTTGGTGATCTTCATAGCCTCAGTGTATCCACCGTTTGGGCGACAATAATGCCCTGATGTTCGCCCATCGAGTAACGTCCCATAAGTAATGCGTATAGCGCAGCGGCCGTGCCACGTGTTCTGATACTCTACGATGACACGGCAGGGGGGGACAGGTATGTTCGGCCCCCGAAATCGTACATGGGTGGCTAAGAACCGTTTATGCGCAGGAAGAAGAAACGAGAAGCAAAGGAAGGAGCGCGCCCAATGACATTCGATTGGTCGTTCGTGCAGCGTTACGCGCCTTTCTTCGTCAACGGCACATTGATGACCTTATTCATATCCGTGTTTGGCATATTGCTTGCCATCGCGGTGGGTCTGGTCTGCGCTGGCGTGGAAATCGCGCGTATCCCGGTCGCCCGGCAAATCGTGAGAATCTACATCGAACTCAGCCGCAATACGCCATTGCTGGTACAGCTGTACTTTCTGTACTTCGGCCTGCCCAAACTCGGCGTAGTATGGTCCGCCGAAACCTGCGCGATAGTCGGCCTTGGATTCTTGGGCGGTTCCTACATGGCCGAGGCAATGCGCGGCGGATTGGAAGCGGTGCCCAACGTGCAGCGCGAAACCGCGTACGTGCTGGGACTGACTTCCACGCAAACCATCACCCGAGTCATTCTGCCGCAAGCAGTGTCCACCGCCATTCCCGGCGTAGTGGCCAATGTGATCTTCCTGTTTAAGGAATCGAGCGTCGTCTCCGCCATTGCGCTCGCCGACGTGATGTACATGGCCAAGGATCTGATCGGCATGTATTACAGCACCTATGAGTCGTTGTTCATGCTGGTCGTGGCCTATCTGGTGATTCTGCTGCCGATTTCCATCTTCGGCACATGGTTGGAGCGGAGGTTCGATTATGAGCGGCGCTGAAATACTGCTCCAGCCGGGCGTATTCCCACGTCTGTTGCAAGGCCTGTGGGTCACCGTGTGGATAGCGGCGTATCCGTAGGCGCGTCCATCCCGGTCGGCCTGTTGGTGGGCTGGTTGATGACGCTGAAGAATCCCGTGATCCGGGCCGCGATGCGCATCTACCTCGACTTCATCCGCATTATGCCTCAGCTGGCGTTGCTGTTCCTTGCCTACTACGGTTTTGCTCGATGGTTCGATTGGAATCTCGATGCCACCGGTGCCTGCGTGCTGGTGTTCATCCTGTGGGGAGGCGCCGAGCTGGGCGATCTGGTGCGTGGCGCATTGCAGTCGATTCCCAAAGTGCAGTACGAATCGAGCTACGTACTGGGGTTGAGCCCGTGGCAGACCTTCTCCCGGGTGATTCTGCCGCAGGCTGTTCGCCGTATGCTGCCGGCATCCGTAAACTTGGCGACACGTATCGTCAAAACGACATCATTGGCCGTGCTGCTCGGTGTGGTCGAGGTCATCAAGGTCGGCCAGCAGATTATCGACGCGAACCGATTCCAGTTCCCGACTGGAACCTTGTGGATTTATGGCGTGATTTTCTTTATGTACTTCATCGTGTGCTGGCCGCTGTCCATTGTGGCCCGCCGACTGGAAAAGAGGTGGTCGAATGACTGAACCCGAAACGACCTGCAAGGGTTTCGAGGTGAATCATCTGGTCAAACAGTATGCGAATGCCGACAAGCCGGTGCTGGATGACATCTCCTTCAAGGTGGAGCATGGTTCGGTGCTCGTGGTGCTGGGTCCTTCCGGCTCGGGCAAGTCGACGCTGCTGCGCACCATCGCCGGTCTGGAACCGATTCAGGGCGGCACGATTTCCATCAACGATCAGGTGATCGATGCCGGCAAGCCTGGCACGGAACGAGCCGGACGATCCGACCGGTCCAGTGAACTGCGCACGCGTATCGGCATGGTGTTCCAAAGCTACGATTTGTTCCCGAACAAAACGGTGCTCGGCAACATCACCATGCGCGGCTGCGTCGTGCGAGAAACGCGATAAGTCCGAGGTGGAGGCTGAAGCGATCCGGTTGCTTGGCCGCGTGGGACTTGCCGATCGCAAGGACTCTTGGCCGCACGAATTGTCCGGCGGTCAGCGCCAGCGTGTGGCCATTTGTCGTGCGCTGATTCTGCACCCGGAAGTACTGCTGCTCGATGAGATTACGGCGGCTCTCGACCCCGAAATGGTGCGTGAAGTGCTCGACGTGGTGCTCGAACTGGCCAAATCCGGGCAGACGATGCTTATCGTCACCCACGAAATGCAGTTCGCGCGAGCCATCGCCGACCACATCATCTTGCTGGACGGCGGGCGCATCGTCGAGGAATCGTATGATGCGCAGGCGTTCTTCGAACACCCGCAAACCGAACGTGCGCAGCAGTTCCTGCACACCTTCGAATTCGAGTGATTCGATTGTGCCATATCGACGTATTTGAGAAGAAATATCAATAACAACAAGAGAAGGAGAACCCAATGAGTATCAAGGTTGGGAAATCATTCAAAGCACTGATTGCCGCAGGCGCGGCATTGGTAATGGCGGCGTCCATGGCCGCATGCGGTCCGTCGGCAGGCACCCCGAGCGAAGCGAAGTCCTCTGACACGGGCACCAGCTCCAGCGCCAATGCCAAGGCCCGCAGCCTCGACGAGATCAAGAAGAGCGGCAAGATCAAGATTGCCGTCTTCTCCGACAAGGCGCCATTCGGCTACGTGGACAAGGACGGCAAGTACCAGGGCTATGACGTCTACTTCGCCGAACAGCTGGCCAAGGATCTGGGTGTGGAGCCGGAATACACGTCGGTTGACCCGGCTGCCCGTGTGGACGTGCTCACCTCCAACAAGGTCGATCTGGTGCTCGCCAATTTCACCGTCACCGATGAGCGCAAGGAGAAGGTCGACTTCGCCAAGCCGTACATGAAGGTGGCGCTTGGTGTGGTCTCCCCGGAGAGCGCCCAGATCACCGATGTCAGTCAGCTCGACGGCAAGACCCTGATCATCGCTAAGGGCACCACCGCCGAAACCTGGTTCGAGAAGAACGCGCCGAACGTCAAGCTGCAGAAGTACGACCAGTACGCCGATGCCTACAACGCGCTGCTGGACGGCCGTGGTGACGCCTTCTCCACCGACAACACCGAGGTGCTCGCCTGGGCCAAGTCCAACAAGGGCTTCAAGGTTGGCATCACCCACCTTGGTGACGACGACACCATCGCGCCCGCCGTGCAGAAGGGCAACACCGAACTGCTGAACTTCGTGAACGACGAGATCGTCAAGCTCGGCAAAGACAACTTCTTCCACAAGGATTACCAGGAGACTCTGGAGCCGGTCTACGGCAACGAAGTCAACCCCGATGACATCGTGGTAGAAGGCGGAGCCGTCTGACGGACAGTCCGGTGGACTGTCCGTAGGCGACGCCGAGCCGCGGCAGCGGCGAGGTGTGTTGGGCCGGTCGTCAGGCCGTCCATCTTGCAGGACGGGAGAGGTCTGATTATACCCGTCCATAACCAACACATATAGCAACGCCGGCCTTCGGGCCGGGCGTTTTTTTTTGCGTTAAGGTCGTAATCGTGCCGCGCGGGGAACGGCTTCGCGCAGATGACGCAACACTTTAAGGGGGTGCGCAATGACCAGGTTCAACACTCAGCTCGTCCACGGACTGCCGGTTGGAGACAACAACACCGGAGCCGTGAACCCGCCGATCTACAACTCAACGACATATGCCTTCGAGAAGGTTGACGCGATGCCCCGCTATGACTACGCACGAAGCGGCAATCCCACACGTGACTTCCTGGAACAGCAGATCGCCCAGCTCGAGCAGGGAACGCGTGGTTTTGCGTTCGCCTCCGGTCTCGCGGCGATTCACGCGGTGCTGAGCATTTTCAAGCCCGGCGACCGCATCGTGGTCGGTGACAATATTTATGGCGGATCGTATTCCCAGCTCAATGAGTTCTTCACTCGCTGGGGAATCCTCGTCGAGGCCGTCGACACTCAGGACATCGCAGCATTGGAGGCCGCCGTCAAGGGCGACCGCGCGAACGGCATCGTGCCTGCCCAAGCCGTCTACTTTGAAACCCTGACCAATCCTCTACTCAAGGTGAACGACGTGCGCGCCATCTCCACGGTGGCCCACCGTTTCGGGGCGCTTTCGATTGTGGATAACACGTTCGTGACCCCGTATCTGCAGAAGCCGCTTGCTTTGGGTGCCGATGTGGTGATTCACTCCGCCACCAAGTATCTGGCCGGTCATTCTGATGTGAACGCCGGTCTGGTGGTCGTTCCGGTGAGGATCTGGCGAGCCGCGTGTACTTCGCGCAGAACCGTTTGGGTGGTGTGTTGGCTCCTGCTGAGTGCGACGCGGTGCGCCGCGGCATTCAGACGCTGGCCCTTCGCATGGATCGTCAGCAGGAGAATGCCAATGCCATCGCCCGCTACCTGCTGGTGCATCCGCTGGTTAAGGCGGTGCATTACCCGGGTCTGCCCGGCGAGGCGACCCAGCGTGCTGGCTGACCAAGGTCTCAAGGGGGCCGGTGGCGTGTTGAGCTCGAGGTCGTGCCTGGCGTTGATCCGGCTGACGTGCTCAACAACCTGCACCTGTTCCGTCTTGCTGTGTCGTTGGGTGCGGTGGAGTCTCTTGCCGAGCTGCCGTGTTCGTATGACGCATTTCGAATTGCCTCGGCGAGGAGCGTCTGAAGATCGGCATCACCGATGATTGGTGCGTCTCGCCGTTGGCATCGAGGACGCCAACGATCTGATCGAAGATCTCGGCCAGGCGTTCGATATCGCTTACGCCCGTTACATCGATCGGCATGCCGACTTCGACGTGTTCCAACAGCTGACTTCGGGGGGTGTTTGCCTGATCTAATACTTTTCTGCCTATTTTTCTACTCCTGGGGAGCGGCGTCGGTTGTGCCACACCGGCGCCGCTTTTTTATGCTCTGGTTCCGCCTCCGCTGGCAGAGGGCTGTCGGCGTAGCCGACTGGGGTGGTTAAGCGGACCGCCCGCATTATGCCAACCGCGATATCACAGCATCCCCGTTACGATGAATACGGTTTGATAGTGCACCGCGTAAAAGTCAAGCGCGGCGGAACAAAGAAAGGACCTGATATGACCATCGACGTCTACGGTGCCACATGGTGCGGCGACTGCCGCCAGGCAAAGAACACTCTCGACAAACTGGGCGCGGCATACACTTGGCACAACATCGAGGAAGAGGAAGGTGCCGCCGACCGTGCCGTGGCGATCAGCGGCCAGATGCACATTCCGGTGGTGCGGTACGATGACGGCTCGTTCCAAGTGGAACCCTCTGCAGTGGATATCAAGAACAAGCTGCAGGAGCTGGGGCTGCTGGCTGACTAGGAATCCGTGGTCTGAGCTGCATAAGGCGTGCGTCATCGATCGGTCTTGATGGCGCACGCCTTATCTGTTTATGTGGATCAGAGAGTAGGGGGGCTTACGCTTCGGTGCCCACTACTGTTCCAGTTGCCGGGCTTTGACCCCAATGCGATTTCGGTAGTCGGCAAGCATATTGGCAAGCGTAACTTCCCTCATGGAATCCGACATGGCTTTGGCCACTGGAGCATACGCATCTTTGAGAACGTCGTGGATATTCCGAGCCACGGGGCATGTGTGATTTCCTCTCTCGTGGATGCCGATCACATCATCGAGGTTCGTGGATTCCACTGCCTGATAGATATCGAGCAGAGTGATTTCCTTGGGGGGTGCGGGCAAGTTCGGCACCGCCGGTTCCGCGTGCCACTGTGATGAGCCCCGCGCGTTTGAGCGCTCCCAAGGCGTTACGAATGCTGACGGCGTTCGTCCCGGTGCTTTCGGAGAGCAGCGCGCTGGGCGCCGATCGTTATTTCGACTATCGCATCGAGAACTATGCTGAAGCTCTTTCTGACGCACCGGTTGACCATGTCATCGACACCTTAGGCGAAACGGCAAAGTTGTTATCCGGATGGAGTGACCGAGCGTCTTTGCGCTGATTGCTGATTTGATATGCGTTATCGCCAGATATGAAAAGAGAACCATGACTCCCTTTTGATGAGATTGTCTGAAGGTCAACGATTGGTCCGGATGCAATATGTGTCCAAGGAAGTTTCTGAAGCGTTGGTGTCGCAAATTACTAAAGGGTTCGGCATCGATGTCAACATAATCTTTGGAGATATCGACATCGTCGCGGATACCCCGATAG
>ENA-OQBU01000016-OQBU01000016.1-human-gut-metagenome-genome-assembly--contig:-NODE-16-length-68073-cov-11.741707_pt1 | contig 68073 bp, 70 predicted proteins | sample MGYA00242492_ERZ504566 | MGnify/ENA primary metagenome ERZ504566 (study PRJEB26092, sample SAMD00036261) | human gut metagenome | host: Homo sapiens | study: EMG produced TPA metagenomics assembly of...
ACCGCGCCCGGCCAATCGTGCGCGTACCCGGTTAGCTTCCGTGGTTGCCCCAGCTTTTCATCAGCGCGGTCGGCGCATTGCGCAGATGCAGCGGCACTTGGCCGATAAGCCCCGCATCCACGTCGGCGAGCGCCGCGTTGATGGCGTTGTAGCTGGCGTTGGATTTGGGCGCGGTGGCGACGGCGAGCGCCGCTTCGGCAAGAATGATGCGCGCTTCGGGCATGCCGATCATGGCCACTGCCTGCGCCGCGGCTACGGTGACTTGCAGGACCTGCGGGGCGGCCATGCCGACTTCCTCGGATGCGGCGATCATGATGCGTCGTGCGATGAAGCGCGGGTCTTCCCCCGCGCGCAGCATGCGGGCCAGATAATGCATGGTGGCGTCCGGATCGGAGCCTCGCATGGATTTGATGAACGCCGAGATGACGTCGTAGTGGTCGTCTCCGTCCTTGTCGTAACGCACGGTGGCCACGTCCATGACCTTCGACACCACATCAGGCGTGATGATGGGCCGTTTCGCGCCTTTTTTGCGTTCTTTGTCACCAGTGAGCGCGCCGGCCGCGGCTTCGAGGATGGTCAGTGTCTTACGTGCGTCGCCGCCGGCCATGCGGATGATCTCATCCACAGCCTCGTCGGTGATTCTGATTTCGTTGTCAAGGCCGTGTTCGCTTGCGATGGCGCGATTGATCAGCGTTTTCAGATCGTCCGGTTCCAGCGATTCGAGTTTGACGACCACGGATCGGCTGAGCAGCGGCTTGATGACGGAGAAGCTTGGGTTTTCCGTGGTGGCCGCGATGAAGGTGACGTCGCGGTTTTCCACACTGGGCAGCAACGCATCCTGCTGCGATTTGGAGAAGCGGTGCACCTCGTCGATGAACAACACCGTTTCCTTGCCTTCGGAGACGAGACGTTCGTGCGCGCGTTTGAGCACGTCACGCACGTCCTTGCGCCGGAGGTGACCGCGGACAGTTCCTCGAAGACACGGCCGGACTGTTTGGCGACGATATAGGCGAGGGTGGTTTTGCCGACTCCGGGAGGTCCGAACAGGATGATGGAGCTCGGTGCGGTGAGCGAGCCTTTCGAAGCGGGGTTGGCGAGTCTGCGCAATGGCGATCCCTCCCCCAATACCCGTGATTGCCCCACCACATCGTCGATGCTCGCTGGGCGCATGCGTACGGCAAGCGGGCGCGTCACATCATCCGGCGCGTCCATCGCGGCAAACAAATCGTCAGTCATGCTTTCCACTGTACCGCAACACACCCAACAATTCGAACACACGTTCGATGCATGCGTTTGCCCCAACCGGTAGACTGGCAAGCATGGCAGACGATACGAATTATGGCTCGCTGGGCGCGTTGGCGCCGAATTGGGACGAGGGCGAGCGCAACATCGACACGGATGAGATCTATGAGCGTTTCTTCACCTGGGTGGAGGACGTCAAAGGCGTGGAACCGTGGCCGCATCAGGAGGAGGCCATCATGGATCTGCTGGCCGGCGACCATGTCATTTTGAACACTCCGACCGGTTCGGGCAAGTCGCTGGTGGCGCTCGGCATGCATTTCGCCGCGTTGTGCACGGGCCGCCGTTCCTATTACACGGCTCCGATCAAGGCTCTGGTGTCTGAGAAGTTCTTCGACTTGGTTGAAGTTTTCGGCCGCGAGAACGTCGGCATGATCACCGGCGACACGCATATCAACGCGGATGCGCCGATCATCTGCTGCACCGCGGAGATCCTCGCCAATCAGGCGTTGCGCGAGGGCCGCCACGCCGATGTCGGCTGCGTGGCGATGGACGAGTTCCACTATTACGGCGATCCCGAGCGCGGCTGGGCTTGGCAGGTGCCGCTGCTTACGCTGCCGGATACGCAGTTCCTATTGATGAGCGCGACGCTGGGCAATGTCGACGCAATCGCCGACAAGCTTGAGGACATGACGGACACCGACGTGGATATCATCGCCGATGCGCCACGTCCCGTGCCGTTGACGTACGAATACACACTCGACCCGTTGGAGAAGACGGTGGAATTGGCGTTCGGCAAGGGCGAGACGCCGATTTACGTGGTGCATTTCTCTCAGGATGCCGCGTTGGAGACCGCCAACGCGCTGGCCAGCACGGGCGTGTCCAGCAAGGAGCAGCGCGCCGCGATCGCGGAAGCCATCAAGGGCACGAAGTTCACCACCGCGTTCGGCAAGATCCTGCAGCGTCTGTTGCGTACCGGCATCGGCATCCACCATGCCGGCATGCTCCCCCGCTATCGTCGTCTGGTGGAGCAGCTCGCCCAGCAGGGACTGCTGCCAGTGATCTGCGGCACCGACACGCTTGGTGTCGGTATCAATGTGCCGATTCATTCCGTGGTATTGACCGCGTTGACCAAGTTCGACGGCACGAAGATGCGCAAGCTGCGCGCCCGCGAGTTCCATCAGATCGCAGGACGCGCCGGACGCATGGGCTTCGACACGGAGGGTCTGGTCATAGCCGAAGCCCCCGAATTCGAAATCGAGAACGCCAAGGCTCTGGCCAAGGCAGGCAACGATCCGAAGAAACTGAAGAAGGTCAAGCGCAAGAAGGCTCCTGAAGGTTTCGTAACGTGGAACGAGAACACGTTCGACAAGCTTATCGACGCGGCTCCGGAAACACTGGTGCCGCATATGAAGATCACCCATTCCATGGTGTTGAACGAGGTGGAGCAGGGCGGCGACGCCCGCTACCGCATCGACCGGCTTATCGACGATTCGGCGCAGACTCCGGAGCAGAAGGAGCGCCTGCACGCCCGCGCGGACGAGATCTTCCAGACCTTGTTCGACACGAACGTCATCGAGACCGAAGACCGTGACGATGGCGACAAGGATTATTTCATGACCGTGGACATGCCGGACGATTTCGCCCTCGATCAGCCGCTAAGCCCGTTCCTGCTGGCCGCGTTGGAACTGCTCGACCCGGAGTCGGACACGTATGCGTTGGATGTGATATCCATGGTTGAGGCCACGTTGGAGGACCCGAAGCAGGTGCTGCGCGCGCAGGAACGTCAGGCGCGCGACGAGGCGATGATCCGCATGAAAGAGGATGGCCTCGACTATGACGAGCGTATGGACAGGCTTCAGGAGATCACCTATCCGAAGCCGTTGGAGGATATGCTGCAGGCCGCGTTCGATGAATACCGCCATGATGTTCCGTGGGCGAACGACTATTGGCTGAGCCCGAAATCCGTGGTGCGCGACATGGTGGAGACCGCTTCCGATTTCACCGGCTACATCGCCCGCTACAACATCGCCCGTTCCGAAGGCACGTTGCTGCGTTACCTGTCCGACGCCTACCGTGCGCTGGCGCGTACCGTTCCGCAGGAGAAGCGCGACGAACAGCTCGACGACATCATCTCCTGGCTGCGTGTGGTGGTCCGTTCCATCGATTCCTCGCTGGTGGACGAGTGGGAGAACGCGGGAACGGACACCGACGCGTCCGAGGCGGCCGCCAACCTCGCCGCGCCCGGCGCGAAGCAGGCCGTGGTGGAGGACCGTCGCGGACTCACCGTATTGGTACGCAACGCCATGTTCCGCCGCGTGCAGCTCATGGACCTCGACAAGCCGGACGAGCTCGGCGCGCTCGACAAGGACTGGGGTTACGGCGTGCACGAATGGGAAGACACGCTCGACGATTACTACGACGAGCACGAATACGTCAACATCGACGCGAAGGCACGCAGCGGCGAGCTGTTCATCCTCGACGAAAGCAAGGAGAACAGCGAGCATTCCTGGAAGGTGCGGCAGATCATCGACGATTCCGATGGCGACCACGATTGGGCCATCACCGGAACCGTCGACCTGGACACCACACAATCCAGCGGCGAGGTTGTCTTCTTCGACTACAGCGTGTCCAACTGACGGCGCATCTCGTCGGCGTCGACTTCGAGCGGCGGCCAGATCATGTTCATGTTCTTGAGCGTGTTGCGCAGCAGCTCGGAGACGACGGCCCTCGAATACCAACGATTGTCGGTAGGCACCAGATACCACGGCGCCTGCTCGGTGCTGGTGCGCAGGAACACATCCTGCCATGCAGCCATGTAGTCGTCCCAGCGCGCGCGCCTCAAGGTCGCTCGGATCGAACTTCCAGCATTTGGTCGGATCATCGAGACGGCTCAGGAAGTGGCGTTTCTGCTCGTCTTTGCTGACCACGAGGAAGATTTTGATGATGGCGCATCCGTCGGCCGTCAATTGCGATTCGAATCGGTTGATTTCGTCGTACCGTGCCTGCCACACTTCTTCCGGCTGCGTTTTGTAGATGCGCGGCATGACGATGTCCTCGTAATGGGACCGGTCGAAGATGGAGATCCATCCGTTGTTCGGCAGCTCGCGTTTGATGCGCCACAGATAGTCATGGTCCAGTTCTTCGCCTTTCGGCGCGCCGAACCGTGATAGTGCATGCCCATCGGGTCGCCTTGGCTGAACACATGTCGTACGATGCCGCCTTTGCCTGACGCGTCCATGCCTTGCAGCACGATCAGCAATCGCCGATGCGAGCCTTTCACGCCATTGGCGTACATAAGCCGCTGGTAACGGGCGATCTCCGACGAGCTGATGGATATGAATCGTTCGGCATCATCCTTGTTGCCGTCAAAACCAGGAGTGGAATCGCCATCTATGTCCGATACCTTCGTGTCGTGATGGAATCGCAATAGCTGGGTCGGCGGCAACGTCCATACCGAGCTCAGTAGTTCGCTCGCTTTGGCGGCATTCGCCAATCCTTCGGCGACGGAATCGCAATTCTCGCTTTTTTCCAGCCGATCTTCCACTTTGTTCAGCGTTTTCGCGATCGACGACATTCTGGCGTCGTCTTTTTTCGCATCCTTGGTTTTATCCGCCATGTCAAGCCTCCCTGCTTGGTACGGACCACATGCGTGCAGTCCATCGTAGACACAAAAGGGGCCGCTTCCCCGTATTTCGCGGGAAAACGACCCCTACGCGTGTTATGCGATACCGGTGCTATTCGTCGGCTTCGGACTTGTTCTTGTCCTTGCCATCGCCCTTCGTCTTGAACGGATTGTCCTTGATCGGATGTCCATTCTTGTCGAATTTGACCTGGCTTTCCGGATGCGTCTCATCGAAGCCTTGGGCATACCTGGTCTGACGCCACTGGTGGATGGACGCGTTGGTGCCGCGATGGTGCACATGGTAGACACGCTGCGCGCCACCCAGCGGCACGCCTTCCTTGGCCACGGCGATCTGGTTCACGTTCGACGGATCCATGATGGCGATCGGCGCGACCGGTTCCGGTTCGGCCGGTGCAGCCGTATGCTGCTGCATGCGCGACGGCAGCCATTCGGCCAGCCTGCTCAACAGCCAGCAGACGATGAAATAGACGACCGCGGCCACCACCAGCGTCTGTAGGATGTTGAAGTACATCGATCCAAGTCGACGTGATTCCTGCAGCAGGTCGGTGTACATGATGATCGAGCCGAGCGCGGTGTCCTTCAACACGACGACCAGCTGGGTCACGGCCGCCGGCAGCATGGCGTAGATGCCTGCGGCACTTCGATCTGCAACAGAGACTGCGTACGGGTCAATCCCAAGGCGAGCGAGGCCTCACGCTGGCCGTTCGGCAGGTTGCCCACGCCGGAACGCACCAGCTCGGCCACCACGGATCCGTTGTAGATCACGAGCGCGAGCACCACCGCCCAATACGCGGGGCTGGGCAGACCTGCGAAGGCGAACCAGCGCCAGAAGAAGATCATGAGCAGCAGAACGGGGACGGCTCGTGCGAATTCCACGATCGCGCCGGAAATGGTACGGATCAGCAGGCTCGGCAGCAGTCGGCCCACACCAAAGACCAGGCCGAACACCACGGCTCCGACCACGGCCAGTACGGACGCGCGGATCGTGGCCCACAGTCCCGGCAGATAGAAGTCGGTCCATGCTTCGGCGTCAAGCGCCGGCTTCCACAGTTCCCAGCTCAGCTGGTTCTCGCCGTCCGGCGGATTGTGCAGACGCATGAGGATCAGCACGACCACCACCGCGAAGATGATGCCTGCGATCCAATTGACGATACGGATGGTTTTGCGGCCCTTCGGACCAGGCTGGTCGAACAGCACCGCGCTTTCATTGCTTGCCATGTCGCGTCACCTCCTCACCGCGAGCTTGTTGGATAGATACGTGGTCAGCATGCCGATTGGAATGATCAGAACCACATAGCCGAAGGCGAAGATCAGGAAGATCGGTACGATTTGGTCGGCGTGGTATTCGATCATTTCGCTCATCATCGTCGAGGTTTCGGTGGCCACGGATGCCGCCGCCGCGACGGTGGAGTTCTTCAGCAACGCGATCAGCGTGTTGCCCAACGGCGCCACGGAACCGCGGAACGCCTGCGGCAGGATGATCTGAGTGGCGGCCTGCATGAAGTTCAGGCCCAACGCGCGGGCGGCCTCGGCTTGACCAAGCGGCACGGTGTTGATGCCGGAGCGCAGCGATTCACATACGAAAGCCGCGGTGTACAGGCTCAGGCCCGTCACGGCCAGCCAGAAGAAGTTGGTGGCGAACGTGTCGGAGAAGCTGAACTTCAGCTGCGCGTACGCACCCAGCACCATGAACACCATGATGATGGTCAGTGGCAGGTTCTTGAACAGTTCGACGTAGGCACCGGAAACGGTACGGAGCGAGGCGATCGGAGAAATGCGCATCATCACGAGGACGACGCCCAGAATCGTGGAGAACAACGCCGACCACAGGGTCAGCTCGATGTTCACCAGAAACGCGCCGGGAATGTTGTATTGGCTGAACAACGCGAGGAATCCGTCCATCACTTATTCCCCTTTCCATTCGGCACCGGCGGATTGTACTTGGCGTTCGGCGTGTAGGCCACTCCCCTGGTGTTGTCGGAAATAGCCCTTTGCCAAGAACCGTCCTGAATCATATCGGTGATGGCGTTGTTGATTTTGTTCTTCAGCTCGGTGTTGCCCTTCTTGACACCGATGCCATAATATTCCTGGGTGAACGGCTTGCCCACCACGCGCAGGCGTCCACGTGAGGCGGATGCGAGGCCAGCGAGAATGATGTCGTCGGTGGTGGCGGCGTCCACAATGCCGGAAAGCAACGCGGTGGCGCATTCCGCCATGCCGGGCTGTTCCATCAACTGGGTCTGCTTGGCGAACTTCTCCTTGACGTTGACGGCGGATGTGGTGCCGGTCATGGAGCACAGCCGCTTGCCGTTCAGATCCTTAGGTCCGTCAATGCCGGTTTCGTCCTTGCGTACCAGCAGATCCTGTCCGGCCACGAAATACGGGCCGGCGAAATCGACGACCTTCTTGCGTTCGTCGGTGATGGAATAGGATGCGACGATGTAGTCGACATCGCCGTTCTGCAGCATAGCCTCACGCTGCTTGGACGGCGATTCCTTCCATACGATCTCGTCTTCGGAATAGCCGAGTTTCTTGGCCACGTACTTGGCCACGTCCACGTCGAAGCCGACGTAGGTGCCGTTCTTCTTGAAGCCCAGGCCAGGCTGGTCGAATTTGATGCCGATGCGGATCTTGCCGGTTTCGTCCGCGCCGCATGCGGATACCGCGAACACGCACGCGCACGCGCAGAATGCCGCGACGGCTCTGCGCAACATGCGTTTCGTCGTGATCGAAAGTGGTTTCATATCAGGTTCCTTCTTCTGTCGTTATGTTCCGTCACTTCAGTGGGTGAGGATCTTCGACAGGAAGTCCTTGGCGCGATCGGTCTTCGGATGTTCGAAGAAGTCGTCCGGCGTGCTCTGTTCGAGAATCTGTCCGTCGGCCATGAACACGACCTTGTCGGCCACCTTGCGCGCGAAACCCATCTCGTGGGTCACGCACAGCATGGTCATGCCTTCGTGGGCGAGTTCGACCATGACGTCAAGCACTTCGTTGACCATTTCCGGGTCGAGAGCGGACGTTGGCTCGTCGAACAGCATGACCTTCGGCTGCATGGCGAGGGCGCGGGCGATGGCGACACGCTGCTGCTGGCCGCCGGACAGCTGCGACGGCATTTTGGAGGCCTGCGAGGCCACGCCGACGCGGCCCAGCAAATCCATGGCCAGGTCCTCGGCTTCCTTCTTGTCCATGTGGCGCACCTTGATCGGCGCCAATGTCACGTTTTCCAAAATGGTTTTGTTGGCGAACAGGTTGAACGATTGGAACACCATGCCCACTTCCGCACGCAGTTTGGCGAGTTCCTTGCCTTCCTGCGGCAACGGCTTGCCGTCGATGCGGATATCCCCGGAATCGATGGTCTCCAATCGATTGATGGTGCGGCACATCGTGGACTTACCGGATCCGGACGGTCCGACGATGACGAGCACCTCGCCTTTGCGTACGGTGAGGTTGATGTCCTTGAGCACATGCAGATCGCCATAATGCTTCTCGACATGGGTCAGTTCGACGAGCGGCCTGTTATCCGCTCCCGCGTCCGGCATGATGGGACGCTTCGCTTCGGTTTCTTTCATTTCAGACATAAAGGGCAGTATAAGAAAGCAATGCGAAATTCATGTTTCCTATACTGCCCGTTCACATCATTTCGTCCGGAATATGAGACATTTCATACCGTTTGACGAACATATTCATCAAACGGATCGCCGCCGGAGCAATGTCACAGCACCTTGGAGAGGAAGGTCTTCAATCGTTCGCTCTTCGGATGGTTGAAGATCTCGTCAGGGGTTCCCTCTTCCTCGATCACGCCGGCATCGGTGAAGATGACCCTCGTGGCCACTTCGCGTGCGAAGCCCATCTCATGGGTCACCAGCACCATGGTCATGCCTTTGGCGGCAAGGTCGCGAATCACTTCGAGCACATCGCCCACCATTTCCGGGTCGAGCGCGGATGTCGCCTCGTCGAACAGCATCACCTTCGGATTCATCGCCAGCGAGCGCGCGATCGCCACACGCTGCTTCTGCCCGCCGGACAGCGATTTCGGCATGGCGTCGGCTTTTTCGGCCAATCCTACGGTTTTCAGCAGTTCCATGGCGTGCGCGCGGGCCTGCTCATCCGTTTCATGATGCACCAGTTTCGGTGCGAGGGTGATGTTGTCGATCACGCTCATGTTGTTGAACAGGTTGAAATGCTGGAACACCATGCCCACCTGCTCGCGCACCTGGTCGATGTTCACATGGCTGTCCGTCAAATCGTGTCCGTTGACCACGATCTTGCCGCCGGTGGCCTGTTCGAGTCCGTTCAGGCAACGCAATATGGTGGATTTGCCGGCGCCGGACGGTCCGATGATGCAGATCACCTCGCCTTTGCGCACGGTCATGTCGACGCCTTTGATGACCTCGGTCTGCCCGTAGCTTTTGTGCAGATCCTTGACGTCGATGATCACGTCGTTCTCGTTCATCGGTTCACCTTCCTGTCCACGATGTTGGCCAGCCACGTCAGGATGGTGATGGCCACGAAGTACATGACGCCGACGATCAGCAGCGTTTCGGTTACGCGGAAGTTCGCCGCGTACAGCTGCTGCGCCTGGTACAGCAGCTCACCGAAGCCGATGGCGAGCAGTAGCGAGGAGTCCTTGATCATGATGACCAGCTGGTTGATGATCGAAGGCATGGCGATTTTGCTGGCCTGCGGCAGAATCACTCGGCGCATGGCCTGCCTGTGGTTGAGTCCCAGCGAACGTGCGCCCTCCATCTGTCCGGAATCGACCGATTGGACTGCGCCACGCACGATTTCCGCCAGGTACGCGCCGGAGTTGAGCGACAAGGTCAATGCGCCGGCGACCCAGATGTTCACGCTATGTCCGATGAGCTGGGGCACGCCGAAGTAGAAGAAGAACGCCCACACCAGGATCGGGGTGCCGCGGAACACCGCGATGTACACATTGGCCAATCCTGCGGCGATTTTGCTTTCCGAAACCTTCATCAGGCCGAACGCGACGCCGAGCACCAATGCGATCGCGAAGGAAAGCAGCGTGATCAGCAGCGTGTTCCTCAAGCCCGTCAGCAATGCCGGCATCGACTGTTTGACCAGTCCGAGGAAACCGACCTTCTGTTGTTCGGCGCTGTTGTCGCCATTGTCGGTGATCATGCCGGAAATCGATTTGGCCTGCTCTTTCGCGCCTTGCTTGCCAAGATATTGTGCGACGATTCGCTCGTATTCTCCCGAAGCGATCATCTTGTTCAATCCATCGTTGATGGCGGCCAGCAAATCTGCGTTCATGCCTTTGTTCACGGCCATGCCGTATTCGCCGTGCGGCACCTTCGGAGTCACGATTTTCAGACCGTTGTTCTGCGATACGCCATATGCCAGTACCGGATAATCGTCGAACACCGCGACGGCATTGCCGGATTTGACCATCTCGTACATGGTTGAGGATTGGTCGACGGAAGTCACCTTGTAACCGTACTTGTCGGCATGCTGTTTGGCGTACGATTCGCCCTCCGAGCCGGTTTTCGCCACAACCGTCCGGCCTTTGAGGTCCTTATAGCCGGTGACGTCGTCGTTGTTGGCCGCGACGGCCATCTGGATGCCGGATTGGAAATACGGATTCGAGAAATCATAGGAGGCTTTACGCTCGTCAGTGATGGACATGCCGGCTATGACGACGTCCACCTGGTTGGAGCTTAGGGCCTGCAACGCGGCGTTGAATCCCAGCGACTGTATCTCGACCTTAAAGCCCTCTTCCTTGGCGATGCCTCGGATTAGCTCCATGTCGATGCCGGTCATCTTGCCGTTCTCACGGTATTCGAACGGTGCGAACGTGGTGTCGGTGCCGATTTTATATGTCTTGCCCTTGACCGAGGCCGGATTGCCAGTTTCGGAGGCGAGCGCATGCGGAACGGTCGTCATGAATGCCGCAAAGACCACGGCGAGCACGGCGAACAGCGCGCATATGCGCATGCCGACCGCGTTCAGTCGCTTCTTGTCCTGTGTTTTCGATTTCATACCGTGCTTCAACCCTTTCTGGTTGCCGGATAATCAAACACGCTCCACTGTAATGACAGCGACGGAAAATAGACAACGCGAATAATAAAAAATGTCCGAGCATCATTGATGTTCGGACATTTTTCATTCATCTATGGGCGAAACCGTATCAGTCCTCGTCCTCATCCGGATCGTAATCGACACCGGTCTCGGCGCGCTGCTCAGCGGAGATCGGAGCCGGAGCGCCGGTCAGCGGATCGCGGCCGCCGCCAGCCTTCGGGAAGGCGATGACGTCGCGGATGGAGTCGGCGCCAGCCAGAATTGCGGCGGTACGATCCCAGCCGAGAGCGATGCCGGCGTGAGGCGGAGCGCCGTACTTGAATGCCTCAAGCAGGAAGCCGAACTTGTCTGCGGCCTCTTCCGGCGTGATGCCAAGCACGTCAAGCACACGGTCCTGAATGTCGTCGCGGTGGATACGCACGGAGCCGCCGCCCATTTCGTTGCCGTTGCACACGATGTCGTAGGAATCGGACATGGCGTGTTCCGGATCCTTGTCGAACTTGTCGATCCAATCCTTGGACGGCATGGTGAACGGGTGATGCATGGAGGTCCACTTGGAGTGGCCGACTGCCACATCGTCGTCGTCCGGGTCATCGGTCGGCTTGAACAGCGGGAAGTCCACAACCCAAGTGAAGGCGAAATCGTCGGGCTTGAGCAGGCCCGCGCGGCGGGCAAGCTCGACACGCACGGCGCCCAGCAGTTCCTGGGAGGAGGTGCGGCGACCGGCTGCGAAGAACACGGCGTCGCCGTCTTCGGCGCCGACGGCTTCCTTCAGACCGTTGCGTTCCTCTTCGGACAGGTTCTTGGCGACGGGGCCCTTGAGTTCGCCGTTCTCGGCGAACACCACATAGGCGAGGCCCTTGGCGCCACGCTGCTTGGCCCAATCCTGCCATGCGTCGAACTGACGGCGAGGCGTGGCCGCGCCACCCTTGAAGAGCACCGCGCCGACGTATGGGGCCTGGAACACGCGGAACGGCGTGTTCTTGAAGTAATCGGTCAGTTCGATCAGCGGATTGCCGAAACGCAGATCCGGCTTGTCGGAACCGTACTTGTCCATGGCGTCCTGCCAGGTGATGCGCTGGATCGGCAGCTTGATGTCGTAGCCGGCGGACTTCCAGATGGCGGCGATGACCTTTTCGGCCATGGCCATCACGTCCTCCTGGTCCACGAAGGCCATCTCCATGTCGAGCTGGGTGAATTCCGGCTGGCGGTCGGCGCGGAAGTCCTCGTCACGATAGCAGCGGGCCAGCTGGTAGTAACGCTCGACGCGGAGACCATGAGCAGCTGCTTGAGCAGCTGCGGGGACTGCGGCAGAGCGTACCAGGAACCCGGCACCAGACGGGCCGGCACGACGAAGTCACGGGCGCTCCGGCGTGGACTTGATCATGGTCGGGGTTTCGATCTCCTCGAAGCCCATTTCCTCCAGCGCATGGCGGGGGCCTCGACATCTGGGCTCGCAGCTTCAGATTGCGCTGCATGGACGGACGACGCAGGTCGAGGTAACGGTACTTCAAACGCACGTCCTCGCCCGGCAGCTTGTTCTCGGACTCGTTCTCAAGAGCGGTGGAGACCTGGAACGGCAGAGCATCGGACTTGGCCAGCACTTCGATGCTTTCGGCCACGACTTCGATCTTGCCGGTGGCCAGATGCTCGTTCTCGTTGCCGTCCGGACGCAGACGAACCTCGCCGACAACCTGGATCACGAATTCGGAGCGCAGCGGACGGGCCATCTCCTCGTCATAGATGACGACCTGCACCAGTCCGGTGTTATCGCGAAGATCGATGAAGGCCACGCCACCGTGGTCACGGCGACGGTCGACCCAACCGGCGAGCGTCACCTTCTGACCGACGAGCTGTTCGGTCACTTCGGTTGCATGGTGTGTTCTGTAAGCCGTCTGGCTCATGCTTCCCCTATTCCTTATCCTCTTGTATGTTGCGAAGTCTTGCGATTTCAGGCTTCAACGGTAACGGTTTGCTGGGCATACACAGTATCCGGCTCCCACGACTGTGCGTCAGCCGGCCGCTGGTCTCCTGTGATGATGTTCTTGACTTCGTCCTGGGCGCCCTCTTCGGAGGCGTCGGCCGGGAACCAGACGTACGGGATGCCGAGCTTGTCTGCATATTTGATCTGCTTGCCGAGCTTGGCCGCGGTCGGCGCCACGTCCGCCGCGATACCGCGGGAGCGCAGCTGGTTGGCGATCAGGTTGGACGCGGAGCGGTCGGCTTCGTTCCATACCGCCACGAGCACGGATGCCGGAGACACACGGTTGGCGTGCGCGCCTGCGGTGTGCAGCATGTAGGAGACCAGGCGGGACAGGCCGATGGACAGGCCCACGCCCGGGTACTTCTTGTTGCCCTGCGATGCGAGGTTGTCGTAACGGCCGCCGGAGCAGATGGAGCCCAAAGCGGCGGCGCCGTCGAGGAACGTCTCATACACGGAACCGGTGTAGTAATCAAGACCACGGGCGATTTTCAGATCGGCGATCACGGAGCCCGGACGGATGCGCGCGGCCTCGTCGACGATCATCGCCAGCGTGTCGAGTCCCTGGCGTGCCAACACGTAGGCGTCGGAATCAGATGCGATGTCATGCTTGGCGCACAATGCGTCGAACTTGTCGGACAGTTCCTTGCCGTCGGCGGCGGTCAGCTCGGCCAGTTCGAGGCAGGCACGGGCCTGGGCTTCGTCGGCACCGCAGCCTTCGACGAGCAGCTTGGCCACCTCATCGGCGCCGATCTTGTCGAGCTTGTCGATCTCACGCAGCACGCCTCGATATCTGTAAGGCCCAAACCACGGTAGAAGCCTTCGGAGAGTTTGCGGTTGTTCGCATGCACGGTGGCCTTCGGCAGACCGAACTCGCGCAGACGTTCCAATACGGACACCATGACCAACGGCAATTCGACCTCGTAATGGTCGGGCAGATCGCCATTGCCGATCACGTCGATGTCGGCCTGCACGAACTCGCGGAAACGTCCTTCCTGCGGGCGTTCGCCACGCCAGACCTTCTGAATCTGCCAACGTTTGAACGGGAACGCCAGATCGCCGGAATGTTCGACGACATAACGGCTCAGCGGAACGGTCAGATCGAAGTGCAGACCAAGACGATCCTCAATCGGAGTGTCGGACTCGTGTCCGACTTCCTGAAGACGGCTCAGCAGGTAAATCTCCTTGCTGGTCTCGCCTTTCTTGAGCAGGCTGGAACCCTGCTCAACAGCACGGGTTTCAATGCCTATGAAGCCATTGAGCTCGAATACATTACGGAGCGTGTCGATGACACGCTGCTCCACAACACGTTCAGAGGGGAGCCACTCTGGAAATCCTGAAATAGATGCACCTTTAGCCACGGTTCTCTATAATAAATGAGGTTACGGAAAATGCCGCGCGTTTTTCAAGGTGTGGAAGCGCACGTCACGGACCGTCACCTCTGCACTACATGAAGCTTACGTAAGGAGCTGGCCATGGCCGACGAGAATGTCACCGCGTCCGAGAACACCACTGAAACCAACGAGCAGGCAGCGACGCCCGCAACCCAGGCCAGCAAACCGGCCGTCCCGAGCCCAGCGGCCATGAAGCCGCATGCGCCGAGCCCCGCGGCCTTCGCCAAGAAGGCTCCGCAGCGTCCTGCAACCTCCACCGGATTCTCCGAAGCCGATATCAAGGCCGCCGAAGCGTTCGGCCGTGTCGCCGATGACGGCACCGTGTTCGTGAAGGAAGGCGAGGGAGAACGCGAGGTCGGACAGTTCCCGGACGCTTCCAAGGAAGAGGCCCTGGCACTGTATGCCCGTCGCTATCTCGATCTGAAGGCAAAGCTCGACCTGTTCGCCAACAGGCTCAAGTCCAGCAATGTGAAGAACCGTGAGATCGACGAGTCCATCAAGACGCTTTCCGCCGAAATCGAGCAGCCGGCCGTCGTCGGAGATATTGAGGCGCTCAAGTCCCAGTTCGAAGCACTGAAGGAGGCCGGAGCGGCCAAGAAGGCCGAGCTGAGCGAGGCTCACAAGGCCGCCGTCGCCAAGGCGCTGGCCGAACGTACCGCGATTGTGGAGAAGGCCGAGGCTCTGGCCAATTCCCTGGGCGACAACACCAACTGGCGTTCCACCGCGGACAAGTTCCGTTCGCTGTTCCAGCAGTGGCAGGATCACCAGCACAATAGCGTCCGTCTCGACAAGGCCGACGCCGACGCCCTGTGGTCCCGTTTCTCCTCCGCCCGCACTACGTTCAACAGCGCCCGCCGCAAGTGGGCCCAGGGCCGCGATGAGGAGCGCAGCAACGCCAAGCGCGAAGGAGGCCATCATCGCCGAAGCCGAGGAGATCAAGGATTCCACCGCTTGGGTGGAAACCTCCCGCAAGTTCAACGAGCTGATGGATCGTTGGAAGAAGGCCGGTCGTGCGGGCCGTCGTGATGATGACGCGCTGTGGGCACGTTTCCGTGCTGCGGCGGACACGTTCTTCAACGCCCGTCAGGCCGATCGCGAGCAGATTAGCTCGTCCGAAAAGGAAAATCTCGCCAAGAAGGAAGAACTGCTGACCAAGGCTGAGGCTTTGGTGCCGGTCAAGGATGAGAAGGCCGCCAAGCAGGCTCGCCAGGCATTGGCCGCCATTCAGGAGGAATGGGACCAGATCGGTTACGTTCCGCGCGATGACATGCACCGCATCGAAAGCCGTCTTGATGCTGTCGACAAGCAGATCAAGGCTGTTGAGGATGCCGCCTGGAAGCAGTCCGATCCGGAAGCCGACGCCCGTAAGTCCTCCTTCGAGGAGCAGCTCAACGCACAGCTCGCCGAACTTGACGCCCAGATCGCCGCTGAGTCCGATCCGAAGAAGAAGGCCAAGCTTGAGGCGGAGAAGGCCACCAAGGAACAGTGGCTGAACGCCATCAAGTAATGACGCTCCCATAGAGCGATACGGTTGTGGTTCCGCTTGGAAGTGGCGGAACCACAACCGTCCAGCTGACCGGATAGCTGGACGAATAGGCATATGTAAAAAAAGACCGGTGGTCATGACATTCCATCATGAAACCCACCGGTCTTTTTGCATACGCGTTGCGGGGTTCTTACCCCGGCAACGTTGGAAATCAGTTCTGCGACTGCGCGGAATCAGCCGGTTCCGTCGATGCCGTCGGTTCAGTGGCGGCATCGGTTTCAGCGGCCGTTTCGGTCGCCTCCGCCGGATTATCCTTCTGGTTCGGCTCCTCGAAGGCCTCGCCGGTGAACGTGAACTCACCCAGAATGCCTTCGCCTTCGGCGTCCACCTTCACGCGCTGGCCATCTTCGAGGTCGCCCATCAGGATCTTCTCCGAAATGGCGTCCTCGATGTCGCGCTGGATCACGCGACGCAGCGGACGGGCGCCCAGCAGCGGGTCGAAGCCCTTCTGTGCGAGCAGATCCTTGGCCGCGTCGGTCAGTTCGAGCGACATGTGACGGTCGAACAGACGGTCGTTGAGCTGCTTGACATCCAAGTCGACGATCTGGCGCACCTGCGGTTCGGTGAGCTGCTTGAACACGATGATGTCATCCAGACGGTTCAGGAACTCCGGACGGAACTGCTGCTTGAGTTCGGCGGAGACCTGTTCCTTCATGCGCTGGTAGCTCGATTCGGTGTTCGTGCCCAGGTTGAAACCGGTGTTGGCGGCCTTGGCGATGTCACGAGTGCCGAGGTTGGTGGTCAGGATGATGATGGTGTTCTTGAAGTCCACCTTGCGTCCCTGGCCGTCGGTCAGATGGCCATCGTCCAGCACCTGCAACAGCGTGTTGAAAATGTCCGGATGGGCTTTTTCGATTTCGTCGAACAACACCACGGAGAACGGCTTGCGACGCACCTTTTCGGTAAGTTCGCCGCCTTCTTCGTAGCCGACGTATCCCGGAGGCGCACCGAACAGGCGCGACGCGGCGTACTTTTCGGAGAATTCCGACATGTCCACGCGGATCAGCGCATCCTCATCGTCGAACAGGAATTCGGCGAGGGCCTTGGCCAGCTCGGTCTTACCAACGCCGGTCGGGCCAGCGAAGATGAACGAGCCAGCCGGACGCTTCGGATCCTTCAATCCGACGCGTGCGCGACGGATGGAACGGCTCAATGCTGACACAGCCTCATCCTGACCGATGATGCGCTTGTGCAGTTCGCTCTCCATGCCCATGAGCTTCTTGGACTCGGCCTGGGTGAGCTTGAACACCGGAATGCCGGTGGTCTGGGAAATCACCTCAGCGATGACGTCCTCATCCACCACCATCTTCACATCGGACTCGCCCTCACGCCAAGCGGATTCCTTCTCCTTGCGCTCGGACTCGATCTTCTCCTGCTTGTCACGCAGCTCGGCGGCCTTCTCAAAGTCCTGGTCCTTGATGGCCTGGTCCTTCTCCTCGGCCAGCTTGGCAGCCTTGGCGTCCAATTCCTTGAGCTCCGGCGGAGCGGTGAGCCTGCGGATACGCAGTCGGGCGCCGGCCTCATCGATCAGATCGATGGCCTTGTCGGGCAGGTGGCGGTCCTGAATGTAGCGGCTGGAAAGTTCCGCCGCGGCCTGCAGCGCGCCATCGGTGATCGTCACATGATGGTGGTTCTCGTAACGCTCACGCAAGCCCTTCAGAATTTCAATGGTCTCGGCGATGGTCGGCTCGTGCACCTGGATCGGCTGGAAACGACGTTCCAGCGCGGCATCCTTCTCGATGTACTTGCGGTACTCGTCGGTGGTGGTCGCGCCGATGGTCTGCAGTTCGCCACGGGCCAGCATCGGCTTCAACATATCGGAAGCGCCCAAGGCGCCATCCGCGGAGCCTGCGCCCACGATGGTGTGAATCTCATCGATGAACAGCACGATGTCGCCGCGGGTCTTGATCTCCTTCAAAACCTTCTTCAGGCGTTCCTCGAAATCGCCACGGTAGCGGGAACCAGCAACCATGGAACCGAGGTCCAAGGAGTAGACCTGCTTGCCTTTCAGCGTTTCCGGCACATCACCGGCGTTGATCTTCTGCGCGAGTCCTTCGACCACCGCGGTCTTGCCTACGCCAGGCTCACCGATCAGCACCGGGTTGTTCTTGGTGCGGCGGCTCAACACCACCATCACACGCTCGATCTCGTTGGATCGTCCGATCACCGGATCGAGCTTCCCAGCGGCAGCCTCAGCCGTAAGGTTGCGGCCGAACTGGTCGAGAATCGCGGAACCGGTCTGATTGCGACGGTCCTGCACGCCACCGGCATTGGCGAGTTCGCCCTTGCCATCGTTCTTGCCGTCGCTGGAATTGCCTCGGATCAAATCGATGGTGGCGCTACGCAGTTCACCAAGGTTGACATCCATCTTGATCAGCACCTGTGTGCCGACGCCTTCGCCCTCATGAATCAGACCGAGCAGGATATGCTCGGTGCCGATATAGCTGTGCCCCAGCTGCAACGCCTCACGTAGCGACAGCTCCAACACCTGCCTGGCATGCGGGGTGAAGGGAATGTGGCCGTTCGGCGACGCATTTCCCTTGCCGATCATCTCTTCGACCTGCTTGCGGGTGTCGTCCAAGGTCACGCCCTTCGAGGCCAATGCCTTGGCGGCAACGCCTTCACCCTCACGAATCAGGCCCAGCAGCAGATGCTCGGTGCCGATGTAGTTGTGCTGGAGGGTCCGAGCTTCTTCCTGCGCCAACACAATCACGCGTCGCGCACGGTCGGTAAACCGTTCGAACATGCTTGTCCTTCCACTCTTGTTAGTCCTTCAACACTCTACCGATTCGCGGTGACGTTTATTCCGCCGGCGCGTAAATTGCGCTATGGACGCAAAGGAACGGATATGCTTGACTTATGGCAACGACCAAGGAGGTCACCAAATGAGCGACACCATCCTGCAATCGAATGATGTGATGGATTCCCACCGAGGCGACATCGTCGTCGGCGTCGACGGGTCCGATGAATCCTTCGCAGCCCTGCGTTGGGCTCTTGGCGAAGCATCGCTGACCGGACAGCAGGTGAATGCGGTCTACGCATGGACCCATTCATGGGATATGGGATCCCAGCCAGAAGATGAGGAGCAATGGGCGCAGATGCGTCATGATATCGCCCGTCGGCTGCGCGAATGGGTGGCCCAGGCCTCGCAAGGCATGACGATTGACGAGAACCGCGTCAAACTCACCTCCGTCAAAGCCACCGGAACGGCAGCGCTTCTGGAAATCGGCAAGGACGCCCAACAGATCGTCGTCGGACGTCGTTCGCTTGGACGCGTGGCACGATGGTTTCTGGGATCGCTTTCCGCTTCTCTTGCAGAGGAGGCGAAGGTGCCCGTCACCGTGGTGCGTATCCTCGATGATGAAGAGGCATCCGTGCAGGACGCCATCGCCAATGCGCTTACGCCGACCGAGGAAACGGTCTCCTACACGATGCCGGGTTCTCCCCTGCCTCGGAACCAGCGTCCGGTGGTTGTAGGCGTTGATGGTTCGGAGACCTCCAAACACGCTTTGCGTTTCGCCATCGATTTCGCGGCCCTGCATCACGCTCCCCTGCAGGTCATGTTCTGCTGGCAGCTGAAAGATTTGGGCGTGGTCAAAGGGTATGAGAACGCCGTCGCCCCCATCTCCGTCGGCCAGGCGCAGGCGGAACGCATGCTTGATGAATTGCTCGATTCGGTTCAGGTTTCATCAGCGAACATTCCCGACGATTTCCAAATCGAATCGCACGCTTTCCATATTCCCGCCTCGAAGGGGCTTATCGCGGCTTCCCGCTACGCACGTCATCTAGTGGTCGGTTCGCGCGGCTTGTCCGGTCTGGACGCGCATTTCCTTGGATCGGTTTCCAAGCAAATCATCAACTTCGCAGACTGCACCGTCACCGTCGTGCACTGACCGCATAAAAAAGAAAACAAGATATGAGAGGGCCACGTACACATTCAGGTACGTGCCTCTCATATACGATGACGATTATTCGTCGGATTCGGCTTGGGCCGACGAATCAGCTTCCGTCATTTCGCTTTCCGTTGTTTCAGCCGCCGCCGATTCGGCTTCTGTTGACTCAGCTTCCGCCGATTCGTCTTCCATCGATTTGTTTTCCGTTTGCCCGGTGGTTTCAGCAGTCGGCTCAACTACCGTCTCATCCATCTGTTCAACCGGCTCGAACGACTCGGCGGAATTGACGGAATCGGCGGAATCAACCTGTTCAGCCTGTTCGACTGGCTCGTCCGATTCAGTCGGCTCAGCCGTATCAGCCGATTCGGTATCGTCCGACGTTTCCGGCTTATTCTCGTCGACCACGGTGACGGTGGTCTCTACTTCAGGCGCATCGTCGGAGGCCACATGCTCAAGCACATCCTCTTGGCTGGCGTCGTCGTCGATGGTGTTGGCTTCGATGTCCGCGTCCGAACCTTCCTCATCCTCATTCGGATTATGGTCGTCATCGGACGAAAGCTGTTCGATCAGCTCCACGGAGCCCCGCTCGTCACGCGGCGCCTGGGCGATGATATCGATATGCATGTCGTCGAACGCCGGCTTCGACTGCACCCACAGATGCGACGGCTCCGGTGGATCGATTTCGGAATGCTCTCCGCAGCCATGATCGATGGACACGACCCTGCCGTCATCCGGGCTCCACTTGTTGGCGCACACGCCGAACAGCAGGTTCAACTCACCCTTCAGCGGAATGAAGAATCCGCATGTGGAGCAAGGATTGCCGTCGGCCGTCTTGGTGGATAGCGATTTTGGCCCATGTGGGCCTTCGTACCAACGTTTTGCGGTCTGCGACCGGCCAAGCGGAGTCAACACGTGCCTGCGGGACAGGTCGAATTCCTCGACCGCCTCTTCGACATCCTCTTCGGACGTCACAGGCTGTTCGGAATCCTCCGAAACGTCCGTCTTCTCAGACTCATCCGAAGCGTTTCCATCCATCGCCGGTTCCTGTACGGTTTCATCCGCGACTGACGGTTTGTCGTCCGTATCGTCCGATGTCTCGGCATCCTGCGTCTTGCGGAAGCCCTCTTCCATGCGGGGGTCATCGGGATCGGTGCCGATTGAATCGGTCACCGCCAAATCGCCCGGCTCGAGACGGTCCTTCCAAGGAATCCATTTTGGCGGACGCAGGGCCTTGTCGGTCGGGACCAGGGATGATTCGTTGACCGTCCAATGGTCCAGTTCGACATCATGGTATAACGTGACCGACCATTGCCAGCCTTCGTAGCCGCGTACTCGGGATTCGAAGCGGAAATCGGTGACGTTGTCTCCCAGGTCGATGGCTTCCACGAAGTCGCCGACCTGACCGTCCTCGTCGGACACTGTGACAGCGACCGCTTGGGCGATTGCCTTGGGATCCATTGTGGTATCGGACATGAAACTCTATTCCTGTACGTCGAAATTGTCGGCGACCGCGCGCAGAAGCGTGGCGAGCTTCTTGCTTTCAGCCGGTGAAGGATAGCGATGTCGACGAAGCTGATTGCCCGCGGAGTCAAGCAGCTTGATCAGATCCTCCACGATGGCGGCCATATCGTCCGGCTTCGGACGGGTGGCTTTAACCAGCGACGGGGCCGAGGCAACCAGCGTCACTCCCATCGCCTGCGGCCCACGACGACCATCAATGACGGAATACTCGACCTTGGCGCCCTTACGCAGCGTCTTCACGCCCTCGGGAAGGGCGGCAGCGGGCAGGAACACATCATCCGTGCTCTCACCCGTCTGAATGAAACCATAGCCTTTGTTCGCATCAAACCAACGAACACGTCCGCTCGGCATTGTCACCTCACATTTTGCTGATCAGATACCTTCACGCGAATAGGTAAAACCATTCGCCCATTTTCAAACCAAAGATACAGTTTAGCGCAAGAGGTGGGCCGCACCCATCCTTCCGCGCCGATAGCGTCTGCTTTCCCGACGGAAAAGAGCGTTATTTCTTTGATTTGCGATTCTTTTTTTCGTTTTTCGTATTCTCGCTCGCCGTAATCGGCTGCGGCTTGGGTTCGACCGGGGCGATCGGCAGCACCACCGTCAGGGTCAGTCCCGTTCCTTCGCTGCCGGATGCGCAGATGAATCCATGATGCGCCTTGACCACGGATTGCGCGATTGCCATGCCGAGTCCCGTACCGCCCTTCTGACGCGCACGCGACGGGTCGGCGGTGTAGAAACGTTCGAAGATCTTCGACCGCGCTTCCGGCGGCACGCCGGGACCGTGGTCGCTGAATCGCACAATCGCGTAGTTCATACCCACTTGCATGGACTGCCCCACTTCGATGGCTTCGACCAGATGGCGCAGCGACTGCTCGTTGGACGGCATACGGGATAGGGATTCGGGACTGATCGACGCGGGGAGCACACCCATGGAGATCTCCACAGGCGAGTCCGCCGGCGTATACCGGTGGATATTGCCCACGATGTTGGTGACCACTTGACGCAGTCTCGAAGCATCACCCTTCAACTCAATCTGGGGCATCTGGCCATTTTGGAAGGCGAATTGGGTGGGATGGTCCATATCGGTACCTGGTTGGAGCACGACCTGTCCGCAGGAAATGCCGCGGTCGGGGTCGAGCGCATGCAGGTCATCGGCTGCGTCGCGTACCACGGAGGTCAGCTTCACCTGCTGCGTGATGTCGATGCCACGTCCTTCGTCCAAACGAGCCAAAGACAGCAGGTCCTCCACCAGAACCGTCATACGCGCGCTGGATGCCTCGATATGTTCGATGGATTCGTCAGCCCTCTCCAAAGCCCCAGGCATGTCGCGCTGCATTTTGTACAGCTCGGCGTACCCGTGAATGGCGGCGAGCGGCGTACGCAATTCGTGACTGGCGTCCGAGACGAACCGCTTCATTTTTTCGGTGGTCTCTTCCTGCGCGTGGAAGCTCTCCTCGATGCGTGTCAGCATGGTGTTCAGCGACATGGACAGAGAGCCGACCTCTGTGCTTTCCGGCAGGTCTGGCACACGTTGGCTGAGATCTCCCGCGGCGATTTTCGCGGCGGTCTTTTCAATCCGCTTCAGGGGCGCGAGCGTGCTTTGCACCAGAATGGTGCCGAGTATCGCGCCGATCAGCACCACCGCGATGCCCACCATCGCGCAGAATCGCGTCAATGTGTTGGCCGTGTCGATCTGATCGCTCAGCGACAGGCCGATGAACACGACGCCACTGTCCTTGACTTGCCCGGTCCGTGTCTTCTCGTTCCAAGGCAACGCGACAACACGCCATGGCGACTGCGCGGCCTGCATGATGGAATGATCCGGGGTGCGGCTTGTGGTGATGTGCACCACCGCACGTGTCGTGAATGGCTGTCCAAGAGTGACGCCGTCGATGCTGCCGTCGGCCGGCAGGCTTGGTTCCGAAACCACTCCGTCACGGAGCATAGGCACCGATCCGGCACCCGTGCTTTTGTATTCGCTGTCGCGCACCTCCACGTAATACGTGTTCATGAGGCTGCGCCCGTCATCGCCGGTGTCGCTGCTGAGCGAGTCCATGCTGTTGAAAATCAGCTGGGCTTGGTTGATCAGCTGCGTATCGGTCTTCTGCAGCAGATAATTGCCCACCAACGTACGTATGGAAAAGGAGATGCCGATGGTGCCGATGGTCAGCAGCACGATGATGCAGGTGACCAGTTTCGTGCTCAGCGGAATCGCTTGAATCCTGCGGTTGAAACGGCTCCATACCTTGTTCTGCTTCGGCAGCGACCGGGGAGGCTGCATGGGGGCCGGAATGGCCGAAGGATTGGAGGCGTGGCCCGTGGACGGCGAATTGGGATTCTTGCTCATGGCTGAATCTAGTTCTTGGGAGCGCGAATCATATAGCCAATGCCGCGCTTGGTTTCGATCAGCGGCGTTACCTTGTGCTTGTCGCCGTTCTCATCCTCGATGACGATGCCATCGACCTTCTTGCGAAGATAGGAGATGTACGATTCGACGATGGCCGCGTCCCCGCCCCAATCGTATTGCCACACGTGATCGAGAATCTGCGCCTTGGACAGCACGCGGCCTTCATTGTCCATGAGGTAGCGAAGAAGCTTGTATTCGGTGGGGCTCAGGTCGATTGGCTGTCCGGCTCGGGACACGTCGTGCGAGTCCTCGTTGATTTCGAGATCGCCCACACGGATGATCGGATCGTCCTCCACCTGCTGCTGGGTGCGACGCAGGATGGCGCGGATTCGGGCCACGACCTCTTCGAGGCTGAACGGCTTGGTCACATAGTCGTCGCCTCCCACGGTAAGCCCCATGACCTTGTCTTGGGTGTCATCGCGAGCGGTCAGGTACAGCACCGGCGTGGTGATGCCTTCCTGCCTGATGCGTCGGGTCACCGTGAACCCATCGATGTCCGGAAGCATCACATCAAGCACGATCAGATCCGGCTGCAGCCTTTCGATGACCTCGATGGCTTCGGATCCCGAAGCGGCCGTGTTCACTTCGAAACCGGCGAAATGCAGGGATGCCACCAGCAGCTCTCGGATGGACGGCTCGTCATCGACAACGACAATGGATGCTTCAATAGGCTTGCTCATGGCTTAAGCATCGCTCCCTTCACTGGATGTTTCCTGAACGGATTCTGAATCTTGCGTTGAAGCGGTATCCGGATTGACATAATCCTCGTTTTCCGATTCGGCGCCCCACTCTTTGACCGGTTGGATACGTTCGGCGACCGCACCATGACGGCCGCTATGGCGGCCCTTACGCCGATGCCCGATCACGCCCTTCTTGCGCAGGATATGGAACACCACCAGAATCACCACCAGAAGCAGCAGCGCGCCGGCGAATCCTCCCACGCCAATCCATATGGTCCGCGACGAAGTCGAGGTCTTTTTCTGCACCGAAATCTGATTCATCATGTCGGTCGCGGACTTCGCCCAGTCCGGATCGCTTTCCATCAACGGTTTTTGCGCGGCATCGGACAGCGCGTCGACGGTCGACTTCTTCTTCAGCCATTCCTCCGAGTTCGAAGACACGGCCACCACCAGATTACCGTCATTCGAGGCAACCGCCAACATCACGGTATTCGGTTTCGGGTTCAACGATTCCAGCAGCGCGCTCACCCATTTATCCGGCTTGCCCTTGGCGTTGAAACTGTCCAGATACACCAAACGGACGGTGACGCCGGTCTCCTTTTTCGTCTGGTTGATGGCGTCCGTGATCTCCGAGACATTCGAACCGAGCAGATTCTGCGTGTCGGTGATGTCGTCCGTGGCTGTAATGCCCAATCCGGCACTGTCATCCGCATGGACCGGCGGAGTTATCCACAGCATCAAACACAAACCCAGCACGCCCGCCAGCAACATGCAAATCGCGATATTCCAACCTTTTGCCGTTCTGCCGCCGTTTCGCGACACGCCGACGGAACCCAAATGCATATGTTCTCCGACCACAGCTCCGTTTTTTTTTTCGTTGCACACGCTCACTGATGACATAGCATCCACTGTACCGTCCGGTTGCGCCAACCGCGATCGCATGGAGAAACACACCAATCATCATTGAAAGGACCGGCACATGCCACAGTATCAAGTCGACAGCGAGCAGATTCAGTCCTCGAGCGCCGCCGTCAACGCCTCCATCCAATCCATCCGACAGGCCGTGCAGGGCATGTACGGCAATCTCAACAATCTGCAGAGCGTTTGGCGCGGCGGGGCTGCGACGCAGTTCACAGCGGTCGCCGAACAGTGGCGTGCCGCGCAGCAGCAGATGGAGCAGTCGCTTGAATCAATCCAGCGCGCATTGATGCAGGCCTCCACGTTGTATTCGGAGACCGAAATGCAGGCGTCGCGTTTGTTCGCGCAGTAGAAAGCGCGCGTAAGGCGCCTTCCAGATAAGCAAAGGCCCGCTCCCCATCGGGAAGCGGGCCTCATATCAGCTATTTGAGCTTATGGAAGCTTCCGGTCTTTCGATCAGTAGCCCATGTCGGCGCCAGCTGCCGGAGCGGCTGCCGGCGGTTCCGGCTTGTTGGCCACCACGGCTTCGGTGGTCAGGAACAGTCCAGCGATGGAAGCTGCGTTCTGCAGAGCGGAACGAGTCACCTTGACCGGGTCGGTGACGCCTGCGGCCAGCAGGTCCTCGTACTCGTTGGTGGCCGCGTTCAGGCCCTGGCCGTCAGGCAGGGAGCGGACCTTGTCGATCACCACGTCGCCGGACAGGCCAGCGTTTTCGGCGATCTGCTTGATCGGGGCTTCGACGGCACGGAACACGATCGCGGCACCGGTGGCCTCGTCGCCTTCGAGCTTGACGTCGTCCTTGGCCTTGGCGGCAGCTGGATCAGAGCGACACCGCCGCCCGGCAGCAGACCTTCCTCGATAGCGGCCTTGGCGTTGCGCACGGCATCCTCGATGCGGTGCTTGCGTTCCTTGGCCTCGACTTCGGTGGCAGCGCCGACCTTGATGACGGCGACACCGCCGGCCAGCTTGGCCAGGCGCTCCTGCAGCTTCTCGCGATCGTAATCGGAATCGGTGTTGGCGATCTCGCCACGGATCTGAGCGACGCGAGCGGCCACGTCCTCCTTGGAGCCGCCACCGGACACGATGGTGGTCTCATCCTTGGAGACGATGACCTTCTTGGCGGTGCCAAGCACGGACATGTCGACGGAGTCGAGCTTCAGGCCCAGCTCATCGGACACCACCTGGGCACCGGTCAGGATGGCCATATCCTGCAGCATGGCCTTACGGCGGTCGCCGAAGCCCGGAGCCTTGACGGCGCAGGACTTGAAGGTGCCGCGGATGTTGTTCAGAATCAGGGTCGGCAGAGCCTCGCCGTCAACGTCCTCAGCGATGATCAGCAGCGGCTTGCCGGTCTTCATAACCAACTCGGCGATGTGGACGACATCCTGCTGGGAGCTCAGCTTGCCGGAGGTCAGAAGGATGTACGGATCCTCGAGAACGGCGGTCTGGTCCTCGGCGTTGGTCACGAAGTACGGAGCGATGTAGCCCTTGTCGAAGCGCATGCCCTCGGTGAAGTCAAGGTCAAGACCGAAGCGGTTGTTGTCCTCGACGGTCACGACGCCATCCTGGCCGACCTTGTCCAGAGCTTCGGCGATCTTCTCGCCGACTTCCGGATCAGCGGCGGAGATCGTTGCGGTGGCAGCGATCTGATCCTTGGTCTCAACGTCCTTGGCTGCTGCGACGAGTTCCTTGACGATGGCGTCGGCGGCCTTCTCGATGCCACGACGCAGCGCGATCGGGTTGGAGCCGGCGGTGACGTTCTTCAGACCCTCGTGCACCAGGGACTGGGCCAGCACGGTTGCGGTGGTGGTGCCGTCGCCTGCAACGTCATCGGTCTTCTTGGCGACTTCCTTGACCAGTTCGGCGCCGATACGCTCATACGGATCGTCCAGATCGATTTCCTTTGCGATGGAAACGCCATCGTTGGTGATGGTCGGAGCGCCGTAGGTCTTGTCAAGCACCACATTGCGGCCCTTCGGACCAAGGGTTACCTTGACGGTGTCAGCGAGCTTGTCGAGACCCGCGAGCATTCCCTGACGAGCTTCGTCGTCATATGCAATCATCTTTGCCATTGTTCCTCCACATATGGCTACACGGTATTATTTCCACCTTCGGAGCGACAATCAGAACCAGCCGTCAGCTGCCAGTTATCACTCTCACTCGTCGAGTGCTAATTCGCAGATTAGCACTCTCACGTCGAGAGTGCCAAACCCGATGACGTTCTTTGCGCTGTGAGCAAGATGTCAGTCGCATCGAATCAACTTGAAAAACGCCGGATTTCCAAGAAAATAAAAAGAACCTCGCCTATGTTCGGGCGAGGTTCCAAACCCGGTTCGGACGGCGTTTTTTCAGTTCAACAGCACCACAACGATCGGCGTGACCAATCCGCTGCTCTGCTGGACATTGGAGATTCCCAGCGTCTGCGCGACATTCTCCGCCGTCGCCTTGTCGGCCTCATTCTGATACCAGACAACCGTCTGGCTGGGAACGTTGCCGGTCGGATTGCTGGGCGTCACGCTGGTGTATCCGGCCTGGGTCAGGGCATCGGCCTTGCTCTTGGCGTAACCGGTGATGCTGGTGGCGTTCACCACGCGGATCTCGGTGGCCAGATTCACGCTCTGCTCAGAAGCCGCATCCTGGCCATTGTTCTGATCGTTATTCTGTTCCGCGTTCTGGTTGGCGTCCGAAGCGTCCTTCGACTGGCCATCCGAAGTACTGGTCTTCTTGCCGTCCTCGGACTTCTTGTTCTCCGTCTTGGCGTCTTTGGACGTGTCGTCCGTCTTCTTATCCGCCTTATCCGCCGTGGAGACGGACGATGAAGAGTCCTCCTTGGCCGACCAAGGCATTCTCAGGTTGCTGATCTCACCAGAATAGACTCCCCAGAACAGCAAGCCGGCGAGCAGAGCCACAATCACGACAATCACATACGGCAGAGCCCTGGACGCCATGGAACGTGCGCCACGGTGCACGCCCATCGGTCCCGCCGGAGGATTGTCGAACATATCCTTGGCGTAGGATTCGTAGGTCTCCTTGTCCTGCTTAGCCATTTTCTGCAACCTCATTTCTCACACTTACCGCCCCAGTGTACCGGCCCGTGCAGTCAGCCCACAATCAGCATCGTCGATTTTGCGCGTATTCGACACGTTTCCGCATGGAATCGGCATGGACATCCACAGGGCACGTCGTACAGTGGGAAAGTATGACTCATATCAAACCATTGAAGGATCTTGTGGAGCCCGGATGGGCCCAGGCCCTCGCCGATGTCGAACCCCAGATACATCTCATGGGAGACTTTCTGAGGTCGGAAATCGCGGCGGGACGTAAGTACCTTCCGGCCAGCAGGAACATTCTGCGCGCGTTTACCATTCCATTCGACGACATCAAAGTGCTTATCGTCGGCCAGGATCCCTACCCCACGCCGGGCCATCCGGTGGGACTGAGCTTCTGCGTGGCACCGGACGTCAAGCCCATTCCGCGCAGTCTGGCGAACATCTACACCGAGCTGACGACGATCTGGGCGTGCCCATGCCGGCCAACGGCGACCTGACACCCTGGACCAAGCAGGGCGTCATGCTGCTCAACAGATGCCTGACCGTCGAACCGGGAAAGCCGGGAAGTCATCAGGGGCGAGGCTGGGAAGTGGTCACCGACGCGGCCATCAGCGCATTGAACAATCGCCGTCGGCCTGACGGCAGCGTCAAGCCTCTGGTCGCGATTCTGTGGGGACGAAAGGCGCAGACGTTGGAGCCCCTGCTCACCAACGCTTTCATCATCAAATCCCCCCATCCAAGTCCGATGTCCGCCCGCTACGGATTTTTCGGCTCGAAACCGTTCTCCCGCGCCAATCAGGCGCTAATCGAAGCAGGAGAACAGCCGGTGGATTGGACCCTCCCGTCAGCTTGACCCGTTAGAGTAGCAACCATGGCTTTATTCCCTCCAAAGAATCCGGCGCCAGCACCGGCACCCATCCCCATGCCCGCAGCCGCAAGACCAACCACGCTGTCGGCCGAAGACATCGCACGCGCCAGGAACATCGGTTCGCAGATTCGCGGACGTTTCGCGCAGACCCTGGTCGGACAGGACAATCTTCGTGAATCGCTGATCACCACTTTGGTGGCCGGCGGTCATATCCTCATCGAATCCGTCCCGGGTCTGGCAAAAACCACTGCCGCGCAGACCTTGGCCACTTCGGTGTCCGGCTCGTTCAAACGTGTGCAATGCACTCCCGATCTGATGCCTTCGGACCTGGTCGGCACTCAGGTCTTCGATTTCGCCACGCAGAAATTCTCCACGCAGATCGGCCCGATCCACGCCAATTTCGTGCTGCTCGACGAAATCAATCGTTCCACGCGAAGACCCAGTCCGCCATGCTTGAAGCCATGGCGGAGGGCGCGACCACCATCGGAGGCCAACGCATCGCGCTGCCGAAACCATTCATGGTCATCGCAACGCAGAATCCAATCGAGGAAGAGGGCACCTTCAATCTTCCCGAGGCGCAGATGGACCGTTTCATGATGAAGGCCGTACTGACCTATCCGACAGCGCAGGAAGAGCAACGCATGCTCGCCATGCTGACCCGCCGCGGCTCCGATACCGTAGACCAGCACGCGCTCACCGGTGACACCGTTTCCATCAGCGACGTCGAATTCCTGCGTTCCGCGGCACGTCGTGTGCACGTGTCCGATGCGATCATGCAGTATGCGGTCAATATCGCGGCCACCTCCCGTGGCGCTGGAACCAAGCCCGTCCAAGGACTTTCCTCGCTCGTCAGGCTGGGCGCCTCGCCGCGCGCGTCCATCGCGCTGGTGCGCATAGGACAGGCCAACGCGCTCCTGCAGGGACGAGATTACGTCATTCCTGAGGATGTGAAGGCGTTCGCCCACGAAGTGTTGCGCCATCGTATTCTGATGACGTTCGAAGCACTTGCTGATGGCGTCACCAGCGACCAGGTGGTGGATTCGATCGTGCAGGCGGTCCCCGTTCCATGATCGACCAGATCCGTTCCGACGATCCGATCCGCAGAAAAATCGAGACGCTTGGAACCACGCTGAGTCTGCCGACGGTACGCAAGGCGCTCGGCATACTCGAAGGCGCGCACGCATCGAACAAACGCTTCGGCGCCGACGATGTCGTGGATATCCACGCCTATGAGCCGGGAGACGAGGCGAAACGCATCGATTGGAAGACCAGTGCCCGAGCGGGACGTCCAATGGTGGTGCAGCGTGAGCGTCCCTCCACTTCGAAGGCATGGTTGCTGCTTGACGTCGGACAGGAAATGACCGCCGCATGCCCTTCCTCGGAACAGGCGTACCAGGTGGCGGCAAACGCCTTATGCATGTTCGCCGCGCTCAGCCTGCGCCGAGGCGACGAAGTGTCCATGGTGTTCGGCGACAGCGCTTCCATCACCCGGGTGCCGTTCAACGGTGGCCTGGCGCAGTTCGAACGAACCTTGGATACGGCATTGCAGCGCGAGTGGACCAGGCCCCGCAATATCGACGCGTTGCTGGAATACGCACGCCGCATTCGGGACAAAGAGGCGCTGGTCGTCATCGCCACCGAGGAGCATGCGTTGGAGGAACGTCATTTGAGCGCCATCCGCACGATTGCAAGGACACATCCGATGGTGCTCATCGATGTGGCCACCATCAATCCGTTTGATGTCAGCCATGCGCGCGTGGTGCTTGACGGGGCTGGAAAACGACGCGTGCCTGCGTTCCTGCGTAGGGGAAACACAGCTGGGCAAGTGCGAACGCATCGTGAATACCTGGCTGCGTCCATTCGCCATGAGCTGAATCGCTGTGGCTCGACGGTAATTCGATCCGATTCCAGCGAACGCATGTTCCATGAGTTCGTGCGCATGGTTTCCACGGCTTTGGCCCAGTCCACACGTAACCAATTGAGAGCCCCGTCCGTATTGTCGTTGGGAGACAAGGCATGATGCTCTTCCTTGCCGAGGATGACCTCGTCATCAAGGACCAGATTCATCTTGAGAACGGTTTGGCCGTCGTCATCGCGGTCTGTCTGTTGCTTGCCGTCGTTTTGGTGGCTCTTGTGGTCTGGCTTGCCCGGCCGAGCCGGAAGCCCGCAAAATAGTCAATCGCGGCCGACATGACGCGCTTGCCGGCAAAACCGTCTGGCATCAGCGTATCGATGATGTTGTGTCCCGCCATGCCCAGGGGGAGCTGGAGCGCGAGGAGGCTTTCGCACAGCTGGCCGCAATCGCCAGGGATTTTGCTTCCACTGCCACCGGAACGGACGTGCGCAACCAGACGCTCACCGACATCGAAGAGACGCCTCGGACCACGGGGAACCAGCAGGGTCTCACCTTGCTCAGGCAAACCATCGAGGCATTGTATCCGCCGGAATTCGCGGATGCCGAGCGCAATCACATCGCCAGGCAGGCCACGGTCGAGCAGGCTGGCGAATGGGTGGCCAATCTTGTGGAAAGGTGGCGATAGATGCAACTGTCATGGCATTGGCCTTGGGTCTTTCTGGCAGGCGTCATCGTGGTGCTGGCCGTTGCCGGCGTCACGTTGCTGGTGGCCGCGCGCCACAAAACCGATGACATCGAGAGTGCCCGCACCTTCAGCCTGGATGATGACCTCAACACGGAATCCGCATCGAGATTATTCCGCCAGTGGAGGGTTCTTTCACGTTTGGCGGTGATTCTTCTAGTGGTCGCGTTGGCACTCGCCACGGCTCTGGTGGCACGTCCCAGCACCGTGGATGAAGGCGAGGAGAAGGCCAGCAGCCGAGACATCGTGCTGTGCTTGGATGTTTCCGGCTCGGCGCTCCCCTACGACCGCGAGGTCATCGACACCTACCGTCAACTCGTCGACAGCTTCAAGGGCGAGAGAATCGGCCTGAGCATCTTCAATTCGACGTCACGTACCGTTTTTCCGTTGACCGACGACTACGAACTGGTGTCCAAACAGCTTGACAAAGCCAGCAGCATCCTCGCAGGCGTCGAGTCCCAAGACGATATCGACAAGATGAAGGACAGCGATTATCAGGCGATTTCCGACTGGCTGGAAGGCACGCAGAACCGTAAGGAGTCCACTTCGCTGATTGGCGATGGCGTGGTGAGCTGCGCGGCCATGCTTCCCGGATTCGCCTATGGGAACGCAAGCGCCGACAATGCCGAGCGTCAGCGCGCCGCATCCATCGTGCTTGCCACGGACAACGTCGTTTCCGGAAAACCAACCTATACGCTTGACGAGGCGCTGAACCTGACCAAGCAGGCCCAAATCACCGTGGATGGATTGTTTTCCGGACCGAAGCAGAGCGAGGCCGACGAGACCACCCAGGAATTCAAATCCGCCATCGAAGCTCATCATGGGGTGTTTCTCACCCAATCGAATGGAGCATCCGTCTCTTCGCTGGTCAAGGAAATCGAATCTCGGCGGAACCATGAAAACGAGTCGAGCAACAAGGCCGCCATGGTGGATGCTCCCGGATGGTGGACACTGGCCTTGGCCATCGTTTTGATGGTCTGGCTGGCATTGGCTTGGAGGTTGAGGAGATGAACCATCTGACGCTTTCCCCTGCTTTGGGTTGGCCTGTCGGCGGAGCCGTCGCCGTGGTTCTGCTGGCCTGCGCCATTGCGCAGATCGTATTGCATGTTCGTCGCCGCGCTGACAGCGACGAAACCGTTTGGGCATGCGTTCGGCGCGTATTGCTTTGTCTGACGGTGTCGGTCATGGCATTGACGCCCAGTATCGTGGCGCCGACCAATAGCCGTGCGGTGAACGCCACCGACGTGGTGGTGGCCGTTGACGTGACCGGTTCCATGGCCGTCAAAGACGCGCAATATGGTTCAGCCGAACAGTCAAGCCGTCTCGACGTGGCAAAACAAGCCGTGAAGGACGTCACCGCGCTATATCCCAATTCCAGTTTCGCCGCTTTGCGATTCGGAGCTTCCGGCACGTTGGACGTGCCGTTGACCCCGGATTCGAACGCGATCGACAATTGGGCGGATACACTCGCGCCCGAGGCGACTTCCGTTTCGGCCGGTTCGACGTTGGATGCCCCTATCGACCAGCTGCTGCTGACCTGCAAGTCCATTCATGATCAGCATCCCGATGATGCGATCGTGCTGTACCTGTTTTCCGATGGAGAACAGACCTCGTCAAAGGCACGGCGCACGTTCTCATCATTGCGACGATACCTATCCGATGCCTTCACCGTAGCCATCGGCAGCGAGCAGGGAGGCAACATTCCCGTAATCGCCGACGGCGTCGATGGAAATGCGGACCAGTGGGTCACCGACCCTGATACCGGCAAACCCGGAGTGTCACGCATGAACAAGGATGAGATGGCGTCCATCGCCGACGAGTTGAGCGGTACCGCGCTGGTGTTGAACGCCTCCAACACCATGCGTGACGGCGTGTCCAAGGAAGCGTCCGATAAGTGGCGAGTCACCCAAACCACCAAGAAGCGCACCAGGACGATGCCCGTCGTATGGCCACTGGCCATCGTCACGCTGCTGCTGCTCGCATGCGAATTGGGGGCTTGGATAATTCAGTCGAGGAGTTTGCTATGACCAGAACAACCATGAAACCGCGTGCCTCGCTGACGGTTCGCATCGTTTTGGCCGTCATGGCGGCGTTGCTGGTCATGGCCGCCCTATGGGCCATAGTGAATCTCGCAGCCGTCAATAGCTACAACCAGGCCACGCAAAGCCTGCAGGAGAACATCTCGACCAGCAGAAAAGACGATGCCGATTGGGACAAGCTGCACACCAGGCAACAGCAGACGGACGCCCAATTCAACGAGGCATCAGCCATGAAGCCGCTGCTGCTGCCCCAAGTGCGCGAATCAATCGAGCATAACAGTCATGTTTCCAGCCAGCTTACGGATCACGCGTCCAAGAAGATCAAAGCCGAGCAGAGCGATCAGTCCGCTTCCACGGATTCAAACACCGCCGACGCTCAGGAATCGGGTAAATCAAGTCACAAGAACGACGAAAACCTATCCGACGAACAACGTCGGAAAATAGAGGAGCTATTGGCTCAGAACGCCCAATCCACGCAATCGGATCCCAATGACGATTCAGGTTCGGCTGCGAAAAAGAACCCAAGCACGTCATCCTCGCAGACCAAACCCTGGTAGGGGGCTTTTTCGAATATAGTTATCCACATGCCGTCGACGTGGTTTTCGTTGTTTTTCCAATAACGACACGCCGACGGTTTTTCATAGACTCGTTCTTTGACCACAAGCTCTGTTTTCCGATTGGCGTCAACGCCGAATGTGGTCAAATGGCTGCCATGAACGTTTTCAAATGCTTTTCTTGGTGCCGCCCCAGGCGTCGCAGCCTTCAATTCGTTGGCATCCCTGTCGGGAATGTCCTGTCGTTGCCGAATTGGCGTGCGGACCACCCAAACATTGATCAATGCGAAACTTGTTACCGCGTCACGGCTTCTCGATGGACTTGATGCGGCAATAGCCTCCAACAGACTGGCCGACTGGACCGGCACCGCGGCCGAGGAATACCGCACCCGTCTCGATCGCATCGCACGGCAATCCGCTCTGCTACGTGATGATATGATCGCCACGTCACGTCTTCTCTGGTCGGCAGGTGCGGCATGAACCAACGAGTGACGGCCCGCATCGTTGGCGGAAAGAGATTCACCACCGCCGAATACCGGGAATACTTCAATGCTTCAAGAATCCTCAGAGACCAAGCGAATCGTCTTGGCACTTCCCGTAGATCCTTCATTGCCGCAGGCTATGAACTCAAAATCCACCCTCGCGCCACACCGCTCCTGTCCGCTTTGACCGGGGCAAGTCCACGGTGTACGGCGCAGGACCATATCGAATTGCCGTACCGGCAGCTGCTCGGACGTTGCGAAGCGCATGCCGAGGCCCTGCAATCCATGGCATCCCAGCTTAATGAGCTATCCTCATTGATCGCACAAGCCCAATCCTTATACGCCCAAGCTGAGGAAGCCAGCAGGAAAGGGCTGAATATCATGTTGCGAGGGCTTTTCATGTCATCACGGGAATCCGCGATTCTCGCCTTGACCGCCAGCGCACTGATGGGGGTAAGACGCAGTTACGCCAAAGAGGGGAAATTCAACAAATTCTATCTTGTGGAATCCACCGCATGGATGCAGGAAAGCTTCGTGAGCGTCCTCGGAGAGCATGCGAGCCGATTGAACATACAGGAACGGCCTTCAAAAGACACGTCCATCCTGGAATACATCACGAAAACCTTATTCATGGTCACCAAACCGGGAGCGGCTATAGCAGAGGGGCTTTCCGGCAAAGGCTCGGTCAATCGCGGTCTTAAGAAAATCGACAGACTGCTCATACCGTACTTCGACAAAGACCATGGAGACAATCTCTCCGTAACCCGTGTGTATCCGAAAACCAAAGTGGTCAGAGGCGGTACAAGCACGAAGGACGCCATCGCCGACCAACGGCGGCTGTCCGAAGGACCTCTCAACGGCGAACGTGAAAGCGGTCTGGAATACGGAACCATCGCATGCTGCAAGTACCGCAAAGCCGATGGCACATATGCTTGGAGGATCATCATCCCGGGACCGACGGCAATCACGATTCGCCTATGGACTGGTACACCAATTTCGAGCTGATGAGTGCCGATGAGCGGCAGCGCGGAACCGCGGAAAGCCTCCGTTTCCTGGATGAGACCATGAAACAGGCCGGCATCCAGCCGGATGATCCCGTGGAAATCGTCGGCCATTCGCAGGGCGGCATCATCGCGGCAGCGGCGGCGACGGATTTCCAAGATAAATACGACATCCAACATATCGCCACGCTTGGCTCCCCGATAGCGAATTTCGAGATTCCCGAGAAAACACGGGTCACCGCCATCGAGATGGATGATGAAGGCATCGCGGCACTTGACGGGGAGCTAACCCCCATACGGAGAACTGGCTCACCATACGATGCTCCGTCCATGAGGAGGATGCGCCGAAGAGGGCTTTTCCAGGAGCCGAAGTCAGTGATTCGTCTGGGGAGAAGAACTCCACGCACTACCCGAAATACCATGAAGCGGGATACCGGTACGCCTACGACACCGGAAACAAATCCGTGCTGGACCATGACCGTCATTTCCAAGAGGTCGTGGAAGGCGAGCTGGAGGAGGTCCAGTATTATGAGGGACGCATCAGCAAATGACGGGACCAATGGTTCACGGCTGAACGTATGCTGTTGTCTATGAAGCTTACTGACATCTCCCCCGCAATCGCACTGACCCCTCTTGACGGCCGCTACCACAAGCAGACCGCTCCCCTTGTCGAATACATGAGCGAACCGGCGTTGAACCGCGAGCGCATGCGCGTCGAAGTCGAGTGGATGATTCTGCTTGCCAACGGTTTCGAGGGCAACGGCAATCAGACCATCGTTCCGGGTGTCAAGCCGCTCACCGATGATGAGCAGGCGTATCTGCGTTCCATTCCGGAGAATTTCGGAGCCGAAGGCATTGCCCAGCATGCCGCTTATGAGGCTAAGACCCACCATGATGTGAAGGCCGTGGAGTATTACATCGACGACCAGCTGGAGAAGGCCGCCGATGTGTTGGGTCATGACACCCAGCTGACCGGATTGAAGACTCTCGTGCATTTTGCCTGCACGTCCGAGGATATCAACAACCTGTCCATCGCCCGTTGCGTGAAGAACGGTGTGGAGCAGGTGTGGCTGCCCGCAGCCCAGGCCATTGTCGACCATCTGGCACAGAAGGCCGACGCCTACCGCGACAAGGCCATGCTGTCGCTGACCCATGGACAGCCTGCCACGCCGACCACGCTGGGCAAGGAACTGGCTGTTTATGTGTATCGTCTGAACCGTCAGCTCAACAAGGTCAAGGCCCAGGAATATCTCGGTAAGATCAATGGCGCGACCGGCACGTTCGGTGCGCATCTGGCCGCCTGCCTGATGTTGACTGGGTGGCCGTCTCCCGCGAGTTCGTCACCAACCGTATGGGTCTGACGTGGAATCCGTTGACCACGCAGATCGAATCGCATGATTGGCAGGCTGAACTGTACGGTACCATCAGCCACACCAACCGTATCCTGCACAACCTGTGTGTGGACGTGTGGATGTACATCTCCCGTGGCGTGTTCGCGCAGGTACCGGTCAAGGGCGCGACCGGTTCCTCCACCATGCCGCACAAGGTCAATCCGATTCGTTTCGAGAACGCCGAAGCCAATCTGGAGATCTCCTGCTCGCTATTGGACACTTTGTCGGCGACGCTGGTCGAATCGCGTTGGCAGCGCGATCTGACCGACTCCACCACGCAGCGCAACATCGGCTCCGCGCTGGGTTATTCGCTGCTGGCGTTGAACAATCTGATGGGTGGTCTGAACTCCATCCATCCGAACGATGTTGCCATCCAGGCCGAGCTCGATTCCAATTGGGAGGTGCTCGGCGAGCCGATCCAGACCGCCATGCGCGCCTGCGAGCTTGCAGGACTGCCGGGTATGGATAAGCCGTACGAGAAGGTCAAGGAGCTCATGCGCGGTCACGAGATCTCCAAGGATGACGTCGAACGGTTCATCGACCAGCAGGCCTTCGACAAAGCCACTGCGGCGCGTCTCAAGGCGTTGACTCCGGCGACATACACCGGAGTTGCCAGCAAGCTGGTTGACTTCGACCGCTGATAACGCATCGCCACACTCATCTTGCGGATGATACGCCTTGGGGCGGCTGTGTTTCATCACAGCCGCCCCAAGGCCAGTATCATCGGAGACGATAATAGGTGCATGTCACCCGGACGTATTCACCCACGTACCTATAAAGCAGGTCAATAGTGTCTCACGACTTCCCAACCAGCAAACACGAAACGCGCATTGAGGATGTTCCGCCGAAACGGAACCGCGATTTCGCGGATCTGCTCCATGCGCTGTTCGCCGTGCTTGTCGGCGCGGCCGTCATCCTGTTCTCCATCTACTTGCATGGCACCACCTCCGGAGTGGAGTCTGACGTGCGTTCCGCGGGCCACGTGGTCAGTTGGCTCATGGATGTGCCGACATCGCTGTTGCAGCAGATCGCCATAGTTTTCATTACCGTCAGCGTGCTTATCCAGCTGCTCATCGCCAAGGAATGGCTGCAAAGTGTGGTTTCCGCCATCGCCCTTATTCTCGGTTTCGCTGCGATATGGGGCATATCCGCTCTTATCAGCGGCTCGGGCAATGACACCCTCATCATGTCCATGATGTCCAACGGCACTTCCGTGGGAACCGGACTGCTTCCCGATTTTTATGCGGCGATGGCCTCATTCCTTACCGTCGCGGACCGCGTCGCACCCGTTCCGGCACCAAATGGGGCTGGAACATCCTCTACACGGTCGCCGTGCTGTTCGTGGTGCTGTCATGGAATTCGCTTTCCGGCGTGCTGGTCTCCTTTGCCGCGGGACGTGCCTTGGGCATGCTGATCCGTTTCATGCTCGGCACACAGACCAACGGAGCTTGGGGCAACCAGGTGGCGCAGGCGCTCCGTTCCATCGGCATCGACGTGGCGTCGCTCTCCCGCAGGCTCGCGACCTACACCGATTCCGGCATGCTGAAGACCACATTGGACGATGATCTGACCGAGAACTCACGCATCTACGACGCCATCGACGTCGACGGCCACCAATACACGGTATCCGTTCTCGATAACCAAGTGCATATGGCAGGCTATCTCAACCAGCTATGGCAATGGGTCAGGCTGACCGGGGTCTCCATGCGCCGTGACCGTTCCTCCTTCGACGCCATCCACCACCATTACGCGATGATTCTCGGCCTGCAGAACGCCGGATTGACGGTGCCGGGAGTCTACGGAGTCGCAGACAGCAGCGAATCGTCCATTCTGGTGTTTCACCGCGACCACATGCCCTTGGAATGCAATCCGAACACCATGTCCGACCATGACATGGAATTGTTCATGACCTATCTGTCCGAAGCGCACCGGCACGGCTTCACCCATCGTCGAATCACTCCCGAAACGTTGTCGCGCATGGAAAACGGACAGCCGGTGATCGCAGGATGGCAGAATGGCGACTATGGCAGCGCGCCGCCAAACTATGCGCTGGACAAAGTACAGCTGCTGGTTCTGCTCGGCGCGCTGAACGGCATCGACCGTGCGATCGCATGCGCCCGCAGGACGTGGGGCGACGAGCAACTGATCGACCTGGCGCCATTCATCCAGAAGGCGGCGGTTCCGGCGGCGATACGCGCCCTGCCCGCCTGCGACAAGCACATGCTCAACACGCTGCGTTCCCGTATCGCGGCTTTGGCTCCGCAGGAGGTCGCGGATTCCATGGAAACGGTTACGCTGTCGCGGTTCAGTTTCCGTTCCTTCATCGCGATCGCGCTGCTGGTCGTCGCCGTGTATGTGGTGTTCACCCAGATTCAACCGGCCGAAATGATCAAGGCGGTCAAAGAGGCCAACATCGCCATGGCTCTGGTATGCGTGCTGTTCGGACTGCTGGCTTGGTTCGGATCGGCCATGACCCTTGGCTGTTTCATGGATGCCGATAAACGCAATCCGATCGGCTTGTACTGTTCCCAAATGGCTTCGGGCTTCACCGCGGTCTCCATGCCCGCCGGCGTCGGCCCGGCCTTTGTCAACCTGCAGTTCCTGCGCAAGAGCGGCTACCGCAATACCGCGGCCACCGCCATCATGAGCGCCGTATGGGCGGTGCAGGGCGGCACCACCATCATTCTGCTGCTGCTGATCGGCATCTTCACCGGACGCAACACACTGTCCGGCATGATTCCCACCAACACGCTGATTTTGGTGATCACCATCGTCGCATTGGTGATTTCCGCGGCCATGGCCATTCCCCCGGTGCGGCACATCGTCACGGAGAAGTACCTGCCCATCGTCAAGTCCTACGCACGCAGTCTCGTCAACGTGTTGTCCCACCCGAAGGAGCTGGCCTTCGGCATCCTCGGCGCATTGGTGCTCAACATCTCGACCGGATTGGGATTCTGGATTGCATTGATGGCTTTCGGATGCCACACCAATCCGGTGGAGACCACATTCATCTTCCTGCTGGCGAATACGCTCGGTTCCGCAGTGCCGACACCAGGCGGCCTTGGCGCGGTCGAAGCCGCGTTGTCCGTGGCCTTCACCGCCGTGGGCATCCCCTCCACCATCGCCGTCTCCGCTACTCTCGTCTACCGAATCGCCTTCTATTGGCTGAGAATTCCAATGGGAGCCGTGGCTATGAAAAGGCTGGACAGGCATAATTTGATCTAGCCCAACCCCCCGTTAGGGTTTTTTCTCCCCCTATGCTGAATCAAAAGGGCCAAAACCCTTGGAAAATGGCATTTTTGGCACATGCGTGCGCTATTATTGCAATGAACGTGGATGTTCATAAGCGGAATATCCCCTGACTCAAGAAGGATGCTTTATGGCATACAACAAGTCTGATCTCGTCTCGAAGATCGCCCAGAAGTCCAACCTGACCAAGGCTCAGGCTGAGGCTGCGGTGAACGCTTTCCAGGACGTGTTCGTCGAGGCAATGCAGTCCGGCGAAGGCCTGAAGCTGACCGGCCTGTTCTCCGCCGAGCGCGTCAAGCGCGCAGCCCGCACCGGCCGCAACCCGCGCACCGGCGAAACCATCGAGATTCCGGCAACCTACGGCGTTCGCATCTCTGCCGGCTCCCTGCTGAAGAAGGCCGTCACCAAGTAAGTCGACCACGCAGACCTATATGAGAGGTTTCAACCACGGATGGTTGGAACCTCTCTTTTTTCTTTTTATAACAGGCAAAGGCAATGTCATCCCACACTATGCGCTATGATACTAGACAATATGACTAGATAAAGGGGGATGTCATGGTCGACCAACGCAGACAGATCATCGACGAAATCCACAAACTCAACATCCTGCTCATCCACACCAAGCTCAAAACGACACGTGCCCGGACCGTGGCTCGCGCCACCACACACGTGCGGAACGTCGACGCGGCAAGACGGGGAACGGTTCCACGGCCCAAGCCGTCCAAACCCATCGAAGCGACGTTCATATGCTCGACTGCCTGAACGACGAGGAACTTTCCACTCTCGGCGAACTGCTGCAGCGTATCATCGACAACACCGATACCAAACTTCTGGATGAGGAGATTTCCGAACGCCGCAAGGCGATCCACGAATTCCTCATGCTGAACCATACGGATGAGGAGGTGCGGGAATGAGCGTCGGGCAGGAACATGATTCCGGTGCGGACGATCCGGATCTCATCCGTCTCAACAAGCGTTCGCTATTCACCCCCAGCGCGTCAGTGGCTGTGGAGCAGCATTCAGCCGTGCCGCACGTGTCGCGAAGCACCTACGGTACGGCGAAGGTCGAAGGCAGACTCACCTCCCCCAACGCCAGGGTTCCGGAAATCATCACGCAGCGTTGCGGCGGCATCACCGTCAAAGGTCATACGCTCAAATCGTTCGCCTATACCACCGATGCGGTCATTATCCGCAACACGAACGCGAACGCCATCCTCGCGGTATACCCTTTCACCGGCGAACCGGTGATCACGCAGGCGCTGCTCACCGTGGCGCAGATGCCGCTGTTCGTCGGCGTGGGTGGAGGCACCACCACCGGTCCGCGTGTGGCAGAGCTGGCCATGGTGGCGGAGATGCAGGGCGCGGCCGGCGTGGTCATCAACGCGCCGGCACCGGCGGAAACCATCGAAACGACCATGTCGATGGTGGACATCCCCGTCATCGCCACGGTCACGGAGGATGATGAAATCACCGAATGCAAGATTCTTGCCGGTGCGGCCATCATCAATGTGGCAGCCGGTGCAAGAACCGCGCAAGTCGTGGCAAGCATCCGCGCGCATCATCCGGAAATCCCGATTCTGGCTTCGGGCGGAGGTCGTGAAGACCGTATTCTCGCCACCATTGATGCGGGCGCCGACGCGATCACGTGGACGCCGCCAAGCGCGCAACAACTCCAGTCGCAGATGATGGCCAAATACCGTGGAGAAGTCTGAGCGGCAGTTACAATCCGACCAACCAATATCAAAAGCCTGCGGTGGAGACGAGTCTTCCATCGCAGCTTTTGGCTACTGCAAAGCCTCTAGTATCGTGAGGAGCCGGTCGGACGGTTGTGCGTCGAACGGATCAAGCAACGTCACGTCCATCCTGTTCGGCGAGGTCAGCGATAGTCGCGTCCAATCACAGGAATATTGCGCGTTGTGCGATCGTGCCGACTGGATGAACCGTCCACGCAGTGCGGCGCGGGTATCGTGGGGAGGAACATCGATGGCCTCATGTGCTTGTGACTCGTTGACCAACGTGCGCATGGCTCCGCGACGGCACAGCGAGGCGTACAGCGCGCCGTTGGCCACGTCATGGTAGTCCATGTCCAACTGTTCCAACTTGCTGACGGAGAGTCGGCTCCCCGCACGGTTGCGGAGCATGTCGAACAGCCGTCGTTTGGCAAGCCAATCGACCTTGTCGGCGAACGTTTCGCTAGCCCCCGAGCGGAACGCCTCTATGACACGCCTCCATTGGCGAATCACCTCATGCACGTCCGTGCGCGGCAACGAGGAGCACACTTCGGGATGTTGTCCAACGAATCGTTCGACGATTTCAAGATAACGTTCCTGAATCGCTACGGCACCGCCTTCCATGACAGTGCCGTCTGCCATGTCGAAGGACGCTTCGACGCCCGTCAGGTCACGGCTTACCTTATGGTTGGCCGCACTGGCGTCAGCGAAGGAGAATCGGGCGAACCCGGAATCCTTGCCTTCGCGCCCGGCCTGTTCGATGACGCACAACACCAGATGCGTGGTGGCGAGCTTCATCATCGTGGCCCACTGGGACCGGTTCGAATCGCCGATGATCACATGCAGCCGTCTGAACGCGTCAGGATCGGCATGCGGTTCGTCGCGCGTGTTGACCATCGGACGCGAGCGCGTGGTGGCCGATGAGACCGCCTCATCGAGGAAATCGGCACGCTGCGTGATCTGGAAGCCCTGCTCCCCCATACGTCCTGCGCCGGTGAACAGCTGCCGGGTGATCAGGAACGGCAGCAGCTCCTGTTCGATCGTCTTCAACGGCACGAACCGTCGCACCAGGTAATTCTCATGGCAGCCGAAGGAATGCCCGGCGGAATCCACATTGTTTTTGAACACATGGACCGTGGAGCCGGCTCCCTGGATGGAGCGCAGACGACGTTGGGCGTCCAGGGCAAGATCCCTCATCACCAATTCGCCGGCCGCATCCAATGCCAGCGCGTCCATCGGATCCCGGGCTTCCGCCGTGGCGTACTCGGGGTGCGAGCCGACATCAAGGTAGAGTCTTGAACCGTTTTCAATATATGTGTTGGTGGATCTCGCTTCGGCCACAATCGGCTGGAACATCATCATCGCCGTCTGTCCGGCGTCGCATGGGCGGTCCGAACCGGTCACGCTCACACCGTATTCGGTTTCGATGCCGAAAATACGGGCGAAGGATTGGATTTCGTCCTTGGTATGGGCGTCAAGCGGCGCTGTGGAATGGTTGCCGCTGTCACGCAGCTGCGGCATCACTCGCCGCCTTTTTGGACGAAGCTGCCCACATATTCCTCGGCGTTGGATTCGAGGACCGATTCGATGTCGTCCAGCACCGCGTCAAGCGCATCGACCGTGTCATCGATCTGGGTGCCAGCCTGCGCAATGGTCTCATCCTCGTCATGTTTTTGTTCGGCGGATTGCATCTGCTCAAATTTCTGGGGCATGGTCCTTCCTTTCTCCGAAAGCGTCTTTGCGGGTTCTCCTGCGAATAGCATACTGCCCCACACCTTAACCCAGGTGTGGGGCAGTCAATCAGTCTTATGCCAAATACTGGCGCAGATCATCGGTAATCAGACCGTTGGTGGCGAGTACGTCGTTTTCCTGACGCCAGTGGACAAGATCGCCGTTCCACCGGCTCAGATGCCCCTGCGCTTCCCAGACCACGACGGCTCCGGCGGAAACCGCGGGAACGTCCCACTTGTGCAGATGCGCTTCGAAATACGCGTCATATGTACCGTCCGCCACCTTGCACAAATCCAAGGAGGAGGGGCCAACGCGCTTGATGTCGGCCGGACGGCCGGAGATACGCGACACCACTTCAAGCGCGCGCTTGGATTCCTCCGGCACATGGGACATGCCGAAGCTCACCACCGCATAGTCAAGGGACGGGGTGGTGGACGGCATGATCTTCTCGCGTTTGTCTCCAAGCGGCGTCTTGCGGATGCGGATGGCTCCGGATCCGCGCACCGCCAGGTAGGTCAGGCCAAGCGCCGGAGCATGCACCACCGAAAGGATCGGCTGCGCGGAGCATTGGTCGTTGAACTCGAACAGTGAGACGGTGATGGTCCATTCCGGCATGCTGCGCACGAAATTGATCGCGCCGTCGATGCCGCCAACGCACCAATACCGTTCCCCCGGATGGCATTCTTCCGGACGGAACTGCCAGAAACCATCGAACACATCCACATACGTGATGCGGTTGCTGATGAATTGCGCCAACCGCTTATCGATGTCGGAGGTGAAGCTCAGATGATTGTCCGTCATTTCAAAACTTTTCAGATCACGCGGATTCATTTGATCGTTCAACGCGTGCTTGCCTGCATCCTGCAGGATACGGGCCACTTCGAGGGCCACTTGCCTCAATTCCATGTAGTATGCCTTTTCGTTTCCTCATAACCGGCTTGGACGCATCCTCTCCCTCAAGCGTCCTGCCGTGTGGTTCATCGACTATGGGTATGGCCTCTGCCATCACCTACGGCAATGGTACCCGCACAACATGAGATTCAACGCAGGGATTCCACGATTCCGCTCGCAGTGTGGACATGCTCGAACGCTTCGGAACACAAGGATTCCGTGAATTTCAACGGATTGGACATGTCCAACGAGACCATCGAATTCTCCACGTTTTCATCACCGGACGACTCGCCGCGCACCGTAAGGTGGGACCACGACGCCGCAACGACCTGTTCGGGGAAACGTCGTATGATCTCCGCGCGCAGCCATGCGCGTGTGTCGGCCGCGCTTGGCCGACCGCCTCGGCAAGCTGCTTATCCGTCACCAGTCGTTCGGTCTGTTCGGCAAGCCGGGTGAAAATCGAATCGGCCGGATCGAGCGCGGCCCATTTCAGATCGACCGCAGCCAGGCGCCGATCGGTCCAATCCGAACCGGTCTTGCGGCGTAGTTTCTCCAGCAACTGCCATTTGAGCAGCCATTCGAGACGTGACGCCTGTTCCCGCATCGTCAGTCGTCCGTCATCGTCGGCATGGCGTACGGTGGCGACGTCGGCGAGAGCCTGCCCCCACATCGCCATGATGTTGCGGGTGGAGCGGTCGGGCCATGCCGGCTCTCCGGATGTGTCGGTGCCGTATACCGTTGCCGCGGCCGCATATACCAGTCCACGCAAAGTGACCTGCATCTGCCATGCGGTGGTGGTTCCACCTGTTTCCAATGGTAGTGGGGCGGCCAGGGTCAGGTCGTGCGATACCGTGTGCATGGCTTCCACCGGGTCGGCGAGCGTAAGCGGTTCCAGCGCCTCGTTCAAGTCGATTTCGGCCATGTCGGCGTGTTCGAGCAGCCACAGCAGCATGCTGGTGGTGCCGAGTTTCAAGGCCTGTGGCACGTCCATGCGGTTGGCGTCGCCGACGATCACGTGCAGTCTGCGGTATTCGTCGGTGCTGTGCGATTCGTCTCTGGTGTTGATGATCGGCCGGTCGAATGTGGTCTGCAAACCGACTTTCATATGGAAGTAGTCGGCACGTTGGCTTAGCTGGTAGCCGGCGTTTTCGCTATGTTCGCCGATGCGACGCGGCCGGAGCCGATGAAGATCTGTCGGGAGACGAAGTGCGTGGTCATGAGGCGTGTCACCAGGTCGAACGGTACCGACCGCAGCATCATGTAGTTTTCGTGCGTGCCCCAGCTGGCTCCTTTGCCGTCGACGTTGTTGCGGTGCAGCACGATTTTCCGTCCCGTCGTCTCGCTTGCCTTGGCTGCGGCGGCGCGCATGATGAGATCGCCGGCACGGTCGTATCGCACCGCTTCGAAGGGGTCGGTTGTTTCCGGCGCGGAGTATTCGGGATGCGCGTGGTCGACGTAGATACGACCCCGTTAGGGCGATCACGTTGGTGATGTTGAGCTGTGGGGCGTCGGTGAGCAGGTCCGGGTGGGCCGCCGCACGTTCCAGTCTGGTGCCGCGCGCGTCGTTGACGGGGTCTTCCTGCCGGTAGTCCCAGCGGATATGGCTGCGTGACGCATCCGAGGCGGCGCCAACCACGTCGAATGAGAGCTGCACCGGATTGTAGCGGCCTTGTCCTGGCGCGGAGACCGCGTATTCCGTTTCCGTGCCCATGACCCTGCGAACGCTCATCGCGCCGTTCCTTTCCGTATTTAGATTGCGTTCCATACCATACCGTCCAGCATTCATACGCCGGCCGGCATTCATGCCACCGGTCTGATGCCGGTCACCCGTCCGGGTTCAAGCCCGTTGATGCGGCTCCACTGTTCCGGATCCGCATCCAGCAGCGCGTCCCGGGTCTCACCGTATTCTTCGTCCACGGCTTTGGCCAGCAGATTGATGCCGATCGCCGCAGCCTGTCCGGTGGTGATGGACAGTTTCACCGCATAGGTTTTGGCACGGTCCACGATGTTCTTGAGCACCGCGCCGGACACCACGTCGGCGAGGTACACCGGACGCCACTGGCCATGGTCGTCGCAGATGTCGCAAAGGTGCCGATGCTCGTCCTGCGCGTAGATGTCGTTGACCAGCACGCCGATCAACGCCTTCGCATCCACGTTCGGAGACAACGGCAGCTTGTCTGTCAGATAGTGGCGGACGATCTGGGTCGCCTGCTGGATGCCCGGACGGTCCACGCGGATCTTCACGTCGAGGCGTCCGGGGCGCAACACCGCCGGATCGATCATGTCGATGCGGTTGGAGGCTCCGATCACCATGACGTTGTCCAGCGATTCCACACCGTCCAGCTCGGTCAGGAACTGCGGCACGATGGTGGTCTCCACGTCGGACGAAACGCCCGTGCCGCGGGTGCGCAGCAGCGAATCCATCTCGTCGATGAACACGATGACCGGTTTGCCGTCGGCCGCTCGTTCGCGGGCGCGTTTGAAGATCATGCGGATCAGACGTTCCGATTCGCCCACGAATTTGTTAAGCAGCTCCGGTCCTTTGACCGACAGGAACACGCCACTTCCCGCGTCGGTGCCTTCGGCGAGCGCGTTCGCCACGGCTTTGGCGATCAGTGTCTTGCCGTTGCCTGGAGGACCGTACAGCAGCACGCCTTTCGGCGGTTTCAGGTCGTAGCGTTCGAACAGTTCGCGATGCTGGAACGGCATCTGCACGGCGTCGCGGATACGTTCTATCTGCTCGTCCAGTCCGCCGATGTCGGCGAAGGTGACGTCCGGCACTTCTTCCAGAACCAAATCGTCGTCGTTTTCGGGGGGAACCAACGAAAGCGCGAACCGCAGAGATGCGTCGACGTTCACGCGATCGCCCGCGCTGATGGCCTGTTTGGCAAGCGTTCCCGAGCATCGGACCAACGTCACGTTGCCGCCGCCATCCGCGACCAGCAGGCGGCCGTCATCGCACACCTGCCGTACCGAGCGCACCGCGCCCAGCGTGTCGGTGTCGAGCTGTGAGACCACCACCATGTTCTCGTTGAGCAGCACGGTACGTCCCGGTTCGAGCCTGGAAGCTTGCAGATTCGCCGCGATCGGCACGATCATGCGTCTCGCGCCGGCAGCCACTTCGGCGCTGGCATGCTGCACGCCCTGCTCGTCCGTTTTGGCTGAATGCACGCGGACCATGGTGGCGAAAGTCATGGGAGGCCCCGCCAGCTGGTTCAATTGGGCCTTGGTTTTCGTCATTTCCTGCGTGGCGCGGCTCAACGCCTTGACCAGCGCATGGTTCTTGGCCATGAGCTGGTCGTTGGCCTGCTGCAGCGACGCGAGCGTCTCTTCGTCATGATCGTTCATGTCGACCTCGCTTTCCAACACGTTCAACCCTCAAGAATACCCATTGTCCTAATGATTTCCGACAATCGGAACCATGCTTGAACAAGAAACGCCGAACATCGCATCCATGGCATCCCTGCCCACGCTGTCCGCTCCCGGACTGCTGGTGATGGATGTGGATTCCACGTTGATCGACGAAGAGGTCATCGACGAGCTCGGCGTGGCCGCGGGAGTCGGCGAGCAGATAGCGTCCGTCACCGCTCGAGCCATGAACGGCGAGCTTGATTTCCGCGAGGCGCTGCGCGCACGCGTGGCGTTATTGAAGGGTCTGCCGACCACGATTTTCGATGAGGTCTACCATCGCGTGCATTTCACGCATGGCGCGCTTGAACTGATTGACACGCTTCACGCGCATGATTGGAAGGTCGGCGTGGTCTCCGGTGGTTTTCACGAGGTTGTGGACCGTCTCGCGGCCGATGCGCATCTCGATTATTGGATTGCGAACCGTTTGGAGGCTGCCGATGGCAGGCTGACGGGACACATGCTGGGCGATATCGTCACGAAGGATACGAAGCTGGAATCGTTGCGCGCGTGGGCCGCGCGGATGGGCATCGATATGGCGCAGACCGTTGCGGTTGGCGACGGCGCGAACGATCTGCCGATGATTCATGCGGCCGGTCTTGGCGTGGCGTTCTGCGCCAAACCGAAAGTGCAGGAGGATGCTCCGCACCGGCTCAATGAACGTGATCTGGCGAAAATCCTCGATTATCTCAAATAACTTTTCCGCACCTACGAGCGACCGGTGGGCGGCATGCGTTGTAAGACCGTAAAGACTTGGCCTGAGCGGCCCGGAGCGTGTCGTCAATGCATGCCGCCCGCCGGTCGCGGACGCCGCAGCTACTCACATACTTACAGTAGAAACAAAAATCTTACTCACAGAAGGCGTTATCGAGGTGGGCGCCACGGGCCCAGTCGGCGGCGCGCATGGCTTTCTTGCCTTGCGCTTTAACTTCCAGCAGCTCGAGCGGCTCGGTGGAGGTGCCGACCCACACGTTCTTCTTGCCGGCCACGATATGGCCGGGTTCAAGCGATGCCGGTGCGTTCGGATTGGACATGTCGGCCGGCTGCGCGCGCAATACGTGCAGGGTCGCCGGTTCGCGTCCGCATGGGCATGCAGTTCGCACCAGCTCCCGGATTCGGCGTGCATGCGCGAATCTGGCGGTCGGCGGCGAATACCGGCACGTCGAAGCGGATATGCGCGTCTTCAACGGTGATCTTCTGAGCCACCTCATATGCGCCGGCAGGCTGCTCCACCGGAGCGATCTGATCGTTGGCCATGGCCTGCAACGATGCCGCAAGCAGGCGTGATCCATCTTCAGCAAGACGGCTCAGAAGCTCGCCGGCGGTTTCGTGCGCGCCGATTTCCACGGTGGATTGCGCCAGAATCGGACCGGCATCCATGGCGCGCACAATGCGGAAAACCGTGGCACCAGCACCTTTTCGCCGGCCCAGATGGAACGTTGCACCGGAGCGGCGCCACGCCATTGGGGCAGCAGGGAGAAATGCAGGTTGTACCAGCCCATCGGCAGCGCGTCGAGCACGTCCTGTTTCAGGATCTTGCCGTACGCCACCACAGCGGCGGCCTGTGCGCCGGTGGCCGCAAGCTCGGACACGAACGTTTCCTCGCTCGGATCGGATTCGATGACCGGCAGACCGAGTTCGAGCGCGGCCTGCTTGACTGGATTCGCCACCAGTTTGCGACCTCGTCCGGTTGGCGCGTCCGGCCTGGTGAGCACGGCCACCACTTCGAAATGCTCGGTATCCTGGGCCAATAGTTTCAACGACGGCACCGCCACATCCGGCGTACCTGCGAACAGCACTTTCAACATGAGACGAATCTCCTCACCTTCATATCCATCAATGCATGCGACCGTATGCGTCGATCCCGCATAGCGACCGCAAGCACAACCGTCTGTCTAATCTGCGTATGTCGTTATTTTTCATGTACCGCGGGAATCGCCACGCCCGCGTCGATCAGCAGGGTGCGCAACGCGCGGGCATCCTTGAACCGTACGCCGCGAATGCCGGCTTCGTTCGCGCCGACGATGTTCATCGCCTTGTCATCCACGAACAGCGCGCCGGAAGCGTCGATGCCGAACTGTTTTAGAGCGTAATCGTAAATATCGCGGTGCGGTTTGCGCAGTCCCACGTAACCGGACACCACGCGGTCCTCAAGACTGCACAGAATGTCGTAATGGTCGAGCGCCACCGGGAACAGGTCCTTCTGCCAGTTGCTCAAGCCCCATACGTGGACGCCGGCTGCTTTCAGATCGTTGATGAGCACGCGCGCGCCTGGCACCACGCCGGTCAGCGAATCGACGAAATTGTCCAGATAGTACCGCATCATATCGGCCCACTGGTCTCCGTGGCGTTCACGCATCAGAGCCACGCCATCGTCATTGGACATGCCGGCGTCCAGTTCGTTGTTGATGTCGTAGAAGCCGGAAACGTCATTGTCGAGGAACTGTTCCACCAGTCCGTCCGAGTACCGTGGGGTCATCACCGCCGCCGGATCCCAATAGATAAGCACGTTGCCGAAATCGAAGATCACGTCGGTGATCTGCCGGCCGGCGTTCGCAGCGGCGTTGCCGTCGGCCATAAGCACGTCATATTCCATTTGCGGCTCTCCCGGCCAGCCTTTCATGCGTTTCTCCATTCCTAACGTCAACGTCATCAGTCGTTCCAGTGTTTCACGTTGAGGGGACGTCCGTCAGATGCGTTCCTTCGGATCCATCTGGAATCGCAGTTCCCCAGGTTCGCGTGAAGCCACGTGGCGGGCGCTTGCCGAACGCAGCCGCAACGCCAATTCGGCACGTCTGCCCTGTGGGACGCGCACGACTGCTTTGACCCTGTCCGCGGTGCCTTCCAATTCACGTGAATCGATGGTGCGTGGCTGCGGAATCGGCACCGGCCCCAAGACGGACGGCATCGTACCGGCGATCGTGTCGATGGTGGCCATGTCGCCGCCGGCCAACGCGCCGATTCGTTTCAACATCGTCCCAACCGCATCCCGTCGGCCCCACACGCAGGCCGCGGCGAATACCGGCGGCAGCGCGGTCTGGGCGCGGTCCTCCACTTCGACTTGGGCAAGCATCGGCGAATTCCACAGCATCAACGATCGTGCGAGCACGGGATCTGTTTCCCCGATCAGCAGCGCCTGTCCTCCACGGGTCCGCGGCGCGCACAGCGACACCGCGCGCATCCATCCGGTCAACGTGTCCACATCGGCGTCGATGCCGGACGCATACAAACTGGTCCACGCGTCGAGGATGGCCACGGCACGGTATTCGCATTGTGCCGGACTCTCCCCGCGCACACGCGGCTCCGCGCCGGGCGTGGCGATGACCAGTTGCGGAGCGAATCCGATATCGGACACGACGCCTCTTGGCTGGCTTGGCGTGGACAGCACCATCGGCACGCCACGGAACAGTCTGGCCAGTTCCATCGCGGTTCCGGCGGCGCCGACCCTGACCACGCGCATGCGCTCGTTATGGCATGTCGGGCATGACCATTGCACGGTGGCAGCGCCGCACCAGCGGCATCGAATCGTTCCGTCCGCCAACCGTTCCAATGGTCCCGTGCACGCGCGCATCGCACTTGGCGGTGGCATTTCGAGCAGCTTAACGCTTCGGTGATGCCGTCCTGCGGTATGGACAGCAGCACCGACCGGTTTCCAAAGCTTTGGACAGTATCCGGACCGCGGTGTGTGGCACGCGTGCGCCGATGGTCGGATCGGCGAGTCGTGCCAGCTCGTCGCGATTGAGCCAGCGAATCCATGGAGACGCTTCCTTGGTCACGGCCGGCAACGCGTGTATGGGGCGTGCTGAAGCCGCTCACCTGCGTGTCTCCGACGTGCGCCGCGTCGGTTTCCCATTGGCTTTGCGCGCTGCGCGCATTGGCCATCGCGACGAACACGCCGTTATGCGATTTCGCGCGGAGCCGAAGCACACCGCGCGCGTTGGCGTACGGCATCATGCCGTCGGCGTCCTGGTAGCACACGTCATCAAGGATGAGGAACAGCGCGTTGCCTTCCACCGGCGCGTACATGGCGGCGCGCGTGCCCAGCACGCAACGCACTTGTCCGCAGCTGATCGCGAGATATGCCCGGTAACGGTCGGCTGGCGCCATCTGCGCGTTGAGCACCGCGAAATCGCCGTCATAGACGCCGTTCGCGGCCCCAGTCGGAGCGAATGGTTTCAAGCCGACGACCGTAGGGTCTCAGTCATGTCGGCGATCTCCCGCATGGTCGGCAGCACCAGCACCGCCGGCTTGTTCTGAGCGAGCGCCGCGGCCACCATCCATGCCGCGCAGCGCCGCCAATGGTCGGCACCGGGTAGCAGGTCGAAGACGAACGATTGGAAACGTCTGCCTTGCAGCGCGTCATGCAGCAGATTGATGTTGCCGTATTGACGTTGCAACTGGCCGTATATCTCCTGGTCGACGGCGGCGAGCCGTTGTTTGCCCGCCGCGGTTCCTGCGGCATCGCGATTGCCGACGCGCAGCTGGCTTTCGACTTTTGCCACGCGCGTCGGCACTGCCAGGCGGAGGATATTGGCGCGCGTGCCGCCGAACGCGTCCGCGATGCGCGTCATATCGTCGCGCATGGATTCGGGAACGAGCACACGGTCGGTGACCACACGTTCGATGTAACGTATCGATGATTCGGGTGTGGCGCTGGTATCGGCGCGTTTCCATATGATGCCGTTGACCCGCTGCCCGCCGAAGCGGACGCGCACCATCACGCCGGGTTGGGCGGCCGCAGAGTATTTTTCCTCGACGAAATAGTCGAAGGTCTGTCCCAGATGCGTGGCCTGGATGTCCAGCACCACTTGGGCTATGGGATGTTCGGCGGCTGGCGTTTTGACGGCGGGCGCGCGTTTGCGCCGCTTGCGCGGGGCAAGCCCGTCAAGCGCCAGCTGCTCGGCATCCTCATTGGTCATAATGCAAGGGTAACGCATGCGCCGACGCCTGTTTCATCGTAGGACGTCGGCCGCGTTTTCAAGCCTTGATGGCCTCCTTGAGTTCGTCGACCATGTTGGTGGCTTCCCAAGTGAAGTCGGCATCCTCGCGACCGAAATGGCCGTAGGCCGCGGTCTTGGAGTAGATCGGACGCTTCAGGTCAAGCTCGTCGATGATGGCGGCGGGACGCAGGTCGAACACCTTGCGCACCGCCTGCTGGATCTGCTCGCGGGTCACACCGATCTCGGTGCCGTAGGTCTCCACGTTGATGGACACCGGATCGGCCACGCCGATGGCGTAGGCGACCTGCACCTCGACCTTGTGGGCAAGGCCGGCGGCCACGATGTTCTTGGCCACCCAGCGTGCCGCATAGGCCGCGGAACGATCCACCTTGCTCGGATCCTTGCCGGAGAACGCGCCGCCGCCATGGTGGGCAGCGCCGCCGTAGGTGTCGACGATGATCTTGCGGCCGGTCAGACCGGCGTCGGCTGCCGGACCGCCGAGGATGAACGAGCCGGTCGGATTCACCAGCACGCGGTATTCGTCGTGGGCCACACGGTCGGCGAGCACGTCATCCAGCACCGGACGGATCACATGTTCGGTGAGCTGTTCCTTAAGCCATGCCTGGTCCACTTCCGGGTCGTGCTGGGTGGAGACCAGCACGGTGTCGAGACGCACGGGATGGTCATCGTCGTCGTATTCGATGGTCACCTGCGTCTTGCCATCCGGACGAAGATGCGGCACCTCGCCGCTCTTGCGCACTTCGGCGAGACGATACGCCAGACGGTGCGCCAGATGAATCGGCAACGGCATAAGCACGTCGGTCTCGTCGCACGCATAGCCGAACATCACGCCTTGGTCGCCCGCGCCTTGCGCCTCATACCGCTGTTCACGGGACGCCTTCGACTCCTCCTCGCCACTCAACCGGGCAACGCCTGGTTGATTTCCGGACTTTGCTCGGTAAGCGACACCGTCACACCGCAGGAATCGGCGTCAAGTCCCACGCGGGAGCTGGTGTAGCCGATATTGCGCACCACGGAGCGCACGATGTTCTGGATGTCGGAATAGCCTTCGCTGGTCACCTCACCGAACACGAAGAACTGTCCGACCGTGGCGCAGGTCTCCACGGCGACATGGGAATGCGGATCCTGCGCGAGCATATCGTCGAGAATCGCATCGGAAATCTGGTCGCAGACCTTATCCGGATGGCCCTCCGTCACCGACTCGGCGGAAATCAACTTCAATTCAGCCATACGGCTGCTCCTTTCGCGAACACCCAACCGTTCGCATCCTGTGATCGCCCACGAAAAAACGCCCCGTCCTTCACAGACGCAATCAATAGTTAATTGTTGACTATTCAAAGCGCACCGCTCAGGTATCGGGGCGAATGAAAAATGATGCCAGTCCCTCTATGGGAACCGTGTAGATCAGTTGCCTTCGGTCAGATCGTCCTCACCAAGGGTTTCCTCAAGCAGACCACTGTTGATCTCGCGGAACGCGATGGACAGCGGCTTCTCCTGATTCTGGTATTCCACCAGCGGGCCGACGTTCTGCAGCAGACCCTCATTGAGCTGGGTGAAATAGGAATTGATCTGGCGGGCACGCTTGGCCGCGAAAATGGCCAGAGCGTACTTGGAGTCCGCATGCTCCATCAAATCGTCGATCGGCGGATCCGCAAGACCGGTCGGGGTTGGCTCAGTGCCGAATGCCATAGTGATTATCTCCAAATCATCAGATAAGCCAAAAGCTTCTTTTCCAAAATCATTAGTATAGGCAATCCACTGGACCTCGACCTTGCCTCTCCCACAGGCCTTCTCCGCCAGCGTAGTTATCCAACCTGTAAGGGAATCACACGGGTTTCCGAAAATTTCCACATAGTGACTCTTGACAAAACACGTGTCCCGTTTAGCCAGCACAATAGGAGGCATGGAAATGCGATCTGCAAAACTAATGAATGGACGAGTATTCGCGGGCGCTCGCGCCCTCTACCGCGCCGCCGGTGTGGATGGCAAGGATTTCGGCAAGCCGATCATCGCCATTGCCAATTCCTTCGACGAGTTCCTGCCGGGACATGTGCACCTGAACAAAGTGGGCCGTCTGATTTCCGATGCCATCAAGGAAGCCGGCGGTATTCCGCGCGAGTTCAACACGATGGCCGTTGATGACGGCATCGCCATGGGCCACACCGGCATGCTGTACTCCCTGCCGAGCCGCGACATCATCGCCGATACCGTGGAATATCAGGTGAACGCGCACTGCGCCGACGCGCTGATCTGCATCCCGAACTGCGACAAGGTCGTGCCGGGTATGCTGATGGCCGCGCTGCGACTCAACATTCCGACCGTGTTCGTTTCCGGCGGCCCGATGGAGGCCGGCACCACCGTGCTGCCCGACGGCACCGTGAAGAAGAACACCGATCTGATCGACGTGATGTACGCCTCCGCCGATGACAATCTGAACGAAGAGGATCTGCTCGCCTACGAGAAGACCGTCTGCCCGACCTGCGGTTCCTGCGCCGGCATGTTCACCGCCAACTCCATGAACTGCCTGACCGAGGCCATCGGTCTGGCTCTGCCGGGCAACGGCACCATTCTGGCCTCCCATTCCTACCGCAAGGACCTGTTCAAGCGCGCCGCCGAGCAGGTGGTGAAGATCGCCAAGCAGTATTACGACGATGACGACGATTCCGTGCTGCCGCGTTCCATCGCCACCAAGAAGGCTTTCGAGAACGCCATGACCATGGATGTGGCCATGGGCGGTTCCACCAACACCGTGCTGCACATCCTCGCCATGGCGCAGTCCGCCGACGTGGACTTCACGCTGGACGACATCGAACGCATCTCCACACCGTGCCGTGCATCTGCAAGGCCTCGCCGTCCGGCGAATGGGAGATCTCCGACGTACACCGCGCAGGCGGCATCATCGGCATCCTCGGCGAGCTCGACCGTGCGGGCAAGCTGCACCGCGACGTGCACTCCATCGACTACAAGTCCCTGGAAGACAAGCTCAACGATTGGGACATCATGCGCGACACCTGCACCGAGGAAGCCAAGCAGATGTATCTGGCAGCCCCGGGCCACATCGTCTCCCCCGAACCGTGGACGCACACCACCCTGTTCGATTCGCTCGATCGTGACCGTGTGAACGGCGCCATCCACGACATCGACCATCCGGCGGTCACCGAGGGCGGCCTGGCCGTGCTGCGCGGCAACCTCGCGCCTGACGGCTGCGTGGTGAAGACCGCAGGCGTGCCGAAGGAGATCTGGACGTTCCGCGGACCGGCGCTGGTCGTCGAATCCCAGGAGCAGGCCATCGAGGTCATCCTCAACGACACGTTGAAGCCGGGCATGGCTCTGGTCATCCGTTACGAAGGCCCGAAGGGCGGTCCGGGCATGCAGGAGATGCTGTACCCGACCTCCTTCGTGAAGGGCAAGGGCATCGGCAAGCAGGTGGCCATGCTCACCGACGGCCGCTATTCCGGAGGTTCTTCCGGTCTGGCGATCGGACACATCGCGCCTGAGGCCGCGAACAAGGGCCCGATCGCTCTGATCAAGAACGGCGACATCATCAACATCGACATTCCGAACCGTACGGTGAACGTCGAGCTTTCCGACGAGGAGCTGGCTCAGCGCCGCGCCGAGCTGGAGGCCGGCGATGGCTATGTCGCCCATCGTGATCGCAAGGTTTCTCAGGCGCTGAAGGCTTATGCCGCCTTCGCCCGCTCCGCTGACAAGGGAGCGACCCGTGATCCGGAGCTGATCGACAAGCTGTCCGGTCTCGCCTGATTCAAACATACGGAAAGGGCCTGCGCGAAATCGTGCAGGCCCTTTTCGTATGCCGGTTTTATTGGCTGGATAGTCGGATTGACGGATTACAGGCCGAACTCTTCGGCGATGATATGCCAAAGCTCGTCTGCGGCCTCGTCGACCACGTTATTGACGATGCGTTTGTCGAATTCCGGCGCAGCGGCCAACTCGACCTTGGCGGTCTCAAGCCTTTTGGCCTGCTGCTGAGGGGTTTCGGTGCCACGGCCGATCAGACGACGTTTCAGTTCTTCGAAGGACGGCGGCTCAATGAACACGGTAAGCACTTCGAGGCCGAGTTCCTTCGCGCGCCGTTTGACCGTCCGGGCTCCCTGTAGGTCGATTTCCAAGACCACGGGGATATTGCGTTCCAGATGTTCCACGACTGGTTTCACGGGTGTGCCGTAGTGGGCGAGGCCGAACACGTCGGCGGTTTCGAGAAACTCCCCCGCCTTTTCTTTGGCCAGGAATTCAGGTTCGGTCATGAAGAAATAGTTCACGCCGTCCACTTCGCCCGGACGAGGCTGGCGTGTCGTGGCGGACACCGACAGCCAGATTTCGGGGTGCTGTTCGCGTACGCGCCCCAGAACAGTGCCTTTGCCCACTCCGGCGGGTCCGCAGAGCACAATCAAACGTCCATGTTGAGAATCAGCCATTCCATCCCCACTCTTGGTTATGTCTTGTTTTCCAAAAAGGAAGCTATTCAGAAAAAGAATTTATTCGGCGTCTCCGTCAGCCGCATCATCGGCGCTTTCGTTTTGAGCCTCGGTCAATGCCTGCCGAATATCCCCGGCGACCGACGCGGTGGCTTCGGTCAATTTTGCGATGTCGGGACCGTGCGTGGCGATGGAACGAGATACCGTAACCAGCACATTGCCCTTGGTGCCTTTGAACACGGTCTTCAGATCGCGTGTCTCCGCTCCCTGCCATCCGTAGCCTGGGGAAAGAATCGGTCCGGTGAACTTGGCCGGGTCGACGCCCGAATCGTTGATCCACTGCCCGATGGTGGCGCCGATGATAAGGCCGACGGAACCCATTCCATCATTGCCCTTATTGAATTTCTGAGCAGTGCTGGCGATGCCGTACGCCACTGTTTTGCCCTTGTATTCGCCTGCCTGACGAATCGCCGTCTGCAGGCTGGCGCCTTCCTGGTTGGACGTCAACGATGCGATGAACACGCCCCTGCCGTTGTTGAGCGCGTCATTGATGACGCCTCCCAATGACCGTGCGCCGTAATACGGCAGCAGGGTGATGGCGTCTGCCAGCAATGGCGCGCCCGGCTTGAAATAGGCGTCCGCGAACGCGGAAATCGTGGTCGGCAGGCCGCCATGCAGGCAGTCGACGATGGTGATGACACCCATCTGCCGTGCCGCATAGAGCACGCGTCAAGCGCGGCGATGCCTTTGGAACCGTACCGCTCGAACATGGAGGACTGGAATTTGACAGCTGCGGCACGGCCATTGGCCGCCTGCAGCATGCGCATGGAATACAGCTCCGCCCCCAACGCGTCGACGTTATAGCCCCAGTCAGTGAGGAGCTGCCGATGCGGGTCGATGCCGACGCACAACGGGCCGTATTTGGCCATTGAATTGCTCAGTCGCAGACCGAAATCCGAACGCTGGGCATTCACTTCCTCACTGCTGGGGCTACTCATCATTAGTCACGGCTTTCCAATTCGAACAGCTGCGTGGAATGATCCTGAATACTCATGATCTGATAATCATTATTGCGCACCGCCTCGATAGCCATCAACACGGCGGAGAATTCCGTCATGGTGGTGAACTGCGGCAGGTCGGCTGCGATAGCCGCCGAACGGATGGCGTAGCCGTCGGAACGGGAACCGCGGGAGTTCGGCGTGTTGAGAATCAGGTCGATCGCGCCTTCCTCGATCAGCTGGACGACGTTCTTGCCGACGCTGCCCTCCGCATGGTAGGTGGTGATCGGGTCGTCTGGATCGGAGTCCATACGCACGCTGATCTTGTCGACGATCTTGGAATCGATGCCGTAGCGGCGCAGCACGGATGCCGTGCCTTCGGTGGCCCAGATGTTGAAGCCGAGCTCGACCAGTCGCGCGGCGAACAGCGGCAGCTGGCGCTTGTCGGTGTCGTTCACGGAGATGAACACGTTGCCGCTGGTCGGCAGGCCGCCTTCGTATGCGGCGAGCTGGCTCTTGGCGAACGCGTGCGGGAAGTCGCGGTCGAAGCCCATGACCTCGCCGGTGGAACGCATTTCCGGTCCGAGCAGCACGTCGACGGTCTTGCCGAGCGGAGTGCGGAATCGCTTGAACGGAAGCACGGATTCCTTGACGGCCACCTGCTGGCCACGATGGATGTCGCCACCGTCGCCGTGGGGCAGGAGCAGGCCGTTGTCACGCTGCTGCTGGATGGTTTCGCCGACCATGATGCGGGCGGCGGCCTTGGCCAGTGCCACACCGGTGGCCTTGGAAGCGAACGGCACGGTACGGGAGGCACGCGGATTGGCCTCGATGACGTACAGAGTGTTGGCCATGAAGGCATACTGCACGTTGATCAGGCCCTGCACGCCACAGCCCTTGGCAATGGCGTAGGTGCCTTCACGCAGACGACGGATCTGGTCATCGGACAGCGTGCTCGGAGGCAGGGTGCAGGCGGCGTCACCGGAATGGACGCCAGCTTCCTCGACGTGCTCCATGATGCCGCCGATATACAGCTCCTCGCCGTCGAACAGCGCGTCGACGTCGATTTCCACGGCATCCTGCAGGAACTTGTCGATGAGCAGCGGCGAAGGCAGACGGCCGGACACGACGGTGTCGGCCTGGGCTTCCTTCAATGCGCGATCGACGTACTTGCGCAATTGGGCGTCGTCGTAGACAATTTCCATGCCACGGCCGCCGAGCACGTAGCTCGGACGGACCAGCACCGGGTATCCGATGGCGTGCGCGGCCTCGCGGGCCTCGTCCAGGCTCAGCGCGGTGCCGTAGCGCGGCGCGTTCATGTCGGCCTTCTTCAGCACCTCGCCGAAGAGCTCACGGTTTTCGGCCAGATCAATGGATTCAGGCGTGGTGCCGAGAATCGGAACGCCTGCGGCCTTCAGTCGGGCGGCCAGGGACAGCGGGGTCTGGCCGCCGAGCTGGACGATGACGCCCTTGATCGGACCCATCTTCTTTTCGGCCTCGTAGATCTCGAGCACGTCTTCGAAGGTGAGCGGCTCGAAATACAGGCGGTCGGACATGTCGTAATCGGTCGACACGGTCTCCGGGTTGCAGTTAACCATGATCGTGTCATAGTTCTTGCCCAGTTCCTGCACGGCGTGCACACAGGTGTAGTCGAACTCGATGCCCTGGCCGATGCGGTTCGGACCGGAGCCGAGGATGATCACGGCCTCGCGGTCGCGAGGACGCAGCTCGGTCTCATCCGCGTAGCAGGAGTAGTAGTACGGGGTTGCCGCGTCGAATTCGGCGGCGCAAGTGTCGACGGTCTTGAACACCGGGCGGAGGTCGTACGACCAACGCAGCTCACGGATGGTGTTCTCGCCCTCGTCTCCCAGACGGCGCAGGTGCGCGATCTGCAGGTCGGACAGGCCGGCGAGCTTCGCCTTCTTCAGCAGCTTCCTGGTGAGCTTCTCCGCGTTCTTGACTTCCAGCGCAGTCTCGTTGATGAGCGCGAACTGGCGGATGAACCACGGGTCGATCTTGGTGGCCGCGAAGATCTGCTCTTCGGTGGCGCCTCCCCACAGGGCACGCTGAATCTGCAGATAACGGTGCTCGGTCGGCACCTTGATGGCGTCGAGCAGCTGGGAAACCTCGTCCTCGGACGGCTTGTCACCATCCCAGTTGAAGCCCATGTGACGCTTGTCGATGGAGCGCATAGCCTTACCAAGCGACTCCTGGAAGTTGCCCGCGAGAGCCATGGCCTCGCCGACGGACTTCATGGAGGTGGTCAGCGTCGGATCGGCGCCCGGGAACTTCTCGAACGCGAAACGCGGCACCTTGGTGACCACGTAGTCGATGGTCGGCTCGAAGCTGGCCGGCGTGGACTGGGTGATGTCGTTCTGGATCTCGTCCAGCGTGTAGCCGAGGGCCAGCTTGGTGGCGATCTTGGCGATCGGGAAGCCTGTGGCCTTGGAAGCCAACGCGGAGGAACGGGACACGCGCGGGTTCATCTCGATGACGATGATACGGCCGGTGTCCGGGTTGACGGCGAACTGGATGTTGCAGCCGCCGGTGTCGACGCCCACGCCACGGATGATGGCGATGCCGATGTCACGCAGCTTCTGGTATTCGCGGTCGGTCAGGGTGAAGACCGGTGCCACGGTGATGGAGTCGCCGGTGTGCACGCCGACCGGGTCGACGTTTTCGATCGGGCAGACGACCACGACATTGTCCTTCTTGTCGCGCATCAGCTCGAGTTCGTATTCCTTCCAGCCTTCGATGCCTTCCTCGATCAGCACCTCGTCGGTCGGGGAATAGTGGATGCCGGCGCCGGCGATGCGGTGCAGCTCGTCTTCGTCGTGCGCGATGCCGGAGCCGAGACCACCCATGGTGAAGCTCGGACGGACCACCAGCGGGTAGCCGAACTTCTCGGCGATCTTGTCGACTTCCTCAAGGGAATGCGCGATGTCGGAGCGGGCGGATTCGGCGCCGGCCTCCTCCACGACCTTCTTGAAGAGTTCGCGGTCCTCGCCACGATCGATGGCGTCAAGGGACGCGCCGATCAGCTCGACGTTGTACTTCTTGAGCACGCCCGCCTCGCCCAGCGCCATGGCCGCGTTCAGCGCGGTCTGTCCGCCCAGCGTCGGCAGCAACGCGTCAGGACGTTCCTTGGCGATGATCTGCTCGAGGATCGGGGTGGAGATCGGCTCGATGTAGGTGGCGTCGGCCATTTCCGGATCGGTCATGATGGTGGCCGGGTTGGAATTGACCAGAATGACCCTAATGCCCTCTTCGCGCAGCACGCGGCAGGCCTGGGTGCCCGAATAATCGAATTCCGCGGCCTGGCCGATCACGATCGGACCGGAGCCGATGACCATCACGGACTTGATGTCTGTGCGCTTAGGCATTGCGGGTTCCCTCCTTGACGGAACGCATGAGATCAACGAAACGATCGAACAGGTATGCGGCATCGTGCGGGCCGGCGGCGGCTTCCGGGTGATATTGCACGGAGAACGCCGGGATATCGACGCACTGCAGGCCTTCGACCACGTTATCGTTCAAATCGATATGGCTGACGAACACCTTGCCGTATTTGCCGTTCTCGAATGGCGCGTCGACGGTTTCGCCGATTGGCGCATCCACGGCGAAGCCATGGTTGTGCGCGGTGATTTCGATTTTGCCGGTGGTCATATCCTTGACCGGCTGGTTGATGCCGCGGTGGCCGAATTTGAGCTTGTACGTGCCGAAGCCGAGCGCGCGGCCCAGCAGCTGGTTGCCGAAGCAGATGCCGAAGAACGGATATCCGGCGTCGAGCACCTGACGCAGCAGATTCACTTCAGGATCGGCCTGTTCCGGGTCGCCCGGACCGTTGGAGAAAAAGACGCCGTCGGGATTAAGGGACTGGAGCTCGTCGAAGGTGATGGTGGACGGCACCACATGCACGCGGCAGCCGCGTTCGGCCATGCGATGCGGGGTCATGGACTTGATGCCCAGATCGACGGCCGCCACGGTGAACAGCGGTTCCTTGCCTTCGAATTCGCCGCAGGGTTCGATGGTATAGGCTTCCTTGGTGCTGACCTCGTCGTAGAGGCTCATGCCCTTCATCTGCGGAGTGGCCTTGACCTCGTCGAGCATGGAGTCGATGGTGCGCAGTTTGCCGTCACCGTCGAGCAGCGCGTCGCCTGAGAAGATGGCCGCGCGCATCACACCGGCGGAACGCAGGTGGCGTACCAGCTTGCGCGTGTCGATATGGCTGATGCCGACGATGTGGTTGGATTCGAGATCGTCGTCAAGGCTGCCGGTGGCGCGCCAGTTGCTCACATTCGGGCTGGGATCGCGCACCACATAGCCTGCGACCCAGATTCTGGAGGATTCCGGATCCTCCCCGTTGATTCCCGTGTCCCCGATGTGCGGGAACGTCTGTACCACGATCTGACGGTCGTAGCTGGGATCGGTAAGCGTTTCCTGGTAGCCGGTCATGCCGGTCGCGAAAACGATCTCCCCGCTGGTCGTGCCGATCGCGCCGTATGGCTCGCCCACATACACCTGTCCGTCTTCGAGAACAAGAACGGCATCCTGAGGGTCAAACATCACGGCTTCGGAATCATACTGGTTCACCAAAACCCCCTTATAGTCAAGGTATTCGTACCAAGGATAGCGGCCGGTTAGGACTCGCGACCCGGCCGAATCGCTTAACTTTCGGCTTTATTCAGCCGAAGGTTCGGTCGGTTGTTCGGCCACTTCAGTGCTTCCGCATCGGCGCTCACCGCGCTGAGCAGACCATGGATGAACGCCGGCGAATCGTCGTCGCACAGCGTTTTGGCAAGGCTCAACGCCTCATCGATGGCCACCATGTTGGGAACATCATCGTTGAACATGATCTCCCATGCGGCGATGCGCAGGATATTGCGGTCGACGACGCCCATGCGCTTGACCTTCCAACCGGTGGAATGTTCGTCAAGCATGGCGTCGATGGCGGCGATATGCTCCGCCACGCCACGGACGATTTCGATGGCGTAGTCGGGCAGCGGGGTCTGAGCGCCGGGCTGCTCGATGCGCTCAGCAAGAAGGGACAGGATGTCCTGTCCCTTCTCATCCGCTTCATACAACGTGTTCAGAGCCCTCTTGCGAGCGGTGGAACGTGCCATGAAACTTCGCTGTCCTTACTCTCAGTTCTCGCGGCCGAGGTAGGAGCCGTCGGTGGTGTTCACCTTGACCTTCTCGCCTTCGCCGATGAACAGCGGCACCTGGATCTCGCGCCGGTTTCGACGGTGGCCGGCTTGGTGCCGGCGTTGGAACGGTTGCCCTGCAGGCCCGGCTCGGTGTGGGTGACGGTCAGGACGACGGAAGCCGGCAGCTCGACGGACAGCGGGGTGCCGTCGTGGAAGGACACGACGCAGTCGGTGCCTTCGAGCAGGAACTTGGCCTGGTCGCCGACCAGGGTCTTCGGAATGAAGATCTGGTCGTAGGTGGTCATGTCCATGAAGACGAAGTTGTCGCCGTCTTCATAGGAGTACTGGAGGTTGCGGTTGTCGACGGTTTCGAATTCCATCTTCATGCCCGCGTTGAAGGTCTTGTCGACGATCTTGCCGGAAAGCACGTTCTTGATGGTGGTGCGCACGAAGGCGGGGCCCTTGCCCGGCTTGACGTGCTGGAACTTGATGACGGTCCACAGCTGGCCATCGAGGTTCAGAACAGAACCGTTCTTGATGTCATTGGTAGTCTGTGCCAAATTAACTCACCTATTTCTTCATCTGACGGAAAAGCTTACAAAAAGCCTTGCTCATTATGCCACGGCGTGCATACTTTGGAGCGTTGCCCTTCCATATATAAAGAAACCTCCCTCGGATTCTCATCCTTGGGAGGTTTCTTTAAAACGCTAGTTCAAGCGTGTCTTGATGTCGGGTAGAAACTACTCGATGATCTTGGTGACACGGCCCGAGCCGACGGTGTGGCCGCCTTCACGCACTGCGAAGGTCAGGCCCTCTTCCATAGCGATCGGCTGGATCAGCTCAACGCCGAAGGTAGCGTGATCGCCCGGCTGCACCATCTCAACGCCTTCCGGCAGGGTGATGACGCCGGTGACGTCGGTGGTACGGAAGTAGAACTGCGGACGGTAGTTGGAGAAGAACGGCGAGTGACGGCCGCCTTCGTCCTTGGTCAGCACGTAGACTTCGCCCTCGAACTTGGTGTGCGGGGTCACGGAGCCCGGAGCAGCCAGAACCTGGCCACGCTCGACCTGGTCACGGTTGATGCCGCGGAGCAGCAGACCGGTGTTGTCGCCAGCCTCGCACTCGTCCATCTGCTTGTGGAAGGTCTCGATGGAGGTGACGGTGGTGGTCTGGGTCGGACGGATGCCGACGATCTCGACGTTGGAGTTGACCGGGAGCTTACCACGCTCGACACGGCCGGTCACCACGGTGCCACGGCCGGAGATGGTGAAGACATCTTCGATCGGCATCAGGAACGGCTTGTCCAGATCGTGGACCGGGGTCGGGATGTAGTCATCGACGGCGTCCATGAGCTTCTTGATCTGCTCAACCCACTTCTCGTGGTCCGGAGCGTCATCGTGCAGTGCGCCGTAAGCGGACACGTGGATGACCGGGCAATCGCGATCGAAGCCGTTTTCGTCGAGGAGGTCACGGACCTCTTCCTCAACGAGCTCGATGAGCTCGTCGTCGTCGACCATATCGCACTTGTTCAGAGCGACGAGGATCTTCGGGACGCCCACCTGACGAGCGAGCAGCACGTGCTCGCGGGTCTGAGCCATCGGGCCGTCGGTGGCGGCCACAACGAGGATGGCGCCATCCATCTGAGCGGCGCCGGTGATCATGTTCTTCACGAAGTCGGCGTGGCCCGGGCAGTCGACGTGAGCGTAGTGACGCTTCTCGGTCTGGTACTCGATGTGGGCGATGTTGATGGTGATACCGCGGGCGGCCTCTTCCGGAGCGGAATCGATCTGGTTGAAGTCGTACTCCGGGTTGACATCCGGGTACTCCTCGTGCAGCACCTTGGAGATGGCTGCAGTCAGGGTGGTCTTGCCGTGATCGACGTGGCCGATGGTACCAATGTTAACGTGCGGCTTAGTACGCTCGTACTTTTCCTTTGCCATGTGTTTGTCCTCCTGGACGTCTCGTAGTAAGCCTTGAACTCACTTCAAGGCACTCGCTACATTTTACTGGGTTTGACGGGTTTGTGCCACTTTGGAGCCCGAACCCAGTCAGCGCTACAAAATACTAGCGCTGACTGGAGACAGTTTCCACTTCAGTGGCAGCGCGTGTCACTCGCCGCGCTGGGCCTTGATGATCTCCTCGGAGACGTTCTTCGGAACCTCAGCGTAGGAGTCCATCTGCATGGTGAACATTGCGCGGCCCTGGGTCTTGGAGCGAAGATCGCCGATGTAGCCGAACATCTCGGACAGCGGGACCTTGGCGTCGATGACCTTGACACCGGTGGAGTCGGTCATGGACTGGATGGAACCACGACGTGCGTTGATGTCGCCCATCACATCGCCCATGTACTCTTCCGGAGTACGCACTTCCACGGCCATGATCGGCTCGAGGATGACCGGCTTGGCCTTCGGGGCAGCTTCCTTGAAGCACATGGAACCTGCGATCTTGAAGGCCATTTCGGAGGAATCGACGTCGTGGACCTGGCCGTCGGTGACGGTAGCCTTGACGCCAACCACCGGGAAGCCGGCGAGGATGCCGGATTCCATGGCTTCCTGCACGCCAGCATCGATGGAAGGAATGAATTCCTTGGTGATGTGGCCGCCGGTGACTTCGTTGACGACTCGTAGGTCTCGCCGTTCTCGGTGTCGAGCGGCTCGAAGTTCATCAGGACCTTTGCGAACTGGCCGGAACCACCGGTCTGCTTCTTGTGCGTGTATTCCTGGTTCATGACGGCCTTGCGGATCGTCTCGCGGTATGCAACCTGCGGGTTACCGACGTTGCACTCCACCTTGAATTCACGACGCATACGGTCGACGATGATGTCGAGCTGCAGCTCGCCCATGCCGGAGATCAGGGTCTGGCCGGACTCTTCGTCGGTCTTCACCTGGAAGGTCGGATCCTCGTCGGACAGCTTCGCCAGAGCGATGCTCATCTTCTCCTGGTCGGCCTTGGTCTTCGGCTCCACGGCCACCTCGATCACAGGATCCGGGAAGGTCATGGATTCGAGGGAGATCGGGGACTTCTCGTCGCACAGGGTATCACCGGTGGTGACGTTCTTCAGACCCACGAAGGTGTAGATGTTGCCGGCTTCGGCGGCATCCACCGGGTTCTCCTTGTCGGCGTGCATCTGGAAGATCTTGCCGACGCGTTCCTTCTTCTCCTTGGTGGAGTCGAGGACGGTGTCGCCCGGCTTGACGGAACCGGAGTACACGCGCACGAACACGAGCTTGCCGTAGAACGGGTGGGTGGAGATCTTGAAGACCAGTGCGGAGAACGGATCATCGGTGGTCGGCTTGCGGTCGATCTCGATGGACTCGTCCTGCGGGTCGAAGCCGACGATGGACGGAACGTCCTCCGGGCTCGGCAGGTAGTCGACGACGGCGTCCAGCATCGGCTGCACACCCTTGTCCTTGAAGGCGGAGCCGCAGAGCACCGGGTAGGCCTCACGGTTGATGGTGAGCTTGCGGATGCCGGCGCGGATCTCGTCCTCGGTCAGTTCGCCGGACTCGAGGTACTTCTCAAGCAGCTCCTCGTCGGACTCGGCGACCTGGTCGAGCAGCTCGGAACGATACTGCTCAGCCTTGTCCTGCAGGTCGGCCGGGATGTCGGTGGTGTCGTAGTGGGCACCCAGATCGCCGGAAACGTCGTTCCAGACGTAGGCCTCATGCGGATAAGGTCGACGACGCCGGCGAAGTCGTTCTCAGCGCCGATCGGCAGCTGGACGACCAGCGGGGTCGCGCCCAGCTTGGTCTTGATGGTGTCGACGGAGTAGTAGAAGTCAGCGCCGAGCTTATCCATCTTGTTGATGAAGCAGATACGCGGAACGCCGTACTTGTCAGCCTGACGCCACACGGTCTCGGACTGCGGCTCCACGCCTTCCTTGCCATCGAACACGGCGACAGCACCATCGAGCACACGCAGGGAGCGCTCCACCTCGGCCGTGAAGTCCACGTGGCCAGGGGTATCGATGATGTTGATCTGGAACTTCTGCTTCTCGTCATGGGTCTGACGGTTCCAGAAGCAGGTGGTAGCAGCGGACTGAATGGTGATGCCGCGCTCCTGCTCCTGAGCCATGAAGTCCATCGTCGAGGCGCCATCGTGGGTCTCGCCGATCTTGTAGTTCTTACCGGTGTAGAACAGAATACGCTCGGTGGTAGTGGTCTTACCGGCATCGATGTGAGCCATGATGCCGATGTTACGGATCTGGTTGAGATCATTGAGCACGTCTAGTGCCATGATTGTTCCTTAACTCTCGTTCTCGACTAATTACCAGC
>ENA-OQBU01000017-OQBU01000017.1-human-gut-metagenome-genome-assembly--contig:-NODE-17-length-67689-cov-5.144800_pt1 | contig 67689 bp, 71 predicted proteins | sample MGYA00242492_ERZ504566 | MGnify/ENA primary metagenome ERZ504566 (study PRJEB26092, sample SAMD00036261) | human gut metagenome | host: Homo sapiens | study: EMG produced TPA metagenomics assembly of...
GGAAAACAGGCGCACCCATAGCACGGCAATGCCCAAATGCATGCTGATTCGCCTTGCACACGCCAGCTCCCATGCGTCCGTATGGAGGACGCATCAACGGCAGTTTGGCCGGCTGCGTCGGCAGCGGACGTCCCTCATGCAGGGCCTGATCGCAGCAGTAGCGCATATATACGGCGCTCGCCTGGTCGTATTGGCTTTGCGTATACCACGGGTTTTCCTAAGGATTTCATACTTCTATTGTGCCTTGTAAGGGACGCCGTTTCAGGGCATTCATATAGTGTTCAGGGCAGATTCAGGGTGTTCCCCGATACATGTGGCATGCGCGAGTTGCTGTAATGGAACCATGAGCAATGCAAACAATGGTCCGCTGGGCGATCGCGGCAACGCAGGGCCGCAGCCTTCTGCTGGACAGCCGTATCATCGGCAGCTGCGTACGGTTCGCCGCAACCTTCCCGCGGCGGCCGTTTCTTCGCGTGGATTCGTTCCAGCCAGGTCAAGCGTGGACATGACCGTTGGATTGGCGGCGTGTGCGATGGCATAGCACGTCGTCTTGGTTGGAATACCACGTTGGTTCGTGCGCTTATGGTGGTCGCCACACTGTTTTTCGGCGCGGGTGCCGCGTTCTATGGCCTGGCGTGGTTTGTGCTGCCGGATGAGCGCGACAATCAGATTCTTGCTGAGGATTTGATTAACGGCAAGTGGGATTGGAATTGCATTGGCGCGCTGTTGTGCTGCCTTGTTGCCATCTGTTTGCCGGGGGCAGGATGGTTTGCTTTCGCGTTGGCCGCGTTGGTTCTGTGGCTTCTGCTCAATAGGCAGATTTATGCGCCGAATGTTCCTCCAAATCAGTGGCAGCAGCCCCCGTATGGTCAGGCTCCGTACGGTCAACCGCAATATGGTCAGCCTCAATATGGAAGTCCTTCGTACGGACAGCCGGTGCCTCCTGCATCGCCGTCTCCAGCGCAATCGAATCCTTATACTCAGCCGATGCAGGCGAGCGGCGCATATAACGGGGCGGCCAACACGGCTTCGTCACCGGAATCGCAATCGCATCAGCCCCAACGCCTTCAGCCTCAACAGCCTCCATATCATGCCTACCAACAGCAGGTCAATGGTCCGGCCGCTTTTGCCACGGCCAATGTTCCTCCAACATTCACCGCTCCAGCAGCCCCGGTAGCGCAGACGCCTACGTCGCCAAGAAGGGGACGTCGTAAACCGGCTGGTCCACTGCTGGTATTGATGATGTTCGGTCTCACGATGATCGCATGCGCGCTATGCGTATGGTGCATTATGACGTACGGCGTTCAAGGCGGGCAGCAGGGTACCGAATACACGTTGCAGGCATGCGCGGCATTCGTCGGTGGCATCTGTCTGGTGACGGGAATCGTTATTATCGCGCTCGGATTCGCGGGCAGAAGAACGGGAGGATTGCATCCTCTGACATGGATATCCGTATTCATGTCGTTGGTCATGGTGATGGCTTTGGCGGGTTATTCGCTGCTCAGCTATCGGATTAACACGGGCATTCCCTTATCCTACAAGAGGGTCAATGTGTCGGGAATGACCACCATGGGTTCCACCGCCAGTGAAATGAGCGAATACGAGCAGGGCATCGTCGCGCAAGGCAATGATTACGCCACCGACGTGCTGCATATCGACTTAAGCGATTACGCGAAAAACAACGGTCCGCACAAAGTGGATCTTCAGGATGGCACACAGGGCACAACTTCCTGCCCTACAGGAACGTTGAATGTGGTGGCCTCAAGCGCACAGGTCGTGGTGACCTTGCCGAACGGCTGCTGGTGGGCGTTCGGGTCTGACGGTAATTTCTACAACATCACCGATTTCGTCGGCAGTTCGGACGGGCTCACGTTGGATTCCGGCAATATCTATGTCTCGCTTATGGGCAACGATTCCACGAAATCGGTAGTGAAAAAACGTGCGCTGGGAACTTACGATCGGAGTTGCGGCTCGTACGGAGACGAATCCGGCATCGAGGATTTCGATGATGAGACCGATACGGAAGATGGCATGGATACCGGCGCCGATTCCACTAGGACCGATTCCCCCTTCAAAGACGGGAATGTGGACAAGGCCTACCGCGAAATCTACGACAATCATCAATATTGGCCGTGCTTCACCGATGATGGCAAGGCTCCGGTCATGCCAACCGGACTGCAGATCAATACTATGGCAACGGTCGGCGGCAGCGTCGCGGTGCAGTATGCGTCCGACAACACATTGGGCAAAGCGGGAAAGGAGTGACCATGAGCGACGACAAGACCCAGGAAATGCCGGTCATGGCTGATGCCGGAGATATGCCTACCGAAACGTTGCATACCGTGGATGCGCAGTCCACGTATGACCAGTCGCAGCGCAGTGGGCGTGCAACGCAGGATGATAAGCCGCGCGTGGAATCCGCTCCAGCGCAAGGCGTTCCGACCTATACCGCTTCGGTAGCCGGTGCGAATGATGGGCGCAAGAATCGGCAGACTGGAGACGACATCATCAGACCTTCCGGAAGAAGCAGTTCGACCATCGCGCTCGGCGTGTTCACGTGCTTCATGGGGGTGGTGACGCTGCTTTGCGGCATACATGTGCCAATGAATCTCTGGTGGTGGGCCAGCGATCCGAAACAGTTCTTCGTATTCCTGCTCGGAGGCATCGGCGTGCTGCTTATCGCCGTCGCCGTGATCTGGGCGATAGTCAGCGCGGTGCGTTCAAACCGATCCAAGAATGGAGGCGATGCGGACAGCGACGATCCATTCGACGCTCCCCATAGCTCGGATGCCACGGCCTTTTCGACTGATTCGGATAAGTCACCGATTTCGGAACGATCGTGAGAATCAGCTGAATAGCCCCTGATATCAGCCGCACCAACGAAATCGAGGCTGACATCGCAAACAAATACGTGACCACCATGGCATGACCAAATCCAACACTTGCTTTTCCATCTTGACGTTGGATTTTTGGTCGTACCATGGTGGTCATTTTTTATGGTGATGTACGGGGCTTACTGCAGTTTTCAGTAATTGTCACGGTGTGTTTTCACTGTGTTTACTGTGCGGCCTCAGCCTGTGCCAAATCCTCAAATCCAGCCAAACGAACCGTATTGCGAATCGTCTCTTCGGTGAGATTGCGCCGCTCATGCCGCAAACGCTCCACAAAATCGCGGTACAACGCCACAGTACGGTCGGAATAGGTGCCCAATTCGCCGCGCAGATACGTTTCGAACGACGTGGTCTCTGGCGTATCTTCGACAGTGGTCAGCACGCGCATCGCCTCGCCAAGATGGGGAAAACGCTCACGAAAATCACGCGCCCACGACACCTGAACTGTTATGATGCCTTCCTGCAAGACGTTGCGATCCGCGGAAATCCGGGGAATATACGGCGCAATGTTTGCACAATACTCCTGTGGATATGTGGATTGCATCATGCGACCATACTTTTCCGTCACCAAATTACGTCCAACACGGTCGGCTTCCTGCAAGTCCGACCGGTAACTGCGCAGCAATTCCTCCGGCCACGTCATGAACTGACTGGCACGCATCTGATGAAACATCGGCCAATTGCCTTGGCAGGACGCGCGGCCGCCCTCATTATTGGTTTGCTGAAACTGATTCCACTCCAGTTTGATAATGGATTCAACAAGATTTGCTGTATCGTGACCGTCTATTACATCTGAAATTACGCTGCTATTCATATGATTTCGATTCTTGATTTCGTCTGATTATTGCTCTGATTTGCAATGCTTGCGATGGATTTTTTGGCTGCAGGCACGTCACAGGCTGTGCAGACAACTCGCGTCGGACTTGATATGGTTCTCAACATACGGCCGCTGCCATTCCACAAACGTTTCGTGGGATTCGGTCAATCCCTCCCGCAGCAATTCATCCACAACATCACTGCAGATGCGCTCAACAGTGGCGATAATGCGCTCCGCCGCAGGCTTCGCACCCTTGCCGCCCTCACCGAAACCGACACCACCGAAACATGCGGCGGAACTCAATCGCAATATGTCTTCCAACTGTTCGCACACGCCGGCAAGCCTTGTTGCCATACGGCGGCTCAGCTTGCGCATGGCAGCAAACTGCCATTTGTAATACGGCAGATACCCAACGCTCACCGGCTCATTGATCAGAAACACCAACGAAGCCGTGGCGTTCACGAACTCATGAATGCTCAACATCGCAGCAGCACCATCGCCACGTTGCAGCATGCGCGGCAGATGTATTGCCCCGCCTGAGCCATCATGCCCAAACGGCGGGAAATCAAGGAAAGTCGAACATCTTCCGGCATGAACTTGAACCCCTGCCGAGTCTTGGAAAACACCCCCAACGGATCAGCGAACACCTGACCGTTTGTGGCAGTGGCCAACGTATCTTCCTGCAAACTTAGCCAAGATGCAACATCGTTCTGCGCCGGAGCCTCACGAAACAGCGTGATCCGCTCGAAAAAATCGCCGATACGAAACACGCCATCACGGCGGAACTCGCCTTGCGCACGCGGCGTAAGTGGCGATTGAGATGCGGCAAGAGCGTCGGAATTAGCCGAACCATGCCCTGCAAAATGCGGCTTGCCCTGCTCGGCAACAGTGAAATCGCGACTCAACGCATCGTAATCAGCCTGCAATTGCTCGCCAATCGCATCATAATCCTCATCGGTAAGCCACAGGCAGAAACGCGGCGCGAAATCATGATCGCGCGACAGCTCATCGTCGAAACCGAAACATTCCGAACCATAACCGACCAAACCTGCGGCAATCCGCCCCTGATATGCCGAATATGCGCCGGCAAGCAACGGTTTGCCGAGATCATTCCAGAATGCGCGAGACAAAGCAAGTCCCGAAATATGGTGAGAAATCGCAGGAATCGAAGATGCGCCGGATTCCGTCATATAGTGCGGTTCACTTGATTGCTGAGATTCGATTGATTTCGGTGAATGCTGAGATTCCAAGGATTCTTGCGATTCTTGATATTCTTGCGATTCCCGCGTTTTTATGAGATGATGGCATGTGCTTATGCAACGCCTGTTTTGCCACTTCAAGATTGACTGCAGTCGTGTGATAGTAGTCGGTGTTGCGTCCGTAGCATTCCTCAATCACGCTCAACGCATGCTCATAGCCGGAAACCGCATCCTGCAGGCAGCCGGCCATATAGCAGGCCTGCGCATAGCCGGCCAGCGCCGAAGCATAATGCGCACTATGTTCCAAATGCCCGGTACGGTAGATTGTCAACGCTTTCTGGGCGTGCTGTATGGCATCGCTCGCCCAATACCGGTCCATCTGCAGGAGCAGCAATGCAAGATTGGTGTGCGTGGAGGCAACGTCGATGTCAGCGCTCGCATCGGGGGAAGATTGCTCCAACAGGTCCAGCGCCTGTTCCAGCTCGCGCTTCGCCTGATTGAGACGACCGGTTTCGCTGTACAACATGGACATATTGTTATGCAGCGCGGCCAGGCGTCGGTCGGTGGGGGAGAAGGCGGACGTGGCCGCGTCAAGCGCCTGACGGTACAGCTGTTTGGCCTCCTCGTACTGGCCTGCGGCTCGCATGCCCGTGGCCGCGTTGATCAGCGTCGTAGCCCACGCCTGCGGGTCGATTTCCTGAAGATGCAAATGATCCGCAATGCTTAACGATTCGCGGATAATCGGCAGATTGTCGGTATGGCGACCTTGCGAACGGTAAAACCCCATCGTTTCGTTCAACACCGTCAGCAAACCGGCATCATTATGACTGTGTTCGGCTTCGGTTCGCGCTTTCTGCAGATACGGCTCAGCCTGTTCAGGAGCCTTATGCGCATCGAAAATCGCATCAAGACCACGCAAAATCGTTGTACATCAAATGTTGCACAACCGTCATCGCAATTATTCATATTCAGATTGACATCACTGTCTGCCATCGCAATCCCTTCATCGGTGACTTCCATCATCTCCCGAACTGCAGACGGCATCGCAGACGGCGAAACAACGAAAGATGGGGAACATGCGATACGTCGTACAAAGAACAACGGGATATCTCATCACAATAATTGTGATGAGATATCCCGTTACATAACAGAAATAATCGAAATAACTGACTGTCGAATGTCAGACATGCACTTCGCGCATACGCTCCGTAGCACCCGTATGCGTTTCGTAACGACGCGAATAGGTGACCAGCATAATCACCGCGATCAAAGCGATCGGAGCACCGGCCAAACCGGTGTAATGGTAGTTCATGGTGTTTGCCGTCAATGCGGCACCACCAACGATCGAACCAACCGCATTGCCGAAATTGAACGCGATCTGCACGGCCGCGCCCGCAATCAGCTCGCCGCCGCCCTCACCGGCCTGCACCATCAGCAGCTGCTGTGGAGACGAGTTGAAGAACAGTGCGAAACCAATCAGGAATGTCAGCAGAGCGGTGGTCACATGATTGCCAGGAACAAAGAACACCAGCAACAAGCCAAGCGTGGCAATGGCCTGCGAAAGCCCGGCGGTGGCACCAGGCTTCCACAAATCAGTCAACGACCGCCCGCAATACCACCGATCACCATGCCGAAACCGGCAAGCACCATTAACAGGGAACCAGCGAAGAATCCCATCCACCGACCTTCTGCAGCCACGGTGAAACGTAGCTCCACCAGCAGAAAATACCGGAATTACCGCAGAACACCGCCATGAGAATAAACCACGGACCGGCGTGAGTGAGGAAACGGAACTGCCCCTTAATGCCAGCGTCCTTAATCGGCGCGACGAACGGCACCCACGCAATCACCAACACCATCGTCATCAATGCCCAAGCGGCAAGAATCGCAAACGCCAAACGCCACGACAGCATTTCCGAAAGCAATGTGCCCGCAGGCACACCCAACATATTGGCAACCGTCTGACCCGTCACCATCATCGACACGGACTGCGCTTCCTTGCCCTTATCGGCCAACGTCTTGGCAATCAGCGTGGCCGTACCGAAAAACGCGCCATGCGGCAAGCCCGAAATGAAACGAGCAGCCAACAACATGGGGGAATTGAACGAAACCGCGCTCAACGTATTGCCGACCAGCGCGATGATCATGAACAGAATAATGAGATTCTTCGGCGGTATCTTACGGCCGAACACCAGAATCAGCGTGCCTACGCACACGCCGATCGCATATGCGGAAATATAATGGCCTGCCGCAGGAATGCTGACCTGCATGGCGGCGGCTGTCTGGGGCAGAATGCCCATCATCACGAATTCTGCGGCACCAAGAATAAAGGCGCCGGAAGCCAAAGCCAGAATGCTTCTTTTCACAGTCTCTCCTCCATGAATGTGAGCGTGTTGGTGTGCGCGATTGTTTACGCGCTTTTTTGATTTTTCAGGTGGTTGCGTCTCGCATATGCTGTTTTGCACCGCTGATGCGCTGGAAATAAAAAAGGCGGAACCGAAGTTCCGCCTTGAGTTGTCGGGCTGGCGGGATTTGAACCCGCGGCCTCTTCGTCCCGAACGAAGCGCGCTACCAAGCTGCGCTACAGCCCGTTTTGCAACAGTTGGAAATATTACACGATTGCTTAGGTAATGCAAATACGGCGTGTCGCGTGTGGTGTAGTGGCTTCTCGGTACACTGTGGGCTTATGAGTGAGACCATCGAATCGCAAGAAAATCAGAATGAAGAGGCTGCCGTTCCCGCTATGACTACGGTGGAGCGCGCCGAAATGCTGCTGCAGCAGGATGCGGCTATCTACGCCAAGATCAATGACGGCGCCACCCTGGATGAGGCCGTCGATCCGGGCAATAAGGAATTCGGCCCGCTGGCGCATCCGGAACAGGTGCAGATGCGTGTGGCCAAGCGTGCATGATGCTTAAGGACGGCATTCAGCCGTACCCGGTGACCTTGGACGTCACCGCCACCATTGAAGAGGTTCGCGCCAAGTATGACGGCAAGCTCGAAGCCGGAGACGAAACCGAAGACGTGGTCGGCATCGCCGGTCGCGTACTTTTCCTGCGTAACGCCGGTGGCCTGTGCTTCGTGCAGCTTTCCGCTGGCGACGGCACCAAGATCCAGGCATGATCTCCAAGAAGGAGATTGGCGCCGGATTCCTTGAAGCAGTTCAAGCAGCTGGTTGACTTGGGTGATCACCTGTTCATCAAGGGTCGTGTGATTGCCTCCAAGACCGGCGAACTGTCCGTGTTCGCCACCGAATGGGCCATTGCAGCCAAGGCTCTGCAGCCGCTGCCGGCCCTGCACAAGGACCTGAACGAAGACACCCGCACCCGCAAGCCGTACATCGGCATGATCGCCGACGAGAAGATGCGCAATATGGTGCGCAACCGCTCCAAGGCCGTTGCTTCCCTGCGCAAGACCTTCGCCGATCACGACTTCCTCGAGGTCGAGACTCCGATGCTGCAGACCGTGCACGGCGGTGCCGCCGCACGTCCGTTCACCACGCACATGAACGCGTTCGACCTTGACCTGTATCTGCGTATCGCGCCGGAACTGTTCCTCAAGCGTTGCCTGGTCGGCGGCATCGACCGCGTGTTCGAGATCAACCGTGACTTCCGTAACGAAGGCGTTGACGCCACCCATGCTCCGGAATTCACCATGGTTGAGCCTATCAGGCTTACGGCAACTACGACACCATCGGCGCGCTCGTCAAGCAGCTCGTGCAAGACACCGCCATGGACGTGTTCGGCACCCACAAGGTGACGTTGCTCGACGGTTCCGAATACGATTTCGGCGGCGAATGGAAGACCATCAGCATGTATGATTCCCTTTCCGAAGCGCTCGGCGAGGAAATCGTGCCGAATGGCGGCCCGGACAATCCGGGTACTTCCGTGGAACATCTCGGTGCCATTGCCGACAAGCTCGGTGTGGAACGCGACGATGTGGAGAACCACGGCAAGCTCGTCGAACACCTGTGGGAGCACTTCTACGAAGACAAGCTGTTCGAGCCGACCTTCGTGCGTGACTTCCCGGTCGAAACCTCCCCGCTGGTCAAGGGCCACCGTTCCAAGCCCGGCGTGGTCGAAAAGTGGGATCTGTATGTGCGCGGCTTCGAGCTGGCCACCGGCTACTCCGAATTGAACGATCCGGTTGTGCAGCGTGAACGTTTCGTGGCTCAGGCCAAGGATGCGCTCGCGGGCGACGAAGAAGCCTGCGATATTGATGAGGACTTCCTCGAGGCTCTCGGCGTGGGCATGCCTCCGGCAGGCGGCATGGGCATGGGTATCGACCGACTGCTCATCGCCCTGACCGGCGCCACCATCCGCGAGACCATCACCTTCCCGCTAGTGAAGCCGCTGAATTAAGGCAAAGTCTTAATTCAATATCGGCTTCACGCGAGGCTGGAAAGAGAACAGTCCTGTGGACTGTTCTCCAGCCGGAGCCATCCTTATAAAAATTGCCGCTGAATTAAGGCAAAGTCTTAATTCAATATCGGCTTCACGTGAGGCTGCTTGGGTACAACCAGGCAGCCCCGCGCTTAATCCCCAATTCTGTTTTATTCCCTAATTTCTGGCGCTGGTCCTGTGCTTCCGCGCACGACAAGCGTTGGTGGAAACAATAGCGTGACGCTGAGCATCTTCGGACTGATGGCTTGGATAGTAATGTGGCAAGTGTTGCTCGGGTCATTTCCGCCAGTGGCTGCCGCATGGTGGTCAATGGCGGTCCGAGATGCCGCGCGCTGTTGATATCGTCGAATCCGGTGACGGACAGATCTTCGGGAATCGACAGTCCCAACTGATGTGCCGCGTCATATATGCCGAATGCCTGCGTATCGCTACAGGCAAATACTGCAGTTGGACGATTCTTTTGCTGCAGTAGATCAAGCGCGTGCAAGCGTGCATTTTCCGACCAGTAGTCGCCTTCGCGCACTTGAGTGTCGTTGAGAACGATGTCATGCTGTGCTAGTGCCGCACGAAATCCAGCCAATCTGGCGGGGTAGCAGGTGGTGGACATTGGGCCGGTAATTGCCGCGAATTGGCGGTGTCCTAAGTTAATAAGATGGCTGCCGATTTCGAATCCGCCTGTCCAATTGTCGATGCGCACGTCCATACAATCTTTGCATGGTGTTCCGGATGGGTCGACTACCGCATATCGAGCTCCAAGTTCTTGGCAAAGCGTTCGATCTCGCATTGGCACGTAGGCGTTGTCGAAAATCACTGCTTTGGGTCTGGCTCGGCGGATTGCTTGCCGGTAGGTGTCGTTGAGGCTGCCATCGGAGGCGTTTTTCGCGCAGATGGTCACGGTCATGCTTCGTTTGACGGCGGCGTCGGTGGCTCCTTGCATGATGTCGAGCACCCATGGGTTGTCCATGGATTCGAGCACCAACATGATGGTTGTGGACAGCGCGTGTTTGACTGGCGGTTTGCTGTATTCCATGTCTTTGAGCAGCGCTTCAATGCGTTGCCGTGTTTCGTCGGAGACTCCGGAACGTCCATTGATGACTTTGGAGACGGTGGATGGCGTGGTGTTCGCAAGTTTGCGATGTGCGACAGCTTCGGTCGTTGACTGGCGGTACGCATATTGGTTTGCGATGAAAACAGTGTCATGATAGCAGTATAGTAGAGAAATTTCTTCTAATGATCGCTATGCAGTGTAATCATTGCGTTGGAGTGCATGATAATTGCTGTTTATCTGCTGTATATTGACATTTGCAAGAAAGAAATTTCCTTATCATCTCAAGAATTTGCATTTCATTTTCTCTACTCTGACATCAGACGGTGGAAATGCAGCATACGCAATGAGCGCAGGGGCGAATCGGCCGTCAGGGATAAGAAGCATTGTCATCGCGTTGCTGCGAATGGCATGATGGCTCGTATTGCACGGGCTGTTCGGGATTCTCGACAAAGGAGTTGTTGTGGACAACGCAAACGTTAAGCTCTCCCTTAAGGAGAAGCTCAGCTATGGAGCGTCGGATTGCGCGTACAATCTGGTGTTCAACGTGGTCACCACGTACATGATGTTCTATTACACCGACGTGGCCGGCATTAGCCTGCTGTCTGTCGGTACGCTGTTCCTGGTGGTGCGTGTGCTTGACGCGGTTGCAGGTCCGGTGGTGGGTGCGCTTATTGATAAAACGCATACCAAGTGGGGCAAGGTGCGTCCATGGTTCCTGTGGTTCGGTGCGCCATTTGCCATTATTGGCGTCATGGCGTTTTCGGTGCCGAACTTCGGCGGCGTGACCAAGATGATCTACGTGTATGTCACGTACATCATGATGAATTTCCTTGCCGTCACGGTGACCACGCCGTGCACCGCGCTGCTGCCGAACCTCACCACCAACGCCCAGGAACGCGTCAATGCGAACGCTTTCCGTAATGTCGGCGGTCAGATCGGCGTGATTGCTTCCGGTATGCTTACTCTGCCGTTGGTCAACCTGATCGGTGGTGGCAATCAGCAGTTGGGCTTTACCGTCACCATGATCATCTATGGCGTGATCTGCGTGGGTCTGTTGCTGCTGACTTTTGCCAATACGCGTGAACGTGTGTTTACCCCTAAGGAGAAGGAGCCGCCGTTCATCAAGAGTTTCGCGGCCATGCTGCACAATGGGCCATGGTGGATTCTTGTCACCCTCAACCTTGTCATGTTCATTGGTGTGGTAACCAAGGCCTCGTCCATCGTGTACTTCTTCAAGTACAACGTCGGCAACGAAACTCTTTCCTCTTTGGCTAATGGCATCAATTCGGCTGGCATGATTGCCGGTATGATTCTTGCTCCGTTCTTTGCAAAGAAGATGAAGAACCGCAATATCGCCATCATGTTCTTCGGATTCGGCATTATTGGTCTGCTTGGTCTGTACGTTGGTGCCAAGATCATGTCCATTCCGCTGATCTTCGTATCTATGGCGGTTTCGGCATTGTTCCAGACTGGTCAAAGCATGGGCTTCGTGATGTTGGCCGATGTGGTTGACTATGGCGAATGGAAGACCGGTGTGCGTAGCCAGGGCTTGATTACTTCCTGCGCGGCCATCGGTGTTACCTGTGGTGCGGGCATCGCCGGCTGGCTCTCCAGTTTTGTGCTGGAAATCAACGGTTTTGTGCCTAACCAAGAGCAGGCGGCGCAAGCTCTGAACGCCATCAACATCAACTTCGTGTGGATTCCGATCGCCTGCTGCGCTATCGGCACTGTGCTGATGCTGCTGTACAAGGTCGATGATCAGATCGGCACTATTCGTGAGGAACTCGCAGCCCGTAATCAGGTCGTTGCTGAGTAAACGCACCCTGCGTATCGCGCTTCGGGCTTCGAAACGGTTTGATCCCAATTCCCTTTTCCGTTCGAAGCCCGGAACATTCGTTTTACAAACCAATAAGGAAATCATCATGAGTGTTATGGACCTGCTGTTTTCACAGTGGAACGTGCCGACGGTACTTCTTTGACGTTACGAGGTACCCGTTATCTGCCGGAAGGTTTTTCGGAAGACGGACATTCGCCGGTGGCGGTGCTTTTTCATGGCTTCGGGGGCAATCGCATCGACTTTTCCGGATTTGTCGTGCAAATGGCGCGAGAACTTGCTTCTCGTGGTCTCGTGGTCGTTACTTACGATCGTGCTGGTCATGGCGAAAGTGATGGTACTTTCTTCGATACCACCGTTAGTGGCGATGTCGAAGACGCTTGCAGGTAGTGGAGCAGGCTCGTCATATGAGCGGCTGCGATCCGGATAATCTGCATTTCGCTGGACTGAGCCTTGGCGCGGTGATTTGCACGCTGTTGGCACCGAAGGTGCCTGGGCAGCCCAAGTCGATCGCTCTGTGTTCTACGGCCACTTCGTATGTTGATGAGATTGCCGGTGGGCATATTCAGGGTAAGCCTCTGTCTGCCATCGAAGAACAAGGCTATCTTGACTTTATGGGTGTTGCCATGGGACCGGCCATGGTGGAGGATGCGGGTCGTACCGATCCTTACGGCATGGCTTGCGGATATCGCGGTAAGGTGCTTGCCATCCATGGCACCAAGGATTTCATTCCTGTTGACTATATTCGTCGGTACGAGGATGTGTATGGCGAAAATATGCAGCTCAAGGTCATCGAGGATGGCGACCATGGTTTCGGCAATGTGAAGCATCGCGAAATGGTTATGCCGGCTCTCGGTGATTTTGTGGCAGAGCAGGCAGGTCTGTAAGGCCGGAAGCTTTGCGCCGTATCGGACTTCTTGTCAGTGCACGGCAAGAATAATCTGCGACCTGTAGTGTTGTGACCTGGTCGCAGATTTGGGGCATTCGTTCGCGAATGCCCTTTTCCCGTATCCCTTTCGTACCACCCAGCTTGCCTACCGCAGAATACATGGGCGTGAGGATGCTGAATCGCAGGGTGCGATTGAAGCTCTCCATGTTTTCAAAAAAAAAGAAATCCCACGGGTTTCATGATATTTCGCATGAGTGACGTTCTGGGGCATTCTCCGGTATTGTATCGATTTCTGGAAACAGACGAAATATCAATGAGTATGGTCAGGTTGTGAATCTGGAATGCGGGTAGGCGGTTGGAAGGTGAATCGTGAGTGTGATTCTAGAATGGCGTTCATGGGAATGACGATTTGGATTCGTGGCGCTCGCCCTCAAACGCTGCCGCTGGGTCTTGCCCCGGTTCTGGTCGGCGTTGCCGCCAGTTGGCGGTGGGAGGCTTTGGGTGGCCTGCGGTCGTGCCCAGCTTTTCCGGGAAGATTGCTGGAAGAGCATGATGCTGGTGATGTGCTGGGGTATTGTGCGTTTTCTCGGCCGTGGTTTGCGGTCGTTGCGATGTTGTGCGCCGTGGTGGCGGTCGGTCTGCAGATTGCTGTGAATTATCTCAACGATTATGCCGATGGTGTACGCGGCACGGACGCCCGACGAGGCAGTGACGCCGCGGGACCTCGGCGGTTGGTCGCTTCCGGAGTGGATCCCAGTCACGTGTTGCTGGCTGCCGCGGTCGCTGCTTTAGCCGCCTGTGCCGCCGGACTGGTCGCTGTCGTCATAACTGGTCGCTGGTGGCTGATAGCGCTTGGCGCAACCTGTCTGGTGGCGGCCTGGGGATATACCAACGGTCGGCATCCTTACGGATATCGGGGTCTGGGCGAACTTGCGGCATTCGTATTCTTCGGGTTGGTTCCAGCCCTCGGCACGCAGTATGCGCTAAGCGGGTCGATCACCGTGACGGGGGTGGCCGGTTCGGTGATCTGCGGCCTGCTGTCCGTCAGCGTCATGATGGTGAATAACCTGCGTGATCTCGAAGATGACGCCGCGCACGGCAAGCGCACGCTGATGGTGCGCATCGGCAGTGGGAAGGGCAAATGCTGGTGCATGCGTGCGCTGGGATGGGCTGCTGGTCTGACGGTGGTTTTCGCCATGCCATTATCGGTGTATGCCAAACTTCTGGATCTGCTCATAAAGCTGCCTGCGGAGGTGGATCGCGACCGTTCATGCACGGAATATGGCATATGCGGTGACTGGTCGTGGGGAAACGCCGATTGGATGAGCCTTGCGGCGTTCGTATCCATCGCAGGGTGTGTGGCGATTGCTACTCGTGCCGTCGCGGCCGTCCGGCATGACCAGTGGCGTCGGGCGTTGCCATTGTGCTCGATGACCTCGTTGGTCGCAGCCGGCGCGTTCGTGCTCAATGCCTGTCAGGCCGGTTTCATGGCGTAGCTGCATCCTGCATTTACGATTTCGTCATTGAGCACCGGCGATTGCCTGATGATGCAAACGGCATGCAACAGAATGAAAATTGTTGCATGAACGTAACCAAATAATCGTCATCGACGGTTGTGTTGGGCGTGCTAGGCGGTAGACTGGCAGGTATGACTTACAAACTAGTACTGCTCCGTCATGGACAGAGCGCATGGAATAAAACCAATCAGTTCACCGGCTGGGTCGACGTCCCGCTGACCGAGCAGGGTGTCGAGGAAGCCAAGAACGGCGGCCGCCTGCTCAAGGAGAAGAACGTCCTTCCGGATATCGTTTTCACCTCGATGCTGCGTCGTGCCATCAACACCGCCAACGTGGCTCTGGATGAGGCAGATCGTCTGTGGATTCCGGTTCAGCGCAGCTGGCGTCTGAACGAGCGTCACTACGGCGCTCTGCAGGGCAAGAACAAGACCGAGATCCGTCAGGAGTACGGTGACGAGAAGTTCATGCTGTGGCGCCGTTCCTACGCCACTCCGCCGCCGGAGATCGATCCGAACGACGAGTACGCGCAGAACAATGATCCGCGCTACACCGGCGATCCGGTTCCGGAAGCCGAATGCCTGGCCGACGTGGTCAAGCGCGTTGAGCCGTACTTCAAGTCCGACATCGAGCCGGAGCTGAAGGCTGGCAAGACCGTTCTGATCGCCGCTCACGGCAACTCCCTGCGCGCCATCGTGAAGATGCTCGACAACCTCTCCGAAGAGGAGATCGCCAAGGTCAACATCCCGACCGCAATGCCGCTGCTGTACGAGCTGGACGAGAACTTCAAGCCGATCAAGCCGCGTGGCGAGTATCTGGATCCGGAAGCCGCCGCTGCTGGTGCCGCCGCCGTCGCCGCCCAGGGCCAGAAGTGAGTTTGTTGCGATTGATACGCAGGTAATCGCGTTCAATCGTACGGAACGTATATGAAAAGGTGGAAATCCACAGTACGTGGGTTTCCACCTTTTTGCGTCCGGTATCTTTGTCGGGTTTTTGCGTCCGTCTGCCGGATGAAATACGGAACATGAGATGTGCGGCAGACGGACGTCAATCGCAATCGGCTCAGATCACGCCGTATTCCTTAAGTAACATCGGAATATCGGTGGAATCGAGCTTCTTCAGAATCTGCTTCAACACGGTCTTTTCAATGGGGTTGAGTTTCATGTCGGTAATCGGCTTGCCGTCACGCAGCATCACCGTGGCGTTGAGCAGGTTGCGTACGTCGTAGACCGAACCCCACACTTCCGGCACGCCACGGTCCACATCGCACAAGGTGTACACCGCTTCCATGCCGGTGCGCATCGAATATTCGGTGGTGAAGATCGTGTCGCGCGGGGTTTCAGCAAACTGGCCGAGGAAAGCGAAGTTCACCGCGCCGTCCGGCACCACATCAGGGCGGTCGCCGGCGGAACGAGGCATGAAGAACGCGTCGATGTATGGCATCATCACCGGCACGGTGTTCGCATGGTTCGTGGCGAGATCCTTGATCTTGTCGGTCGGCACGCCCATATGGTAGAGCCATTCCTCGCAGATCTCCTCACCCGTGCATTCCCGCATCGGCTTCTTCACATAGTTGCCGGGCTTGTCGGGGAACAGACCGTACACCCACACGCACAGCTGGTCTTTCGGCTGGTCGCGGAACTGCTGCTGGCGGTTCAAAGTCCAGCTCATCAGCCAGTTGGAATCCTCCACGGTGACGATGCCGCCTGTCACCACGCGGCCGGAGAACGGGTCGCGCTTGCAGATCTTCTGAATATACGGCGGAATCTCCATGTCAAGCGTGGTCACGGTGGCACTCATCCACTTCGAATGCTCCGGATCGCCGCAGAACACGTCCGGGTGGCCGAAACTCGGGTCTTGCTTGGCAATGCGACGCCACATATCCCAACCGCCGCCGGGCTTGATCTCCGGAGTCCACGCGGCCGGCTCGGTCTGCGAGCCCATGGTCGAATTCTCCACGCAGCCGCCGTTGGTGATGAACACCAGATCGTTTTCGCCCAAGTCGATGCTTCGCGCGGTGCCGTCCGCTTCGGTCAAATCGATGCGCGTAGCCATTTTCTTGGTTGGCGAACTGTACGGATTACGTACGAACACACCGGATTCAGCCTGCTTCTTCAAAATCGTGTCTTGACCGGTGCCGGTATGCGAACGTACCGGTCCCATGCCTCCGCCGATCTTGAAATCGACATTCTCCACTTTCACGTTGTAGTGGAACTGCACGCCGAATCCTTCCAAATACTTGATCATCGGCAGAATCATCGACTCATACTGGTTGTAACGGGTAAAACGCAACGCACTGAAGTCCGGCAATCCGCCAATATGATGAATATATCGACGGATATACAGCTTCATCTCCAACGCACTATGCCAATTTTCAAAAGCGAACATAGTGCGCCAGTACATCCAGAAATTCGAATTGAAACCTCATCGTCGAAATAATCAGAAATTTTCTTGCCGTACAGTTCCTCATTCGGCGTGAAGAACAATTGCATGATCTCCATCGAGGCTTTGTCCGACAGATTGAATTTGCCGTTCGTGCCTGCGTCAACACCGCGCGCTTTCGTGGAGCGGCAGAGCGAGAAGTTGGGATCTTCCTTGTTCAGCCAGTAATACTCGTCAAGTACGGAAACGCCTTCCGTTTCGATGGATGGAATGGAACGGAACATGTCCCACATCACTTCGAAGTGGTTGTCCATTTCACGGCCGCCGCGCATCACATAGCCAACGCCGGGAATATTTGCGCCATCGCAGGCGCCTCCCGGAACCGCGTCCTTTTCGAATACGTGAATGTGGCTGCCCGGCAGTTGCGCATCTCGCACCAGGTAACAGGCTGCGGTGAGTGCGGCCAAGCCGGTGCCGATGATGTACGCGTTCTTGCTGTCCATGCCTTCGGGTTTCTTCGGTCGGGCGAATGCTTCGTAATTGCCGTTGGAATAATACATGACTGCCTCCTTTGGATGTCACTGCACATATTGTGCCGCGACATTGCGTAAAAGTATATGGGCAAAAAATAGACAGATTGTTTAATTTTTCTTACGGCTTGACGAAAGTGAAATAATGCGGGAGATAGTGCTTGACGATTCGTGCTGAAAGATTGCAAAAACAAAACAAGAAGGCGGCTTCAGTGGGGAACGGAAGCCGCCTTCTCAAAAAAGAAGATGAAAAAAGAAGATCGCAAGAAAAAAATCAGGCGATGTCGGTGTCTTCGTCGCGGGTCGGCTCCTTGGACGGGTCGAAACCGGAGACGATGTACACCACGCGGCGAGCCGCGGACACGGCGTGATCGCCAAGACGCTCCATGAAGCGGCCGATCAGCACCACGTCGATGAGCTGCTGGTTGGTGCCAGCCCAATCCGCGGACTGAGCCAGTTCAAAGGTCTTCTTGTGCAGTTCGTCGAGCTTGTCGTCGTTGATAATGATCTGTTCGGCGGTCTTGGTGTCGCGGTCAGACAGCATGGCCACGGTCTGGTCGGCGACGTCGTTCAGGAACGCCTGCATTTCGGCGAACAGCGGTTGGGCTTCGGCCGGCAGCGGGGAAGCCGGGTAGGTGCGGCGGGCGGCTTCGGCGATGTGACGGGCCAGATCGCCCATACGTTCGAAGGTGGTGGCCAAACGCATGGTGGAAACAACCACGCGCAGATCGGTGGCAACCGGGTTCTGCTTGGCCAGCAGCTTCACGCACTGGTCGACAACGCTGGCTTCGAGGGCATCGATTTCGATGTCGCCGTCGATAACGGCCTGGGCGGCTTCAAGATTCTGGTTCAGCAGCGCGTCGCCGGCACCGTTGATCGCCTTGCGCACGCCTTTGACCATGTGGTCGAGATCATCGGCAACAGCCTTGAGCTCCTCGTTGAAAATAACGCGCATGTGACTTGCCTTTCAATGCTTCATATATATCTGGGTTCGATATAACCTCTCACAAGTCTATTAGACAAACGCCATATTCGTAACCACTGCTCGTGTTGTTCCGTCAAAGTTCACCAACGCGTTCACCTTGTGTTCACGAACGAGCGGTGGTGTCGCGAGTTGGGGAGCCTCAAGAGTGTGCAACAATGAAACCATGGTTGAATCTTTGGGTTCGTGGTGGCGTTCGCTGACGCACCGCAACGACGATGATGAGCATGATGCCGATGACGACACATTGGATGATGCCACCAACGCGTTGCTTTCCATGCTGCCGTTGGCATCCGTCGTAGTTGACGAGCATGACGAAGTGATTCGCGCGCACCCGTCGGCGTATGCGCTTGGCGTGGTGCGCGATGATGCCATCGCGGAAGAGACCGTGCTTCGCGCAGTGCATGAGGTGCGTTCCTGTGGCGGCAACAAACAATTTGATTTGACCACCACCACCCAATATGTCGCCCAGCAAGTGCCGAAGGCAGGCAAACCAACCACACGTGAAATCGCGCGCCAGGCACTGATAGGGCAGTCAAACCCCAATACTTCCGGCGCAACCGTTTCCCGACCCAACTGGCTGAAAATCATCGTCGGCAAACTCAATGAGAATCTCATGGTTGTGCTCATCAGCGATGTGAGCGAAAGCGTACGATTCTCGCAGGTGCGCGATTCGTTCATCACCAACGTTTCCGAACAATTGCTTGAGCCGACGCAATCATTGGAACAGCTGGCGGACATTGTGGAACGGGGCGGTGCCAGCCAACAGGACGTCGAACGCAACGCCACGCAGCTGCGTCAATCCTGTTCCCGTCTTGAGCATATGATTTCCGATCTGCTGCTGCTGATCAAAGCGCAGGAGCCAATCCTGCCGACCGCCGACAATCGCATCAACGTGATGGAACAGGTACAAGCCGTGGTGCAGGCGCATCTCGATATGGCTGCGCAACGCGGCATCACCATCGTGACCGGCGGTGACGAATCGCTATGCATCAATGGCGAAGCCGATCAGATTCAGGCGGCGCTCGCAAAATTGATTGAAAACGCGATTACATATTCAAAAGAACGGTTCTACGGTGAATGTCGTCGCCAAAGCCAATGAGGAGCATACGGAAGCGGTAATCAGTGTTCTCGATCGAGGCAACGGCATCGCCATCGGCGAACAGAACCGTATTTTTGAACGGTTCTATCGCGGCAGCAATCAGAATGAGCATTCCGGTGACGGCATTGGTTTGGGACTTGCGATTGTCAAGCATGTTGCGTTGACCCACCATGGTTCCGCGTCGGTGTGGAGCAGCCCGGGGCAGGGAAGCACGTTCGCCTTGGTGCTGCCGTTGGGCGGGGAATGATGTAAGACATTCGGCAGATGTTGCAAATATCTCAAATGGAGATAATGCGATGCCCGTCTCGCTTTCGATAAGGCGAGACGGGCATCATATTTTTTGAGGATTTTTCGGGGGTATATTGCCGATTACTCGCCAAGACGGCGATAATCCCAACGGTCGAAATGCTCCCAAACCAGCATGAGCACGCCGATGACCGTACCCGCTTCGCAGACGGTTTGCGCGCGTTCCGCGTCGATGCCGAATGCGATAAGTACGATGCAGACCACCAAAGCGATGGCCCATAGCGCGGTGCCAAACATGAATACCTTGCGTAGGTCGACGCGCACCGGTTTCGGCGAAGGTTTCCTCACGCTGGGATCAATAATCGGAGCAATCTTCATATCGCCACACCTTACCTTGCATCAGAGATGTTCCACCACGTAGTCGATACAGCGGGTGAGCGCATCCACATCGCTGGGTTCCACGGACGGGAACACGCCGATGCGAAGCTGGTTTCGGCCGAGCTTACGGTATCCGTTGGTGTCCACAATGCCGTTTTCGCGCAATGCCGCCACCACTTGGGATGCATTGATGCCATCGTTGATATCGATGGTGACCACGGCGTTGGAGCGCGCGTTCCTGTCGTTTACGAACGGGGAGGCGTAATCGGACTTCTCCGCCCACTGGTACAGCAGGGACGCAGACCTTGCGCAGCGGGCCGAAGCCCAGGCGAGCCCACCGTTGTCGTTGAGCCAACGAACCTGGTTTTCCAGCATGATCAGCGTTGCCACTGCCGGCGTGTTGAGCGTCTGGTCCTTGCGGGAATTCTCGATGGCCGAAGTCAGGGAAAGGAACGGAGGAATCCAGCGGCGTGCGCCCGGAAGATCCACGCTTTTGGCGATGCCGTAGGCGCGTTCGATTGCAGCGGGGGAGAGTACGGCAATCCATAGTCCGCCATCGGATCCGAAAGCTTTTTGCGGCGAGAAATAGTAGGCGTCGGTCTGGCTGATGTCGACCGGCAGCGCGCCGGCGCCACTGGTGGCGTCGATCAGCGTGAGCGCACCCTGCTCCTTGGCGCCTGCGATGCGTTTGATCGGTGCGGCAACGCCGGTGGAAGTCTCATTGTGGGCCCAGCAATAAGTGTCCACGTATTCCGTGAGCTCAGGCAGGCGATATGTTCCCGGCTCTCCTGCGAAAATCTCCGGCTCCTCAAGGAACGGTGCGGATTGCGCTGACTTGGCGAACTTCGAGCTGAATGAGCCGTACGTGCCGAATGCGGCCTTGCGGGTGATCAGCGAGGCGCAGGCGATATCCCAGAACGCGCTGGCTCCGCCGTTGCCCAGCACCACTTCGTAGCCATCGGGAATCTGGAAGAATTCGGACAGTCCTTCGCGGATTGAGCCGACCACCTGCTTGATGGGGGTCTGTCGATGGGAGGTTCCCAGAAGATTACGGGCTCCCTTATCGAGCGCTTGGATTTGCTCCGGGCGGATTTTGGTCGGCCCTGAGCCGAAACGTCCGTCTTCCGGAAGCACGTTGGAAGGAATGGTCACAGTGTTCGTCATGACAACCTAGGGTAGTCAGATGGTCGGATTGTGCGTGGTGATGACCGCTTTTCGGAACCATGACGTGGCGATGATGACTGCGATATCCCGGTGTCGGTGTAGCCTGAGCTCCGTGACGGTTCTGTAACCACGCGGTCATAAGCCTGCTGTGGTTGAAGTAATCCGCAAGGAGTGTTGATATATGAGGCATGCGGCGCATAAAGCTGCCAAGGTTTCGAATGAGCGTTTCAGCGTTGCCAAGGCGCTGTTCACCTCGAGCCGCGGTTCCCACACCGCCAAGGCCGTTCGTATGGTCCAGCTGGCAAATGGTGGGGGTGCCGTTGTAGGTCTTGAGCCTGCGGTTGCCGAAAAGCTGAATGAAGTGGCTCCGATGAGCCGCCGCGCCATGCGTGAAGCCGCTCGTGCGGCCGGTCGTCGCTCCGCATTCATGGCTTCCGCATCGCTGGCCGCGCTGGTCGGCACCGCGGCCACTGCCATGGCGGTCGGCCAGCAGAATGCGTCTGAAATGACTTTTGCCGACAATGCCGCCACTACCACGCAGATGAAGCGTGTCTTTGACGATGCGGCATCCCGTTCCGAGTCCCGTAGCGATCTAGACGCTCTGGCCTCCACCAGCAATAGCGGTGATTGGCAGCTTGGCGAAACCAGTTCCTCCATGGACACGAATCTTCTGTCAAAGTCCATTGCCGACAATCCCAATGTCGCCGTTCTCATGGATCAGGACGCCGGTCTTCTTCCTTCGGGCTTCAATCCGAACCACGGCACCGGTGATACCGGCAATGACTATCCATACGGTCAGTGCACATGGTGGGCGTATACCCGTCGTGCACAGCTTGGCCTGCCTGCCGGAAGCCATTTTGGTGATGCGCGGAGTTGGGGTGATTCCGCTCGCGCTCTCGGCTATTGGGTTGACAATACGGCACGTCACGTTGGCGATATTGTGGTATTCGCTCCAGGCCAAATGGGCGCGGACAGCTATTACGGGCATGTCGCGATTGTCGAAGGAGTGAATGCCGACGGTTCGATTAAGATTTCGGAATCCAACGTCAAGGGTCTTGGCGTGATTTCCGATCGTACGTTCACTGCGCAGGAAGCTTCGCAGTTGACATATATCCATTACTGATTTCTCTGTTTTCGTTAATCTGCGCTTGCCGTCACTTTTTTGGCGTAGCGTGATTGCGTCGGCGTGTCGCGTGATATGACACTGTTCTGGTTATCTTGCTGTTCTGCTGCGGGGGAACGTGTATGGTAGCTTCAGACACGATGAATATTGCTAAACGTTTCACGAGTATCTTCGCCGTTGTTGCTGTATCTGCCTTGTTGGGTGCGGCGGTTCCCGCCGCAAGCGCAGGCGGTGCTATGGCTGATACCACGGTAACCGCTACACGTTCTTTCCCGAAGACCACCGCGGCTAAGCGTGATTTTCTCGCCGAGCACACATCCACGGATGTTGAATCTAACGCCGATTGGGGTGGCATCGAAAGCTTGGATGTTCCCCAGACCGAGTCTCAGGCGGAAAAGGACCAGAAGGCTCAGGAGCAGGCTGAGGCCGAAGCTCAAGCACAGGCGGCCCAAGCTCAGGCACAGGCTGAATCTCAGGCTGCCAGTCGTTCTTCCGATCGTGCTTCCATCAGCGTTCCTACGGCTCCCGCGAGTGCCACTGGGCAGGCTCTGGCCGACTACGCTCTGCAGTTCCAAGGCTATCCTTACGTGGCCGGAGGCAATACTCCGTCCGGCTGGGATTGCTCTGGTTTCGTACAGTGGGTGTTCGCCCAGTTCGGGGTAAGCCTGCCGCATTATTCTGGTGCCCAGATGAGCGTTGGAACGGCAGTTGGAAGCATTGCCGAAGCAGCTCCTGGGGATATCATCGTCAATACTCAGCATGCCGCGATCTATATTGGCAACGGCATGGTGATCAACGCGCTGAATCCGGCTCAGGGAACGCAGGTCACTTCGCTGGCCGTGTTCTCAGGTGGCTATGCGATTCGTCGTGTGCTCTGAGTGAACATACGGTTTGATTTTTAAGGCGTATCCTTTCGGGGATACGCCTTTTTGTATGGAAAAGACCGAGTCGTTACTGACAAAACCGCATGTCGCGCGGTATGGTGGAGCCTAGAGGCGACGCATGGTCGCGTTGCCGAGGTGATTCAAGGAGGTCGTCCATGATTAACGACAAGGCAATCCTCGTTGGTGTTGATGGATCCCACGCCAGCTATAAGGCCACTTGGTGGGCTGCGAACTATGCGAAGCATGCGGGACTGACGCTGCAGATCGTATGCGCATACTCGTTGCCGAGCTATGCCGCTGTTTCCTTCGACGCGACATACACCGCCATGGGGGATGACAATGCGGCCCATAGCGACGCGCAGGAGATTCTTTCGAGGCCAAGGCCATCGCCGACGAGCAGGGTGTTGAGGCTACCACGCTTATTGTTACGGGCGATCCGGCTTCCGTATTCGTGGAACTGTCTCGTAACTACAATCTCATCGTCATCGGCAATCGCGGCAAAGGCGGTCTGGCGGAACGTCTGCTGGGCACGACCAGCTCCAGTCTGCCGGCGTATGCATACTGCCCGATCGTAGTGGTGCCGTACACCGACGATGACGGCAATCTGATGCACTTGAACAACACCATCACCAAGGTGGCCGTCGGCTCCGACGAATCCAAGTGGGGTTTGAAGGCGCTGGAGATCGCGGCGAATTTCGCCGCTGCATGGGATGCCGAGCTGGATGTTATTTCCGCGGTGCCGAACATGAAGGGTTCCGACGACGAAGGTGTGATGGCCTCGTTCAAGGATGATCTGGAAGTGCGTATCAAGCCGCTTGAGGAAGCCCATCCGGATTTGAAGATCAACAAGCAGATCGTGCCTGGCCCGGCGGTTGGCGCGCTGACCAAGGCCAGCTATGATCACGACGTCGTCGTGGTCGGTTCCCGTGGTCGCGGCGGCTTCACTGGCCTGCTGCTCGGCTCCACCAGCCAGGGCTTGCTGCAGCACGCGGTCGGCCCGGTGTATGTGGTGCCCCGCAAGTATGTCGAGGCTGCGGAAACCCGTCTTGACACGGTTCCGAGCTCGCCGGCGGAAGTCAAGCCGAAGGCTCTTGACGATATCAAGGGTGTCGAGGAGGTGCCGGTTTCCAAGGCCGAGCCGGATGTGGTCGAAGCCATCGAAACCAAGATCGATCCCGATCGTCAGTAAATTCAACAGGTACATATAAAAAGGCGATTGCAACACTGCGAAAAGCGTTGCAATCGCCTTTTTTTCTAAAAAAAGAAAACGATCAGTGCTTGATGGTGACGTCCATCGCGGACCGGAGTCTTCTCCACGTACGTATGCTTCACCGTGCAGCCCTTGTCGATATGACGAGTGACGCGTTCCTTAAGCTTTGCCGTATCCTCATCGCTCAGACCGGCGTCGGTGGCGTCGATGACCACCTGTTCGTCGAAACCGATGTATGCGTCATTGTCGGCGTCATAGGTGCCGTCCACAACGATTTTTCGCGCCCTTGCCCTCGCCCAGCGTATGCTCGATGGCGAACTGGCTTGACAGTGCGGCGCAACCGGCCAGCGCGATCTTCATCAGGTCGCCCGGCGTGAACTGTCCACGACCCTTGCCGAACTTGATATGCGCGCCATCCTCGCCGAAAGCATCCCAAGAACCGTCTTTGTTACGCTCGACCCACAGTCTTTTGCCCATGGTGAACTCCTCATCGTCTTGCCGGGAGCGCCGTTCGCTCCTCGCCTACATACCTAATGTAATCCATTGATGCCTGTTCGCTAGGAGGCATTCCGAAAAGCGTAAACAATCAACGCGCGGGTGGCATATGCTTGACCTGCCGTTCTGTACTGTTAAGCTTGCAACCATGGCTTTGACACCTGAACAACTTGCAGATATCCGTACCCGTATTCCGGCACGCCCGAAACCGACATTCCCATGCCATATGAAGACCTTGTGCGCAAGATCCTGACGGAAGGCACGTTGAAGTCCGATCGTACGGGCACTGGTACCGTCAGCCTGTTCGGCCAGCAGATGCGATTCGACCTGAGCGAGTATTTTCCGCTGCTCACGACGAAGACGGTGTTTTTCAAGGGACTTGCCTATGAGTTGCTGTGGTTCCTGAAAGGTTCCACGAACGTGCGTTGGCTGCAGGAGCGCAATGTGCATATTTGGGACGAATGGGCCGATGAGAACGGCGATTTGGGTCCCGTATACGGCGCGCAGTGGCGTAGCTGGCCGGCGCCCACGCCCGATGATCCGAACCGTACCATCGATCAGATCAGCAATGTGCTTGATCTTGTCGAGAATCACCCGGATTCTCGTCGTATGGTCGTGTCCGCTTGGAATCCTGCCGAAGTGGAGAATATGGCGTTGCCGCCATGCCACGCGCTCTTCCAGTTCTACGTGGCGGATGGCAAACTTTCGTGCCAGCTATATCAGCGTTCCTGCGACATGTTCCTCGGCGTACCGTTCAATATCGCATCCTATTCGCTGTTGACGTTGATGATCGCTCAGCAGGCGGGACTGCAGCCGGGGGAGTTCGTGTGGACGGGTGGCGACTGCCACGTGTACGACAATCACATCGACCAGGTGTTGGAGCAGTTGAGCCGCGATCCATACCCGTATCCGCAGATCCGTATTAACAAAGCCGATTCGCTGTTCGATTACGATTACAGTGATTTTGAAATCGTCGGCTACCAGCACCATCCAACCATCAAGGCGCCGGTGGCGGTCTGAGAGTCGTCGCCAGACGTTAGACTACTGACCCTAGTTCGACTGCAAGGAGTGAGTGAAATGGAGCATGACAGTAGCCGCAGTGGCTATCACGAACCCGAGCCCGGACTTGCCGGGCTTGAGGACGAGGAGGATTGGGGCGATGATTTCCCCAAGACGTTCTCGGTGAATCTGATTTGGGCGCAGGCCTGTGACAAGGAAGGTCATGACGGCGCCATCGGATTCGAGGGTGGCATGCCATGGCATCTGCCCGAGGATATGAGGCGTTTCAAGGAGCTTACCGTCTCGCATCCGGTCATTATGGGGCGTAAGACGTGGGAGTCCCTGAGCCCGAAGTATCGTCCGCTGCCGAATCGCGACAATATCGTGGTTTCGCGTGATCCGGCTTACACTGCGCCGGGAGCGACCGTGGTCGACAGTCTGGATGATGCGCTTGATCTGGCACGACAGGAAGCCATTCCGGATGACGGTCTTGACCGCAGCGAAATCTGGATTATCGGTGGCGGCCAGCTGTTCCGTGAGGCCATGCCATTTGCGGACAAGGCGTATGTGACGCAGATCAGCATGCATGCCGATGCCGATACCTACGCGCCCGACGTGAAGTCGCTGGTGGAATCCGGCGCTTGGAAGGTGCTTGAAGAGGGCGTGTGGCAGAACACGCGGAAGGGTTCCGGAGATATCGCCGGATTCCGTTTCATGACGTATGCGAAGAATCGCGAGGAGTAACCGTATGTATACCGTGATGACCGTGTGTACCGGCAATATCTGCCGTTCTCCCATGGCCGAAATCATTCTGCGCACTGAATTCGAGCGTCGTGGCCTTGCCGACAAGGTCAACGTCGAGTCCAGTGGCGTGAGCGACGAAGAGTATGGCAATCCGATCGATCGTCGTGCCGTCAAGGTGCTCCGTGAGCGTGGATATGAGCTGCCGGCACATCATTTCGCCCATCGCATCACCCGCGATGAGATCGAGCGTACCGACCTGTTTCTGCCGATGACCGCTTCGCATATGCGTGCGCTACTGCGTCAGCTGCCGCAGGCCAAGTGTGAGAACGTGCATATGTACCGTAGTTTCGATCCGAATCTTGCCAAGCCTGTCGCAGCTACGAAAGTGAGATTGATTTGGTCGATCCTTGGTATGGCGCGCCCGCGAATTCGAAGTGGCGATTGACCAGATTGAGGAAGTAGCCCCGTTCATCGTTGATTGGGTTGAGCGGCAGCTCTGACGATTGCATACGATTTTTCCGTCGAAAGCCCGGTTCGCAAGAGCCGGGCTTTCTTGTATCCGTATGATTTCAATGATTTCGAAAGATCTTAAGAATCGCAAGAGATTGCAAAAAGTAATATTGCGCAATTGATGTAAAATCAGAAGAAAAATAGAAATGAAAAATAAAAAAGCGACCCCCGGCCGGACTTGAACCGGTGACCTCCGCCGTGACAGGGCGGCGCTCTAACCAACTGAGCTACGGGGCCGTTGTTTCAGCCTTGCGACTGGCAACAGATAGATATATTACGGCAAAGTCGCTATCGTGCAAATTTCGGCGTGTCATCGATGAATATTCGTATGAATTGCTGAAAGAAGTATTTGCTTAAACTGCGGCAGTAGTAGGGAAGAAAGCAACGGCCGGTCGCATATGGAGGGAAAACTTCTCATATGCGACCGGCCGTTACCGTTGCGGTGCCGTGTTGTCGCTCACGACACTACGAATTGCTGGTGGAATCAGTCGGTCTGTTTCCAGGTCTCGACGTCGATGTGGTGTTCCGGATTGGCCTGCCATGCATCCCAAGCGGACTTCACGATGTCTTCGACGTTGTACTGTGCGTGCCAGCCCATCTCTTCGTTGATGCGCTTCGGGGAGCCGATCAGGTGCGGCGGATCGCCTGCGCGACGGGCCATGACGGTCTCTTCGAACGGCAGGCCGGTGACCTTCTTGACCTCATCGACGATCTGACGCACGGAGGTGCCTTCGCCGGTGCCGACGTTGAAGGCGTCGTACTTGCGTTCATCGCGGTCCAGATACTTCAGGGCGGCGATGTGGGCGTCGGCCAGATCGGAGACGTGGATGTAGTCGCGCACGCAGGTGCCATCCGGAGTCGGGTAGTCGTCGCCGAAGATCGCAGGGGCCTTGCCCTTCTTCAGACGGTCGAACAGCATCGGGATGAGGTTCAGGATTGCCGGATCCTCAAGCTCGACCGGGCCGCAGCCGGCCACGTTGAAATAGCGCAGGCCGCAGAAGCGAATGCCGTACGGCTCTTCGCAGGCGCGTGCCATCCACTCGCCGAACAGCTTGGTCTGGCCGTACGGGTTGATCGGCAGCATCGGAACGACGTCTTCCGGAACCACGTCGACCGGCGGAACGCCGTAGGTGGCTGCGGAAGAGGAGAAGACGAGCTTCTTGGCGCCGGAGTCGCGCATGCCGATGAGCACGTTGAGCATGCCGTTGATGTTCTGCTGGTAGTACCACAGCGGCTTTTCAACGGATTCGCCGACCTGCTTGCGGGCTGCGAAGTGGATGACGGAATCGACGCCTTCGGCCTTCATGATTTCGGCGAGGCGTTCGCCGGCACCCGGTGCGGCGATATCCATGCCGTACAGGCGGGAGCCTTCGATGCGGGTTGGCTTGCCGTAGCTCAGATCGTCAACGACGACGACCTGTTCGCCGGCCTGGTGAAGAGCGTGGACGACGTGAGCGCCGATGTAGCCGCACCCACCAGTGACGAGAACTGTCATGTTCTGTCCTTTCCTCCAAAATGAGCGTTAAAGCGCTTTGGTTCGAAAAACAAACGTCCAACGAACGTTGTTCACTTTTGCTCTAGTTTGTTACCTTTTGAACAATTTGAGTATAACACATGAACAGGAACGCACATAATCGACCCTTTCCTGCGTTTCCTCTATAAATTAGGGTATGCAAGAAGATGTGAACACGCCGACTGAAAATCAAGTTAACGGCGAAAACGAACAAAATATGTCAAAAACGCAAGATGAACAACGGGCTGATGCTGGCCAGCGTCCTGCCTTGTATGGGCGCAAGGTGTTGTCCTTCGTGCGTCGTTCCGCCAGGCTCGACGCACGCTTGCAGCGTGCATGGGATGCCTATGCAGATACGTATCTGCTGAAAATCAACGCGGGCGAGGGGTCGCTTGATGTGCGAGGCGATCTGGTGTTCGATCGGGCGTATATCGCGGATGTGTGGGGCAATGTCAATCCTCTGATTGTGGAAATCGGTACCGGCCAGGGGGAAAACGTTGTTGCGGCCGCTGCTGAACACCCCGATATGAACTTCCTGGCGCTTGAGGTCTATGATCCGGGCGTGGCGCATACCATGCTGCTCGCAGGCAAGCAGGGCCTGACCAATCTGCGCATCGCGCAGGTCAACGCTCCTGAGCTCTTCAAAGCCGCGGCGGATGGCTCGATCGCTGAAGTATGGACCTTCTTCCCTGATCCGTGGCCCAAGATGCGCCACCACAAGCGTCGTATCGTGCAGCCGGAGCTTGCCGGCGAGATTCATCGCACGTTGCGGGATGGGGGAATGTGGCGTATCGCCACCGACATCGAAGACTATGCATTGCATGTGCATGAGGTGATGGATGGTCTTGAAGGATTCCATAATGACGGCATGCTTACGGTGAGTTTGCCGGTCGAGCATGTTGGCAAGGGAAATGCCGACGAAGCGGCCGGTCTGCGACACGCCGATTTCACCGAATCCGAGCGTTTTTTTTTTTCCGGACGAATCTCACGAATTTTGAGAAAAAAGGACTTGCTGCGGGTCGTGTGATTCATGACCTCACCTATCGCTGCGTATAGTGCCGGTTGGTCTGTTGTTGAAGTGCTGAAATGGCTTGATTTCAACGATTTTCAGCACTTTGGCAACGGGTTGATGGCGATTTTGCGACGCTGCGACACGCCGAGATTTGCATGTTCTGAGGATTCGCGTATAGTTAAGCGAGTTGTCACGCGGAAACGCTGAAAGCGCCCCCTTCGTCTAACGGTTAGGACACCAGACTTTCAATCTGACAACGAGAGTTCGACTCTCTCAGGGGGTACTCACCTTGGTAACAAGGTGGCAATGGCCCCGTAGCTCAGTTGGTTAGAGCGCCGCCCTGTCACGGCGGAGGTCACCGGTTCAAGTCCGGCCGGGGTCGCTCGAACAGATTCCTGTTCATGGCTCTGTAGCTCAGTTGGTAGAGCGAACGACTGAAAATCGTTAGGTCAGCGGATCGATGCCGCTCGGAGCCACCATGGCTTTGAAACCTCGGAAACATCCGAGGTTTCTTTGTTTTTGCCCACACGCATGACGATTGCGGCCGTATGTCTAGCGCCAAGCACTGATGCCGGCTGTTGGTTGAATACGCGCTCGCATTGCGGGTAAGCCCCCTAAAATGGTCGACGCAGTCATGTTGACTTGCGAGTTACTGAGAAATGACTAAGAAAACCTCCGTGAGAGGGGGAGTCTGTCTGCTGTTTGGCTACACTGGAACACCGTAAGGCAGTAACAATGGGGGTTTGTGGGCAGAGTTATGCCGTAACCCCGTTAAGGGAGTATTCGCTGGGGTGGCGGCATGGAAGTGCTTCTGGTCGGCAACACCGACTTCATTACCAAGCAGTGGATTCAGCATTCCTTTCCCCGAGACCATGTGGTGATAGCGGAACGAGAAGGCACCGTAGACGGCAATGACCGTCTCAGAATCGTCAACATGTCTGACGCCAACACCCTTGCCGAAACTCTTACCACATACGAATTCGATCGCATCGTATTCTTTTCCGAAGGCCTCACCCCGCGAAGTGAGCGTGACGGCGATCTCGGATATCTTCGCAGATTGCTGCACGCCATACGTAACAGATCCACGCAAATGCTGATGGTATGCGGACCGGAATCCGAATTCACCTATCCGGAAAAAAAAAAAACGCCGACGTACGTGATACCAGCAAAAGTCTGATGTCTCGAGCGTCGGAAGAACTCTGCCTGTATTACGCGCGCACCTACCGTCTGGAAGCGAAAATCATTCGCTGTCCATACTTGTATGCACCCGAGCGCAATGGAGCAACCGCATATTTCGGCAGACTGTTCGAACAGGCATCGGCAGGGTCGATCTCATTCTGCGAACGCAAACAGCAACAGACATGCTTTCTCTGCGCCGACGATCTTGCCGAACTGATCTACCGCATGTTCGACGATTGGACCGCCGAAAGCGAAATCTTCCATGTGCCCAACGTGTTCGACTTCACATACGGTGATTTGGCTGATGCGATCAGCGCGGCATTTCCCGGATTATCGGTGACTTTTGGCGAAGACAGACCCCAACATTACCCAGCAGACGATCATGTGCTGCGATTGCGCTATGGCTGGTCGCCGCGATATTCGCTCAAACAGGATCTTCCCCCTGTGCTTCAGCGCTGGAAAGAAGCGCGTGCTCAGGAACAATCCAAGAAGCACCCGGTCTGGGATTTTCTACGCAACCATTCAAAACCATGGATCGCAATCGAAATCTTCATCGCGTTCATATTGGAAGAACTGCTTCGCACCGCGGTACAAGGCAACAGCCAGTTGGGAACCGTGGATTTGCGCCTGTTTTTCGTGGTGATCGTCGGCACGATGCACGGACTGAACGCAGGCGTGTTCGCGGCCGCGCTCGCATGTGTCGGCATGGCGTTGTCGTATGCATCGAAGGGCGCTTCATTCGCTCCGCTGTTTTACGACACGTCGAACTGGCTTGCGTTTGTGGTGTATTTCGTTGCCGGCGCAGTATGCGGGTATGTGCAGCTGCGTAATCGCGAAAACCTGCGATTCATGCGTGACGAAAACAGTTTGCTGCGTGAACGACTTGCGTTCCTGCGTGACCTGTACCACGATGTGCTCGATGATCGTCGTATGCTGCGCGGGCAGATTATCGGCAGGCGTGACAGTTTCGGCAAAATGTATGCGATGACACGTGAATTGGACGAAGTGCAGCCGCAAAAGCTGTATCACACGACCATTCGCATTATGCAAGACACATTGGGCGGCGATAGTTTCGGTGTTTACCGCATTGACAGCGGCGGTCGATTCGCGCGTTGATGGCTGCGAGTCCGCAAACCGAATCCCTGTTCAGCAAGTCGGCGCTGCTTGAGAATTATGCCAACATTATTACAGCTTTGGATCATGGTGGATTGTGGGTAAACCGCAATCTCGAACCGGACCTTCCGATGTATGCGGCAGGCGTGTATGCCGATGGCAAGCTGGCCGTGGTGATTGTGCTTGCCAAAGCGCAGCCCGACCAAATGAATCTGTACTTCCAGAACCTGTTCACCATCATGTGCGGCTTGGTGGAATCCGCGATGGTGCGTGCGTTCGACTATGAGAATGTGGCGCGTCAGGCGATGCTGGTGCCGGGCACCGAATTCCTGAACACTCGGGCGTTTCTACCCAAAGTGCTTGCCGCCAACGAACTCAAGCACGACCATATGGGCGATCACCTGCTGCTGCGTGTGGATGATGCTTGGCAAGACAATGGCAGCCGTCTCATGGGGGCCATTCGTCAGACGGACGAGGCGGGTGTACTGCAAGACGGCAACGTGTATGTGTTGATGAACCAGGCCGGCAAGCATGAGCTGCCTATCATCAACAAGCGTTTGGCCCAAGCTGGATTGCATGTGACACGCGTTTCCGGGCAAGAGGAAGACGCGCTGCTGGATGAGGCTTCGGAACAAGTGGCCGCCGAATCGCACGAAGGCGGCACGGCATGAACACAACGGTAGTGACGATGCTGCTTATCGTCATACATGTGCTGGTATGCGTGCTGATGTGCGTATTGTCTCGTTTTGGTGTGCTTCGTGTGGAAGGGCGTCTGCTTCCTTTTATGCTGTTGGTGCCGCTGTGGGGGCCGTTATGCGTGCTCTTGCTGCATGTGCGTACGCTGATTCGTACGGGCGAGCATACGGCTCCAGATCTCGAACAGATGCGCGTGGACGATGAGGAACGTCGAAGCATTCTTGTTGAGGAACGTACCGATTTCGTCAATACCGTGCCGCTGGAAGAGGCGTTGATCGTCAACGATTCGAGTCAGCGTCGCAGTCTGGTGATGTCCATTCTCAACGACAATCCCAGCCATTATATCGATGTGCTGTCGCAGGCCCGACTGAATGAGGATGTGGAGGTCGTGCATTACGCGGCTACCGCCATGGCACAGATCAGTGCCAAGGAAGATCTTGCATTGCAGCGCTGCCGCAACGATTATCTGCAGCATCGAAATTCCGAAACGATGTTGGAACGCTATTGCGATGCGCTGGAACGATATATCAATTCCGGTATTGCGCAAGGATACGCATTGCAGTTGCAGAAGCAGCGATATGCCGAAGTATTGCAGGAACGACTTCGCCAACATGGCGATTATTACGTTGCGTGCCGTCTTGCGCAAATGCAAATCGATCTTGGACTCTTTGATGATGCCGCGCACACCATTGACGGCGCTATGGAACAGTGGCCGGATCAAGGCGATGTATGGCTGATGCGTCTACGACTCGATGCCGCACGCAATGATGGCGATGCGTTGCGCCACACTGTTCAGCAGATCGAAAGCAAGCATATTTATCTCGGTGGCCAAGGAAGACGTGTGCTGCGGTTCTGGACCGGAACCAAGGAGCTGAACGCGCATGATCAGAGGATTCCTGTCAGACGTGTTGGCCAAGTGGAAACGATTCCGCTGGCAAGGTTTGGTCAAAGTGTGGGCCGTGTTCATGGCCATCGCATTGGTGTTGCTGGTGGAAAGCTTGGGCGTGCATTACGGTGCCACGCGGTTCGACATCACGTATTTGGATCGAAACAAAGCCATTCCTGCAGCCAATGCCATCGCTGGCGAAAAAGCTACGAATCTGTTGGTGGTCGACAGTTCGCAGGAGGGCGTCAGCGATGCCGAAGCCATGCTCGACCAGATTCTGCTTGATATGAAAGTCCCCACCACTACGGTTGACGTGGCTGACGAAAACGCTGAATTTCCAGCGTTGACTCACTACAGCACCATAGTGGTGGCCATGCCTAATCTCGACCGTCTGGGCGAGCATGTGCTGCAAATCATGCAATGGGCCAAAAAAGCGGAGGAGATGTTGTCCATGACTCCCGAAAAAACCGGCTATTTGGATGTGATCGGCCCGCAGATCGGCATTGAATCGTCCGCATACGAATATGTGGTGACTAAGGGCATTACACCCTCCAAGGATTTCATGTTGGGCGGCGGCCAGACATACACATTCAGCGATCCGTTTGAATCGTCGCTGAGTGTCGCATTGAATGATCGCGCACAGGTCAAGGCCGTCAGCAGTAATGGGCGCACACCGTTGATTTGGAGCACGTTCGTGAATTCAGGTTCGGCGGTGGTGTGCAATATCGGTATTTACGGCAAGGTGCTTCGAGGATTTTACGCTTCGGCGTTCAGCCTGCTCGGTTCTGCCACGGCCTATCCGGTGATCAACAGCGCGGCGTTCTACTTGGATGATTTTCCCTCTCCGGTACCGTCCGGCAATGGCAAATACATCAAACGTGACTACAACATGAGTATTGCTGAATTCTATTCTCAAGTATGGTGGCCGGATTTGGTGTGTCTTGCGGAACGGTACGGTATTCGTTTCACCGGTGTGATGATTGAGAATTACGGCGATGACACCAAGGATGATCCGGTACGGCAGACGGACGGCGCACAATTCGAGTATTACGGAGGATTGCTGCTTCGGCAAAACGGCGAAATCGGATATCACGGGTACAACCATCAGCCGTTGGTGTTGCCGAATACGGATTACGGTAAGGAATACGCGTATGTGCAGTGGCCGAATCGCAAAGCCATCGTCGATTCGTTGAACGAACTGATCGCATTCCAGAAAGACGTATTGCCTGCCGCAACATCGTCGGTATACGTGCCGCCGTCGAATATCCTCTCCCAAGAAGGACGGAAGATCATAGGCGAGGATGTGTCGCAGATTCGCGCCATCGCCAGTACGTACATGCCTTCCGACAGTTCCTTGACGTACGTGCAGGAGTTCGGTGTTGCGGCCGATGGCGTGGTGGAGGCTCCACGTATCGTGTCCGGCGGCATGGTGGGCGACATGTACATGCGTCTTGCCGCGGTTTCCGAACTGAACATGCACTATGTGAGCACGCACTTCATGCATCCCGACGATTTGCTTGATGAAGATCGTGGAGCGAAAGAAGGATGGAAGAAGTACTACCAGGGATTGGAAAACTATCTTGACTGGCTGGAATCGTCGGCACCGTCCATTCGTATGCGGACAGGCACGGAATGTGCCGCAGCCATCCAACGTTTTCGGGATTGACCGTTTCGATGGAAACGTCCGACGATGGTTGGGATCTGAAACTTGGCAACCTCACCGATCAAGGGTGGCTCATGTTCCGTGCCAACAATGGCACGCCTGGCAGGGTTCGTGGCGGAAGCCTCACCAAGCTGACCGGCAACTTGTATCTGCTCAAAGCTACGAACGCCACGGTTCATATCGAACGCAAGACTGGGGGAGAGGCATGAGAATCTGCCTGGTTTTGGAAGGATGCTACCCGTACGTGCATGGTGGAGTGTCCACGTGGATGCACAGTTATATCGAAGCGATGAAAGAGCACGAGTTCGTATTGTGGGTGATCGGCGCCAAAGCCGAAGACCGCGGCAAATTCGTATATGACCTGCCCGACAATGTGGTGGAAGTGCATGAGGTGTTCCTCGACGACGCCTTGCGTCTGAGCGGTGAACGAGCGCAAGTGTCGTTCACCGAAGAGGAATTGCGGTCATTGCGCGAACTGGTGAATCTTGGCAGCCCGGATTGGGATGTGCTGTTCAACCTGTTCCACACCAGAGGCGTGCATCCGCTGTCGTTCCTGCAAAGCCGTGAATTCATCGACTTGTTTACGCAAATCTGCATGGAAGAATATCCGTATGCGGCCTACGCCGACGCTTTCCATACCGTGCGCTCCATGTTGCTGCCGGTGTTGTACTTGATGGGCAGCGAAGTGCCGGAAGCGCAGATCTACCATGCGATTTCCACTGGATATGGCGGATTGTTGGCTTGTTTTGGGGGGGGGTATCAACCATGCACCGGTATTGCTTACGGAACATGGCATTTATACGCGTGAACGCGAAGAGGAAATCATTTCCGCCGAATGGGTGCTGCCGGCGTTCCGGCCGCGTTGGATCCGCTTCTTCTACATGCTTTCGGAACAGATCTACCATCGTGCGTGGCGCATCACCAGCTTGTTCGGTCGTGCCCGTCTTATCCAAATTGGCATGGGTGCGCCCGCCGATGCCTGTCAGGTGATTCCCAATGGCATTCAATACGAACGTTTCTGCGATATTCCTTTCAAACCCGACGACGGTTGGGTTGATATCGGCGCGGTGGTGCGCATGGCGCCCATCAAAGATGTGAAAACCCTGATTCACGCGTTCCATGAGCTTTCCTCTCGCGTCGACAATGTGCGCTTGCATATTCTCGGCGGTGTTGACGATCAGGAGTATGCCGACGAATGCTATGAGCTTGTGGAGCAGTTGGGTGTGCGCAATCTTGAGTTCACAGGACGTGTGAACGTGGTCGAATACATGCGCAAGCTTGATTTCACCGTGTTGACCAGCATTTCCGAAGGCCAACCATTGTCGGTGTTGGAATCATTCGCAGCCGCACGCCCATGCGTGACCACTGATGTTGGCTGTTGCCGTGAGCTTTTGGAAGGCGAGGATGGCGACGATTTCGGCACTGCCGGTTTTTATGTGCCTCCCCATGTACCGCGAAGGCTTAAGCGGGGCGATGGAACGCATGTGTTCCAGCCGCGCGTTGCGCGAAACCATGGGGCAGATCGGCCGCGATCGTGTGAATGCCTATTATCGGCATGAGCGCATGCTTGACGATTATCGCCGGCTGTATAGCGATACCGCGGATCAGTTCGGATTGAATCAGTTCGGATTGGAGCGCTGATATGGCCGGTATTGGATTTGAGCTGAAGAAACTGTTTTCGCCGTAGATGGAGTTGATGGCGATGCTGCGAGCTACGGTTACGCCGGTGTGATTTGCGCAGGCCCGATGCTGCTGGGCGTGCTTCTGCAGTTTGGCGTGCTGATTGTGAGCGGCTGGTGGCAGGTGGGTCGCCCCGACCGTGATCTGCTCGTATGCATGATCACATACACATTGCTTGCCTCGTTGGTGTTGACGAGTTTTCTGTCGATGCCGGTCACACGTGTTTTGGCGGATATGTTGTTTGATCATGATGAGAAGATGATTCTGCCGTCGTTCTGGGGGTCTACTGGCATCATGTTGGTAGTGGGCGCGGTGTTGTACGCGGCGTTTCTGCTGTTTTCTGGAGCCACGCTGATGCAGGGCGTGTTGTGTTTATGGCTGTTTCTTGAAATGGTCGTCAACTGGAATGCGATGAGTTATTTGACGGCCATTAAAGATTACAAAAGCATTCTGTATTCTTTTGCTGCTGCAGTGCTGGTGGCGTTTTATTACGTCATGCGTGCTGCTGGCATTGGCGTTTCCGCCGGTGGAATCGCTGTTGTTTGCGGTGGTGCTTGGCTATGGCGTGATGCTGGTATGGGATGTACTCCTGTTGCATCGGTATTTTCCGCAAAGTCGTGAGCATCCGTGGCTGTTTCTGCAGTGGGTCGATCAGTTTCTGCCGTTGGCGTTGACCGGATTGTTCACCACTATCGGCCTGTTCGCCCATTTGGTGATCACTTGGTGTGGGTCGCTTGGCATCAAAGTGAAGGGTCTGTTTTACGGTGCGCCATATTACGATGTGCCCGCCATGCTTGCATTTTTGACGATTCTGATCACCACGGTGAATTTTGTGGTGTCGGTGGAAGTGAATTTCTATCCGACATATCGTTCGTATTACAGTCTGCTCAACGATGGAGGCACGGTCAAAGACATTACCGTTGCCGAAGATGAAATGTTGTCTGTGCTCAATCGAGAATTGCATTACACGGCGTTGAAGCAATTGTTGGTGACCGCTGCCGTGATTTCGTTGGAAAAACAGTGCTGAACGCGCTTCCTTTGGGTTTCAACGATGCGATGCACGGATATTTCCGTGTGCTCTGCGTGGGGTATGCCCTTTATGCGGTCGGCAACACCGTGATGCTGATTCTGCTGTATTTTACCGATTATTCCGGTGCATTGACGGCGTCGGCATTGTTTGCGGGTTCGACGGTTGTGTTCACAGTAATCGGACAGTTCTTCACTACGTCGCTGTTCGGTTTCGGTTTTCTGATGGGGGCATCGCTGTTCGCCATATATGCGACATTCCGGCTCGCCTCATACACCGACAATCTGCCATACCGAGTGCTGGGGCAGCAGCCGATTGTGGCGCAAACGAAACGTGGACGTTTCACCGAACTGGGCATACTGCTTGAACATGGCGAACAGCGGGTCGACCAATCATTGCATCGCTCAGGGCATGCACGGTCTTCTGACAAGGCGAATATTGCAGAAACGGATGTCATAATCGGGAGGAATCGTAAATCATGACATGGTGGAACCGACGCAACACAAAAGCCATTACCACGCTTGTCAAGCAAATAGCGGCATTGACGGCAATGCTGACGGTGCTTTCCTGCGCCGGATGTGCGACTTCATCACCCAACGATAATGAACAATCGCAATCATCGGATTCGTCACAGACGCATGAGCAAGTCAAGAAAAGCGCTGAACAAAGCATCGACGGCGCACACTTACGCGACAACGAATCGTTATACAAGGTGTATGACGACAGCGGTGTCGAAACCATGTATTTGACGGTATCGCGCGGTAATTCGTCGGAAGGCACCGACCATAGCTGGAGTGAAATCAACCAGTATTCCGTTGATGACTATGCGGCCATGGGCGTTGACCGCTACAAGGTCAATGGTTTGCTGCAGGTCGGCGACGAACAAGGACCGGTTTCCGGGGAGCTTGGTTTTGGTGAAAGCGCGCCGAACGCCACCGTGCAGATACGTGGCCAGTCATCGAGCAAAAACGAGCAGAAGAACTACAAGATCGAGTTGAAAAGCGGCAAAGGCAAGTGGCGTGGGCAGCGTACCATCGCATTGAACAAGCATATGGGCGAAGGTCTGCGTTTCCGTAACAAAATGGCGTACGATCTCATCAAAGGCATCGACCAGATGATGGGACTGCGCACGCAATTCGTGCACTTGTACGTGAAAGACGAGACCAGCGGATCGGATTCCTTCGACGATTACGGTCTGTACACGCAAGTCGAACAGCTCAACAAAACCGCATTGCAGGTGCACGGACTCGATAAAAACGGACAGCTGTACAAAGTCAATTATTTCGAATTCTATCGAGACGAAGACGTGATCAAACTCGCCGATGATCCTGACTACGATCAAGCGAAATTCGAAGAAAAACTGGAAATCAAAGGCGACAACGACCATACCAAACTGATCGCCATGCTGAACGATCTCAATGATTATTCAGTACCGATGGGCGAAATCCTCGGCAAATATTTCGATACCGAAAATCTCGCATACTGGATGGCATTCCAGCTGTTGACCGGCAATACCGATACGCAAAGCCGCAATATGTACCTGTATAGTCCCACGAATTCCGACACCTTCTACGTGCTCGACTGGGATAACGATGGTATGCTCATGCGCAAGGAATACGAGATCAGGCAACGTTCCGAGGGCCAAAGCTGGGAGAACGGTGTCAGCAACTATTGGGGCAACATACTGTTCCGACGTTGTCTGCAAACCAAGTCGTTCCGAACCGCGCTCGGCAAGGCCGTGAAAGACGAATACAAGTATATGAGCGCCGATCGCATCAATTCCATGGTGCGGCGGTACCGTTCCATCGTTGAACCATACGTGCGGAAGATGCCCGACTCCATGCATGAGCCTCTGACGTCAAGCCAATACGACACGGTGGCAAACCAATTGCATAGCGAAATCGAACAGAACTACCAGACGTACCGAACCGGGTTCAATAAGCCCATGCCGTTCTATATCGGCAAGCCGACTCCTACCAACGGCAAGCTCAAACTCAGCTGGGATGTCTCCTATGATTTCAACGATGAGGATCTGCGCTATACCGTTACCGTGGCCAAGGATTACGAAGGCAAAGACGTGGTGTTCACACAGAGCGACCTCGTATTGCCGGAAGCCGTGATGGATATGCCTGGTGAAGGCCAGTACTTCATCAAGGTGAGCGTGCGCAATGCGTCAGGCGAGACGCAGGACGCGTTTGACTACTACGTCACCGACGGCAACAAGGTCTACGGCACCAAGTGTTTCTATGTGAAAGCCGACGGCAGCATTGTGGAGGATGCCAATGTGCAGTGATGGTGGCAATCGCGGAACGTCGCTGCTGCAACGTATCAAACATCGCGTCGGCGAGGAATTATCCGTTCCACCGCGCACAGCCAAGGAACGGTTCCGTCATGAGCTCAAATATCTGATCTCATACGCGCAAAAAGCCGACTTGAACGTGCGTATGGCGCCGCTGCTTGGCCTCGACAAGCATGCGAAAAACGGCGGCTATATGATTCGCAGCCTGTATTTCGACGATTATTGGAACACCGCATATCAGGAAAAAGTCGACGGTGTGCTGCTGCGTAGGAAATACCGTATTCGCATCTACGATTACAGCGATCGTGTGATCAAACTGGAACGCAAACGCAAAAGCGACAGTTGGATCTACAAGGAGGATGCACCGCTCACGCACGAGCAGTTCGACCGTATTCTTGCCGGCAATTACGAATTTCTGCGTGACAGCGAGTATCAGTTGTGCCGCGAGTTTTATGTGGAATGCATGTGCAATGTGATGCGCCCTCGCGTGATCGTCGATTATGAGCGCGAACCGTGGATTCTTGACGCCGGAACCGTACGCATCACCTTCGATATGAACGTGCGTGCGGCGGTCGGCGGATTCGATGTTTTCGACTCCACACTGCCGGTACTGCCCGTGCTTGAGCCGGGCAAGCTGGTGATGGAGGTCAAATTCACCGAGTTCCTGCCGCAAGTGATGCGTGATCTGCTGCCCGGCAAGGCGCAGGAGTTGACATCGGCTTCGAAATACGTGCTCTGCTACGACAAAGCCTCGTATTTGCGGGGATTCGACTACTGGCAGGAAGGCTGGAGCGTGCCAAGCCTGTAATCGGCTGGCATGTTGACTGGCATTCCAGCAAAAACAAACGTTACGAATCAAGGAAGCAGGAGAGAAAGAAACCATATGAGTGTCAATGACATGATCAAAAAGTCGGTGCTGAAATCCTTCGGCCAATACAATGTGCCCAAAATGGCGCTGGCGTTGCTGGTGGCGTTGATCGTCGGCATCGTCATTTACTGCGTGTACCGCCGTTTCTACACGGGTGTGGTGTATTCGCGCAGTTTTGCCGTTACGTTGGTGGGCATGTGCGTGCTCACTTGCATGGTCACGCTGGCCATCAGTACGAATATTGTGATTTCGCTTGGTATGGTCGGTGCATTATCGATTGTGCGCTACCGTACCGCGGTCAAGGATCCGATGGATCTGTTGTATTTGTTCTGGGCGATCACGTCTGGTATTGCGGCGGGCGCGGCATGTATGTGCTGGTGATTGTTGCCGGATTGGTGATGATCGGCATGCTGGCTCTGTTCTACTCGCGTCAAGACAAGGGGCGCGTGTACATTGCGGTGATCCACTATGTGGGCGATGTAGTCGGAGATGAGATCACGCGCGCGTTCGGACGCACCAAATTCTTCGTAAAGTCCAAAACCATGCGTGGCGAACGCACGGAAATGGCGGTTGAAGTATTCTGTGATGATAAGGACATGACGTTCGCGGAACGCGTTCGCGCCATTGAGGGTGTCGAAGACGTGACGCTGATACAGTACAACGGTGAGTATCATGGGTAATCAATTCGATGTTGCCGCAGGCGCGCGGCTGGAATCCACGGGCAGGGCGCCCAGCAACGACGAAATCGTACCCAGATTCTCTCTTGACGACATCAACCAGGCGTTTGACAACAACGAATTCTGCTTCTACCTGCAACCCAAATGCAATGCTGAAACCGGCGCAATCGTGGGTGCGGAGGCGTTGGTGCGTTGGAATCATCCGGAATATGGCTTGGTGTCTCCCGGCGAATTCATTCCTCTGCTTGAACGTGAGTCAATGGTCACGCGGTTCGATTTGTTCATCTGGCGTTCCGTGTGTGAAATGCTGTCGCGTTGGGATGGGGAGGGGCGCAATCTGGTGCCGGTGTCCGTAAACGTGTCGATGACGGATATCGAGGCGATCGATGTGGCGCGAGTGCTTGGCGACCTGCTCGATCGGTTCAGCATCGATGCTCGCCTGCTGCAGGTGGAGATCACAGAAAGTGCGATCGCACATAACATGGATGTGGTCGAAGAGACCATTCGGGACCTGCATGCGCGAGGCATTGCCGTGCTGATGGACGATTTTGGGTCGGCGTATTCGTCACTCAACATGTTGAAGGACATCAACGTCGATGCCATCAAACTCGACATGAAATTCGTTGACCTGAATGCTGACAATGCGGCGAAAGGTTTGAAAATCATCGAATCCGTGATCGACATGGCCTACCAGTGAGACTGTCGATCATTGCGGAGGGTGCGCAGACCGCCGAACAGGTGAGCAAGCTGCGTGAGCTGGGATGCATGTACATCCAAGGATATTATTTCTACCGTCCGCTCACTGTGGGAAAGATGGAGGATTTGCTGGAACACCGCCCGGATGACCAGCATTTCTGGAATATCTCCAAAGATCTGATGCATCGCGACTACCGCATGTCGACGAACGGCCGCAGCATGCTCGAATCGTCGTCATTGTCGGCGCATATTTTTGAAATCCTTAACAAGGGCGTTGCGGAACTGTCCCGACTGAATCTCATCACGGGAGAATATCGCACCATCAAACGCGATCCGAAACTTCCGGACGTGTATGCGGATGATTTTCATGATTTCTGCCATGCATTGGTTTCAAAGCGGATCATTCATCCAGATGATGCCGGAGAATTCCTGAAACACACGCGATTGTCTGATTTGCGCGACCAACTATTCAGTAAGAAAAAATCGGAATTCACGTATTTTAGAAGCGAGGTCGAGGCGAAAACCAGCGTGATCGCATTCGGTGTGCTGGTACCCCCTGATTGCAGTGAGGCCAATCCGTGGGCCGTGGTGCTGATCGGATTCGACCTGTCGCTCGACCTAATCGCCAAGAACATGAAGGAAATCTATCGGCAGGACTCCTTGACGGGATTGCTCAACCGCAATGCATACGACAGCGATGTGGAGCAGCTGCGGAGCGCCGACATCGGGGCGGTGGTGTGCGTGTATGCGGATATGATCGGCCTGCACGAGGTGAACAACCATCTCGGGCATAAGCAGGGCAACCGCATGTTGTGTGAGTTCGCGGACGCGGCGCGCGCGTCTTCGGCGATGACCGGTTGTATCGCATCGGCGGCGACGAATTCGTGATAATCAGTTCCGCGCATACGGAAGCGCAGACACGCAAGCAGCTGAACTACATGCGTGAGCGCTTGCATACGCAAGGCTGCGAGATATCAGTGGGCGTAGCGTCGAGCGAGTCGACTTCCGATCTGCCGAAAATCATCGAACAGGCCGAAAACGAGATGCGCCGCGAAAAGAAGGAATACTACGTGCGAGGCGGCAGCAAACGCCAGCTGCGTGGGCTCAACAAAAAACTTGAGGACATTCTGGTGCGTAATCAGGATATGGAATCGTTGCTGCGGCATTTGAACGGACGCTATTCAATCGCATGCATGGTGAATCTGCGTACTGACTCACAGCGTGCGATCATGGTGCCCGACTATTTCCAGAAGATGCTTGACGCGCATGACGGTTCGTTCAAAAGCGCGCTGCATGACTATTGCGAACGATTGGTGGCGCCGTTCTGCAAAGACAGTTTCTCCCTGCTTATGGATTACGACTTCATTCATGCCCGCGTCGAGTCGGTCGGCGTGTTGCAGTACGGGTACACGCGAAACGACGGAGAGAAGTTCCTGCTTACGATTTTCGCCGATCGACGTTCCAAAGACGAGACCATGTGGGTGTTCTCCAAGGATGATCTGCCGCAGGTCGAGCTGGAATTATTCGAGTCATAAGGCCGTATTGTCTGGTTTTATGCGTTTTTGTGTGATGCGTTCGCATATTTTGTGAGAACGCTCACAGAAAAGGTTGTGTCGATTTCCAGCCGAATCGCAAAATGGGGTCTATGATGAGAATCGTTGGTCATGGCAACGGTTGCTATGACACGGCGAACAAGCACGGTCGCTTAAAGGAGACATCTATGGTCTATCGCATGATTTTCAACCAGACTGCATACTTCGGTCGCGGCGCCATCAAGGAGATCCCGGGCGTTGCCAAGTCCCATGGCTTCACCAAGGCGTTCATCGTCACCGATCCGGTACTGCTGGAAACCGGCACCGTCAAGAAGGTCACCGATGTGCTTGATGAGGCAGGCATGCCGTACGAGGTCTTCGACAACGTCAAGCCGAACCCGCCGGTCGAATGCATTCAGGATGGCGTTGCCAAGTTCGCCGCATCCGGTGCTGATTTCCTGATCGGTCTGGGCGGCGGCTCCCCGCAAGACACCTGCAAGGGCATCGGCATCATCACCGCCAACCCGGAGTTTGCCGATGTGCTCTCCCTGGAAGGCGTTGCCGACACCAAGAACCCGTCCGTGCCGATCTTCGGCGTGCCGACCACCGCAGGCACCGCTTCGGAAACCACCATCAACTATGTGGTCACCGATACCGCCAACAAGCGTAAGTTCGTGGCCGTCGACCCGCACGACATTCCGATCGTCGCCTTCGTCGATCCTGATCTGACCGACTCCATGCCGCGCGGCCTCAAGGTCGCCACCGGTCTTGACGCCCTGACCCACGCCATTGAAGGCTACATCACTCCGGGCGCTGGAGCCTGTCCGACTGCCTGAGCATGCAGACCATCCGCATGATTGCCAAGAACCTTGCCAAGAGCGCTGACGGCGACGTTCCTGCAGGCGAGCAGATGGCCTACGCCTCCTACATCACCGGCATGGCCTACTCCAACGTCGGCCTCGGTCTGGTGCATGGCATGGCCCACCCGCTGGGCGGCCGCCTTGGCGTTGCCCACGGCGTTGCCAACGGCATTCTGCTGGCACCGGTCATGGAATACAACAAGGACTTCACCGGCGAGAAGTATCGCGACATCGCCGACGCCTTCGGTGTCGAAGATGCCTACACCGGCGATCTCGAGACGGTTCGCGAAGAAGCCGTCCAGGCCGTGCACAAGCTCACCGTCGACCTGAAGAACCCGACCACCATCTCCGAAGTCGGCGCAACCGAAGCCGATCTGGAAGCACTGGCCCACGACGCCTTCAACGACGTGTGCACCCCGGGCAACCCGCGTCAGGCCACCGAAGAAGACATCCTCGCCATCTACAAGAGCCTGATGTAATGCGAAAACTCTCACGAATCGGCAATCGCATGCAGCGAATCTGCAGTGAAACCCGATTGTGAGAGAACATCGCTGAAAGCATTAAAAATCGTGGTGCGAAACTTCACAAAGCATTCGCACCACGATTTTTATATCTGCACATAAATTACGGATTAATCGAAATAATGTAAACAATAATCCGTGATTATCAATCGCAAGTATTGGAATTACTCGTGCTTTTCGCTCCACTCCTCATCGGTGGGAGTGTCATCGTACCATTCGCGGCCTTCCTGCTCGGCCAATTCCATCTGCTCGTTGATCCACGCCGCCTCCGCAGGATTGATATCGGCGGTGTCAAGCACCTTCTGCCATACCGGATACAGCAGATGCATCACCGGATATAGCGCGGTGAGCAGAATCTCCGGCTTATGCTTGCGCGAATGCTGTGGATGCGCGTCGAACGTGTTCTTGAAACGACGCATGTAATTGTTGAACGACGTGAGCGACGTGTCCATACGGCGGGCGCTGATGCCGGCGATCATACGCGGGCAGTACACGGTTTTCAGATCCTTGCCCAGCAGATGCAGCGAAATATCGATATCCTCATGCATCACATCGGCCTTGTCTCGGCACACTTCGTCAGAAATTTCGCGCCAAGCTGAAGCGCGGACCGCCATATTCGAGCCAAACAGCAACGGCTGGCCGCCATCGGCCTTGTAAATACGCTTGCGTGTGGAATTATCCCCACGCAAACCAAAATGGCGGCTCGGCAGATCGTAATACATCACCGGACCAGTGGCACCCATGGCCTCCGGGTCCTCAGTGAAAATGCCGGACACCACTTCGACCCAATCCGGGCGAATCATGCAATCGGCGTCGAAACGGCCCAGAATGTCGCCGGTGGCGTGGTTCAAACCATAATCGCGCGTCGGAATCAGCCCCTGCTCCTCATCCTGATGCAGCAGACGGACGGGTGCTTCCGGGTGGTCTTTGATGAACTGCTCCACCATGGCCACCGTCGAATCGGTGGAACGATTGTCGACAACGATCACTTCATGGGGCATCACGGTCTGCCTAGTGGCATTCAACAGGCAATCGTTGATACGCTCCTCTTCATTCCAAGCGGGGATGACAATTGAAACGTTCAGCATAACTACCACAATAGCTCAGCCTGTACACGACGCCTATCGCTACAATAGGGAGCCATGAGCGACAGCGAACAGCGAATGAACAATACGCAGAGCGAAAACGGTGCGAACACCAGCGAACAGCGATGGGACCTCGGCACCCTGTTCCAGCCAAAGGAGATCCCCGAAAACCACCGGAATGGCTGGGACGTGCGCTGCTATACATCGCCATAGCCATTGTGGGGTTTACTTTCTGCTGGCGCAGCTGGGGCAAAATCGAATACCTGGTGATCGACATCATCGTCTCGCTGTTCATCGCGCTCGCGGTGGAGCCGGTGGTGGTGCCGCTGGTCAAGCATGGCTGGAAACGTTCGTTCGCGTCGCTGTTCTCGCTGCTGATGCTGGCCGTGATGCTCGGCGTGCTGTTCACACTGTTCGGCAACCTGTTCGTGCAGCAGATGATCGCCTTGGTGAACGGTCTGCCCGACCTGTATGAGCAGATGTGCCAGTTCGCCAGTCAATACGCGAATTTCCAGCTTCCTGAGATCAATAATCTCGGCAATGAGATTCTGAAGAACATTCAAACGTCGTGGGTCACTGATTTCGCGGGTACCGCGCTGAATACGGTGTCGGGATTGTTTTCGTTCCTGATTAACCTCATGACGATAATCATGACCACGTATTACATTTCAGCGGCTGGTCCGAAACTGCGTCGTGCCGCATGCCAGTGGATGGCTCCGGCGGCTCAGCGGCGATTCCTGTTCGTATGGACGGTGAGCCAGAGCCAGATCTCGTCGTTCCTGTTCTCCCGCGCCATTCTCGCGTTGCTGAACGCGTTCTTCACAGGAATCTGTCTGATGCTGCTGCACGTGCCCTATTGGCTACCGTTGGCGCTGTTCTGCGGTGTGGTTTCGCAGTTCATTCCTATGTTGGGTACGTATATCGGCGGCGCGTTGCCAGTGCTGTTCGCATGGGGTAGCTGCGGATTGTGGCAGGCCGTGGCGGTGCTGGTGTTTATCTGCGTGTATCAGCAGATCGAGAATCTGATTTTCGCGCCGAAGATCTCCCAGCGCACCATGGATGTGAACGATGCCGTGGCGTTCCTCGCGGTGCTGGCGTTCACCTCGCTGTTCGGCGCGTTGGGCGCGTTCCTCGCATTGCCGGTGGTCGCGTCCGTGCAGACGATCTTCCGCACCTATACAAAGCGGTACGAGCTGGTCGATTCCCCGCTGATGGACGATCCGGTGCCTGAAAAGAAGTCGAAGCTGGTGGAAGGTGCCGAAGTACTCAGCGAGCATCTGCACAATATGCCTCGCGCGGTGCAGGGATCCAGTGCGCATGTGCCTATTCCCGACGAAGTGCGGCAGTTGCAGGAGCAGGCGTACAATATCACCCGTTCCGAGGAATCGCTGGAATCGGACGAAACCGTCGCCATTCCGAAGCACGTGTTGGACAAAACGGAACGCAAGCCATTGCAGGGTCTTGAGAGTGAAAACACATCTCAGGAATCCAACGAAAATTCGGAATCCGGCAATGAACGGAAGAACGGCGAGTCGCGGGAAGCTGAAGGAAGTACGAAAAACGCGGATGACAATCCAAGAAGTAGGTGGCGTTAATGGTACTGCTGAGCGTACTTGACATTCTGCTGGTCATCGTCGGTGGCGCAGGGGTGGTCTATCAGGCGGTGTGCATTCTCATCTCCCTGTTCACCAAGCCGATCAAATTTCCCGACGCGCCGATGAACAAGCGTTACGCGGTGCTGATTTCCGCACGAAACGAGGCGAACGTCATCGGCAACCTCATTACCTGCATCCAAACGCAGACCTACCCGACCGAACTGGTCGACATTTGGCTTGTCGCCGACAATTGCACCGACAATACCGCCGAAGTGGCGCGCAATATGGGATGCCATGTGATCGAACGCTTCAACAAGGAGCTTGTGGGCAAAGGCTACGCGCTGACGTATCTGCTCGATCAGATGAACGATTCCGGTGCATCCGACCCGTACGATGCGTTCTTCGTGTTCGACGCCGACAACAAGCTCGACAAGCATTACGTCGAAGAGATGAACAAGGCGTTCCAGTCGGGATTCAAGATTCTCACCAGTTACCGCAATTCCGTGAATTTGTCTGACAATTGGGTCTCTTCCGGTTCTGCATTGTGGTTCATCCGTGAATCTCGATTCCTGTCGGCCTCGCGCATGTGGCTCGGCAACAGCTGTCATGTAGGGGGTACGGGCTTCATGTTCTCGCAGGAGATCATGCGCCGCAATAATGGTTGGAAATTCCACCTTTTGACCGAGGATTTGGAATTCACCATGGATTCCTTGCTGCACGGCGACCGCATCGGCTACTGCGGTACCGCGATTCTGTATGACGAGCAGCCTGTCACCTTCGCGCAGAGCTGGCGTCAGCGTTTGCGTTGGAGCAAGGGCTTCCTGCAAGTGTTCCGTTATTACGGGCCGGCTTTGGTCAAACGCGCCATCAGGGAACGCGATTTTTCCGCCGTTGATTTCACGCTGTTGTTGTGTCCGTTCACGGTGATCGGTATTGTGCGCGTTCTGCTGGGACTGTTGTTCGCGACCTGCGGATTCGTGACATGGCAGAGCCAGTTGAGCTCGTTGACCGGTTGGACATCCGGCATTGTGACGTCGGTGATCGGCATGATGGCGTTGGCCGCGTGACGATTATTGTGGAACGCGATCAGATTGGCGCCACCAACAAGGAGCTGTTCGCGTATGTGCTGAGCTTCCCGATCTACATGTTCAGTTATGTGCCGATCTCGTTCCAGGCGATGTTCGCCAAGTCCGAATGGAAGCCGATCGAGCATAAGGGATGACGTTCGTTCGCTGGCTTGCGCGTTTCCTGCCTTTTCGTTTTCATTTCGATTTCCGCTTATGACTGGAGTGTTGTTGTTCCATGGATGATTCGGCTGAATACCGGCATGTGAAACGCCGTCGATACATCACGGTGGCGCTTTCCGTGTCGCTCACCACAGTGTTGTGCGTCGGCTATGTCGTGGCCGACATTTTCGACAAGTTGCCGGGTGTTCTCACATTGCAGGAAGTCGAGCATGCCACGGCCAAAAACGCCGGGCAATGCCGTTGCGGCCGCGACGATGGTCGGAGGGCTTGACGCTTCGAAAACCGTGGATGCCGCTGCGGCAAAGGCTCTGATCAGCCAGTTTGAGACGGCTGCCTCCGATTTTGGCGGTGAATACGCCATCGCCATCGCCGACGCGGCTGGCAATGTGGTGGCCGAGCAGAATCTCGACACGCCGTATACGCCGGCGCCACCATGAAAACGCTGACGGCGTATGCGGCTGCGGCCACGCTCGACATGGGGTCGACGTGGAGACGCAGACCTATTTGGAGCAGCGCGAAGATGGCACTTCGCGATTGGTGCTCAAAGGCAACGGCGACATGCTGCTCGGCGTCGGCGAATCTGATTCGGCGCACATCAATGGGCGTGCCGGGCTGGGAACGCTTGCGGCAAACACGGTCCAAGCGTTGCGGCAGCGGGGCATCACTTCCGTGACGCTCGTCTACGATGATTCCCTGTTCGGCAACGACCGTTGGCCCAACGGCATCGCCGAACTCGATCCGGACCACGTGTACTACGCGCCGACCGCATCCATGGCCGTGGATGGCGGGCGAAACTGGAACGGTGCTAATCCTACGGATCCCGATACGTTCAGCACATATCCCGTTTTGAGCACGCAGCCGGCTCGCGAGGCCGCGCTGGTGTTCGCGCAACGCCTGACTGAGCGGGGCATTGCGGTGAACGGTTCCGTGGAACAGGGAGCCGTTCCCGACGGGACCAGCCCCATTGCGACGGTGAGCTCCGCATCGCTGAACGAGATCATGGCGTTCATGCTTCGGCATTCCGACAATTCGCTGGCCGAGGAATTCGGCAGACTGCTGGCTTTGCACCTTAACGCCGACAATTCACCGGCCGGAGCGGTGCAGTCGGTTGAACAGGTACTGGCTCAGCGGGGGATTTCCGCCGAAGGCCTCACCATGATTAACTGCTCGGGACTGGCTGAGGATTCCAAACTCACCGCGCATACCCTGCTTGACGTGCAGCAGCGTAATCTGACGAGCGGATCCGGTTCCGCCGCCGCTGAGGGGCTGTCGATTGTAGGATTTGTGGGCACTGCTGCGAATCGTTTGAACGATGCTGACGAAGCTGGTCTTATCCGTGCCAAAACCGGCAGTTTGGGAGATGTGACTTCCATGACCGGCAATGTGTCGCGCCATAATGGCGGTGCGTTGAGTTTTGCCGTGATCGTCAACGATCCTGATGATTCCGAAGCCGCGAAATCCGCTATCGACACATTTGTGGCAGCACTACCGAAGTTGTGACGCCATGGTGTATTCGTCACGTTTGCGCAAGGGAATCGGCGAACTGCGCGCCGCGTTGGAATCGGCCGGTTTGGGATTGCAGGATGCCCGTTTCGCCCGTCATGGCGAGCACGCGCCCGATGTGGACGCTCCGCTGATTATGGTGTCCTGTTCCGGTGGGCGCGATTCGATGGCGTTGGCTGCGGTTGCTGCGAAAACGTGCGCTTCATTGGGATTGCGATGCGGGGCGATTATCATCGACCACCAGTTGCAGCAAGGCTCTGCCGGTGTTGCGCGGGCAACCGCCGATCGTTGCGTTGCGTTGGGTCTTGACCCAGTTCGTGTTCGTGCGATTGACGTACCCGACTCCCGCGGCATCGGTGTTGAGGCAGCGGCGCGTGAAGCACGCTATCATGCGATTGTCGACGCATGCTCCGACGCTTCGGCCGTGCTGCTGGCTCATACGAAAAACGATCAGGCGGAAACCGTGATCATCGGTTTGTTGCGTTCCGCGGGCCTCGATGCGGTTTGCGGTATGAACGGTTCCTTCATACGAGACGGGGTGCGTTTTCTACGCCCATGGCTGAATGTGACCCGCGAAGAAACCACCGGCATCTGCGAGGATCTGCGGCTTGCCTGGTGGGACGATCCCACAAATGGGCCGGATGTGGGAGATTCGGGTGGAAATGAGCCTCTTCCCGCGAACTATCCGCTGCGATCCCGAATCCGGCACGATCTCATGCCATATCTTGCATCATTCGCGGGAAGCGACGTCGTGTCGAAACTTGCGCTTGGAGCGAGGCTTGCCGAAGACGATCGCGCATATCTTGACGATGTGGCGCAACGCGTGTGCGAGCAAGGCGTAACCGTGAACAACGGCGAGATAATCATCGACGTGCGTGCGTTGCAATCGCAAGACAATTTGCCATCAGAAGACGGGGTGATTGTACGCTCGCTTGCGGAAGCAGGCATTTTCGTGCATGCACGGGCAGGTTGAAGGGATCGACAGGCTGATCTGCGACTGCACGGCCAGAAAAGGTGTGAATCTTCCCAGCGGATATTCAGCATATCGCCAGAAACACGTCATTCGCGTGTGCCAAGATGGTGGGCATGCGAATCGCTGACGTACAAGAAGATATTGATCACGAGCTGATCAGTAAAGAAGAGATTGCCGACATCATCAACCATGCTGCAGCCCAGGCCAGTGAAGACTACCGTGGCAAGAACCCGCTGCTGGTTTGCGTGCTCAAGGGTGCGGTGAACACGCTTGCGGCGTTCTCGCAGGCCATGAGCATCCACGCGGAGATGGATTTCATGAGCTTGTCGAGCTACGGTTCCGGCACTCAATCGAGCGGCAAGATCACCGTGCGGCAGGATCTGTCGACCGATGTTCGCGGTCGTCACGTGCTTATTGTGGAAGACATCATCGATTCGGGCGTCACGTTGGCGTGGCTCGTCGATGAGCTCAAAAGCCGTGGTGCCGCTTCCGTGGAGATTTTTGCGCTGTTGGAAAAGCCGGCGCGCCGTAAGGTGGATGTTCCTGTGAAATATAAGGGACGTGAGATTCCCGATGAATTCGTGGTCGGTTTCGGCTTGGATTATGACGAGCGATACCGCAATCTTGATTCGATCGCGGTGCTGAAGCCGGAAGTGTATGAAGGAGGTCAGGCATGAGTTTTCCTGGTCCGGGCCAGTCGCCGAATAACAACGGCGGCGGCAATAACCCGTTCACCAATCCGTTTGGACGCAATAATAACGCCGGCAATGGCAACGATTCCAACGGCAAGGGTGACAAGTCCAACGGCAACGGATCCAATGGCGGTCCGCGTCCGTTCTGGCAGTCCCCATGGCTGTGGGTTGTGGTTGTGGCATTGCTTGCCGTGACCATGTTCCAGATTTTCGCCGGAACCGGTTCCCAGACCATCGACACCAAGGACGGTCTGCAGATTCTCAACGGCAACAATGTTGAATACGCACAGATCGTAGACAACACCCAGCAGGTCAAGCTCAAGCTTAAGAGCGACTACTCCGCTACAGACCCTGATACCGGGCGTATGAAGAACTACGGCAAAAACGTGCAGTTCTACTACACGTACGCGCAGTCCGCAACCGTGGTCAAGGCCGTACAGAAGGCTGATCCGGTCAAGGGCTGGACGGCGACCATGCAGCAGAGCAGCATTTGGACGTATCTGCTGACCTCGCTGCTGCCGTTCCTCATTATCTTTGGTCTGTTCTGGTTCATGATGAGCCGTATGGGCGGTGCTGGCGGCATGTTCGGTATGGGCGGCAAGAAGAACAGCGGCAAGCTGCTCGAAGGCCAGACCCCGACCACCAAGTTCGCCGACGTGGCCGGCGAAGAGGCTGCCGTGCAGGAAGTCGAGGAAATCAAGGACTTCCTGAAGGATCCGTCTCGTTACAAGGCTTTGGGTGCCCGCATTCCGCGTGGCGTATTGCTCTACGGCCCTCCAGGTACCGGTAAGACGTTGCTGGCACGAGCCATCGCAGGCGAAGCCGGTGTGCCTTTCTACTCCATGGCAGGCTCCGACTTCGTGGAAATGTTCGTGGGTCTTGGCGCCTCCCGTGTGCGCGATCTGTTCGATGAGGCCAAGAAGAACGCTCCGGCCATCATCTTCATCGATGAGATCGATGCCGTCGGTCGTAAGCGTGGCGGTTCCGGTATGAGCGGCGGCCACGACGAACGTGAGCAGACGCTGAACCAGCTGCTCGTTGAGATGGACGGCTTCAATAACGACACCAATCTGATCATCATCGCCGCGACCAACCGCCCCGACGTGCTTGATCCGGCACTGCTTCGCCCGGGCCGTTTCGACCGTCAGGTAGCCGTCGAAGCGCCTGATTTGGAAGGCCGCGAGGCTATTTTGAAGGTGCATGCCAAGGGCAAGCCGTTCGTGCCTGATGTCGATCTGCGTATGATCGCCGTGCGTACGCCGGGCTTTACCGGCGCTGATCTGGCCAATGTGTTGAACGAAGCCGCATTGTTGTGCGCCCGCGCCGGTGCGCAGCTGATCGACAACCGCGCCATCGACGAGGCCATCGACCGCGTGCAGGCGGGCCCGAAGCGCCGTTCCAAGGGCATGGCGCTCGACGAACTGCGCAACACCGCATACCACGAGGGTGGTCACGCGCTGGTGGCGGCTGCCATGAACGATACCGATCCGGTCACCAAGGTCACCATTCTGCCGCGTGGCCGCGCACTTGGCTACACCGCGGTGATGCCGACTGAAGATCGCTATTCCATGTCTCGCAACCAGCTGCTCGACCAGATGGCGTACGCCATGGGTGGTCGCACCGCGGAGGAAGTCGTGTTCCACGATCCGACCACCGGCGCTTCCAACGACATCGAAAAGGCGACGAACATCGCACGTCAGATGGTGCTCGACTACGGCTTCTCCGACAAGCTGGGTGCCATCAAGTGGTCCGATGACGAACAGAGCGACCTTGGATCGCTGAACCACAAGTATTCCGCACGCACCGCCGAAATCATCGACGAGGAAGTGCTCAAACTGGTGGAAACCGCGCATACCGAAGCGTGGAACGTCATCAACGAGAATCGTGAGATTCTTGACGAGCTCGTACGTCAGCTGCTCGTCAAGGAAACACTCAACGAAAAGGAACTTGCGGAAATCTTCGCTAATGTCAAGAAGGCGCCGAAGCGTGAAGTGTGGCTGAGCGACAGCAAGCGCCCGGATTCCGACATTCCGCCGGTTCCGATTCCCGAATCCCTGAAGAAAAGCGCAGGATTGACCAACTGATGAGCGATACCGAAGCATTCGATACCCTCTTCGACGACAAGGCCCGTGCCGCCCATGCGGCCGGGCCTGTCGGCTATGACGAGGAAGGCGTGCGCCAGGCAGTACGCCTGTTTCTGAAATCCATTGGCGAAGACCCGGACCGTGAAGGCCTGCTCGACACCCCCGACCGTATTGGGCGTGCCTGCAAGGAGCTGTTCGCAGGCCTTGGACACGGCCCCGAGGAAGTGCTCAAAACCAAGTTCAAAGTCGATACCGACGAAATGGTGCTGGTACGCGATATTGAACTCTTCTCGGTATGCGAACACCATCTGCTGCCGTTCCATGGCGTGGCCCACGTCGGCTATATTCCGTCGAACGGCCAAGTGGCGGGCTTAAGCAAGCTTGCACGACTGGTGGAACTGTATGCCCGACGTCCGCAAGTGCAGGAGCGCCTCACCCAACAGGTGGCCGACGCGTTGATGGAAGGTATCGAAGCACGTGGCGTGATCGTAGTCACCGAATGCGATCACATGTGCATGGCCATGCGTGGCGTAAAGAAGGCGCAATCGCGTACGGTTACATCGGCGGTGCGCGGCTGCATGCGAGACGCGACGACGCGAGCCGAAGCCATGAGCCTGATCCTGTCGCAGCATGCGTGATCGGCACGACTGCAGCAAGTCGAATCGTAAATACCAATAACCGGATATAGGAGGGGAAACCGGATGACCATTGATATGAAATCGATTCATGATAGTGACCGTACGCTGGTGATGGGCGTGCTCAACATTACGGAGGATTCGTTCTCCGATGGAGGGTTATGGCTCGATCCTGCGAATGCGAAAGCGCACGGCGAAGCGATGATGAAAGATGGGGCTGACATCATCGATATCGGTGCCGAATCCACTCGCCCCGGAGCCAAACGTGTCAGTGAGGAAGACGAGCAAAACCGCGTGCTAGGTGCTGTGGATGCGCTGATTCCGGAAGGCGCGGTGCTGTCCATCGACACTACGCGCGCATCGGTGGCTCGCATGGCGTTGGAGCATGGTGCGCAGATCATCAACGACGTGTCCGGCGGTCAGCTGGACCGCGAAGTGCCCCATGTGGTGGCCGAACACGCGGAAAGCCTTTACATTGTGCAGCATTGGCGCGGTTGGCTTGCCGGCTCTGCAGGCGACGTGCCTGACGCTAATACGTCCGTGTACGCCAATGGCGTGGTGAACGACGTGTATGACGAACTCATGAAGCAGGTCGACGACGTGCTTCAGGCAGGCGTCTCGCCGTCACAGATCATCATCGATCCGGGTCTTGGATTCTCCAAACCGAGCGTCGAACATAACTTCCCGCTGATGGTGGCGTTGGAGCGGTTCAACGCCACCGGGTATCCGGTGCTGATCGGAGCCTCGCGCAAACGATTCGTCGGCGCGGCGCTTGCCGATGCCGGTATCGACGAGCCAAGCATGGGCAGTAAAGACAATGCGACCGCCGCCATCAGCGCCTTGTGCGCCGAATATGGAGCGTGGGCCGTGCGCGTGCATGACGTGGAGAAAAGCCGTGACGCGGTGGCGATCGGCAATGCGTGGCGTGCTTTCGCTAACGCCTGATACGCGGTGCTCGCATACGTCGTGCGTTCCTGACAGCGTAGGAGCGGCAACGCATTTCCACCATTAAACCTTGAGATATGCAAAGAAAGGCTGGCATGGATCAGATTCGATTGACTGGCGTTCGCGCGGTCGGCAAACACGGTGTGCTTGATTTCGAACATGAGCGTGCGCAGACGTTCGTCGTCGACGCCACGCTGTTTCTGGATCTTGCGCCAGCCGGGCATTCCGACGATCTGCACGACACCGTCGATTACGGTGCCATCGCCAAAGGAATAGTCGCCATTATCGAAGGCGATCATGTCGATCTCATCGAAAAACTGGCCGATCGCATTGCCAGCATGATTCTTGAATATCCTGCCGTGGCGCGAACGCAAGTGACCGTGCACAAGCCGAGTGCGCCAATCGTCGTACCATTCGACGATGTGAGCGTAACCGTGGAACGTTCTCGTGAAACAACTTCGGCTGCATCGCAAGTGCATCATGCCATCATTGCCATGGGTGGCAATCAGGGCGATGTAGTGGCCACCTTGCGTGACGCGGTGCGTTCGATCGACGGACTGGCGTCCACTCAGGTTACGGGCATTTCGCCGCTGTACCGTACCGATGCGTGGGGCATGCCCGATGGTACCCCCGACTTTTACAATGCGGTTGTTTCCGTGACCACCAAGCTATCGGCAATGGAGCTGTTGCGAGGATTGCAGCGCATCGAAGCCGAACATGGTCGAGTGCGTACCGACCATTGGACTTCGCGCACACTTGATCTGGACATCATCGATTTTGACGGTCAGAGCAGCGACGATCCGGACCTGACGCTGCCTCACCCCCGTGCATGGCAGCGTGCGTTCGTGCTGGGGCCGTGGCTGGCACTCGAACCCGATGCCGAACTGCCGGGCGAACATGCCGGTTCCGTGGCTCAACTCCTCCGTGAATCGACCGATCGCGACCATATCGACGAAATCGCAGATGATTGGATGGTGGAAAGCCCGACCGGCTACGGTACCGACGACCTTGCCTGCGATGCCAATAATGCGGGCGATGCGGATGATATGGGCGAAGCGTATGATGCGATCGATTCCAGCGATTTGCCGGAAGGAACCGCCGCAGCCAAAGTGGCCGCACTCGCTTCTGCACAGCTAGAACCCGCATCGAAACGTGCGGTGATCTCACTGGACAGCCCAGCAACCGATGCCGAACAGCAGTTCCGCATGGCCATCGTCACATTGGACGGCATTCCCGGCAACCAAGTCGAGGGCATCTCACCCCTCTACCATGTGAGCCAACTCGACGGACTCCCCGACAAAATGGCCGCGGTAATCCAGATTTCCACGCGCATGGGCGCCCATGATCTGATCGAAGCATTAGGCAATGTGGAAGCTTCCGTCGGCGAAGACTTCGATCTCGACCTGATCGACATGGAAGGCGTGACATGCGATGAGCCTGACTGCAAGGTGCCATGGCCCACCGCACGCAACCATGCCGCAGTGCTTGCGCCATGGCTCGACATGGATCCCGATGCGCGACTGGGCAAGGATCCGGTATCATTCCTGCTGGCCATGGCCCCCGATACCGCGCAAGTGGGACTGCTGACCGACAATTGGATCATCGGAGGTACGCTATGAAAGCGCGCAGAACCCCTTGGTGGTGCTATGTTCTCGCTGCCGCATTAGGATTGCTGGCCGGTATGGGATTGGCGAAATATGGCGAGATTTCAGGTTTGCCATTGGTCGGCGCTCCATGGATCGTGCCCGTGGTGTTGGCGATTCTGGGATTCGTCGTGCTGTATATGGCATTGCAGATCCACAAATACACCACCACGGATCCCGAAAAACGCGCGCAGCTGAGACCTTTGGACCCGCAGAAGGCGTTCGCCACACTGGTGTCATGCAAGGCGTTGGGCGTGGCAGGAGCGGCGTTGGCCGGCTGGTATGGTGGACAGCTCATCATGAGCCTGCCGCATGGTGAGGCGACGTTCTACAGTCAGGCCATCCTCGAATGCGCGATCGCGGCAATCGTATGCATCGCTGACATGATCATCGGCATTGTGGGGGAGTGGTTGTGTCAAATCCCACCAATCGACGGTCCGGAAAGCCCGAAAATGAAAACGGCCACGCAACGAAACCGTTACGCGGCCGCGGCAACCAAATCGGCAGCCCAAACGAAAGCCTGATTGTCCTTACTTCTTCAAATCCTCCTCAGGAACACGGATCATCGCCTCCTGAGTCATGCAGGCAACAAGCTCGCCATCCTGCGTGTATACCTTCGCCTGCCCCAAGCCACGGCCGTGAGCCGCGGTAGGCGTATCCTGCACATACAAATGCCACTGATTGATGTCGATATCGCGATACCACCACATCGAATGATCGATCGAAGCGAACGAAATGCCAGGCGTGGCAATACTTAACCCGGCACGACGCAACACCGGCTCCAGCATCACCTGATCGCAACCCATAGCCAACATCGCACGATGCATGACCTGCGGAACGTCAACCGTGCCGTCGGCCTTCATCCACACCATCTGCTTGCCGGAATCGTTACTGGCGCTCTTCTTATCGGCACCCAGCATGATCGTGCGCGTCACATGACGAATGTCGAACGGCGACTTTTCCGCATAGTATTTGGCATACGAAGACTTTTCGGCAAACGGCTCCATCAGCTGCTTCGCACTGGTCAACGTTTCCGGCTCCGGCACGCCTTCCGGCATGGGATCGGCGAACTCAATGCCATTCTGACCCTGCTCCTGGAAGCTGGCGATGGCCGTCAGAATCGAACCCTGAGCCTGCGTGACATTCACGCGACGAGCGGAAAACGAGCGGCCATCACGCAGATTCTCCACATCAAACAGCAAATCCTGACGAATATCGCCGGCGGAAATGAAATAGCATGAATCGAATTCGGCAGACGAGATGGCGGAACCGTTTTGGATGCGGCCATCATGGCCTGCGCGATCACCTGACCGCCGTACACGCGGCCAGTGGGGAAATACAGGCTTTCGCCATTCACATATGTGTGGCTGCGGTACGTGGAAGGCGTGCCCAGCTGAAGCACCTTCGCCAACCGTTGTAACGGAGTTATTGCTGTCTGCGCTGTCTGTGTCATAACGGGCCTCGATTCTTTGAGTCGCATACGATAAACGCTTCGTTCTGGAAACGAGTCTACGCAAGGGCGGTAAATTTCGCCGGATTGTTTTGTAACGAATGCGTGAGAAGCGTGAACGGCAGGTAATCGTCAAACGATTCACATACGGCAAAGCGCCGCACTTCGTAACGAAGCACGGCGCTTTGCTGAAATTTGCGAGTAACGTTCGCAATTATGGTCTTGCTTCGCAAGGCTCATTGTTGCCTTCGTTCGGCTGTCGCCTCACTCAGGCTAAGCCTACAGACAGTCCACAGGACTGTCTGCTTACGGCTTAGCGCGTTAGCTTGCGATGGAGACGGTGGGGGCGAGCCGCGTCTTCGCCGAGACGAGCGACACGGTTCTCCTGATAGGCCTGGAAGTTGCCTTCGAACCAGTACCACTTGGCTGGATTCTCGTCATCGCCTTCCCATGCGAGAATATGCGTGGCCACGCGGTCGAGGAACCAACGGTCGTGAGAGATCACCACAGCGCAGCCCGGGAAGCCAAGCAGTGCGTTTTCAAGCGATTCAAGAGTTTCGACATCAAGATCGTTGGTCGGTTCGTCGAGCAGCAGCAGGTTGCCGCCCTGCTTCAGGGTCAACGCAAGATTCAGACGATTGCGTTCACCACCGGACAGCACGCCGGTGAGCTTCTGCTGGTCGGAACCCTTGAAACCGAAGGACGCCACATACGCGCGGGTCGGTACTTCAACGCCAGCAACCTCAATGAAGTCAAGACCGTCAGACACGGCCTCCCATAGGTTCTTATTCGGGTCAAGACCGGCGCGATTCTGATCCACATAGCTGATCTGCACGGTTTCGCCGATCTTCAACGAGCCAGACGTCAACGGTTCAAGGCCAACGATGGTCTTGAACAGGGTGGACTTACCCACACCGTTCGGGCCGATCACGCCGACAATACCGTTACGCGGCAGCGTGAAGCTTAGATCGTCGATCAACACACGATCGCCGAACGCCTTGTGAATATGCTCGGCTTCCAGCACAGTAGAGCCCAGACGCGGGCCAGCCGGAATCTGAATCTCGGAGAAGTCAAGCTTCTTGTTGTTGCGTGCCTCCTGCTCCATCTGGTCGTAACGCTCCAGACGAGCCTTGTTCTTGGCCTGACGGGCCTTCGGCGAAGAGCGCACCCAATCAAGTTCGCTCTTCAGGCGCTTGGCGAGCTTGGCATCCTTGGCGCCCTGGATCTCCATACGCTTGGCCTTGGTCTCCAAATACGTGGTGTAGTTGCCCTTATACGGGTACAGCTGGCCACGGTCGACCTCGCAGATCCACTCGGCCACGTTATCCATGAAGTAACGATCGTGGGTAACGGCGATGACGGCACCCTTGTACTGGTGCAGGAACTGCTCCAACCACAGAATCGACTCGGCGTCAAGATGGTTGGTAGGCTCGTCGAGCAGCAGCAGATCAGGAGCCTCCAGCAGCAGCTTGCACAATGCCACACGACGGCGTTCACCACCGGAGCATACCGTTACCGGAGTATCCGGATCCGGGCACTGCAAAGCATCCATAGCCTGCTCAAGCTGAGAATCAAGATCCCAACCGTTTGCAGCATCGATATCGTTCTGCAGCTTGCCCATCTCATCCATCAAAGCATCGAAATCGGCATCCGGATTGGCCATCTCTTCGCCAATCTGATTGAAACGAGCCACCTTTTCAGCGATCTCGCCGAACGCCATCTTGATGTTCTCGCCAACAGTCTTGGTGTCATCCAGCGGTGGTTCCTGCTGCAGAATGCCGACGGTATAACCCGGAGTCAAAGAAGCCTCGCCATTAGACACGGTGTCGAGTCCGGCCATGATCTTCAGCAGCGTGGACTTACCCATGCCGTTCGGGCCAACAACGCCAATCTTCGCGCCTGGCAGGAGCTCAAAGTCACGTCATCGAGAATCACACGGTCGCCGTAAGCCTTGCGGGCCTTGATCATCTGGTAAATGAATTCAGCCAATGTTGTGTTCCATCCTTAAGAAACGTTGGAATTCCAGCGTGTTGCATGAGCGGTCAACGGAAACTCAATCAAGGATTCCGGAACGCAACCCACGCACAATACCGTGCATAATTATCCCATACCCCATCTACACGACGGTATGGGCGAAAGTCGTGCGCTCAGGCAGTAAGCGGAAGCAGCAGATGCTCATGCAAAGCAGGACGAACGATATTGTCGAAATCACCAGATTCCGGGCATTGAATCGCAACAACCAAACCCTGCTTCGGCAAAACCGTAGTAATCTGACCGTACGCACCATCCGCACGATATGCCCCCTCATAAGGCGACATCCAGAACTGATAGCCATAACCGCACGTCCAAATATTGCTATACGGAGTGTCGATCTGCTTACCGGAAGCCTGCTTGACCCACGATTCGCTGACAATGCGCGTGCCATGCCAAGTGCCATCATTCAAATAGACCTGGCCAAGTTTCAACATATTCGCAAGCGACATGTAGATCCCGCCGCCTGCAATCGGATGACCTTGCGGATCACATTCCCAAACAGGCCAACCCTGATCCAACTTGGAAAAATCGTGCCATACAAATACTCGCCAAGACGCATGCCGGCAGCCTGCTCCAACATGCGGCCCGCCAAATCAGAATCCGCAGACGAATAGCAGAACGTGCTGCCGGGCTCCACCTCAACCCTGCGAGAGAACATGTACCGTAAATAATCAGGCGCACCAACACCACTGCGCCGGTCAGGGTTCATCAAATACGCATGATTGAAACCGCTCGACATAGTCAGCAAGTGCCTCAGCGTGATCTGGCCCAACTCCAGTTGCGCATCGGAGGGAACATACTCGGGGAACGAGTCGACCAATCGCGAATCGAGCGACAGCAAGCCATCTTCAATCGCAATGCCAATAGCCGTCGAAACATAACTTTTCGTATGGGAATAAATATTGCGATCCTGGTCGGGAACGAAATGACGTTCCGCGATAATGGCGTCGCCATCCGCAATCGCAACGGCTTCGACGGGCAGGGACTCGCTTTCAATGAGTTTGACGAAATCGTTGAACATATCGATGGCACCCATGAAATCTCCTTTGACACTGCCCTACGGTGCATTACGGAAACTGTAACGTAAGGCGGTTACGTACGATTGTTACATCAAACGATTTTTCCTAAGCCTGTCGCTAGATGGAGCGCCCGAAAAGCCGCTAGGTGCCATGCCTGAAAAAGTCGTTAAATGATAATGCCTTCGCAATGATCGATCTCGTGCTGGATGATCTGCGCGGTGAAACCAGTGAACGTGGCATGGCGCTCGCGGAACTTGCGATCCGCATACGAGACCTCAATGCGCTGGAAGCGGACCGTGCGGCGCTCGCCTTTGAGAGACAGGCAGCCTTCGGAGGCGTCGTAGGCGCCGTCTTTCGCAGTGATCGTCGGGTTGAACATTACGAAGATGCGACCGCCGAAATCCTCGTCCACGAATGCAATGATGCTCTTCGAGACGCCGATCATGTTTGCGGCCATGCCGACGCAGCCATTGCGATGTGCGTCAAGCGTGTCTTTGAGATCCTGTGCGACGGCAAGATCCTCGGGCGTATTGAGCGCCTCCGTCGACGGCTGGCTCAAGAACGGAATGGACGTCATGATTTCGCGCTGCATGTGGTGCTTCCTCTCGCTGGTTCCTTTGCTGGTCTGCCAACATTGTATGGCGTCATTGTGCGACGCCGTACGGCGATGGGACGGATGACCGGTTCGCGCCTATCCATTTACGAAATGTCTCATGGCGATTTTGAAATGGGGGACCGCAATCGATGCAATATGCTTGGAACCATGGATGACATGCCTCAATATCGGAAATACATGACGCAGGCGCTGGAACTGGCCCATAAGGGAGCCGGTTGGGTGAATCCGAATCCGTTGGTCGGCACGGTGGTGGTCCGCGACGGCGAGATTCTCGCAGCCGGATACCACGACCGCTACCGCGGACCGCATGCGGAACGCATGGCCTTCGACTACGCCGACAAGCATGGTATCGACATGCATGGAGCCACGGTCATCGACACTCTCGAACCTTGCTGCCATGTCGGATCGCAGCCGGCATGCACCGATCTAATTCTTTCGCACGGCATAACGCGCGTCGTGGTCGGTTCGATCGATCCGAATCCCATCGTGGCCGGCAAAGGACTTCGCATTCTTGAGGAAAACGGTGTGGAAGTGGTATATGACGTGATGCGGGCGGAATGCGACGCCATCAATCGCCATTTCTTCCACTACATCACCACAGGAATGCCGTACATTGTGGACGGCAGAAAACATGCGGAGGAATCTGATGCCGAATACGCTGTACGTCGACGCGGGCTATATGACACGTATGCGGCGGTGTTGGGCATATGTCCGACTGGTGGCCGTGCGGGTGCCCCGGGTAATTCGAACGGTACGGAAGGATCGGTGGGAAGTGCCGCATGCCTTCCGGGTCGGACGGATCGGCTGGATGTTTCGGATGGTGCCTTTGCCCATTTCGACGGGCCGGTCCAAGCTGTGGATGCTAACGAGGTGGTGGTCGGAAGGCACAAGCCGTTGCATCTCGACATCCGTGCGCTCGCCGATACGGAACCCGACGAATGGCTGCGCGAACTCGGCCGCCGCAAAATCGATAGCCTCGTCGTCGATGATGACGACGTTTTCGAAATGCTGTCTTCGATCTGACGAAAAAGGTGATATGCCTATGCCGTGTTTTCAGTTTGAAATGTCCTATATGTGGCAGTTTTTGGCATTTCAGAAAAATGATTTCCGTTATATGTGGCAGGCTCCCAAGGAAAATCTCGTCTAGGGGGTACTGATTGGGGTCTTTTGAGGCTTGAAACCGGTCTGGTCTGCCACATATAGCGGTTTTGGTTTGTCTGGGGATGGCAAATCTGCCACATATAGTGGCTTTCAGATGAGAATCTTTCTGCTTCCATTGGCGAGAGACGTTATGCGGATGTGTATCCTTCCCGAGGACATTCTTTGACAGAGCATGATGGGCTTGCTTAATCGTTGGCTCATCCGGTCGCCACTCGTTGCGCGAGTGCCCGTTCCTCGAAGTCGTTCATAAGGTTTTCGGCGGTCACTTGAATGTATGCCCAACCGTCATCTTCCAAGGCTTCACGTCTCTTGCTGTCGGCGAGCCATTGGCCGGCGTGATGTCTTCCGTCGTATTCGATGGCCACTTTTATATCTGGATAGGCCATATCCAAAAGCGCGATTTTCCCATTGTTCAGTCGAACCTTCCAGTTGACTTTCGGACATGGTAGCCCATTGCGAATCAGAGCGATCCTGCAACGGCTTTCCTGCGAGGAATCCGTGCCTTCGCGCATGAATTGTAACGCATGTTGCATTTTTCTGATTCCTCGGATGGGACGTTGTCTATTCGCATTCGAAAAACAGTGGATAAGTGGATAACCGAGGTTATGCGCAAAAAAATGTGGATAAACAGTCGGCCGCCGGCAGACCTGATTGAGACGAACGTGCGCTGCTGCGCTGCTGCGGGATACCATGGCACGGGTAGAACATCACGTTGAAATGAGGATGTATGGGCGAGCCGTGTGTGATTGAAAACGTGTGTTTCGTAGGTTCGGATAAGCTGGTCGACATTGCTGTCGGTCACGGGCGAATAGCTTCGGTGCGACCTTCGGAAAGGCCAACGGATGCTGCTTCGAAGATATGGGTGATTCCCGGATTGTGGGACTGCCACACGCATTTCACGCAGTGGTCGTATACGTTGGGACGGCTCGATCTGATTGATGCACGCAGTGCCGGCGAAGCGCTCGACATGTTGCGTCGACACTTGGAGGAGCGTCGTGAAAGCGGCGCACTCGACCCGAACCAATATGTGGTCGGCATGCGCTTCCGGCATTCCCTGTGGTCCGATGACGCCCAGCCGACCCTGGCCGCGATCGATGCGGTGGCGGGAGACCAGCCGGTGGCGCTGTCAAGTGCCGATATGCATTGCGGTTGGGTGAACTCTGCCGCCGCGCGCAAGCTTGGCGTAGATGTGGACGAATCCGGACTCGTCGGCGAGCTTGAGTGGTTCGACGCCTACTGCAAGCTGGACAAAGGACCTGGTGCGGCCAATGAGCTGATGCATCTGTTGCGCAACGCCGAACACGACGCTGCGAGCAAAGGCGTGGTCGGCGTGCGCGACTATGAGATGGCGGAGAACATCGACACGTGGATTAGCCGATTCTCGCAAGGGCTTGATGGTCTGCGTGTCGAGGCTGGCATATATCCCGAGAGACTCCGACAAGCCATCGACGACGGCTGGCACACCGGAGACGAATTGCCCGGAAGTCATGGTTTGGGTCACGTCGGCGCGATGAAGATGATCTCCGATGGCTCGCTCAACACCCGTTCCGCCTACTGTTCCATGCCATATTCGGGCATCAGACCGGAAACCTACGGCACATTGAGCTATGCCCCTGAGCAAATCGAGTCGTACATGCGACTCGCCGTCGAACATGGCTTCGATATCGCCTGTCATGCCATCGGCGATGAAGCGAACACCATTGTGCTTGATTGTGCCGAACGCACCCATGCGCATGGTTCCATTGAGCATGCCCAAATGCTCAAGGAGTGCGACATTCCGCGACTCGCGCAGCTGGGACTTGTCGCAAGCATCCAACCGCAGCACGCCATGGACGATCGTGACGTCATCGCGCGATTCTGGGGCACCCCCGCCGGAATCCCCTACGCATTCAATAGTCTGCATAAGGCGGGGACCAAACTGCTCATGGGGTCGGATGCGCCGGTCGCGCCGCTGGACCCATGGCTGGCCATCTCCGCGGCGGTATTCGGTACGGAAAGTTCCGACCGCGAGCCTTTCCAACCTGAGCAGTGCCTTGATTTTGAAACGGCGCTCGCTTCGTCCACCGCGGTCGGACGCGTGGCTTTGCGGGACGCAGACGCGGCCGATTTGGTGCTTCTGGACTGTGATCCGAGCATAATCGATTCTCCGGAGGCCATGCGTGCCATGCCCGAGCATGTGCTTGGCACTATGCTTGCCGGTCGCTGGACGTACCAACAGGCTGAATGAAAACCGTTATGTGTGGCAGATTCCACGGTGCTGGAAAAGTCAAAATCGCTATATGTGGCAGACCTGAGATTTCTTAACGGGATTTTTCTATAGATTTATACCCTCGAATGTAGTGTGAATCTGCCACATATAGCGCAAATCGGATTTTGAAGATGCCTTAATCTGCCACATATAAGGGATTTCAGATGATTGGTGTGCCCGTGCAAGATGAGTATGGCGTGCGAGTCCACTCGGATAGGAGGAAGACCGCACCTCTGAGTGGGAGATACGCCTTCCTGATGTGATTTTGAGTGAGAATCACTGCACGGCGGCGAGAGCCTGATCGAGATCCGTGATGATGTCGTCGGCGTTTTCGATGCCGCAGCTCAGGCGCACCAGGTCAATGCCACGCCTGCTTCGACGAGCTGCTCCTCGGTGAGCTGACGGTGCGTGGTGCCTGCCGGGTATAGGGTGCAGCTGCGCGCGTCGGCCACATGTGTGGCGATGGACACCATCTTCAGGTGGTCGAGGAACGCGGACACCTTTTCGCGCCGCCCGGCACGCCGAAGGAAATAACGCCGCAAGTGCCGTTCGGCATGTACTTTTCAGCTAGCGCATGGTACTTGTCTTCCTCAAGGCCTGGGAAGCTCACCCAGCTGATGCGCGGGTCGCGCTCAGCCACTGCGCCACCTTGAGCGCGTTCGCGCAATGGCGCTCCATACGCACGCCCAGCGACTCCAAATGCATGCCCATGATCCACGAGTTGATCGGCGCCGGTGTTGAGCCGAAATCGCGCATGAGCTGTGCGGTGGCTTTGGTGATGTAGGCGGCCTTGCCGAAGTCCTTGGCATAGGTCACGCCATGGTAGGAATCGTCCGGTGTGGTGAGTCCGGGGAATTTCTCCGCATGGGCCATCCAGTCGAAGTTGCCGGAATCCACGATCGCGCCGCCCACGCAGGAGCCGTGACCGTCCATATATTTGGTGGTGGCGTGCGTGACGATATCCACGCCATACTGGAACGGTCGGCAATTGACGGGCGTCGGGAACGTATTGTCGACGATCAGTGGCACGCCGTGGCGGTGCGCTGCGTTCGCGAACTTTTCGAAATCAAGAACGATGAGCGCCGGATTGGAGATGGATTCGCCGAAGACCGCCTTGGTGTTCGGCTGGAATGCCGCTTCGAGTTCTTCCTCGGTGCAGTCCGGGCTTACGAACGTGCATTCGATGCCCATTT
>ENA-OQBU01000018-OQBU01000018.1-human-gut-metagenome-genome-assembly--contig:-NODE-18-length-66786-cov-4.646064_pt1 | contig 66786 bp, 78 predicted proteins | sample MGYA00242492_ERZ504566 | MGnify/ENA primary metagenome ERZ504566 (study PRJEB26092, sample SAMD00036261) | human gut metagenome | host: Homo sapiens | study: EMG produced TPA metagenomics assembly of...
CTACCATGATTCAGGATGCAAACCATGCTGAACGTCGCCGACAACTCCGGCGCTCGCAAGATTTCGCTGCATCAAGGTGCTTGGCGGTTCCCAAGCGTCGTTATGCAGGCATCGGCGATGTGTTCATCGGTGCTGTCCAGGAGGCTACCCCTGCGCCAACGTCAAGAAGAAGGACGTTGTCCGTTGCGTCGTCGTTCGCACCGTTAAGGAGATCCGCCGCAAGGATGGCTCCTACATTCGCTTTGATGAGACGCCTGCGTTGTCATCAACAACGATGGTTCGCCCGTCGGCACCCGTATCTTCGGGCCCGTCGCTCGCGAGCTTCGTGACAAGAAGTACATGAAGATCGTCTCGCTCGCTCCCGAGACCCTGTAGTTAGGGAGATATATGTATATCAAGAAGGGCGATAAGGTCCAGGTTCTCTCTGGTAAGGATCGCGGCAAGCAGGGCGTTATCCTGCGTGCTCTCCCCGCCGAGAACAAGGTCGTTGTCGAGGGCGTTTCGGTCGTCAAGAAGGCCGTCAAGCCCAACGCTGCCAACCAGCAGGGCGGCATCGTTTCGCAGGAGGCTCCCATCGACGCCTCCAACGTCAATCTCGTCTGCCCCGAGTGCGGTAAGGTTACCCGCGTCGGTCACGAGAAGGACGGCAAGAACAAGCTGCGCGTCTGCAAGAAGTGCGGCCACAAGTTCTAGCTGTCGCAACAGTTAAGTTGCTAGCAAAGGCCCGGATGCCACGGCACCCGGGCCTTTTTCTATCCCCTACTCATTGCACTCATTGGGGACAGACTTAAATGAGTAGTTATCTTGCTCATTGGGGACAGACTTAAATGAGTGGGTTAGCGTTGGGGAAGGTCCTTCGCGGGCAGGGCGATCTTCATGGCGTTCCTAGGGTCCTTTCGACCGATATCTCCTGTGCAAATCTTCGGCCTGAGACGTATCGGGGATCAACCTACTGGATGCATCAAGCATAGATTCTTATCCGCCTAAGAGCCAATATCGGTCGTGCGTCGTGCTCTGTAAATTGCATGCTTGCGTGTCTGTGCGCGTTCTCTTGCGTTCTATTGCGCACTACCGCGTATATATGCGCCATTTACGGGGCAAAAAATGACCGTTTAGCGGTGAGATACGCAAAAAAAAAAAACGCGCACAGAAGCGCGTGTTTGTGCGAATATAGAGCTGTCAGAAAGCAAGGCGTTCTATGACACAGGAGGCACATAATGGCAGATTCCAAGCAGGCTCCGCTCGACGCCGCGGCAGCCGCCAAAGCAGCGTTCGCTTCGGTCCAGGACAAGCCGTTCCCCGACGATATTTTTACGGCTCCCGAGCTCCATTGGGCCGTCATCGGTTGCGGCGTTATCGCCAACCAGATGGCTCAGTCCCTTGCTCTTGCCGGTCGAAAGCTTGCGGGCGTCGCCAACCGTACGCTGTCCAAGGCTCAGGCTTTTGCCGAGCAGTATGGCATCGAGAAGGTCTACGACACGGTTGAGGACCTCTACGCCGATCCTGGCATCGACGCCGTCTACATCACTACCCCGCACAACACTCATATCACCTATCTGCGCGCTGCCCTGGCAGCCGGCAAGCACGTGCTCTGCGAGAAGGCCATTACCCTCAATTCCGCTGAACTCGATGAGGCCCGTGCCATTGCCGCCGAGCACAACGTGGTCCTTATGGACGCTACCACGGTGCTCCACATGCCCTTGTATCAAGAGCTGCGTCGCCGCATGGATGCCGGCGAGTTCGGCCGCATGAACCTCGCTCAGCTCAACTTTGGTAGCTACAAGGAGTACGGCGACCTGACCAACCGTTTCTACAATCGCAACCTTGCCGGCGGTGCCATGCTCGATATTGGTGTGTATGCCCTGTCCGTCATGCGCCTGTTTATGGCGAGCCAGCCCGCCGAGGTCGTGTCTCTAGGCAACACCTGCGAGACTGGAGTCGATGTTGCGGGCGGCATCGTCTGCCGCAATGCCGAGCAGCAGTTGGGCGTGGTGAGCCTTACGCTTCACTCCAAGCAGCCCAAGCGCTCGGTCATCAGCTTTGACAAGTGCTACATCGAGGTCAACGAATATCCGCGTGCCGATCACGCGACCATCGTGTGGACTGCGGACGGCCACCGCGAGGAGGTCCACGCAGGCACCGAGGCTTACGCCCTGTGTTATGAGATGGCCGATCTTGAGAAGGCCGTTGCCGGCGACGACTCCAAGCGCGAGCTTCTGGATTATGCTTCTGATGTTATGGAGCTTATGACCAAGCTTCGCGCCGATTGGGGAGTCGTGTACCCCGAGGAGGAGTAAGCGATGCTTGCGGAAGATAGGCTCAACGCAATCGTGTCGATGGTGCAGCAGACGGGCTCGGTTACCGTACCGGAGCTTGCTGAGGCCCTGGGCGTGACGGCGTCTACCATTCGGCGCGACCTGCAGACGCTCAATCGCGCACACCGTATCGCCAAGGTGCACGGTGGGGCGACGAGCCTTGAGCGCGCGCACGTGACGCGCGACCTAACGCTTAATGAGCGCAGCGATCTCCATAACGACGACAAGGAACGTATCTGCGCCCGTGCGGCGGCGCTGGTGGAGCCCGAGAGCTTTGTGTACATCGACTCGGGCTCGACGACGCTCAGGCTCATCGAGCATCTTCCACACCTTGAAGGTGTCACCTATGTGACTGATTCCGTGCTCCATGCTCAGCATCTCGCTTTGCGCGGCATGCGTACCGTGGTGCTGGGCGGCGAGCTCAAACCCGAGACCGAGGCGCTCGTTGGCCCCGATGCCTTGGCAACCTTAGACCGTTACAACTTCAACTGCGGCTTTTGGGGCTCTAACGGCATTGCCGCCGAGCAGGGCTTCACGCGCCCGATATCGAGGAGGCGCAAGTAAAGCGTATCTCGATGCGCCATACGGCCAAGCGCTTCGTAATCTCGGACGCCAGTAAATTTGGCATGGTGGCGCCCGTCAAGTTCGCGGACTTCCGCGATGCAACGATTATTACCGCAGGCGAGGTCCCCGCCAAGTACCGGGCAATGGACAACGTCGTCACGGTCTAACGGCAGGGACGGGCTAAGGCCAAACCACCGCGAAGGTGCCCGTCCCCATTGTGGTGGTTAGTAATGAAACTGAGTAGTTTTCTCAATAGAAAGCGGCAACGTCCATTACGGGCGTTGCCGCTTTTGTTGTCTACCGGTTTGTCTAAGTCTGTAACAACTAGACCGTTAAAAGTGGGCCAAGTGTTACAGATCGAGATACTTCCGAACCGCGTCGTCCCTTTGTCTCAATCTGTAACATCTGAGACCGATTTTGCCGAGTTACTGTTACAGATTGAGATTTTCCCTTAAGGGGGATTTGAATGTCTCAATCTGTAACAGATAGACCGGAAAACGGTTTCTAACTGTTACAGATCGAGACGTTTTTTTTTGGGACCGCGGCTGAGCCATTGCGGCAAAACCACCACAAAGGTGCTGTCCCCATTGTGGTGGTTTAGGGCTCCCAGGGGCAGGGGGCTTCGATGTGGATGTGCTCGCCGGTTACGGGATGCGTAAAGGACACGCTGTGGGCGTGGAGCATGAGGCCACAAGGACGCGGCGTCCCGTACAGATCGTCGCCCACCAGGGGATGGCGCTCGCTCGCCAGGTGCACGCGAATCTGGTGCTTGCGGCCGGTGAGCAACTCGACATCGATATACGAGCGCGTGGGCAGGCCACGACGGCTCTTAAGACGTTTGAGCACCTTCACGCGCGTTTGAGACGGCTTGCCGCTGGCGCCGACGCGCATCTTGCGGCTGTCGTGACGGTCGCGGGCGATGGGCTTGTCGATGAGCTTTTCGTTCCAGTCGATCTTGCCCTCGGCGAGCGCCAGGTAGTGCTTTTCGAACGCGTGGTCGATGATCATCTGGTCAAAGGCGGGCTGCGTCTGCTTGTCGAGTGAGAACAGCACCACGCCGGTGGTGTCACGGTCCAAGCGGTTGAACGGCTGCATGTCGGTCGCGGCAAAGCCGTCGCCCATCGCCAGCAGCAGGTCGCTGGCGTAGTCGGTGAGCGTACGCTCGCCGGTGCCATCGCCGTGGACGATCATGCCGGCAGGCTTGTCGATGGCCATGAGCCAGGCGTCGCAGTAGAGGACTTGAGGTTCTTCGTTCACGTGTAAGCCTTTCGGTTAGCTAATTCCCACAAACATGCAGCCCGAGGTGGCGCCGCGCAGGCGGGCGGCCGGCTTGCGGCCGGCTTGAGCCGCCTCGACAGCGCGACGGACGCGAGCGACGGCACGGCCAATCTCATCGGCCTCGAGCAGCGTTCCGTCCACCATGAGACGACGGACGCCGGCGTCGAGCAGCTGTGGTACCTGCGGCGTAAGGTCGATGGAGTAGGCGTCGTACAGGCGTGAGCGGCCGTGGATGTCGGTGCGGACGGGCATGACCTTTCCGTCGATATTCTTGAGCGAGAGTTTGCGGGCACGCAGGCGGCAGTTGGCGCAATCGTGGATACAGCCGTTGGCAACCTGTAGAATGCAATGCTCGCTTGTCATGACGCGCGGGCGGCCAAAGACGGTGATGCCCAGAGCCGCGGGCGCGTCGGCGCCGAGCGAGACGATCTCGTCGAGCGTGATCTCGGGCGAGAGCCAAAATGCACCGGCTCCGCGCTCGGCGAGTGCCTCCATGCAGGGCGTGTTGTGCACGGGCAGGCAAGAGCGAATTTCGGTCGTGGCGCCGGTCTGCGCGGCTACGGCGAGCTCGGAGATATTGCCGACGGCGACGGTGGCTCCGGCATTGATCCAGGGATCGACGCGCTCGTGGTCGACGGCGCGGCAGACCTCGTCGAGTACGGGTACGATGCCCTGCTCAAATGCACCGGCAGGGGAGAGTCCGACAGCCTCGAGCGCATCGGTGGTCATGTAGATGCGCGTTGCACCCTCCGCGCGCGCCGCCTCGACGGCCTCGAGCGAGGTGACGGTAGCGCAGATCTGCGGCTCATCGCGGTAATGCTCGGGCATGGGGCGCGTGCATTTGTCAAGCACCGGCAACTCGAGCGTTTTCGCGCGCTCCGCGTACGGCGCCAGAATGGCCTCCTCCAATGCTTTACAGGCGGCGGCGCGCACCTTGTGCACGGCAGAGAAGCCCATACCGCAGCCACCGTCGAGCGAGACGTCAAAGCTCGCTGCCTCAAAGGGCGAGGAGCCCATGCGGCCCACATGCTCAACCAGGTCTGCCGCCTCGACGGCGCGGGTCTTGGCGGCCTCGACGGTGAAGCCCGTGGCGGTGGCGGTGAGCACGGGGCTGTCACAGCAGGTGAGTGTGACAGTGAACGGCTCGCCCAGACGCGCCACAACGGACACGTCTACGGCGCGGCGGCGCAGCACGTCGCGCTTGAGCGCAGCACCGGCGGCGTCGATAGCGCGCTGGCTGCGAATCACGCGGACGCGGCAGCCCTCGGGCATACTGCGGGGCACGCGACATTCGATGGTGTCACCGGCGGCGGCATCATCGGCGGCAATGGTGGTCAGGAACTGGTCAAACTCGTTATCGTGGCGAAGCTCCAGCAGGTCGCCCTTGCCCACGGGCTCAAACAGCTCAATGCGGGCGATGGCGGCGCGGCGACGGCGGTCGTCGGGCTTGAGGCCGCGCACATCGCGGTTGGCCAGACGGCTGCCCAGCACCGTGCCTACAATCTGGCCGCGGTTGTTGGAACGCCCATAGCTCATCATCTCGTCGCCCGAGGTGCCGTCCTGATAGGCGTGCGTAAAGTCGCGGTTAAAGCAGCGCTTGAGCTGGCGCTGGCGGGCGGCGTCCTCGTCCTTGGCAACGGCGACCCCGGCCAGCATGTCATCAATCTGATGACGATACACATCAACGATGGAGTACACGTAATCGGGCGCTTCATGCGGCCCTCGAGCTTGAGCGACGCGGCGCCGGCGTCATATAGACGGCGAACGAGCTGTGAGGTGTTGGTGTCGCGCGGGCATAGAGCGCGCTCGCGACCGGCAGGGGAGAGCGTGCGGCCGTTCTCGTCGATCAACTCGTAGGGCGAGGCGGCAGGGCTGGGCGCACATGCCGCGGTTGGCCGAGCGGCCCGCCATGGCAAAGCTCGAGAGCAGGCACAGGCCCGAGTAGCAAAAGCAGATGGCGCCGTGGCTAAAGACCTCGAGGTCCACATCGGGCGCGGCATCGTGAATGGCGGCAATCTCGTCGATAGAAAGCTCGCGCGAGAGGGTCACGCGGTCGGCGCCCTGCTCGCGGCACCAAAGGGTTCCGCGGTCGTCGTGGATGTTCGCCTGGGTCGAGATATGCGTCTCGATGCCGGGCATCGTGCGTTTGACCTCAAAGAACAGGCCCCAGTCCTGGATGATAAAGGCGTCGGCGCCCAGCGTGGAGCAGCGATGGATGAGTTGCAGCGCATCGCCCATCTCGGACTGCTTGATGACGATGTTGACCGTGACGTAGACGCGCGACCCGGCTAGATGCGCGGCGCGGCAGGCTTGCTCAAAGGCCTCGTCGGTAAAGTTGGTGGCCTTGCGGCGGGCGTTGAAGCTGCCCATGCCACAGTAGATGGCATCGGCGCCGGCAGCGAGTGCGGCGGCAAAGGGCTCCGGGCCTCCGGCGGGGGCCAAGAGCTCGGGCCTGCGGTTAGTGGTTCGACTGGCGGTTGCGGTCATATCCTGCCTTTCAAAATGCTCAGATACTCAAAAGTATAGTGGTGCTGTTGCGGCGGACGAGCTCTGTGACCCAAGCAGGATAAAGTCTTCAGGCAGGTCGCCGGTCGTGCCGTTTAGCGGCCGACAGACGCCGTTGGACGATAAAATATTATTGCAATCTGATAATTATCTTGCACCGCGCAAAATCATCCCCTACTATCCCAATCAAGCGCGGTGTTCAGACCGAACTGTGCCTCCCGGTGTGAACGCCGCGCTCACGCTCTCTCAACTGATCGTAAGGAGAAAAACATGAGCAAGACCGTCGTGTCTTCCGATAACGCACCTGCAGCCATCGGCCCGTATTCCCCCGGCATCCAGACCGGCAACATGGTGTTCCTGTCCGGCCAGCTGGGCATCGACCCCGCAACCGGCAAGATGCCCGAGGGCGTCGAAGCCCAGGCTAAGCAGTCCCTTGCTAACGTCGAGGCCCTGCTGACCGCTGCCGGCGCCACCTTTGCCGATGTCGTCAAGACCACGGTCTACCTGGCCGACATCGCCGACTTCGCCGCCGTGAACGAGATTTATGCCTCCAAGTTCGAGGCTCCGTTCCCCGCGCGCAGCGCCTTCCAGGTTGCCGCCCTTCCGGCTGGCGGTCTGGTCGAGATCGAGGTCGTCGCCGCTCTCTAGGGCGTTGGCAACAACTAAACATGGCATGCAAAAAAGACCCTGCAGTGCGAGCTGCAGGGTCTTTTGTCAAGTGACGGATCGCATGTGGAGCCACCAAGGGCAGTCTTTTTGTTTGTTAGCCTTCCTTGCGAACTTTTTGCAGGTAGCGGTAGACGCTGGGCTCCGAGATGCCCAGCGCGGTGGCGGCGCAGGCCACGGCGCCCTTGAGCATGAACACCCCGTTGCCGTTGAGGTGGCGAATGACGTCCACGCGGTCGCTCTGGCCAAGCGACGCTACATCCAGCCCGCGCGCGCTCAGCAACTCGGCAATGCTGCGGTCGATGAGCTCCTGTGTGGACTCCGAAAGGCTTTCGACCTCGATAGACGCGGGCTCCGTGCGAGTCGGCGCCGCGTCGAAGCACGCCATGAGCTGCTGCGCCATGGCGTTGATGGAACGCACGGTCGAGAGGTCGGTGTTGACGCAGAGCATACCGACGATCTCGTCATTCTCGCGAATAAAGAACGTCGCGGACTCCAGCGTCTTGCCACCGACGCCGCGTCCCTCGTAGCCCGTAATAAACGGCAGGTCGCGATACTTGGCGTCGTGCATGATCTTGAGTGCCAGGTCGGTGGCGGGACCGCCGACCTTGCGGCCGCTCACGATGCCGTTGCGAATATCGACGATGGCATGGTCGGGATCCGAGAAATCGTGCAGGACGATCTCGCTGTTCTTACCGAGTATCTGCTCCAGGAAATCGACCATCGGCAAAAAGCGACGTACGGTCTCGTTCACGGGCAACTCCTTTGGGTGAAATCGGAAGTTCATAACAATTTTTTCTCATGGTAACACGCTGCTCTTCATCTCGTATATCCGCAGGTACATTGCGTAATACAGACGAACGGTAGGAATTTGGCGGCAAACGGTCGACCAAAAGAATAGTTAGATGTTATTTTGACCAGACACTTTCCTTACCTGCGGAAATACATTATCTCAGCTGAAGAATAGTCTGATAACAAAAATTATTATTGAGAATGAGAAAATTCTTCAATACGATATGCAACGAAGGCACAACCTCAGCCCCGCACTGCGTCAAAATAGAATGTTAGATGCGAAAACAACTACTTCGAGGATTGGTGGTCAAATGGCCCAAGAGACGGTTACGAACGGCACTGAAGCCCTGTTCACTCGCGAAGGCATGCCGCCTGTAAAGGAAATGATCCCGTGTGCCCTTCAGCACGTACTGGCATCGTTTGCCGGCATCATTACCCCGGCGGTCATCATGGCCGGCGTCTACGGCTTTAACAGCCAGCAGAGCACCGATATCATTCAGGTTGCGCTCATTCTTTCGGCACTCGACACGGCCCTTCAGGCCTTCGCTCCCTTCCGTCGCATCGGCGGCGGCCTGCCCATCGTCATGGGCGTCTCGTTCGCGTTCCTGCCGGCCCTGCAGGCCATGGGTGCCTCGGGCTTTAGCTTTGGTGCGCTGCTGGGCGGCGAGATCGTCGGCGGTGCCGTTGCGGCCCTCTTTGGCCTGGCCTACAGCAAGATTAAGTGGCTGTTCCCGCCCGTCGTGACCGGTACGGTCATCTTTTCCATTGGTGTTTCGCTGTATCCCACGGCCGTCAAGTATATGGCCGGCGGTATGGGCACGCCGCTGTGGGGCACCCCGCAGGCCTGGTGCGTCGCTCTTATCACCTTCGCCGTGGTCTTTGCGCTCGCCAATTTTGGCAAGGGCACGCTCAAGCTGGGATCCGTGTTCTTTGGCATGATCGTTGGCATGATCGTTTCGATCCCCTTTGGCATGATCGACTTCTCCAGCGTCGCCACCGCTCAGGTCTTCGCCCTTCCCAAGCTCATGCCCTACGCGCTCGAGTTTGACCCCGAGGTCTGCATCACCCTCGCCGTCGTGTTCCCCATGGTTGCCATCCAGGTTATCGGCGACGTCTCCGCCGCCTGCCTGGGCTCCATCGACCGTATGCCCACCGAGCGCGAGCTCTCCGGCGCTATCGTGTCCCAGGGCCTCACCTCTATGGTCGGCGGCCTGCTGGGCGGTCTTCCCACCAGCGCCCTTGGCCAGAACGTGGGCATCATCTGCTCCAACAAGGTCGTCAACAAGTGGGTCTTTGTGATCATCGCGGCCGTCTTTGCCATCGCCGGTCTGTTCCCGCAGCTCTCTGCCGTCCTTTCCGCTATCCCGCAGCCCGTCATCGGCGGAGCGACCGTCGGCGTCTTTGGCACCATCACCATGAACGGCGTGCGCATGTTCACCCGCGAGGGCCTCACGCAGCGCACTACCACCATCGTCGGTACCTCCGTCGTCTTTGGCCTGGGTATCTGGATGGCCAGCGGTTGCCTTGCCGGCGAGGGTATGCCCACCTGGGTGTCCACCGTCATCGGCTCCAATGCCGTAACCCCCACCGCCATCATGGCCATTGTCCTTAACCTGATCCTTCCGCAGACGCCGGTCGTGGCTCAGCACATCGATGCCGCCAAGGACGCTGCCGTGGATCTGGTCTTGCCCGAGAGCAAAAAGTAACCAATTCGGTGCTATTCGTCGCGGACGCATCGCCTCGTCCGCCGACGTAGGTCCCGAGCGCGAGCTCAAGGCCAGGTACCCCAACCGGAAACTGTGTCCCGGAATTTGGCTCGCTTGTCGAATTACGTTATAGCTAGCTATATTATAGGAAGGTATAATATAGCTAGCTATAACGTAAAGGAAGGATGGCCCTATGTTTATCGGAAGAACAGCGGAAATATCCGAGCTCAATCGACTGTATGGCACGGGCTCCTTTGAGATGCCTGTGATTTACGGCCGCCGTCGTGTGGGTAAAACGCGTCTTATCACAGAGTTCATCCAAGGCAAGAAGGCAATTTACTTTCAAGCTCGTCGTACCAATGCAGAGGCAAATCTGCACGGCTTTAGCCAGGCGATACTTGCGGGTTCGGTTGGTGCTGCAGGTGTGTCGTTTCGTAGTTTTGACGAGGCGTTCGATGCATTGGCCACCATGGCTCGCACGGAACGTTTGATTGTCGTGATTGACGAGTACCCCTATCTCGCCCAATCGAATCCCGAGATCAGCTCGTTGCTGCAAGACAAGATCGATCACCTGTACAAAGAGACCAAGCTCATGCTGATTCTATGCGGCTCGTCTCTTTCGTTTATGGAGGAACAGGTGTTGGGCTACGAGAGCCCACTATACGGTAGGCGTACGGCCCAGTTTAAGATCATGCCGCTTGATTTTACGACGACCCTCGGCCTGTGGCAGAGCATGAGTCGCGAAGACGCTGCAGTTTGCTATGGTATGACGGGCGGCATTCCTGCTTATATCGAGAAAGTCGATCCTGCCGCACCGCTCAAGGACAACATCAACGTCTTTTTCTTACTCCTACGGGCTATCTCTTTGAGGAGCCGAGTAACCTGCTAATGCAAGAGTGCCGCAATCCCGAGCAATATGATGCGATCGTGCAAGCAATTGCTCAGGGGCGCTCGAAGATCTCGGAGATTGCGAGCTCTACGGGAATCCCTGCGAGCAACGTAAAGAGCTATGTGGATAAGCTGGCGTCGCTTGGGATTGTCGAGCGCGAGCTGCCCCTAAACGAGACGAGCAATAAGCGGGCCGTGTATCTACTGAGCGACCAGATGTTTAGGTTCTGGTACAAGTTTGTTCCGCAGAACATCGGGCTGATTCAAAACGATATGGCCGAGATGGCGTATAAGCGCATTGAGCCGCACGTATCGGATTACATGGGTACGGTCTTTGAGCTCATATGCAGACAATACGTGTATGAACTCGCGCGCGCGGGCCAGCTCGATGTGGTTCCGGCGAGCGTCGGGCGCTGGTGGGGGACGGATAATCGCACGCATACGCAGGAAGAAATCGACTTGATTGTTGACGATGGCGAGGGCACTGCGCTGTTTGCGGAGTGCAAATGGCGCAATGAACCGGCGGGCGAAGACGTGCTGCAAAAGCTCGTGTATCGAAGTGAGCTCTTTAGACGGCAACGAAAAAGCTACGCACTTTTCTCAAAACGCGGCTTTACACAGGGATGTCGGGATGCCGCGGAGAGTAGGGGAGACGTCAAGCTGATCTCGTTTGCCGAAATGTGTGAGCGGGGATAACGAACCGCGTCCTGATTTGATGCTGGGAATGGGATGCGCTTTCCGGATCGCCCTTCAAGCGGAAGCTCATATGTTCAAGAAATAGGAGGCAGCTCATCGCGAGCCGGGGCCTTTTGTTTGGAGCGGATGCAGCATCCCGGAATTCAGGCAATCCGGTGGTCAGGGGTTGAGCGAGCGTTGCGCTAAGGATGCCAAGCGTAAAACCTTCAATGAAAATAGCGTAAAAACTGCATCTGTCATGGCGTAAAAACTACATTGAAAGTAGCGTAAAATCAGCATTGAGAATGGCGTAATTTCGCATATCGCGTGATAGAGAGGGACGGCCGTCTGTGGATGCACCAAAGAGATTGACCCAAAAGGGATATAGACCCCGGCTCATAGAGGAGCGCCTCGACACCCTTATGCGGGCGTTTGGCTGTGTGGAGATCAACGGCCCCAAATGGTGCGGCAAGACCTGGACGGCGCTCTCTCGCTCGGCAAGCGTCTCCAGGCTCGATGAGCCTGCGCAGCGCGCGGCGGCAGAGGTTGACCCAAGCCTGGCGCTCATCGGCGATGCGCCACACCTGGTCGATGAATGGCAGGAGGTGCCCGAGGTTTGGGATGCCGCCCGGCGCTTCGTGGACGCGAGCGGCAACGAACGCGGGACACTTTTGCTCACGGGCTCGACCGCACTCAAAAGCGAGGAGCGCAGCCATGTTCGTCATTCCGGCACGGGTAGGATCGCCCGTCTGTCAATGCGCCCCATGGCCCTGTGTGAGTCGGGCGACGGCGAGCCGCTCGTGTCACTGGCAAGCCTCTTTAAGGGCGAGGGTTTTGCCCCTCAGCGTCGCGAGAGCACGGTGGATGACGTCGCCCGCTGGTGCTGCAGGGGCGGTTGGCCTGCAAATCTTGGGCTTTCGGAAGATCTTGCGCGAGAGACGGCAAGCCAGTACGTGCACTCGGTGCTCGACGTCAACGTGCTGGATGAGGGCATGTCGCCCGAGCTTGCACACGGCCTTTTGCGAGCTCTTGCCATGAACGAGAGCCAGGCTGTCACGTACAAAACGCTCATAAAGGACGCCTCGTACGGTGAGGCGGGCCCCGACGAGAGGACCATCGCTGCGTACTTGGACCTCTTCAACAGGCTCAAGCTGACCGAGGACCTGTGCGGATGGGAGCCGCCCATGCGCTCGAAGGCCCGCGTTCGCGTGCGCCCCAAGCGCTACTTCTGTGACCCGTCACTTGCGGCGGCGTTGCTGGGGGCTACCCCTGAGCGGCTGCTTGGCGATATGCAAACGTTGGGGATGCTCTTTGAGAACCTCGTTCTGCGCGACGTGCGCGTGTTCCTTTCCACCTACGGCGGTGTCGACAACAGTGTCCATTATTTCCGAGATGAGAAGGGCCTTGAGGTCGATCTGATCGTTGAGCACGACGGGCGCTGGGGAGCCATCGAGGTCAAGCTGAGTGATGCGAAAGCAGACGATGGAGCGAGAAATCTCAAGCGCTGGAGAGGAAAGTGCTCTCCAATCCTGCCGCCCAGAATGCCGCGCCGGCGTTTTTGGCGGTCGTGGTTGGAAAGGGGAGCATTGCCTACACACGCGACGACGGCGTGGCGGTGATCCCCATGGCGGCACTTGGGGCGTAGTGGTTTTGCAGGCGTGCCGTGCTTCCTTTACCGAAAATCCATTTGGTAAACCAGATGCTCGCGGATAGAATAAAGTCGACGGCAGCCCAAGTGGTGAAGAGCTGGGCAGCGCCGTTGCTTGGTCAAGAGGTCAGTGCCTTAATGGCAGCGACTTGTTATGCTTCGAATGCTGCTTGAGTGCCTCGGAAAGTTCGATAAGCGCCGTGAAGAGCAAGACCAAAGCAACCAAGAGCTCTACGAGCTCTGATGGGCCCGGGTTGACCGCTGATTCAAGTCACCGGGCCTAAATCTTTTTCATGCATTTGAATAGAGCGGGCGACTCTCTTGGGGCCGTCTGCATGGCGCGTGCTTGGCGCATGGTATTGCGCCCCGCTTTCATGTCCGCACGGGCGCCTATCCTTACGGCAATGTAGCCGCCTATGTAGCAAGCGGCAGGCAACGGAGAAAGGCCCTAACCGTGTAGCTGAAAAGACGCCGCGTATCTCGGCTATCGATACGACGAACTTTGCGCGCCAGATCGTGCTGGACTTTGAGTTTGCGCCGGTGCCAAAGCAGCGCCAGCGCCGTGGACTGCGCAACGAGATTATCGAGGTCGGCGCCGTCAAGCTCGATTATCACGGCAACGTTATGGGCGAGTTCTCGCAGTTTGTGCAGACGGAATATGCCGAAGGCGTTGCGTTTCCCGTCCGCGAGCTCACAGGGATATCGGCCGTGGACACCGCGATGGCCGATCCGCTCTATGTGGTGATCAAAAGGCTCAGCGATTGGATCGGTCGCTACTCCGCCCAGGTGGTTTGCTGGAGCAGGGCGGACCGTCGACAGCTTTTGACCGAGTGCCAGGCAAAGCACATCGATCTTTCCGCATTTCCTACGGACTGGGCCGACCTGCAGGCGTTTTACACCTCGATCATGGACGTGGGCAGCCACGGGCGCGTCTCGTTGGGCGACGCGGCAACGTGGTTCGGCATCGAGTTCGACGAGTCGACGGGCCACGCCCACAGTGCCTTAGCCGATGCGCGCGTGACCGCCAAGCTGCTCAAGCAGATGATGGAGGGGGACTATCACGTGAGTCCGCGCGCCCGGGAAGTCCGCCAACGGTGGGGGATGGGCGAGCGACCCCAGACGCGCCTTTCCAACAAGTGCTCCGAGCTGGGAGACCTGCTGCTGAAGCTGAAAGCGGAGGGGAGGTAGGCCTTTTGAGAACGCCATTCGGTTTGGCATGGCGGGGCTGTAAGCGCGACTCCGCCCTGCTGTTTGAATCGAAGCGTCAACCAGTATGATGGGCTGTCTGGTCTGTCTGCCTACACCCCCGCAATCCCGCGGGTCGCGCTCAGCAGCTCATACTCCCTCTGGCTCCATTGGCGCAGCTCGGCCGCGCGCACGGCGTCGCGGCACAGGTTCAGGAACACTTCGGCTCCCTCGCAGAAACACTCGCGGGCAAAGGCGCCGGCTCCGCCCGCAACGCATGCGCCATCAGCAAATAACTCCCAGCTGGACGGCTCGCGCGAGTCGTCTCCAAGCAGCTTGATCTGCAGTACGTGCGGGTCGCCGGCAACGCAGAGCTCTTCCTCGAGCACCTGCACGGTAAAGCGCATCTGATAGGAGAGGCTGCTCTTGACCATGGCCGAGGCATAGCCGCTCGGCTCGTCTAGAAGATGCATTCGTTTTGGCTTGGTTGCTAGGTTGTGGAAGTTGCGCTCACTGCGCATGGAGAAATTGTCCATACGGACTCCTTTCATCGATGTTGGCAGGGCCACCGTGCCTCTTGGCCGGTTGGCGTCGGGATCGTGGAGCCAACTCTCTACCCCGACTCTGGATAAAAACGCGCCCGCTCCTTGCGGCACGATGGAGTCTATCAGCGCACGCGGACAGAAATCAAGCGCCGAGTGCGAAATGACGCGCGGACGGTGCTTGATTTCGCCGGCTGTTGCTAGGCTTAAATCCGAAAAAGTGTCGAGATATCCCATTTAAAAGTACGGAAAAGTGTCGCAATACACACTTTAGAACTTCAAAAAAGTGTCGAAATGAGCATCTAACAACCACGGAAAAGTGTATCCTAGTGCTAAAACAGCACGTAATAAGGGGTGCGCTTATGCTACAGAGAAAAGCGAAAGCACAGTTTGAATCTTGGCTTGCCTCGTCGCCTAACAAGGCTCTTTTGGTCAAGGGTGCCCGACAGGTAGGAAAGTCATATTTGGTCAACGTCTTTGCAAACGAATCGTTCGAAAATGTCGTGACGTTCGACCTTATCGCCGACGCGTCCGTGCGCGATTCGTTTTTGGCGGCGAAAAGTGCGGACGACCTGCTTATGCGCATGTCTATTGCTGCGACGCAGCCGATGGTTGCGAACAAAACCGTCGTGGTTATCGACGAGGTTCAGCGATGCCCCAACGTGGTGACGTTTATCAAATACCTGGTCCAGCGCGGCGACTTTCGATATATCCTTACCGGATCGCTCCTTGGCGTTGAGCTCGAGGGCATCGATTCCCTGCCGGTGGGGTATGTCGAGCAGGTCCAGATGTACCCGCTCGACTTTGAGGAGTTCTGCTGGGCAAGCGGCGTTGCTGCCGGAGCGTTTGACATACTTAGGGGTTGTCTAAAGGACGAAAAGGAGCTCCCCGACTACCTGTATGACCGCTTGCTCGATCTGTTCCATCAGTATGTGGTGGTGGGAGGCATGCCCGACGCTGTCAATTCCTTCTTGGCGACGCGCAATGTCGATGAGGTTCGAAACATCCATCGTGATCTTCATGCCCTGTATCGCGATGACATCGCAAAGTACGCTCCGCCCGAGCTACGCTTGGTTATTCGCGATATCTATGATCTGATTCCTAGCGAGGCCGGCTCCAAAAACAAACGATTCAAACTGTCATCGATTAACGGTGTAAAAACGTTTTTCTCAGGTGACAGATCATTTTCTCTGGTTATCGGAGGCGGGTGTCGCGCTTCCCGTGTATAACGTAACGGCGCCCGTGGCACCCCTTTTATTGGGGGAGCAACGAAATCTGTTTAAGCTGTTTTACTTGGACACCGGAATGCTCATGTCGTCGTATTCCAAAAAGGTCGCTCAAGGCGTTTTTTTTTGATGGGGAGGCAGGAAGACGCTTTGGCATGAATATGGGGGCGGCATTCGAGGGCTTCGTTGCCCAAGAGCTCAAGCTCATGGATTTAGATTGCGCTACTTACGTCCAAAAGGTCGGTGAGCTCGATTTTGTGGAAGAGACGTTCGATGGGGAGGTGTTTGCCATCGAGGTCAAATCGGGCAAGAGCTTTAAGTCCCACGCGGCGCTCGATAACGCACTGGCAACGAAGGGCTACGGAATCGATCGCGCCCTGGTACTTGCGGAATGTAATCTTCGCCGCGATGGTGACGTGCTGTATCTGCCCATCTTTATGGCAGGGCTTTTGGAGCCGTAACGTGCCGTCGACTCTTCCGACCCTCACTTAACCCTCGCTACTCGTCGTCTCCGTCGTTGGGGTCGCCTTTGAGGGTGTTGATGTCCAGGTGCTGGTTGTCGTCCTCTTTTTGCTGCGTTGCCGATTCGGACGCGGTGGGGCCGCGGAACAGCTGGAATCCCTCAAATGCGATCACGCCGAGCAGAGCGATGATGATGACGATAAAGACAACCTTTGCCGCCTGCGAAAACTCCGAAAAGCGCGGCGGTTCTTCTTCGGTGTGGTAATCGGCAGCGCGCTTATCGTCGGTGCGTGGGTATACGACGATGCCGAGGCTGCCTTTACGCTCGCTTGGTTGTAATCGGGAGCGGGCGTGGCGGCAAACGGGTCGCGAGAATAGCCGCTCGACGTTTGGCCGTAATCCTCGGTTTCGATGCGGCCGGCGCGAGGCTGTTCGCTCGGACGGTTGGCGTATGCTGCGGTGTTGTCGTATGCGGAGCTGCGTTCCTCGGCAGCCGCAAACAGGGGGTTGACCGGAATGTCGAGCGCCGGCATGCCGCCCGAGGTCTCGTCTAGATCTGACGCCGCCCAGGAATCAAAGGCAAACTGGCGGTTGGAAAGATCATCCAGATCCATGACAGGCGGCTCGAGCTCGGGCTCGGGAGCGTGTATACCGGCTGCTGCGGGGCAGCGTAGCGAATCGTGCTGCTTGCCGTGGGGCGCTGTGCCGCTGCAGCGAGAAACGCCGCCGTCTCGGACGGATCGCTGGCAGGACGGGGTGCAGGGGCGGCCTGGCGCGGCGCCTGCACGATGGGACGGGTGGCAAAGCCGTCCGCGGGCACGGATGCCGGAGCGGGCGTGGCGGAAGGTGCGGGCTTTGCACTTGTCGAGCGAGCCCCGCCGCCCATGAGTTCCTCGGCGGTCCAGGGGCGGTCGCTCATCACGTCGTCGAGGCTCAGCGCAAAAAGGCCCTCTTCGCCCTCGTCAAACGCGTGTTTCGCATGCCTGGCGCCAGAAGCGGTACCTCCGCGGCCGTTGCGTGATGCGTTGCTCGACCCCATCTTGTTCCACCCTTTCGAAATGCTCGCATTCATCGATTATATGGAACTTACCCTGCGGCCGACTCTCGGATTCGCGCATTCCAGAACTCGCGCCCAAAAAGGGGAGGGGTGCAGGCGCGCTGACTATTTGTCGCCGGCCGCCGCCTTGGCCTCATTGAGGTAGCTATAGAAGCTGTATTTGGAGATGCCAAAGAACTCGCAGCGCGCTCGCTCGACTTGGAAATGAGGAAGGCGCCGCGACGGTCGAGGTAACCAATGGCACGAATGCGCTCGTCTTTGGTCATGAGTGCCGCGGGCTTGCCCACAAACTGTTCGCACTCGTGCAGCAGGTCCTCGAGCAGGTCGCCGATGTTCTTGGTAATGGGCTCGGGCTCGGTATAGCCTGTGCCGCCGGTGCCGGTAAAGGCGTCGAGCGAACGCTCAAAAGCCTTCATAAGCGTAATGTCAAAGTTGATGCCCAAAATGCCGACGGGCTTGCCCTCGTCGTTGCGGATAAAAATGGTCGAGGACTTGAGCAGCTTGCCATCGGTGGTTTTGGTGAGGTATGGTTCGCGGTCGTGCACGTCGGTGGTGCCCTCGTGCATGGACTCAAACACGATATGACTGGGGCCGTCACCCAGTTTGCGCCCGCTGACGTGGCCGTTTTCGATCACTACGATGGAGTGGTCCACGTCCTCGGTCTCCAGATCGTGGACGACGATTTCGCAGTTGGGGCCAAATTGGAGCGCCAGGCCGTGTGCAAGGCGCTTGTAAAACTCAATCTGTGCGGGGGTCATGGGTGCCTTCCTAAAAATTAGTTTGGGCACACTTTGCCATAAACCACACCTGTTCGCAAATAACGAAAGCGTCGCTGCGTTATGTGACCGTTCGGCGGCGAAAAGGTACCGATTACGGCAACAAACAATTTGTTAGGTTTTCCAATCAAAAAGTGTGATAGAACAGTGCTAACAAACTTTTTGTTTGGCATCCACATAAAAAGTTCAGCCGCATGAATGGGAATGGGCTGAAACGCGTATGCGGGGGCCGGCAAGAGAGGACTTAAGGAGTTCACCGTATGGCCGATAAGATCCAGTGGGCGGGCAACACGATGCCCAAGAGCGATGACAAGCACTTGGGAATCATGAGCCTCGACCACGTGAAGAAGGCCCGCGCCTTCCACCAGTCGTTCCCTCAATATACCGTCACTCCGCTTGCCCGCCTGGACGGTCAGGCTGCGCGCCTGGGCCTGTCCAACCTGTGCGTTAAGGACGAGAGCTATCGCTTTGGCCTCAACGCCTTTAAGGTCCTGGGCGGATCGTTTGCCATGGCCAACTACATTGCCGACGAGACCGGCAAGGACGTTGCCGAGTGCACCTTCGATTACCTGCCTCCGATCAGCTAGCCAAGGACTTTGGCCAGGCCACCTTCTTTACCGCTACCGACGGCAACCATGGCCGCGGCGTGGCATGGGCTGCCAACAAGCTGGGCCAGAAGGCCGTCGTGCACATGCCCAAGGGTTCCACCAAGCCCCGCTTCGATAACATCGCTGCCGAGGGTGCCACGGTGACCATCGAAGAGGTCAACTACGACGAGTGCGTGCGCATGGCCGCCGCCGAGGCCGACGCTTGCGAGCGCGGCGTCATCGTTCAGGACACCGCCTGGGAGGGCTACGAGAAGATCCCGTCTTGGATCATGGAGGGCTACGGCACCATGGCTTCCGAGGCTGCCGAGCAGCTGCGCGAGATGGCCATCAACCGCCCGACGCACGTCTTTGTCCAGGCTGGCGTGGGCTCGCTCGCCGGCGCCGTGGTGGGCTACTTTACCAACCTGTATCCCGATAACCCGCCCACCTTCGTCGTGGTTGAGTGCGCGCCTGCCGCCTGCCTGTACAAGGGCGCTGCCGCCGGCGACGGCGATCCGCGCATCGTGGACGGCGACATGCCTTCCATCATGGCCGGCCTGTGCTGCGGCGAGCCCAACATCCTGGGCTGGGATATCCTGCGCAACCACACCACTGCCTTCGTGTCCTGTCCCGACTGGGTCACCGCTCGCGGCATGCGCACCATGGGCGCTCCCGAGAAGGGCGACCCGCGCGTCATCTCCGGCGAGTCCGGCGCTGTGACCACCGGCCTGGTCGAGACTCTCATGCTCGATCCCGAGTACGCCGAGCTCAAGGAGCTCATCGGCCTGGACAAGACGAGCTCCGTGCTCTGCTTCTCCACGGAAGGTGACACGGACCCGGATCAGTACCGTCGCATCGTCTGGGAGGGCGAGTATCCGACCTGCTAGCAGACTGACCTGTCCGGAGGCAGCCGGAGGACTTTACTCCCTGCTCGGACAGTCCTGCTCGCACGGAGAGCACATTAAGTGCTCTCCGGCTCGTGCGGAACTCGCGACGGAGCAAAGTCCTCCGTCCGCCTCCTATGGTTACTTGCTTGTGGGGTACTCGACCTCACGCTGCTTGGCACAAATGATCTATCTGAAATATCTACCCGTAGGTAAACCCTTGTAGAAAGGTTGACTGTTATGACTAAAGAACTCGATTTCGAGGCAATTAAAAAACGCTGCTGAGTCTCATCGTGCTGATATGACTCGCTTCCTGCGCGCTATGATCTCCCACCCCTCTGAGTCTTGCGAGGAGGGTGAGGTTGTCGCCTGCATCAAGGCCGAGATGGAGAGCCTTGGCTATGACGAGGTCAAGGTCGACGGCCTGGGCAACGTCATGGGCTTTATGGGCGAAGGCGACAAGATCATCGCCATCGACTCCCACATCGACACCGTCGGCATCGGCAACATCGAGAACTGGGATGCCGATCCCTATGAGGGCTACGAGACCGACGAGATCATCTACGGCCGCGGCGGCTCCGACCAGGAGGGCGGCATGGCTTCTGCTACCTACGCTGCCAAGATGATGAAGGACATGGGCCTCATCCCCGAGGGCTACAAGATCATGGTCGTCGGCACCGTCCAGGAAGAGGACTGCGACGGCATGTGCTGGCAGTACATCTACAACAAGGACGGCATTAAGCCCGAGTTCGTCATTTCCACTGAGCCCACCGACGGCGGCATCTATCGCGGTCACCGCGGCCGCATGGAGATCCGCGTCGACGTTCACGGCACCTCCTGCCACGGTTCCGCTCCCGACCGCGGCGACAACGCCATCTACAAGATGGCCGACATCATCGCCGACGTCCGCGCCCTCAACAACAACGGCTGCGACGAGTCGACCGACATCAAGGGCCTCGTCAAGATGCTCGACCCCAAGTACAACCCCGAGCACTTTGAGGACGCCCGCTTCCTGGGCCGCGGCACCTGCACCGTCAGCCAGGTCTTCTACACCAGCCCCAGCCGCTGCGCTGTCGCTGACTCTTGCGCCATCTCCATCGACCGTCGCATGACCGCCGGCGAGACCTGGGAGTCCTGCCTGGACGAGATCCGCAACCTGCCGGCCGCCAAGAAGTACGGCGACGACGTGAAGGTCTCCATGTACATGTACGACCGTCCGTCCTGGACCGGCGAGGTCTACGAGACCGAGGCTTACTTCCCCACGTGGATCAACAAGGAGACCGCTCCGCACGTCAAGGCCCTCGTCGACGCCCACAAGGCCATGTTCGGTGACGAGCGCATCGGCTGCGAGCCCAGCATGGACAAGCGCACCGGTCGTCCGCTGTGCGACAAGTGGACCTTCTCCACGAACTGCGTTTCCATCCAGGGCCGCTATGGCATCCCCTGCGTCGGCTTTGGCCCGGGTGCCGAGTCTCAGGCTCACGCTCCCAACGAGGTCACCTACAAGGACGACCTGGTCACCGCTGCCGCCATGTATGTTGCTGCTTTGAACCTCTACGATCCGAGCCAGGCCGATGGCGACGCTACCGTGTTCCGCGCCGGTCTGACCAACAACAAGATCGACTAGTCCCATTCCTTGATCTTGTTGAGCCGGGGGCGCTCGTGTCCCCGGCACCCCCTGTTGACTTGGGGCCCGCGGTCGTTATCTCCCATGCTTCCTCAACGGTAGCGGGTCCTCGTCATAGCGCTCTGCATGTTCTAGCCACACGCGCATGCCGGAGCACATCTACTCATTGCGATCGTTTCATCTATGGAAAGGATATTTACATGGACGCCAAGTTTACCGAGCTCGTCGAGCAGCTGAACGGCCTCGATTTTAAGGGCATGTACGGCAGCGACTTCCTGCACACCTGGGATAAGACCACCGATGAGCTCAAGGCTCTCTACATCGTTGCCGACGCCCTGCGCGAGCTGCGTGAGAACAACGTTTCGTCCAAGATCTTCGACTCGGGCCTGGCCGTCTCCCTGTTCCGCGACAACTCCACCCGTACGCGCTTCTCCTTCTCTAAGGCCGCCAACCTGCTCGGCCTCGAGCTGCAGGACCTGGACGAGAAGAAGTCCCAGATCGCTCACGGCGAGACCGTCCGCGAGACCGCTACCATGATCTCCTTCATGGCCGACGTCATCGGCATCCGCGACGACATGTACATCGGCAAGGGCGACGCCTACATGGCCGAGGTCTCCGAGTCTGTCCAGCAGGCCTACGAGGACGGCGTTCTGGATCACCGTCCCACGCTCATCTCTCTGCAGTCCGATTCCGACCACCCCACGCAGTCCTCTGCCGACATGCTTTACCTCATCAACGAGTTTGGCGGCCTCGAGAACCTCAAGGGCAAGAAGGTTGCCGTTACCTGGGCCTACTCGCCCTCTTACGGCAAGCCGCTGTCCTGCCCGCAGTCGCTGATCAGCCTGCTGCCCCGCTTTGGCATGGACGTCACCCTGGCCCACCCCGAGGGCTACGACCTCATGCCCGAGTCGTCGAGCGCGCCAAGGGCTATGCCGCCGAGTCCGGCACCACCTTTAAGCAGGTCAACACCATGGCCGAGGCCTTCGAGGGCGCCGACATCGTGATCCCCAAGAGCTGGGCTCCGTTTGCCGCCATGGAGAAGCGTACCAACCTGTACGCCGAGGGCGACGACGCCGGCATCGCAGCGCTCGAGAAGGAGCTGCTCGCTCAGAACGCCACCCATCAGGACTGGTGCTCCACGACCGAGCTCATGGAGAAGACCGCCAACGGCCAGGACACCATCTTTATGCACCCGCTGCCCGCCGACATCTCCGGTGTCTCCTGCGAGCACGGCGAGGTCAACGCCGACGTCTTTGACATGCACCGCGTGGGCATGTACAAGGAGGCCAGCTACAAGCCGTACGCCATCGCAGCCATGATGTTCCTGCAGAAGGTTGCCGATCCCGCCGCTACCCTCAAGGCCCTCGGCGAGCGCAATACCGCCCGTTGGTTCCAGGCCTAAAGCCGCGCTGAGGTAAGCCATGTAAAGGGGGGCGCTCTGCCAACCGGCGGGGTGCCCCTTTTGCATCGTGGGCGTGCGGGATAAGCGCTTTCGATGTAGATGCCCCGCGACGCGAGTTATGGGTACGATGGTTTCAGGGGAGGTATCGCCATGAAACTCGGTTGCGTCATTATGGCTTCGGGCGAGGGCAAGCGGTTTGGCTCTAACAAGATGCTTGCCGATATCTATGGCAAGCCGCTGATTGCCCGGACTATCGATTCGGTTCCCCGGGGCTTTGACGTCGTGGTTTCGACGCGTTGGCCCGAGGTCGCCCAGATTTGCGAGGACAAGCATTGCCCGTGCGTGCTGCACGATGGCAAGCTCAGGAGCGAAAGCGTCCGTGCGGGCCTTTTTTCGTGGGGGGGGGCGAGCCGCGGCTGGAAGGGTTGCCTCTTTTGCCGGGCGACCAGCCGCTCGTGAGTTCGGATTCTTTTGAGGCCATGGTTCGCGCGTTTGATGAGCGTGGCCGCAAGTATCCGGTGCGTCTTGCGTGCAACGGTGAGCCTTCGAGCCCGGTGCTCTTTCCGGCGGAACTGTTCGATGCACTTATGTGTCTTGAGGGTAAGGACGGCGGCGGTTCGATTCTCAAGGACCGTACCGACGTGGTGCTGGTCGAGGCGCGTGCCTACGAGCTGTGGGACGTCGATACCGTCAAGGGACAGCGACGCATAACGGAGCATATCGCCGCCTGCTCGTATTTTGATCGCGTGGCCAACTGCATCAATCAATAAGGAGCAATTATGATCATCATCAAAAACGGCGCGCTCGTGACGCCCCAGGGGCTTCGCCGCGCCGATCTTGCCATGGAGGGCGACAAGATTGTGCGGATTGCCGCGGCAATCGAGCCGGCCGAGGGCGATACCGTCGAGGATGCCGCGGGCTGCTGGGTGTTTCCCGGCTTTATCGACGGCCACACGCACATGCAGTGCTGGACTGGCATGGATTGGACGGCCGATAGCTTTGAGACCGGTACGCGTGCGGCTGCCTGCGGCGGCACGACGACCATCGTGGACTACGCGACAGCCGATCGCGGCGTGACCATGCCCGATGCCTTGGCCGAGTGGCATCGCCGCGCCGACGGAACCTGCACGGCCAACTACGCCTTCCATATGGCGCTTGCCGAGTGGAATGAGCGCAATCGCGCCGATCTTTCGGCCATGCGCGAGGCGGGCGTATCGTCGTTCAAGACCTACTTTGCCTATGACCACCTGCGCTTGGACGATGCCGAGACGCTCGAGGTGCTGGAGGAGCTCAAGCGCGTAGGCGGTATCCTGTGCGTGCATTGCGAGAACGGCACGCTCGTGAACGAGCTGCAGAAGCGCGTGTTTGAGCAGGGTATCCACGGGCCGAGGGCCATGCGCTCAGCCGTCCGGATGTGTGCGAGCCGAGGCAGTGAGCCGTCTGCTATATCTGGCGCACTTGGCCGGGGATGCTCCGGTCAACGTGGTGCACCTTTCGACCAAGCTGGGGCTCGAGGCCATTCGCGCTGCCAAGGCGCGCGGGCAGAAGAGCATCTATGTCGAGACCTGTCCTCAATATCTGATGCTCGACGATACGCGCTACTTGGAGCAGGGCGAGGACGGCTTTGCGGGCGCAAGTATGTGATGAGCCCGCCGCTGCGCCATGCGGGTGACCGTGCGGCACTGCGCGAGGCGCTTGTGGCTGGCGAGATCGATACTATTGCGACCGATCATTGCAGCTTTAACCTGCACGGGCAAAAGGACCGAGGACGCGATGATTTCCGCGCGATTCCCAACGGCGGGCCCGGCGTGGAGCATCGTCCCGTTGCGATTGCCACGAGCTTTGAGGGACAGCTGGGTCCCGAGGATCTGTGCCGCTTGATGAGCGAGAATCCGGCGCGCGTTTTTGGCATGTATCCGCGCAAGGGCTGTCTTGCCGAGGGCGCCGATGCGACGTGTGCGTGTGGGATCCGTGCGCGCGTTGGACGATCAGCGCCGCGACGCAGCATCAGGCCGTGGACTACACGCCGCTCGAGGGCTTTGAGGCACATGGCCGCGCCAAGGCCGTGTTTGTGAACGGCGTGCTGGCGGCACGCGACGGCGAGCCCACCGGAGCCCAACCCGGCCGCTACGTGCCCCGCTAACGGGAAGACCGCCGGGGGTAGCTAATTTGGGAGATGATTTTTTGGGACGGGGGTAGCAAAAAGAGCCCCGTCCCAAATTTGCTACCCCTGGAGGCTGGTGGCGATGAGGGGCGGTTGAGGCTGCCTCGAAGCGATCTGCCATTGTTGGGTCGGCAAGCGTGTCGGCTTGGTTGAGCATGACGCGTGCGGTGCTGAGTCCCAGCGCCTGCATCTCGGCATTGAGCACCTGGGCGACGCGCTCGGGCGTGGCGATGTCGGTAGCTCGCAGCCGCAGCGCTCGCAGAAGAGCTCGGGGCGGTGGACAACCTCGGCGACGGGCTTGCCCAGCCCCGAGGCGCGACGACCCAGACAACGTTTGCCGTGGCGGCGGGAATTACCGGCTCCCAGGCGGCATGCGCCTTGAGCGGGAGTCGCTTGCTGCCATCTGCCTCGGCCAACACATAGTCAAAGCGCTGCGCCAGCTGGTCGATCGGCTCAGCGGGGGCGGAGAGCTTGCCTGTCTCCGGGTCCAAAACACCCGCCTGGCAGATGCTTCCGCGGCTCATGCCAGCGCATACCTTGCAGGTGCAGCCGGGGGCATGCGCGGCACCCGGCTTCCAAGGCGCGGCATCCAGGCGACGGTTCGACCCGTCCCACGGAACGCCGGCGACGGGAAACATGTGCGTGGTGGTACAGAGGAGCACGCGGCCGCCAGTGCGCATGAGCTCGAGACCCAGCGTCTTCAGCAGCGTCGACTTGCCGCCACTGCCGATAATCGCGGTAATGCCCGGCTCGATCCTGAGCGCAGAGGCAAGATTGCCGCTAACCGTTTCCATCTGTTCACCGCCGTATAATACTGTGATAATAAATAATCATCAGAGTAGCGGTCGGACCGCTTTTGCTCTGCTCAAACCGTAGCACAGGGAGGTGCCCCGGGAATGCTCGTTTATGTTCGCGGCGCCGGTGATATCGCCACGGGTGTCGCTGCCCGTTTGGTGCGCGCCGGCGTGTCGGTCGTTATGGCGGATATCGCGGTTCCCATGTGCATCCGTCGCACAATCAGTTTTTGCGAGGCCATTCGCTTGGGCGAGGTCGAGGTCGAAGGCATTCGCGCTCGCTTGGCACGGACGCCGGCTGAGGCGCTCGAGATTACCCAAGCGGGAGACGTCGCCGTTGTGGTGGACCCTCAGGCCAAGATGCTCGATGAGCTTAAACCCGCGGCTGTGGTCGACGCGATTTTGGCTAAGCGCAACTTGGGCACCACGCGCGACATGGCGCCTGCCGTCATCGCTGTGGGGCCGGGCTTTACCGCGCCGGTCGATTGCGACGCCGTGGTCGAGACCATGCGCGGGCATTTTCTCGGCCGTGTCATTACCCAAGGTTCGCCCCAGCCCAACACGAGCGTGCCGGGCATTATCGCCGGCTATGGCAAGGAACGTGTTATCCACAGCCCCGCCGCCGGCGTGTTTAGGTCCGACCATGTGATCGGCGACATCGTGAGCGCCGGAGACGTGATTGGCTACGCGGGCGATATGCCCATGTGCACGCAGATCGATGGCTGTCTGCGCGGGCTTTTGGCGAACGGCGTGCAGGTGACTGAGGGCTTTAAATGCGCCGATGTCGATCCGCGCGGCGATGCCAGCTATATCAACTACATTTCGGACAAAGCGACGTCGGTCGGCGGCGGCGTGCTCGAGGCACTCGCTATGCTCACCGATGTCTTTAGAGGATAGAAGGCGGCAATGGAAAAGCTCGATGTGGTGAATGCGGCGCTTGCCGCCCTGCGTGCTGGCGAGACGTGCGAGCTGGTGGTAGTGGCCGGTACGGCGGGGTCGTCCCCGCGCGGTGTGGGCGCATGGATGACTGTCTTTGCCGATGGCAGCCAGGCGGGCACTATCGGCGGCGGCAAGATTGAGCTCTTTGCGCTGGACGAGGCGCGCGAGCTGCTGGCCGGGGGTAAATCGCGTCTGGTCCGCTACACCATGGGCGGCGAGAACTCCGATACCGGCATGATTTGCGGCGGAGCTATCTGCCTGTGCTATCTGCACCTGGACGCGACCAAGGCACCGTTGTTCCAGGAGATTGCCAATGTGCTGGCGTATCGACGCATCGGCGACTTCGTCATTGACTTTGAGCCGTTTATCGCAAACGCGCTCGAGGGCGATGTGGCCGAGTACCATGGCGGGGCATCGCGCCATACCATTGCGGGCTGCCCCGAGCTTTCGCTGGTGGAGGAGGGGAGTAAGGTCACCTACACCAACGCCGCCTCCGAGATTCCCCCGGCGCACATCGAGACGCTCTGCCCCGAGGGCCTGACCTACATCTTTGGCTGCGGACACGTGGGCGCTGCGACGGCGCGCGTACTCACGGCGGCGGGCTTTGCCGTTGTGGCGTGCGATGACCGCCCCGGCACGCTGACGCCCGAATGGGTGCCCGGTGTCTACGATCGTCGCCTGGTCGATTACAAGAACCTGAGCAAGCAGTGCCCCATCGGCCCGCGCGACTTGGTGGTCGTGGCCACAGCAGGCCACAAGTCCGATATCGACGTGGTGATTCAGGCCATGCGCGCTAAACCCGCCTATCTGGGCTGCTTGGGCTCGCGCCGCAAGACGGCCTTTGTGCGCGCCCGTTTGGAGCAGGAGGGCTTTACGCAGGACCAGATCGACGAGCTGCACCTGCCGATCGGCGTTGCCATCGAGGCCGAGGATCCCGAGGAGATCGCCATCTCCATCGCTGCCGAGATGATTCACCTGCGCCGCACCAAGCTCGTCCCCCGCAAGCGCTAATCGCATCCCCATACATGAGTTGCGGTGAAATACGGACTGTTAAAGCCTGTTAAGCCGTCAAACGGTCCCTATTTCACCGCAACTGCCATTTTCCTCCGTCCCCTAGGGATCAATATGTGCGGGGGAGTTGTGGAGTTGTGCAGGCAGACGAGGTTTTCTGGAAATACGCTCCCGATGCGCGTATAGTACCGATTGTTTTGTCGGCTCCTGCTGCGTCGAGTCCAAACCGCGAAATGCCATGAGCGGCGCGGATGCAGCCAGGAGGCACGAGGACAACCCATCGTGGCCACGCCCCGTGCTTAAAACCCCAAGAAGGAGTGAACAATGGCAGAAGAGAAGTATGTGCCGCGTCTGAAGACCAAGTACAACAACGAGGTCAAGCAGCAGCTTCAGGACAAGTTCCAGTACGAGAACGTCATGATGATCCCCAAGTTTGAGAAGATCGTCGTGAACATGGGTGTCGGCGAGGCCGCTACCGATTCCAAGGCCATCGACGGTGCCGTGCGCGACCTGCGCGCCATCACCGGTCAGCAGCCGATGATCACCCGTGCCCGCAAGTCCATCGCTACCTTCCGCCTGCGCGCTGGTATGCCGATCGGCTGCAAGGTTACCCTGCGTGGCGACCGTATGTGGGAGTTCTTCGATCGTCTGACCTCCGTCGCGATCCCCCGTATCCGCGACTTCCGCGGCATCTCCGCCAAGAGCTTCGACGGTCGTGGTAACTTCTCCATGGGCGTCACCGAGCAGCTCATCTTCCCCGAGATCGACTTCGACTCCGTCGATCACCAGCGTGGTATGGACATCACTTTCGTGACCACCGCCAACACCGATGAGGAGGCCAAGGCCCTTCTGGACGCCTTCGGTTTCCCGTTCAAGAAATAGGTTCACCTGCCCTATGAGCGCCGTTCCCAGAAGGGGGCGCGCTTGGGGCGAACAATACTCTATGTGAGGAGGATATAAGTGGCTAAGACATCGATGATCGTCAAGTGCAATCGCAAGCAGAAGTTCTCTACTCGTGAGTACACGCGCTGCCAGCGCTGCGGCCGTCCGCACTCTGTGTACCGCAAGTTCGGCCTGTGCCGTGTCTGCTTCCGCGAGCTTGCACTCAAGGGCGAGCTTCCCGGCGTAAGAAGGCCAGCTGGTAAGTCACTACCAGCGTTTCAAGCATCAGTTTGGAACAGGGAAAACGCGCTAAAAAGGCTTTGCCGTTAAGGGCGGCGAAGAACCAAGAGCACGTGTTCATCAAGAACGAAGGAGAATCTGTATGAACCTTACAGACCCGATCGCAGATATGCTTACGCGCATCCGTAACGCTAACTCTGTGAACAAGGCCACGGTCTCCATGCCGAGCAGCAAGAAGCTCGTCGAGATCGCTCGTGTTCTGCACGAGGAGGGCTACATCGAGGGCTACGATGTCGAGGACACCGTTCCCCAGAAGACTCTGCACATCACGCTTAAGTATGGTCCCAAGAAGGCTAAGGTCATCAACGGCATCCGCCGCATTTCCAAGCCGGGCCTGCGTAAGTACACCGGCGTTGCCGACATGCCCCGCGTCCGCGGTGGCCTTGGTACCGCCATCATTTCCACCAGCCATGCGTCATGACCGACCGCGATGCTCGCAAGCACAACGTCGGCGGCGAGATCATCGCTTACGTCTGGTAATTCGCTCGGTAGGTAGAAGGAAAGGAGATCACCGTGTCTCGTATCGGTAATAAGCCTGTCCAGATTCCCGCCGGAGTCGAAGTGGCAGTCAACGGCAACAACGTTGTCGTCAAGGGCCCCAAGGGCCAGCTCGAGCTCGATGTCTTTGAGAAGCTCGCTATCAACGTCGAGGACAACGTCCTCACCGTTTCCCGTCCCGACGACGAGCGTGAGACCCGTGCCCGCCACGGCCTCACCCGCGCCCTCATCCACAACATGGTTGTTGGCGTTTCCGAGGCTTCGAGAAGAAGCTCGAGCTCGCCGCGTCGGTTACCGCGTGCAGCAGAAGGGCAAGAACCTCGAGTTCTCCCTGGGCTTCTCGCACCCCGTGATCGTCGAGGCTCCCGAGGGCATCACCTTCGAGGTTCCCGACAACACCCACGTGAACGTCAAGGGTATCAACAAGCAGCAGGTCGGTCAGATCGCCGCTGAGATCCGCGGCCATCGTCCTCCCGAGCCTTACAAGGGCAAGGGTATCCACTACGTTGGCGAGCACATCCGCCGCAAGCTGGGTAAGGCCGCCAAGTAGTCGTAACCGACTCACTCGCATAAGACCAGCACCCCGTCAGGTGCTGGCAAGATCAACCTTTTTAGGAGTTTACGTATGAACAAGCATAAGGCGAAGCTGGAAGGCCTCAAGCGTCGTCAGCGTCGTGTTCGCGGCAAGGTCTCGGGTACCGCCGAGCGTCCGCGTCTTCGCGTGACCCGTACTAACGCCAACATCTATGCCCAGATCATCGACGACAGCAAGGGCTCCAGTCTGACGCTCGTCTCTGCCTCGACCCTCGAGGCCGAGTTCAAGGGCACCCACACCTCGAACAAGGAGGCTGCGGAGAAGGTCGGTCAGCTCGTTGGCAAGCGCGCCATCGAGGCCGGCATCACCAAGGTCGCCTTCGATCGCGGTGGCCGTATCTACCATGGCCGCGTCAAGGCCCTCGCCGACGGTGCTCGTGCCGCCGGTCTCGAGTTCTAGGAGGTATGTAGCACATGGCTCGTAATCAGAAGCAGCAGCGCGAGGCCTCCGAGTTCGAGGAGCGCGTCGTTTACATCAACCGCGTGTCGAAGACCGTCAAGGGTGGTCGTCGCATGAGCCTCGTCGCTCTCGTCGTCGTTGGCGACGGCAAGGGCAACGTCGGCGTTGGCATGGGCAAGTCCGCTGAGGTGCCCCTGGCCATCTCCAAGGCGTCTCTCGATGCCAAGAAGAACATGTTCCACGTGCCGGTGACCGAGCAGGGCACCATCCCGCACGAGGTTCTCGGCCACTTTGGTGCCGGCCGCATCATCATCAAGCCCGCTGTCGAGGGTACCGGCGTTATCGCCGGCGGCGCTGTGCGTCCCCTCTTTGAGCTTGCTGGCATCAAGAACGTCCTGTCCAAGTCCCTCGGTACCGACAACGGCCTCAACATCATCAAGGCTGCCGTCGAGGGCCTCAAGGAGCTCTCCAGCCCTGAGGACGTCGCGGCTCGCCGTGGCCTGACGGTCTCCGAGATGTTCGTCGGTAAGGAGAACTAAGCATGGCTGACACCATCAAGATCAAGCAGGTCCGCAGCACCAATGGTTGCAAGCAGGACCAGGTCCGTACTGTCCGTGCCCTCGGTCTCCACAGGATCCGCGAGGTTCGCGAGATTGCTGACAACGAGTCCGTCCGCGGCATGATCTTCAAGGTCAAGCACCTTGTCGAGATTGTAGAGGAGTAGCAAATGCAGCTTCACGATCTTACTCCCGCGCCCGGTTCCACCAAGAACCGTAAGCGCGTCGGCCGTGGCAATTCTTCGGGTCACGGCACCACTTCTGGCCGCGGTCAGAAGGGCCAGGGTTCCCGCTCTGGCGGCACCAAGGGTGCCGGCTTCGAGGGTGGCCAGACTCCGCTGGCTATGCGCCTGCCCAAGCTTCCGGGCTTCCGTAACCCCCGTCGTATCGAGTACACCGCTGTTAACGTTGAGCGTCTCGAGCGTAAGTTCGAGGACGGCGCTGTGATCGACGGTGCCGCTCTTAAGGCCGCTCGCATCACCAAGAGCGAGTTCGAGCCCGTCAAGGTGCTCGGCAATGGTGAGCTCACCAAGAAGTTCACGGTCAAGGTCGACAAGGTCAGCGCTTCTGCGCAGGCCAAGATCGAGGCCGCCGGCGGAAAGGTCGAGCTGCCGTGCTAAATGGTCTTAAGAATGCTTTCCGCATCAAAGAATTGCGCGAAAAGATTCTTTTTACCATAGCTATGCTCGTCGTGTACCGCATTGGTGCGCACGTTCCTGTGCCCGGCATTCCCTTCCAGGGGATGCTGGGCCTTTTCTCGACCGATAACAATTCGGTCGCCGCAGGTGCTATGGCCCTCCTGAATCTTTTCTCTGGCGGCGCGTTGAGCTATGTGTCGGTGTTTTCGCTGGGCATCATGCCTTACATCACCAGCTCGATCATCCTCCAGATGCTCCAGGCCGTCGTGCCTTCCCTGCATGAGCTTGCCCGCGAGGGCGAGGTCGGTCAGACCAAGATTACGCAGTATTCGCGTTACCTCACCCTGGCTCTGGCAATCCTCAACTCCGTGGGTTACCTCTTCCTCTTTAAGAGCTTCGGCATCAGCTTCAATGGCGCCGGCGCTCCCGAGATCATCTTCGACCTCATGATCGTCGGTACGCTCACCGCGGGCGCCATGCTGATCATGTGGATTGGTGAGCTCATCACCCAGCGCGGTATCGGCAATGGCATGTCGCTGATCATCTTCGCGAACATCATGGCCGGTCTGCCGCAGGCTATCTTCTCCAGCACCGAGGGCAATGCCGGTGGCATCATCACCATGGTGATCATCTGCGCCATCATCCTGCTGGTTATCCCGCTGATTGTTTTCCTTGAGCGCGGCCAGCGCCGCATCCCGGTCTCCTACGCTAAGCGCGTCGTGGGCCGTCGCATGATGGGTGGCCAGACCACCTACCTGCCCATCAAGGTCAACACCGCGGGTGTCGTGCCGATCATCTTCGCTTCGGCGTTGCTGTACTTCCCGGCTCAGATTGCCGTGTTCTTCCCCGGCATCGGCTGGATTCAGGCAGTTGCCTCCGCGCTTTCGACCGGTTGGCTCAACTGGGTGCTTAACGTTGTCCTCATCGTGTTCTTCGCGTACTTCTACACCTCCATGGTGTTCAACCCCGATGACACGGCCGATAACCTTAAGAAGCAGGGCGGCTTTATTCCGGGCGTGCGTCCGGGTAGGGCTACCGCGGCCTACATCAAGAACGCGCTCAACAAGATCACGCTTCCCAGCGCTGTCTTTTTGGCGCTCATCGCCATCGTGCCTTCGATCATCTTCTCCTTCACGGGTAACCATCTGATCCAGGCATTTGGCGGCACGTCCATCCTCATCATGGTCGCGTCGTGCTCGACACGGTCGATAAGCTCGAAGGCCAGATCAAGATGTATGATTACGATGGATTCTTTAAATAGGCTAGAGGAGGATTGCTCATGAACCTCGTATTGCTCGGAGCTCCGGGTGCCGGTAAGGGCACCGTCGCACAGGAGCTCGTCGCCGAGTTTGGCGTCGCCCATATTTCCACGGGCGACCTGCTGCGTGCTGCCGTCAAGGGTGGCACCGAGCTTGGTATTCAGGCTAAGAAGTACATGGACGCTGGCGAGCTCGTTCCCGACCAGCTCGTGATCGACCTTGTCAAGGAGCGCCTTGCCGCCGATGACGCCCAGCAGGGCTTCATCCTCGACGGCTTCCCGCGCAACACCGCCCAGGCTGTGACGCTCGATTCCGAGCTCTCCGCCATGGGTCGCGAGATCGACTGTGCCCTTCTGGTCGATGTGGCCCCCGAGGTCATTATCGATCGTCTGTCTTCGCGTCGCACCTGCCGCGCATGCGGTTACACCGGCACCGCTGCCGATGCTACCTGCCCCAAGTGTGGCGGCGAGATGTATCAGCGCGACGACGACAAGCCCGAGACCATCAAGAACCGTCTCGACGTCTACGAGAAGTCCACGAGCCCGCTCGTCGACTACTATCGTGGCCAGGGTCTGCTCAAGTCGGTCAACGGTGACCAGGCTCGCGAGACCGTGTACGGGGATGTCAAAGAGGCTCTCGGTCTATGATCAAGATTAAGTCTGCAACGCAAATCGAGCAGATGAAGAAGGCAGGAGCGCTATCTAAGATGGCGCTCCGCCACGTTGGAGCCATGGTGCGCCCTGGCGTTTCCACCTTTGAGCTCGATCAGCTCGCGGAGCAGATTATCCGCATGCATGGCGGCACCCCGGCCTTTAAGGGTTACGGCGGGTTCCCGGGGACCATTTGCGCATCGATCAACGATGCCGTGGTCCACGGTATTCCCAACCCCGACATGATCCTGCGCGATGGCGATATCATTTCCATCGATACGGGAGCCGTTGTCGACGGTTGGGTCGGCGATAACGCTTGGACGTTTTTCGTCGGCACCCCTACGCCCGAGGCCAAGGCCCTGTGCGAGGTTACGCGCGATTGCCTTAAGGCTGCCATCGAGCAGGCTGTCCCCGGTAACCATATCGGGGACGTCGGTTATGCCGTTCAGTCTCTCGCCGAGTCTCACGGCTATGGCGTTCTTCGTGACTATGTTGGCCATGGCATTGGCCGCGTGATGCACGAGGACCCCAACGTTCCTAACTATGGAAAGAAGGGGAGGGGCGTTCGCCTCCAGGCCGGCATGGTCATTGCCATCGAGCCGATGGTTACGATGGGTTCCAACCATGTGAGCACGGGCTCCGACGGTTGGATCGTCACGACCAACGACCACCTGCCCGCCGCGCACTACGAGAACACCGTCGCCATTACCAATGACGGTCCGGTGATTATCACCACGGATGCCCAAGGTGCTTGGTGTTCGCTCCAAGGCGGAGAAATGTAACAAGTTCCACTTAGTTGTGGAGCCATTACGAAGTTATTACGATGCGTGCATACGTGTTGTAGAATACTCAATCGCTGTCGTTTTCTAGAGAAAGATGATTGCTTGTGAAGAAGGAAGACGCAATTGAGCTCGAGGGTACGGTAAAGGAACCGCTGCCCAATGCCATGTTTAAGGTCGAGCTCGAGAACGGTCATTCGGTTCTGTGCAACATTTCTGGCAAGATCCGAATGAATTACATCCGTATTCTCCCCGGTGACAGGGTTGTCGTGGAGCTTTCCCCGTACGACCTGACCCGCGGCCGCATCACCTATCGCTACAAATAGCGGCACCGCATACACGCACTCCATTTCCGACTGCAGGCTTAGCTCAACCTAGGTCGGATTGTGTGTGAAGACCAGCCATAGTTTTAAACGCCTGCGGCTGGGCGAGTAGATAGTAGGGAAGTAGTTTGAGCGCTACCGAAAGGAAGAACGATGAAGGTACGTCCTTCGGTCAAGAAGATGTGCGATAAGTGCAAAATCATTAGGCGCCATGGCAAGGTCCTCGTCATTTGCGAGAACCCCCGTCATAAGCAGCGTCAGGGTTAAGAGAGGAGACTACGTTGGCCCGTATTAATGGTGTCGACCTCCCGCGTGAGAAGCGCGTTGAGATCGGTCTGACCTACATTTACGGCATCGGCCGCACCACTGCGACGAAGATTTGCGTCGAGTGCAACGTTAACGTGGATACGCGCGTTAAGGACCTCACCGAGGATGAGGTTAACGCCATCCGCGATTATATCGATAGAACCAGATCATGGTTGAGGGCGACCTCCGCCGTGAGCGCAACCAGAACGTCAAGCGCCTTATGGACATCGGCTGCAACCGCGGCCTTCGTCACCGCAAGGGCCTCCCGGTCCGCGGCCAGCGCACCCACACTAACGCTCGTACCCGTAAGGGCCCGAAGCGTCAGATCGGTGCTAAGAAGAAGAAATAAGGAGCGCTAGATAGATGGCTACTGCTAAGAAGAACGTTCGCGCTGCCCGTCTGAAGCGCGCGGACCGTAAGAACATTTCCGTGGGCCAGGCTCACATTCGTTCTACGTTCAACAACACGATCGTTTCGATCACCGATCCCCAGGCAACGTCATTTCCTGGAAGTCGGCTGGCCAGGTGGGCTTCAAGGGCTCCCGTAAGTCCACGCCGTTCGCTGCCCAGATGGCTGCCGAGGCTGCTGCCAAGCAGGCCATGGAGCACGGTATGAAGAAGGTTTCCGTCTTCGTCAAGGGCCCCGGCTCCGGTCGTGAGACCGCCATCCGCTCCCTCCAGGCTGCTGGCCTCGAGGTCTCGAGCATCCAGGACAAGACCCCCATTCCGCACAACGGCTGCCGCCCCAAGAAGCGTCGCCGCGTGTAACTGAAAGGATCGTATCAATATGGCAATCGACAGGACTCCTGTTCTTAAGCGCTGCCGTCAGCTCGGGATCGATCCCGCTGAGCTCGGTTACAGCAGCAAGAAGGAATCTATCCGTCAGCCCAAGCGCCGTCGCAAGGAATCTGAGTACGGCATGCAGCTGCGCGAGAAGCAGAAGGTCAAGTTCATCTATGGCGTTCTGGAGAAGCAGTTCCACGGCTACTTCAACAAGGCCCGTAAGATGAACGGCGTCACCGGTGAGAACCTCATGATTATTCTTGAGTCTCGCCTCGACAACGTCGTCTTCCGTCTTGGCTTCGCCCGCACCCGCAAAGAGGCTCGTCAGTCCGTCCGTCACGGTCACTTCACCGTGAACGGCAAGCGCGTGGACATCCCGTCCTACCGCGTCAAGGCCGGCGACGTCGTCGCTGTCGGCGAGAAGTTCCGTGACCTTCTCCCCATCAAGGAGGCTCTGATTTCCTCCGAGCGCTTTGAGGTCCCTGGCTGGCTCGAGGTCGATATCGAGAAGCTGTCTGGTAACGTGCTCGCTCTGCCGACGCGTGAGCAGATCAGCGGTGATATCAACGAGCAGCTCATCGTCGAGCTCTACTCTAAGTAGTCCATCCGGGCTGCTGAGGCTGGAGGTAATACATGTCAGAATTCATTAGGCCTCAGGTTCAGGTCGAAGAGATCAACGAGACGTCTGCTCGTGTCTCCGTCGAGCCGCTCGAGCGTGGCTACGGCGATACGCTGGGTAACTCCCTTCGTCGCGTTCTTCTGTCCTCGCTCGAGGGTGCCGCCGTCGAGGCTATTCAGATCGATGGCGCGCAGCACGAGTTCATGACCATCCCTAACATGGTCGAGGATGTCACCGACATCGTCCTGAATGTCAAGGGTCTTGTCTTCAGGGCTCTCGGCACGACCGACGAGGCGACCGCCACCATCTCGGTTGACGGCCCCTGCGAGGTCACCGGTGCGGACTTCTTTATTCCGTCCGAGTTTGAGCTGGTCAACCCCGAGCAGCACATTGCTACGCTCACCGAGGGTGGCCATCTCACCATGAGCATGCGCATCGGCTATGGCCGCGGCTATGTTTCTGGCGAGGCCAACAAGCGCGACAACGATCCCATCGGTGTGATCCACGTCGACTCGCTGTACTCGCCGGTTTCCCGTTGCGCCAAGCTCGTTGAGGCTTGCCGTGTCGGTCAGCACACCGACTACGACCGCCTTGTCCTCGAGATCGAGACCAACGGCTCCATCGCCCCGCGCGACGCCGTGGTCCAGGCTGCCAATATCATCAACCAGCATATGGCCGCCTTTATGAACCTTGCCGAGACCCCCGAGGTCGAGGAGGAGCTTCGATCTTCGCTCCCGAGGTCACCAACGACAACGCCGAGCTGGACAAGCAGATCGAGGATCTGGACCTTTCCGTCCGTTCCTACAACTGCCTTAAGCGCGCCAGCATTCACTCGGTCCGTCAGCTCGTTGAGTTCTCGGAGAACGATCTGCTCAACATCCGTAACTTCGGTGTTAAGTCGATCGAGGAAGTGAAGGACAAGCTTGAGTCCATGGGCCTGAGCCTGAAGGCTTAATGCTTCGCATATTTGAGGAGAAACTAGACCATGCGTCACAACGTTAAGAAGGGCCTGAAGCTCGGCACCGATGCGAGCCACACCAAGGCCATGAAGAAGAGCCTTGCTAAGGCCCTCTTCGAGAACGACCGCATCAAGACCACCGAGACCCGCGCTAAGGCGCTGCGTTCGGTCGTCGATCCGATCATCACTTGGGCCAAGAAGGGCGACCTGCACTCTCGTCGTCTGGCTATCGCCAAGCTCGGCGATAAGCAGCTCGTTGCCGAGATCTTCGACAAGGCTGCCCAGGGTATGTGGCAGGACCGCAACGGCGGTTACACCCGCATCATGAAGCTCGGTAACCGTAAGGGCGACAATGCTCCCATCGTTATCATGGAGCTCGTCACCGAGCCTTGCACTCCTAAGGCCAAGAAGGCTGCTCCGGCCCCCAAGAAGGCCGCTGCTCCCAAGAAGGTCGAGGCTGCCGAGGAGGCTCCTGCTGAGGAGACCGCTGAGTAGACAATCCGTCTGCATAGGCTATATTCGAGGGGTACGTTCGCGTACCCCTCTTTTTTGTCGAAATGCCATTGCCTGTTTGTTGGGAGCGCCCATGACCGCGCCGTCTGATTTCAATTCGATTCCCGAGCTCGACGCCACGCTCGTTTTCCGCGTGGCCTACGATGGCTCGTCCTATAGCGGCTTTGCCGAGCAGCCTGGCCAGACGACGGTTGCGGGTGAGCTACGTCGAGCTATTGAGACGCTCCTGCGCCGTCCGATCGACCTGACGTGTGCGGGACGTACCGATGCCGGCGTGCATGCGGTGGCACAGTTTATCAGCGTGCCCGTAACGGACGCTGAGTTGGCTTTGACGCGCCGTAGGTGGCTGAGGGCTATGGATGCCCTCCTGCCCAAAGATATCGCCATAAACGAGGTCTACAAGGCCCGTAAAGGCTTTTCTGCACGCTTTGATGCGCGTTCACGTACATATACGTACCGTATTGCCGATCGCGACGCGCGTCCCGTGCTCTCACGGGGTGCCGTGTGGTGGCATCGCTATCCCTTGGACGTCGAGGCCATGTCTGCGGCCTGTCCCGCGCTTTTGGGTGAGCAGGACTTTAAGAGCTTTTGCAAGGTTGCCTCGGCCGTTGGCAAGCCCACGCATCGCTGCGTGATGCGTGCCGAGTTTGGCCATGAGGTTGCGTTTGGCGAGGACATCCTGACGTTTACCATCGAGGGCAATGCGTTTTTGCATTCGATGGTCCGCACGATCGTGGGCACGCTTGTCGAGATTGGCATGCATCGCCGTGAACCCGAGTGGATGCGCGAGGTCATCGATGCTTGCGACCGTACCGCTGCGGGCCCCACGGCTCCTGCCTGCGGCCTTACGTTTATGGGCGTGGATTACGATCCCGCCGAGCTTGTCGTGCTCGACTAGGGGAGGGCTCGACGCGTCGTGCGTCGACACCTGTCATCTGTGGGCTGCGCGTGTGCAACATCTGTTCTTGACGTGCAATACAACTGGTGTCTCATTGCTTTTATTGCCGGGGTGTACCATGAACCACGGTTTGATTCATTGCTGTCGAGAGGACGGATAACTTGGTTCGACGTGGCTCGCATCCGCGACTTTCGGTGATCCTTGTGGTAGAAGGTTCGCCCAGCTATGCGATGCGTGCGCTCGAGAGTATCCAGAACCAAGACCTCTACGATTTGCAGATTGTCGTTGTCTGCCGCGATGCTGCGCCCGGTGTGCGCCATTCGCTTCAAGTTGCCGCCGACAGGGACATCCATATTGATTTGATTGACGTCGAGGACGCGAAGCGCGGCGCTTGTCTTCGTGCCGGTTTTGCTGCCTCGCGCGGCTCTCAAATCATCGCCATGAACGCCGATGAGTGGTTTGCTCCGCAGTCTCTTTCCAAGATGGTCGATATCGCGTGCGATACTGCGGCAGACATAGTGCTCCCCACGGTGTCGCTCGACCGCTATGATGCACATCGAGAGCGCCATTCGCGCGTCTTGGATGCTGCTCATATTTCCATTGATAGCAAATCTTCGATGGTGGCCGGGCTGCCTCAGTTGATTTTAGGCGGCCTAGTCGCTCAGACCTCTGGCGTGATGTACAGCCGCTCGCTGTTTGAGGCATGCCTTTTGTGCGACAAGGCGTTTCGCACAGTTGGGTTTATGGCATGCGCGCTTTCGCAGGCACGATGCGTGTCCGGCTGCGGCGATGCTTGTTTCCACGCGGCGGCACCTAAGCTTACAGATGCCTTTGATCCCACCATGTATGCCAAGGTATCCGATGACACCCGAGCGCTCGACGAGCTTGCTGACTCACTCTCGGAAGCAGATAGCGGTGGTCGGCTCAAGCTGGCAAGCCAAAAGTTCTACTTTGCCGGACTGGTCGCCTGCATCGAGAATTTGTGTCTGAGCCCGCATGGGGTGTCGTCAATCGAGCGTTCCGCCCGCATGCGTGATATGCTCGAGGCACCTCGAACCCGTCAGATGGTCGCCGCGCTCAAGGACAACCATCGGGGACTCGGTCTGTTGTTTGGGCCGATCGCCAGCGCCAAGCCCGCGCGCTGCGTGATGTGTACGCATCTGGCAGCTTTTCTTAACCGGACGGGCGCAAAAACCGCCTAAACGGCTCAATTCGAAACAAAACTTGCATAGAATTGTTTCGAAATGCGTTCTTATACACAAAAGCCTTCAAATAGCGTTAAACTATTCAATCACTGATTGATTGTCTCCACCATCTTTTGGAGAGAGGGTTTGTATGGCTAAAAAACGCAATGGGCGCCAGGATGCCATTAGAGATATTGTGCGCAATAAGGACGTCCGCACGCAGCGTGTGCTGGTCGATGAGCTCCGCGCCATGGGCTTTGATTGCGCGCAGGCGACTGTCTCTCGCGATATTGCCGACATGGGGCTGCGTAAGCTCCCTGAGGGCATCTATGTTCTGGCAGAGGACCTGCACTTGCAGCGTATGGTTTCCGAGCTCGTTACGGGCGTTCTGCGTACCGATAATCTGGTTATGATCAAGGCTCAGCCTGGCACGGCTTCCGGCATCGCCGCCGCCGTTGATGCGGCAGAGTTGCCCGATGTGCTTGGCTCGCTTGCCGGCAACGATACGATTTTGGTCATTGCCCAGACGGCCGAGGACGGCGAGCGTCTCGAGGCGCTGATCAATAAGCTGAGCAATTCTCGCAAGTAGGCGTGCGGGTCGTGCGCTCGGCACTGTGCGCGCTGACATCGTGGCTTGTAAGGGGTATCGACGTTGGTACCGTACCCTTTGTTGCCGGTATAAAGACCGCCCACCAGGTCGCTTTAAACTAAAAAGGCCCCCGAGCAGTTTAATAAGCTGCTCGGGGGCCTTGTTGCTTATGGCTGGATGAATTTCTAGCCGACCGTATCGTCAGGCGTGGGCGAGGGGTCGGGAGTGGGCGTAGGCGTAGGCGTGCCGCCATCGCCGCCGGTCGAACCACCAGTGGAGCCGCCCGTCGAGCCACCAGTGGAGCCGCCCGTCGAGCCACCGGTCGTACCGGTGCCGCCGGTGGTGTCGCCGCCCGTGGTCTCGGTGGTCGTGGTCGTCGTTGTCGTCGTTGTGGTGGTTTCCTCTTCGTCCTCGTTCTCGTCCTTGTCGTCGTTCTCCGTCTTCTTGGTGTTGTTGGTGCCGTAGAACTTCCAGACGCTGTTGTTCTTGTAGGTGGGCGCCGTTCCGGTCGCAAACTCCTCGCGCTCGGTACCGGTCAGAACGGTGTTCATAAACCGCTTAAAGACAGGCAGGTTGGTGCTGTCGCCCAGCAGGTCTGTGCCGTATTTTTGGATGGGGATCTCGCCCGCGGAATAGCCGGTCCACAGGGCGCACGCCAGCTGCGGGGTATAGCCGCAGAACCACAGTTGGTGGTGTTGTCGGTGGTGCCCGTCTTGCCGGCATAGGGCTGGTTGACGCTCAGGCGCCGGCAGCACCCGTACCGCCGCCCTTCATGACGCCGGACAGAACATCGGTGACCGCGGCGGCCTCGCCCTCGGTAAGTACCTGTGAGGGATTGTCGGTGTGCTGGTACAGCACCGAACCGGTACGAGAGTCAATCTCGGTGATGGCGATCGGCTGGCGATAGTAGCCGCCGTTGGCAAACGTCGCGTAGGCGGCGGCCATCTCGAGCGGCGAGATCGAGCCGGTGCCGAGGGTCATGACGGGAACGTCCTCGATGTTGTCTTTGGCGGGATCGATGCCGAGCTTTTTGACGAGCGAGATGATCTTGCTGTTGCCGACGGCTTCCGCCACCTGGATGTAACCGGTGTTGGAGGAGTATGCCGTCGCCTGCTTAAGCGTGATGTTGCCATAGCTATGGTTGGCGTAGTTTTGGACCTCGGTCGTGGTGCCCTTGGCCTTGAGCGGCGAGTTGCAGTTGAGGGTGACGTTGGGGTTCATGCCGTTTTGGATGGCAGTTGCCAGCGTAAAGGCCTTAAAGGTGGAGCCGACGGGACGCTTGGCCGTGGCATGGTTTACGTGGTTCTCGTCGGCGTTGTAGTCGTAGCCGCCCACCATGCACTTGATGTAGCCGGTCTGGGATCGACGACGACCATGCCCATGTCCAGGCCGTCGAGCGAGAGCGTGTCGAGCTGCTCGCGAACGGCATTCTCTGCCACCTGCTGCATCGTGGGGTCGATGGTGGTCTTGACGGTCAGGCCGCCCTTAAAGAGCACGTCGGTCGAGAACTCCTGCTCCAGCAGCTGCTTAACATAGGCGACAAAGTAGGGCTGCGAGTATACGTCGACGCCGCTGCCCGAGATTTCGGTCACGTTGAGGGTGATGGGCTCGGCCTGTGCGGCATCGTGCTCCTCCTGCGTAATGTGGCCCAGACGCAACATGTTGTCGAGGACCTTGTTGCGACGGGATAGCGCCAGGTCGGGGTTGACCGTGGGGTCGTACTGCGAGGGCGAGTTGGGAAGGCCGATGAGCAGCGCGGCCTCGCTCAGGGTGAGGTCGGCGGCGCTCTTGGACAGATAGGTCTCGGCTGCGGCCTCGATGCCGTAGGCGCCGTGGCCGTAATAGATGGTGTTGAGGTACATCATGAGGATCTCGTCTTTGGAGTACATGTCCTCCATCTTGACGGCGATGTAGGCCTCGCGCACCTTACGCTCGATGGTCGAGTCGAACTGCTCCTCCTGCAGGATGGTGTTGCGCACCAGCTGCTGGGTGATAGTCGAGGCGCCTTCGTGCCCGCCGCCGAGGGTTGCCACCGCAGCACGCGCGATACCCCACAGGTCGATACCGCCGTGCTCGTAGAAGCGCTCGTCCTCGACGTCAACGGTGCCCTGCAGCACGTAGGGGGAGACCTCGTCCTTGGTGATGGACTTGCGGTTTTGCGTGTAGAAGCTTGCGATCTTGTTGCCGTTGCAGTCGACGATCTCGGTGGGCTCGCTCACCAGATACGCGTTGGCGTCGGTGTAGTCGGGCAGATCGGACAGCCAGCGGTTGACGTTGCCGACCATGCCGATGCCAAATGCCACGCCCGCGATAAGCAAAAAGCCCAAAAACGAGAGCAGGATTATGGGCAGGGCATGCGTCTTTGAACGGCTGCGTCCCTGTCGTTGGCGAGGACCCATATATTGACCTCCAGGTATGTCGTGCCGGACGGTGGATGTGCCGTCTGGGCAGGATGGACATAAGTTATTACACGATAAACCAAACGGGGCGCGCGAGGCCTCGTGTATGCTGGAAGACGGCATTTTTCAGAGTGAATGCATACCTTGGTAAGGAGTTTGTCGATGGCGATTCGGGCGATGGGGCCGAGCGGACAATACGAGACTGGATTGGATGCTGCCGGTGCGGCGCTGCCCGAACTGCTGGCGCCGGCGGGCGGACTCGACCAGATGCTTGCGGCCATCGCCGCGGGTGCGATGCCATCTATGCGGGGTTGGGCGGCTTTAACGCCCGCGTGAGCGCGCATGGCTTTACGGATGACGAGTTTGCGCGCGGCTGCGCCGTGGCGCATGCCCATGGCGTGCGTGTGTACGTAACGCTCAACGTGTTCGTGTTTGACGATGAGTTGTCCGACGCGGTGGCGTTGGGAGTTCATGCACTGGAGCTGGGCGCCGATGCTCTGATTGTCGCCGATGCCGGGTTGGCCTGCGCGCTGCGCGCGGCGATTCCCGGGGTCGAGATTCACCTGTCCACGCAGGCGGGCGCTCATAGCGAAGGCGCCGTGCGGCTTGCCGCCGATGAGCTGGGGGTCGAGCGCGTGACGACGGCACGCGAGCTGACGGTCGACGAGATTGCGGCGCTATGTGCCACGGGTGTGCCCATCGAGGTATTCTGCCACGGTGCGATTTGCATCGGCTATTCGGGGGCGTGCGAGTTCTCTGCCCTTCGACGTGGCCGCTCTGCGATGCGCGGTGATTGCACGCAGCCGTGCCGTTTATCCTATGACTTGGTGGACGAGGCTGGGCAGAGTGTTGCCGCCGTCGAGGGAGATCGCCTGCTGTGTCCGCGCGACTATCTGGGTATTGCGCATCTGCCCGAGCTTGTAGATGCCGGCGTGGCGTCGCTCAAGATCGAGGGGCGCATGAAGAACCCCGATACGTATTCAACGTGGTGCGGGTGTGGCGCCGGGCGCTCGATATGCTGCGCGACGACGCGTGGGACCCCGGTGCCGTGGAAGAGCTTGAACGCGAGCTGGGAAGGTCGTTTAACCGTGGGTTTACCGATGCGTACCTGCGAGGGCGTTCGGGTGCCGAGCTGATGAGCTTTGAGCGCGCAATTAACCAGGGCGTGCGCGTGGGACGCTTGGTCGCTGTGGGCCACGAAGAGGTGACCGTTGAGTTCGACGCCGCCGTGGCGGCGGGTGACACGCTCGAGATTCGGTTCTATCCGGGTGTCGACGCGCGTCCCGATGTGCCCAAGCGCTGGCCGCAGGTGCCCTGCCCGGTGGATGCCGCAGCGGGGGAGCGCGTCGTCGTGCATTGCAAGCGTAAGGTGGGCATGGGCTGCGAGGTATACCTGATTCGCAGCGCCGGCGTGTTGGATCAGACGGCGGCGGTGTTGGAGCGCATGCGGGCCGAGGCGGATGCGATTGCGCCCGTTGCGCGTGCCGTTGAGGTGCTGCCCTTTGAGGACGTTGCGGTGGATGGCGGTGCGTCGACGGAGTTGGTGGAGTGCGCGGTTCCCACTCGCATGGTTTTTGCTTGGCAGCTGATGGATGCGACCCGCGCGGAGAACTCGATTTGTCCGACGCCGTTGTGGTGCTTGACGAGGTGTGCCGCGCGAGTGATGCTGACCGGACCCGCTCACTGATGCAGCGTGCCGGGCGCGTCGTCTGCCGCAACCTGGGACAGGTGGTGATCGCTCGCGAGCTGGGCGTGACGTTTGACGTGGCGGCGCCGGTGTTCTGCGCGAATCGGGCCACGCTTACCTGGCTGCGCGGACTCGGTGCGGGGCGGGTGTACTTGCCGGCCGAGTTGCTCGGCAATGATGCGGAGCGTATTGCCGAACTGGCTGCTGAACCCGGCGTCTTGGGTCCGGTCGACGCCGACCGTCCCGAGCTTATGGTGTGCGAGCACTGCCTGCTGACCGCCGAGGGCGTCTGCGCCACCGACGCGACGGGACAGGTCCATTGTCGTGACTGCTCGCGCCGTCAGCAAACACGATATTTGGTCGAGCGCGACGGCATGCGCCTGCCAATTGCCATTGACGCATGCGGCAGGACGAGGATTTTCCTGTCGTAGGTGCCGCGTCGCGTCAGTTTGTTATCATAAGAGAGTTTATGGACTTCCAGCACCGCCGTTTTCGGCGAGGGTGCTATAGCAAAAGGAGGATACCCAATGCTGTCTGTTGACGAGCAAATGCGTATCATCACCTCGGGCGCCGCGCAGATCGTTCCCGAGGCCGACCTTCGCAAGAAGCTTGAGAAGGGCGAGCCCCTCAACATCAAGCTCGGCGTCGACCCCACCAGCCCCGACCTGCACCTGGGCCACGCCGTGCCGCTGCGCAAGATGCGTCAGTTCCAGGACCTGGGCCACAACGTCACCCTCATCATCGGCAACGGTACCGCGTTGATTGGCGACCCTTCGGGCAAGAATTCCACCCGTCCGCAGCTTTCGCAGGAGCAGATCGAGGCCAACGCCGAGACCTACGTGAGCCAGGCCATGAAGATCCTGGATCCCGAGAAGACCACCATCGTGCACAACGGTGACTGGATCCTTTCGATGGACCTGGCCGGTCTGCTGCAGGTGTGCTCCAAGTTCACCGTCGCCCGCATTCTTGAGCGCGATGACTTTACCAAGCGCTACCAGTCTCAGACGCCGATCGCCCTGCACGAGTTCCTGTATCCCGTGATGCAGGCTTTCGATTCCGTGCAGATCAAGGCCGACGTGGAGATGGGCGGTACCGACCAGCTCTTCAACCTGCTCGCCGGCCGCGAGCTTATGGAGAAGATGGGCATGGAGCCGCAGATTGCGCTCACCATGCCGCTGCTCGAGGGTACCGACGGCGTGCGCAAGATGTCCAAGTCCTATGGCAACTACATCGGCCTGACCGACGCGCCCAAGGATATGTTCGGCAAGACCATGTCCATCCCCGATGAGATGATCGGCAAGTACTACCGCCTGGCGAGCTCGCTCACCCCGGCCGAGGTCGACAAGATCGACGCTGCTCTGGCCGACGGCTCTGCCGATCCCTATGAGTTCAAGCGCGCTCTGGGCCGCGACCTGTGCGACACCTACCACGCGCCGCGCCGGAGACGAGGCTCAGGCCGAGTTCGACCGCGTGTTCAAGGAGGGCCAGCTTGCCGACTTCCCCGAGAAGCATGTCGAGCTGACCGTCAACGACGAGGGCCAGATCTACCTCGCCGGCCTGCTCAAGGACTTGGGCCTTTCGGCGAGCGCCGGCCAGGCTCGTCGCGATATCGACGGCGGCGGCGTCAAGATCAACGGCAAGGCCGTGGCTCCCAAGAGCTATAACATCGATCCCAGCGCCCTCAAGCTGGGCGACACCCTCTCCGTGGGCAAGCGCAAGGGTTTCAAGTTGGTTTAGTTACGCGGTTTTACCAAACCGCGTAACCGGTTGACGCTGCAAACCCGCCAGAGCGGCAATCTGTCTTTCAACTTCGGCGGCATGACCAGAAGGTCAATGCCGCCTCGTTTCAAGGCACCTTGCTCGCTCTGGCGGGTTTTCGCTGTCGTTGCCAGAACATCGGGGTACTCATTGGGGACAGACATAAATGAGTAGTCGTAGGGGGACACTCCTTCTCATTGCGCGGGGTGGCGTGTGCCGTTAAGCGGAGGGGGGTGTATTCCCGACCCATCGTTTGGGCATACAATGGCTATTGTCTTGCTGCGGTGAAGGCCTGTCCGCTCCGCAGCTGTTTTCTACGGTTAAAGGAGAATGTATGTCCGTTGAGGTCATGAGGTCTGTGATCGAGGCCGCCGAGGGCCGCGTGCCCGTCGACACGCTGTTTACCAATGCGCAGATCGTCGACGTGTATGGCCAGCGTGTGCGCCCGGCAGCGTTGCCGTCAAGGACGGTGTGATCGTCGGCGTGCTCTACGATGGTCGCGACGATGTCGCTGGCACCTACGAGGCTGCCGAGGTTATCGACTGCCAGGGTCGCTATCTCGCTCCCGGTTTTATTGACGGGCATCTGCATATCGAGTCTTCGAACATCCGTCCCGCCGAGTATGCTCGCATGGCCGCGACGCGCGGTACTACCACCGCCATTGCCGACAGCCACGAGATTGCCAATGTTGCCGGTCTCGACGGCTTGCGCTTTATGATCGAGGACGGCCGCCGCGCACCCATCTCCATCAAGTACATGATGCCTTCGTGCGTGCCCGCGCTGCCCGACGAGCAGGCCGGTGCCGTTATTTCGGCTGCCGATATGCAGGCGTTTTTTGCCGAGCATCCGGGCGATGTCTTTGGTCTGGGCGAGATGATGAACCTGCCGGGCGTCTTTATGGCCGATCCCGAGACCTGCGCTCGCATTGACGCTGCCAATCAGACGCCGTCCAAACAGGTCGACGGCCATGCTCCGCTTGTTGCCGGCAAGGATCTCAACGCCTATGCCGCAGCGGGTATTATCGCCGACCACGAGTCGACGATTCCCGAGGAAGCGCTCGACAAGCTATCCCGCGGCATGTATGTCATGCTGCGCGAGGGCACCTGCAGCCATGACCTTGCCAACCTGTCGCCTATGCTGCTGGAAAACCCCGCCCGTGCTCGCCGTTGCTGCTTTGCGACCGACGACCGCGCTCCCTCCGACGCGCTTTCGACCGGCATGATCGACAACGCCTGCCGCGTGGCCATCGAGGCCGGCATCGACCCGGTGGTCGCCATCTCCATGGCGTCTCTTTCCACGGCCGAGGCCTTTGGCCTGGACCACGGCTGTCGTGACCCGCATGAGCTCCGCGGCGCGATCGCTCCGGGCAAGCGCGCCGACCTGCTGGTGCTCGATGACCTGACCTTTGCCACGGCCCCGCATCGCGTGTATGCCGCCGGTGCGCTCGTGGCACAGGACGGCGCCTTTGTGGGCGAGGTTGCGCCCGAGACCGCTGAGGTCGCAGCGCTTGCCGATGAGCTGCGTGCTTCCGTTAAGCTGCCGAAGCTTTCGCTCGACGTATTCGACTATGCCTTTAAGCGGGCGAGGCCGTGATTGACGTGGTGCCGGGCAAGGCCATCACGGGCATGGTTCGTCCCGAGACTGACGAGACTTGCGTCGCATTATGCTGATTGAGCGCCATGGCCGCGGCGTGTCGCTGCAGGCCGAGGGCGCCGACGGCGACGGCCCCGCTGGCCTGGGCCTGGTCGGCAAGCTTATCGGTCGCGGCTGGGTGCGCGGTTTCACCATCACGGGTGGCGCCATTGCCTCCACGATCGGCCACGACTCGCACAACGTGTGCGTGGTGGGCGACAACGCCGCCGATATGATGGCCGCCGTTGAGGCCGTGGGCCAAGGTGGTCACGTGCTGGTGCGCAACGGCGAGGTCGTGGCTCGTATTCCTCTGGCGCTCGGCGGCCTGATGAGCGAAGGCACTGCCGAAGACGTTGCCGCGCAGCACGATGACTTTATGGTCAAGGCGCGCGCCATGGGTATTGAGCCGCCGCTCGACCCCATCATGGGCATCATCTTCCTGCCCCTGCCGGTCATCCCGACGCTCCGCATCCGCCCCGAGGGCATGTTCGACGTCACAACCTTCACCTACGCCGACTAGTCATCGGGGGACGTTCTTAAACGACTAGCCGTCGGGCGGCGTGTCGCCTGACGCCGCGACCGTAGGACCTCTGGCATGTGTGAGCTATTTGCCAGGTCCTTGTAACGTTTACGCCCGCGGAGTCTTATTTGAGCTCCCTTTGAGTACGTTGAAATCGGATACGCGTTTGATTCCAACAAGCCCGAAGGGAGCTTTTCTATGTTTAAACTGATTGCATCCGATATGGACGGCACACTGCTTGACGAAAACGGCCAGGTGCCTCCCGAGACCTACGAACTGATTCTGGCGCTACACGAGCATGGCGTGCATTTCGCTGCATCGTCAGGTCGTCGCTACGATCGCCTGTGCGAGTTCTTTGCGCCCGTTCGCGACAAGATGGACTTTGTCGCCGCTAACGGCGCCCAAGTCTACGCCGACGGTAAGATGGTGGACCGTGAGGTGTATTCCCACCTGGCGATTCGAAGGCTCGCCCAAGCCGTCAGGACGTTTCCCAATCTGCATCTTGCGCTCTTTGACCGAACCAAGTCCTTCCTGCTCGATGACGAGTGCAAGTTCGTGCGTGAGGTCGATAAGGACCTTCCCAATGCCGAGCGCATTTGGGAGCTGCCCGATTCCAGCGTAAATATCATCAAGGCGAGTATCTTTTGCGATGACTGTGCCGTTATGGACAGTGCCTACGTACTGCAGCGCGAGCTTGGCCAGCTCTTTACCTTTGCGCCTTCTGGAAACGCATGGATCGATGCCATGCAGCCCGGTGTGTCGAAAGCCTCGGGAATCGAGCAGCTCATGGAGCACTATGGCGTCGAACGCGACGAGGTCATGGCGTTTGGCGACTCGATGAACGACTACGAGATCATTCGCTTTGTCGGCACGGGCTGCGCGATGGAAAACGCGCGCCCCGCGCTTAAGGCGGTGGCCGATCGCGTGGTGGGTTGCAACCGCGACCACGCCGTCCAGCAGGAGCTCCGTCGCGTGCTGGAGAGTCTCTCCTAATCCGGCAGATGGGGACGTTCCTTTTCTGCCGACAGTGGGGGACAGTCCTTGCAGCTTTTTGCGAAGAGTGTCCCCAGTGACTAGTCGTTTAAGAACGTCCCCAATGACTGACCAATGACTAGGCGAGGGCGGCCATGATGGTGCGGGCGACGCCGTCGTGGTCGTTGTTGTATTCGGTGATGGCGTCGGCGGCCTCGCGATCTTCGGGCTCGGCGTTGATCATGGCCATGCCATGGCCCGCTGCCTGCAGCATGGGGATGTCGTTGATGTTGTCGCCGAACGCCCAGGCGTCGGCGAGACGCTCGCCCAGATGCTCACACAGCCACGTGAGGGCCGTTCCCTTGGTGGCGCCCTCGCCCATGACCTCGATATTCATGGCGTACGAACGCGTGACCTCAATGCCTCCGAGCGTGTCGAGCTCCGCCGCGATGGCGTCGCGATCAGCCGGGTCGTGCCAGTACATGGCGATGCGCTCGAGCGTCTCGACCTCGTCGATCTTGCTGTCGATATCCATGTCGATCGGTGTTCGTGTGCGCTTGAGCGAAGCCGCGATGTGGGGGTCGCCGCCGCAGAATTCGTCCAGGCGCGTGTAGAGCGAGCGGGGGAGGAAGCACTGCCCATCCGCGAAGATATCGAGGCACATCGTGGCCGGCGGCGATGCGATGGATGCGATGGGCAATGCCGCAATCGAGCGGACGGCTCAAGATGCACGTGGCGCGCGAGGCGTCGGTGGGCGTATCCTCGTCGAGCTGCCAGACGCTGGCGCCGTTGGCACAGACCGCGTAGTGCACGGCGGGATGGGCGAGAATGGGCTCAAAGATGCCCGACAGTGGACGTCCCGTGCAGGGAACAAACTCGATGCCACGACGTGCGAGCTCGTCGAGCATTGCCCAGGTGGCATCGCTCATCTGCTTATCGCTCGTCAGCAGCGTCCCATCCATATCGGAAAACACAATCATTCGTTGCGATCCTTTCTACTGGCATAAAAAGCGTGGCCGAGGGCTTGGGTCCCTGACCACGCTCGAGTTCTATAACGGTCCGCGTCCTAGCGGTCGGCGAGCGGCTTGTACTCCAGCGGCTCGATCACCGGACGATAGGCGGGGCGGATGATACGGTGCGCGCAGAAGAGCTCTTCCATGCGGTGTGCCGACCAGCCGGCCATGCGGGCGACGGCGAATAGCGGCGTAAAGAGCGTCTCGGGCACGCCGAGCATCTTGTAGATAAAGCCCGTGTACAGGTCGATGTTGGCGCAGATGGGCTTGGTCATGCCGTGGTCGCGCATCACCTGCGGTGCCAGGTGCTCGATGCGCTCGATGAGCGCGAACTCCTCGCCCAAGTCCTTCTTGGCGGCAAGCGTGCGCGCGTAACGGCGGCACACCTCGGCGCGCGGGTCACTGAGCGTATAGACGGCGTGGCCCATACCGTAGATGAGGCCCGTGCCGTCGAAAGCCTGCCTGTCGAGGATCTTGCCCAGGTAGGCCGCGACCTCGTCCTCGTCCTCCCAGTTGGAGACATGCGCGCGGATGTCCTCGTGCATAGACACGACCTTGGCATTGGCGCCGCCGTGGCGCGGGCCCTTGAGCGAGCCGATAGCCGCGGCGTAGGCGGAATACGGGTCGGTGGCCGATGAGGACAGCACGCGGCAGGCGAACGTGGAGTTGTTGCCGCCGCCGTGCTCGGCATGCAGCATGAGCATCACGTCGAGCAGCATCGCCTCATCGCGGGTGAACGCCATGCCGCCGCGTAGCACCTGCAGGATGGTTTCGGCGGTTGAGAGGCCGGGTGTGGGGTGCGGTACATGAACCTCGGAGCCGCGGCGCTTGGCGACCGAGGCCATATGCGCGAAGGCGGCGATGCGGGGGAGACGGGCGAGCATGGAGATGGCCACGTCGATCTCGTGCTCGGGTGTAATGGCGTCGGGCTCGGCATCGAAGGCGTAGAGCAGCAGCACGGCGCGCTGAAGCACATTCATGATGCTCGACGACACCGTGGTCATGGGGAACTCGCGGACGTATTCGTCGCTCAGGTGCCTAAAAGCACCCAGGCGTCCGCAAAAACCGTCAAGCTCTTCCTTGGTGGGCAGGGAGCCCGTGATGAGCAGATAGGCGACTTCTTCGTAGCCGTAGCGGTTCTCGGCCTGGGCGTTGTTGACCAGATCCTCGATGCTGTAGCCACGAAGCGTGAGTTTGCCCTGATCGGGCACGACCTTACCGTCGACCTTGTTGTAGCCATGTACGTCCGAGATGCGAGTGAGGCCCGCGACCACGCCCGAGCCGTCTGCATTGCGCAGGCCGCGTTTGACATTGTGCTCGACAAACAGGTCCTCGTCATAAGGGTCGGTCGGCAGGCCGTGGTAGAGGTTTTCGCTTTCGGGCGAAATCTGACGGCTCGCCTCGTAATCCAGAACCAGGCGGCTCAGGTGATCGTCGAAGCGGTAGTAGATTTTCTTGGCGTCGTAGGCCATGCGCGCTCCTCTCCGGTCCGCTTTGGGGCCGCGCGCTTGGACGATATGACGTCAAGCTGCCCCGAGCGGCTTGTTCGCTACAGGCGGTACATAAAGTTAAAGACGTCCTCGCGCTGGATGGACACGTTGACGCCCGAAAGCTCGCCGGCCTCGGCCAGCGCCTTCTGCAGCTCGGCGAAGTCGAGCTTGGACTCGGCGGTGTCGGCCAGCATGGTCATGGTGAAGATGTCCTCGATAATGGACTGCGTGATGTCGCGGATGTCGACGTTGGCCTCGCCTAGGACACGGGTGACGCCGGCGACGATGCCGGGGCGGTTCTTGCCAAGGACGGTGATGACGATACGGGAGGACGAGATCTCGGCCATGGGAAACCCTTTCGCGTGATTGCGGCGCGCGCGGGGCGCTCCGCTACGGTACAGTGTTCATCATTGTACCTGTCTGGCGCCAAAAGGGGTGTGCTTACTGCGGCGTTACACGTCTGCAACATGGGAGAAGGGGCAACAGGGTGCGTGTCCGCTGCGGTTGGTCGCGCCGCGTTGCACAAAGACCGTGAACCTTTTGTGGGACACGCGGCGCCGTGGTATCATAGCCGAGTTTGTTGTCTTGGTCGGAAACCAAGACGCCTTATGCGCTGATCGGTAACCAGCGCCTGACCAATAAGGAGTCCTACCATGAAGCAGGGTATCCATCCCCAGTATGTCGAGTGCACGGTGACGTGCTCCTGCGGCAACACCTTCAAGACGCACGCTACCGTGTCCGAGATGAAGGTCGAGCTTTGCAACGAGTGCCACCCGTTCTACACCGGCCAGCAGAAGTTCGTCGACACCGGTGGACGCGTCCAGCGCTTCGCCGACAAGTTCGGTGGCGCCGCTGCCGCCCAGCTCAAGAAGGCTGAGGAGCCAAGGCTGCCAAGGCCGCCAAGGCTGCTGAGGCCGAGGCCGCTCGCAAGGCCGCCGCTGAGGCTAAGGCCGCCGAGAAGGCTAAGCGTGCCGCTAAGTTTGCCGAGGAGGCTGCCAAGCAGGCCGCCGAGGCTCCCGCAGAGGCTCCCGTCGAGGAGGCCGCTGTCGAGGCCGAGACCACCGAGGCTGCTGAGTAAATAGCTCGCCGCGGAATCACTCGCATTCATGGCATGAGGGCCGTGCATTCATTTGGGTGCGCGGCCCTTTTTCTTTTTAAATTAGTGCAAACTAACCTGTCCCCATGGCACCACATGGCAGAGAGGCGGCGTTTGCCCAGATAGACCTGCCAAAATTAACCTGTCCCATTGTGGCAGGTTGGTCGTAGTTATTACGTGGCGGTCGAGCTCGACCGTATAGGCCGCGCCTTGTTTGGCTAAAGTACAATCATCTGTGTTTAACTCGCCCGCAGCTGCACGGCGTGGGCGATGGCCAAAAAGGAAAACCACATGGGATTCATGTCAAAGCTGCTGTCCTTTGGATCCGATAAGGACCTTAAGCGCTACTACAAGATCGTCGACCAGATCAACGGTCTTGAGCCCCAGTTTGAGAAGATGACCGAGGAGGAACTCCGCGCCCAGACCGATAAGTTCCGCGAGCGTTACGCCAACGGTGAGTCGCTCGACGACATGCTTCCCGAGGCCTTTGCCACCGTGCGTGAGGCTTCCAAGCGCACTATGGGTATGCGCCACTTTGACGTGCAGCTCATTGGCGCCATGGCACTGCACGAGGGCCACATTGCCGAGATGAAGACTGGCGAAGGTAAGACCCTCGTCTCCACGTTGGCCGGCTATCTCAACGCTATTGCCGGCAAGGGCGTGCACGTCGTTACCGTCAACGATTACCTGGCAAAGCGCGACTCCGAGTGGATGGGCCGCATCTATAAGTACCTGGGCATGACCGTCGGTCTGCTCCAGAACAACATGCCGCTCGAGCTCAAGCGCCCGGCCTACCAAGCAGACGTCACCTACGGCACCAACTCCGAGTTCGGCTTTGATTACCTGCGCGACAACATGGTTACCCGTCCCGAGCAGCGCGTGCAGCGCGGCCACAACTACGCCATCGTCGACGAGGTTGACTCCATCCTGATCGATGAGGCCCGCACCCCGCTGATCATCTCGGGCGCTGGCACCAAGTCCGCCAGTACCTACAAGGACTTCGCGCGTGCCGTGCGTGGCCTTGAGCGCGGCGAGGACGTGTCGCACGACATGCTCACCGCCACCGAGGACGTTGAACCCACGGGCGACTACGTCATGGACGAGGCCAAGCACACCATCGCCGCCACCGAGCGCGGTCTTAAGAAGATCGAGCGCCGCCTGGGCATCGAGGACATCTACGCCGACCTTTCGGGCCAGCTGGTCAACCACCTGCAGCAGGCGCTGAAGGCCCAGTACATGTTCCACCGCGATAAGCAGTACGTGGTCACCAACGGCGAGGTCAAGATCGTCGACGAGTTCACCGGCCGCATTATGGAAGGCCGCCGTTACTCCGAGGGCCTGCACCAGGCCATCGAGGCCAAAGAGGGCGTGCTCGTACGCGAGGAGAACCAGACCCTGGCCACCATCACCCTGCAGAACTACTTCCGTCTGTATGATAAGCTCTCCGGCATGACCGGCACGGCACTTACCGAGGATGCTGAGTTCCGAGAGATCTACAAGCTGCCTGTCGAGGTCATCCCCTCCAACAAGCCCGTGCAGCGCGTGGACCACGAGGACCTGGTGTACCGCACCATTCAGGCCAAGTACAACGCCGTCGCCGACGATGTCGAGCAGCGTCACGCCAAGGGCCAGCCGGTCCTGGTGGGCACCGTCTCCATCGAGAGCTCCGAGAAGCTGTCCGCCGCCCTTACCAAGCGCGGCATCGCACACGAGGTCCTCAACGCCAAGCACCATGAACGCGAGGCCCACATCGTTGCCCAGGCCGGACGCTACGGCGCCGTGACCATCGCCACCAACATGGCCGGTCGTGGTACCGACATCCTGCTGGGCGGCAACCCCGACGAGCTGGTGCGCGAGCGCCTTGAGTACGAGGGCCTGACCATGGAGGACGTGACGCCCGAGCAGCTCGAGCAGTTTAACGCCGAGGCCAAGGAGACCTGCAAGGCCGAGCGCGAGCGCGTGCTTGCCGCCGGTGGCCTGACCGTTATCGGCACCGAGCGCCACGAGTCCCGTCGTATCGACAACCAGCTGCGCGGCCGCTCCGGCCGTCAAGGCGATCCGGGCGAGACCCAGTTCTACCTGTCGCTCGAGGACGACCTCATGCGCCTGTTCGGCGGCGACAAGATGGACCGCGTCTCCAAGATGATGGTCACGGCCGACATGGGCGACGACATGCCCATCCAGCACAAGATCATCTCCAAGGCCGTCGAGAGCGCCCAGCACAAGGTCGAGAGCATCAACTTCTCCATGCGTAAGAGCGTCCTTGAGTACGACGACGTCATGAACAAGCAGCGCCAGGTCATCTACGCCGAGCGCAATAAGATTCTGGACGGCAAGGACCTGACCGACCACATCACCGAGGTCATGCACGACACCGTGTACCGCTGCGTGCAGGAGTTCTGCACCAAGGACAGTCACGATGGCGAGCGCGACCTGGAGGGCCTGCGCAAGTGGGTTGTGGAGCTCACCGGCCACATCGATACGCCGAAGTTCCCCGACGAGGATTATGAGGCCCTGGCTGCCGATGTCCTGGCTTACGTAGAGAAGTGCTACAACATGAAGGCCGAGCGCTTGGGCGAGGACCTGATGCGCGAGCTCAACACCCAGGTCATGCTGCGCGTCATCGATACCCGCTGGATGAACTACCTGCAGGAGATGGACTACCTTAAGACCGGCATCGGGCTGCGCGGCTTTGGCCAGCGCGACCCGCTGGTTGAGTACAAGACCGAGCCTACGGCGCGTTCCAGATACTCGTCGATACCATGTATGAGGATTACCTGCGCACGGTTCTGCGCATCGAGATCAAGGCTGCCCCGCGTGCCGTGGAGCACAAGGAAGAGCCCGCGCTCGAGGGCGCGCGCTTCTCCGGTCCTGCCGAGGTCGATGGTGATAACGGCGACTCGGTGCTGCGCAAGCAGGCGCAGGTGCAGGCCCGCACGGCTGTCCAGGGCGGACCGGCTGCCGTCAACAACGGTGGCAAGGTGACCACCTATCGCAAGTCCGAGAGCGACGATCCGTACGTCAACTTGGGCCGCAACGACCCGTGCCCCTGCGGTAGCGGCAAGAAGTTTAAGTACTGCCACGGCAGGAATCGTTAATGGCTGAGGCTTTAGAGGTAACGCCCGCCGAGCTGGACGCGTTCGCGGACCGGCTCGGCGAGGTCGAGTCGTATCTCCATTTGGACGAAAAGCGCACACGCGTGACCGAGCTCGAGGCCAAAAGTGTTGCCCCTGGCTTTTGGGATGACGCCGACGCCGCCCGTGCCACCATGGAGGAGATCGCGCGTACCAAGGAAGATATCGCTGCCGTGGACACCGCGCGCGGCGAGCTTTCCGATGCCCGCGCCGCGCTGGAGCTTGCCGAGGAGATGGGGGATGACCCCGACGCGTCGCCCTTCGCGAGGAGCTACAGCCACGGCTGAGCGCCTGGCCCGTGCCATCGATGAGCTCGAGCTTTCGAGTGGTTTACCGGTGAGTTCGATCACGGCGATGCCATTGTGACCATCAAGCCCGGACAGGGTGGTCTGGAGGCCCAGGACTGGACCTTCATGCTCTTTAAGATGTACATGAAGTACTGTCAGCGTCGCGGCTGGAAGGTCACCATCAACGACTGTCCCGCAGCCGAGGTCATCGGCATCGACCGCGCGACCTTTACTGTCGAGGGCAAGGACGCATTTGGCATGCTGCGCGCCGAGGCCGGCGTCCACCGCTTGGTTCGCATTAGCCCCACCGACGACAAGAAGCGCCGCCAGACCACGTTTGCCGGCGTCGAGGTCATCCCCGTGCTACCCGATGATATCGACATCGAGATCAGTCCCGATGACATCCGCGTGGACGTGTACCACGCGAGCGGCCCGGGCGGCCAGGGCGTTAACACCACCGACTCCGCCGTGCGCGTGACGCATTTCCCCAGCGGCATTGTGGTCACCTGCCAAAACGAGCGCAGCCAGATCCAGAACAAGGCCGCGTGCATGCAGATCCTCAAGGCTCGCCTGTACGAGATTGAGCTCGAAAAGCGTGCCGAGGCGCTCGATGAGATCCGCGGACCCAAGACCACGATTGGTTTTGGCAACCAGATTCGCAGCTACGTACTCTACCCGTATCAGATGGTCAAGGACCTACGCACGGGCGTGGAGACCAGCAATGTCGAGGCCGTTCTTGACGATGGTGACCTGGACCCATTTGTTATTGGCTACCATCGCTGGGCCACCGGCAACGCTGACGCAGAAGGCTCGGAGATCTAAAACATCGGGCGGCTTCAAGCCGATGCTAAGCCCAACGGTTGGACGGGTTTGTATCCGGAATAAACCCTGCGCAGGGGTGGTTTTGTTCCGGCGAATCGGTAGAATCGAATACAGCAAGAAGTTCGAAGCGCATCCGTTTGGGTGCGCTTTTTGAGGGAGGCAGCATGGCATATCGTCTGGACATTAAGCGCATTCTTTCGATGAACTTCTTTCACGACCTGCCCCAGATTATGTTGGGGTGCGCTCTGGCCGCTATTGCGACCGACCTGTTTTTGATTCCCAACGGCCTTGCTGCCGGTGGCGTTACGGGCCTTGCCACCATTATCCAGGCGGTCGGCGCATCGCGCGGTCTATCGCTTCCCGTTGGTATTCAGACGATCGTGATGAACGCCTTGCTGCTGCTGGTCGTTATGCGCGAGGGCGGCATGTTCTACGTGGTGCAGACCGCGACGGGCTTTGTGCTGCTGGGCTTCTTTACCGATCTGTTCGCCCCGTTTGTAGCACCTCTGGCGGATGCGGACCTGATGCTTCCCGCCATGTGGGGCGGCATTATTACGGGCATCGGTTACGGCATGGTGTTGCGCGCCGGCGCAACACCGGCGGCTCGGACACGATTGGCCAAATCATTTCGCGTAACACCTCGCTGCCGGTGGGCTCGACCGTCATGGCGATTGATGTTGCCGTATGCGCGTTATCGGCTCCGGTCTTTTCAATCGAAAACGCACTATATGCAGGCCTTTCGATGGTCATTAGCGGCTACGTGATCGATGCCGTGGTCGATGGCGGCAACAAACGCCGTATGGTCCTCATCATCTCGGACAAGTTCCCTGATATCGCTGCCGATATCATGTATGGCCTGGGTCGTGGTTGTACCAAGTTTAAGGCGACTGGCATGTATTCGGGTGCCGAGAAGCCGGTGATTATGGTCATCGTGAGCCGTCGAGAGCTCAATACCCTCAAGACGATCGTGCGCGAGCGCGATCCTCACGCCATTGTGACGGTCGCTGACGTTACGGAAGCCTTCGGCGAGGGATTCAAGGACATTAGCGCGTAGGGGCGACCGCGTTCCATCCAAAAGACGTTCACATTGATAAACCGTTTCATCAGCGGTTCTGCCTGCTAAATTGTTCAAATAATGATAAAAACTCTGGTAAAGCCATCAGTTTCCAGCATAATGAATGACGTACGTGCATTGCGGCTGTGTTGGGATTACCTTCGGTGCCGTGCGCATTTTGTCTAATGAGGATGAAAGGAAGGCACAATGAGCGACGAAGAGCTCAAAAAGGTTGCCAACGAGGTAAGGAAGGGCATCGTCACCGGCGTGCACGCTGCCAAGTCCGGCCATCCGGGCGGTTCGCTCGGCGCTGCCGATATCATGACCTATCTGTACTTTGAGGAAATGAACGTCGACCCGGCCGATCCCCGCAAGGCCGACCGCGATCGTTTTGTGCTCTCCAAGGGCCACTGCGCTCCGGGCCTGTACGCCGTGCTCGCCGAGCGCGGATTCTTCCCCAAGGAGGACCTCGAGACGCTGCGCCATATCGGCAGCCACCTGCAGGGCCACCCCAACATGAACGACACCCCGGGCGTCGATATGTCCACCGGCTCGCTCGGCCAGGGCATCTCCGCCGCCGTGGGCATGGCGGTTGCCGCCAAGCACTGGGGCGATACTTACCGCACGTACGCCCTGCTGGGCGATGGCGAGAGCGAGGAGGGCCAGGTCTGGGAGGCCGCCATGTTTGCCGGCAACCAGCAGCTCGATAACCTCTGCGTGATCGTCGACCACAACGGCCTGCAGATCGACGGCCCCGTCGAGGAGGTCAACGACCCCATGCCGCTCGCCGACAAGTTTCGCGCCTTTAAGTTCCACGTGGTGGAGCTCGCCGACGGCAACGACTTCGACCAGATCCGCGCCGCCTTTGCCGAGGCTCGCGCCACCAAGGGGCAGCCGACCGCCATTATCGCCGAGACCATGAAGGGCAAGGGCGTTTCCTTTATGGAGAACCAGGTTGGTTGGCACGGCAAGGCCCCCAACGATGAACAGTTTGAGCAGGCCATGGCAGAGCTCACGGCCGCCGGAGAGGAGCTCTAGGATGGCAGACGTCAAGAAAATCGCCACGCGCGTAAGCTACGGCGAGGCCCTCGTCGAGCTCGCCAACGAGCACGATGACTTTGTGGTCCTCGACGCCGACCTGGCCGCCGCCACGCAGACCGGCAAGTTCAAGGCAGCCTGCCCCGACCGCTTCTTCGATGTGGGCATTGCCGAGAGCAACCTGATGGGCGTCGCCGCCGGTATCGCGACCACCGGCCGCGTCGCCTTCGCGAGCAGCTTTGCCATGTTTGCCGCCGGCCGCGCCTTTGAGCAGGTCCGCAACTCCATCGGCTACCCGCACCTCAACGTTAAGATCGGTGCCACGCATGCCGGTATCTCGGTGGGCGAGGATGGCGCCACGCACCAGTGCTGCGAGGATATCGCCCTCATGCGCGTCATCCCCGGCATGACTGTGATCGTTCCTGCCGACGACGTCGAGGCCCGCGCCGTGACGCGCGCCGCCTACGAGTGCGACGGCCCCGTGTACATGCGCTTCGCCCGTTTGGCCTCGCCGGTTATCAACGACCCCGAGACCTACAAGTTCGAGTTGGGTAAGGGCATTGTCATGCGCGAGGGCGCCGATGTGACCATCATCGCCTGCGGCCTGATGGTCGGCGAGGCTCTCGAGGCCGCCGAGCAGCTCGCTGCCGAGGGCATCGACGCCGAGGTCATCAACATGCACACCATCAAGCCCATCGATGCCGACCTGATCGTCAAGAGCGCCACCAAGACCGGCCACGTCGTGACCGTCGAGGAGCACTCTGTGATCGGTGGCCTGGGCGGCGCCGTTGCCGACGTCCTGTGCGAGCAGTGCCCGACGCCGCTCAAGAAGATCGGTGTCAACGACACCTTCGGTGAGTCTGGCCCGGGTGCCGAGCTCCTGCACAAGTACGGCCTGGACGCCGCCAACATCGTGGCGACCACCAAGGAGTTCTTGGCATAAGGCAAGACGAGGCAAAGTATCGCGTCGACAACCGCAAACAAGCCAGAACAGGGGCGTCCTCAAAGAGGGCGCCCCTGTTTATGCTGAATTTAAATTAGAGTCCTGCCAAGCAAAGTTCCCATGGGGAAACGGGCCCATCCCAACGAAGTGCAATTCAGACCCTTCCAACTTTGTATGCGCAGCATCTCAAGTTGGTGCGTCGGCCCCATAGTAGCCGCAGGCCGGGCGCAGGGTTACCTCCCAAATCTTTCCGCAGCGCAGGCCGGCGTTTGTCCGCAGCTCCGCAGGAGCAGGACAAATGCCGGCCATGCGCGAGGACGATTTGGGAGGTAACCCTGCGCCCGGCCGGTGAGACCCAAACCCCGCCATGCTTCTTATGTGCAGTAAAGCTAATGCTGCTAAAATACAAAGCGCTCATGTAGTTTAAACGCACGACGATAAGGAGCACCAGTGGGTAACCACTTCCGTACCTCCGGTGCGGGCGATGATGCCCCCAAGACGCAGGCAGGCGTCCAGGGCAGTCGTTTCGCCACTCCGGATTCAGAGGGCCAGCCTGTTGCTCAGGCCCCCGCTCAGCCGGCAGATCAGGCACAGCTGGCATCCGATCCCTTTGCCTACAATCCCACCAGCGATGTTGCGCTTTCCGGCGCGGCGGGTTTTGAGCCCGTTCAGGCCGTGACCGCTCGCGTGGAGCAGCCTCAGGCTGGCGCCGCCACGCCGCAGCCTACCATGGCCGGCATTCCCGACCCCTTGGCCCCTGCGACGCCGGCTCCTCAGCCTGCGCAGTCCGGTCTCTTTGCCGCTATTCCCGACCCCACTCAGCCTGCTGCCCCGGTGGTCGAGAGCGATCAGGCCGCCGAGGTCGCAAGCCTCGATAACGCGCTCAACAACCCCGATTTTACGTCGGTGTTTGCGCCCATCGATCCGCAGGCCAGCCGCAAGAAGATGGCCAAGCAGGCCGGTGTCGAGCCCGTTATCCTTATGGAGCATGTCACCAAGATCTATCCGGCACAGCCCAACAAGCCTGCACTCGACGACATCAACATCGAGATCTATCCGGGCGAGTTCGTCTTCCTGGTCGGTCACTCCGGTTCGGGTAAGACCACGCTGCTGTCGACGCTCAACCGCGACGTCAAGCCGACGAGCGGCCGCATCCTGGTTGCCGGTCAGGACCTCATGAAGATCAAGAACCGCAAGGTTCCGTTCCTGCGCCGCCAGATTGGCGCCGTGTTCCAGGACTTTAAGCTTCTGCCGCAAAAGACCGCCTACGAAAACGTGGCGTTTGCCCTGCAGTGCATCGGCAAGCCCAAGGGCGTCATTCGCAGCCAGGTGCCGAGGTGCTGCGTCTGGTCGGCCTGGCCGATCAGATGGACTCGCTGCCCGACCAGCTTTCCGGTGGCGAGCAGCAGCGCGTTGCCGTCGCCCGCGTATGGTCAACCGTCCACCGCTGCTGATCTGCGACGAGCCGACGGGCAACCTCGACCCGGCGATCTCGCTGGGCATCATGAAGCTGCTCGAGCGTATTAACCGCACTGGCACCACCGTGATCGTCGCCACGCACGACCGCGAGATGGTCGATAGCATGCACCGTCGCGTGATCGCCCTCGAGGGCGGCCACGTTATTCGCGACCAGGAGAGGGGAGGTTACGGCAACTATGGCACCAACTAACGTGGGCTACTCCTTCAAAGAGGCAATCAGCCACTTCTTCCGTAACTGGACTACCTCGCTCGGCGCCGTCATCACGATCTTCCTTTCGCTGTTTATCATCGGCCTGTTCATTATGGGTTCCGCGATGCTGAACTCCGTGATCGGTACCGTCGAGGATCAGGTTGTCATTAATGCCTTTATTAGCGATGACGCCGATCAGGCAGACGTCCAGGCCTTTGAGGCCGAGCTCAAGACGTGGAGCAACGTCAAGTCCGTGACCTATAAGGATAAGGACGACGCGCTGGCCGAGTACACGAGCAAGATGTCGGGTAACGCCGACGCCACCATGAGCGCGCTCGACGGCCAGAACCCGCTGCCTGCCTCGTTTGCGATTGAGATGGACGATCCGTCTCAGGTCGAGAGCACGGCCAAGAAGCTCAAGAAGAATGCCGACTTCCAAAAGATCGCGGACGACGGCGACGTCAACGCGAGCGTACTGTATGGCCAGGAGGAAGTAAGCCGCTTGTTCCAGGTGACCAACTACATCCGTATTGCCGCCGTGGTGCTCGTCGGCCTGCTGACCTTTATCGCGTTCATCTTTATCAACAACACGATTCGCCTGTCCATCACGGCGCGTCGTCGCGAGATTGCGATTATGCGCCTGGTGGGTGCCAGCAACGGCTTCATTCGTGGCCCGTTTATCACCGAGGGTGTACTGCAGGCCATTTTGGGCTCGCTGCTTTCCATCGGCGTTCTGGAGCTGCTGCGCAATCTGATGATTCCGCGTCTGCAGGAGAGCATCGGCTGGATGTCGTTTGCCCTGCCGATGCAGTACTACCTGGTGACCTATGCTGCGCTGATTCTGGTCGGCGTGATTATCGGTCTCTTTGGTTCTGCCATCGCCATGCGCCGCTACCTGCGCGTGTAGGCATGCTTGGAATTCATCCCTTCCAACGGGTCGTCTCTTATGGGGCGGCCCGTTTTTTGTCCCCTAGGGATGATTTGGGTAGACTCTTGGGATGTAAGCGGCAATCGATAGTTAGGAGGCGCCATGGGGCGCAATAACAAGCATAAGCGTGGAGCTCGCAATAAGCGCGGGCCGGTGCGCAGCGAACGCCGTCCGAGCCTGACCGGGCGCGTGCAGCTCCATGAGCACAGTGCCTATGTCATAACCGAGAATGGCGACTACAAGGTCATGGGTCGCGGTAAGCGCGAGATCATGGATGGCGATATCGTTGCCGTGAGCATTAAGAACAGCCCGCACGGTGAGCGTCGCGCCGTGATCGAAGGCGTGGTTGAGCGCGCAGCCATAAGCGTGGTGGGCACGTACCAGACCGCCGGTCCGCTCGGTGTGATCGAGCCGCTCGATTCGCGTCTGAAGGCCGACTTCTTCATTCTGCCCGAGGATACCTCGGCGGATCGTCTGGGCGTCCACCCGGGTGATGCCGTTGTCGCGCGCATTTTGACCTACCCGACGCGCCTGGAATCGGGCACTGTGACGATCGAACGCCGCATCGGCGGAGATGACGCGCCCGATTTGGGTGTTCAATATGTGATGGCGCGTTACGGCTATACCGATAGCTATCCCGAGGCCGCGCTGGACGAGGCCGAGGGCTTTCGCTCGATGTGTCCGCGGCGCTTAAGGACCCGCTCCGCCGCGATCTGCGCGACCGCTTTGTCATCACGATCGACCCAGTCGACGCGCGCGACTTTGACGATGCCATTTCGTTGGAGCGCACGCCCGAGGGTGGCTACAAGCTGGGTGTGCATATCGCCGACGTTTCACACTATGTGGCTTGGGACGGGCATATCGATCTTGAGGCTCGTCATCGTACGACATCGGTGTATCTGGCCGATCGCGTGCTTCCCATGCTGCCCGAACGCCTGTCCAATGACCTGTGCTCGCTTCGCCCTGACGAGGACCGCCTGGCGTTTACCGTCGATATCGAGCTCGATGCGCAGGGCCGCGTGCGGCATTACGATCCGTACCCCAGCGTGATTCGCTCGCGTGTGCGTATGGACTATGACGGCGCCGAGGCGCTGCTGGTGCGTGCCGGCGCGGTTGAGTATTCGGTGTTGGAGGGTGCGGCCGAGGATGTTGCGGCTGCCGAGACCTCGCGCGAGGAAGCGCTTGAGCGCGGTCTTGCGTGCGAGGAGGCCGCCCGCGGCTACAACGTCGACCTCTGCGATTTCCTTGTTGCCGCTAACGAACTCGCCGAACTTCGCCGTCGTATCCGTCGCGCCCGCGGCTCAGTCGATTTTGACACGGCCGAGATTCGCGCTCTATTGGATGAGGACGGAGTGCCCGTGCAGATTGTGGCGCGTGAACGTTCGTGTGCCACGTCGCTTATCGAGGAAGCCATGCTGCTAGCCAACGAGTGCGTTGCAGAGTGGCTGGCAGACCGTGATATCGAGGCCTGCTATCGCGTGCATGAGGATCCGAGCCCCGATAGCCTGCACGGTGCCGCCGTTGCGCTGGCGCAGCTAGGCATCATCGACGATCGCCGTGCTGCCGGTATTGCCCTGGGGAGTCCCGATGAGCTGCAGGCTGCAGTCGATGCTGCCGCCGGTACGGCCAACGCACCGCTCGTCAACACGCTGCTTCTGCGCAGCATGCAGCGCGCGCTGTACAAGCCGCGCAACGAGGGCCACTTTGCGCTCGCCGCGCCGTGCTACTGTCACTTTACGAGTCCCATCCGTCGCTACCCCGATCTGGTGGTGCACCGCGTGCTCAAACTGCAGTTGGCCTATGAGCAGCTCGGCGGCAAGGACGCCTTGGTCCGTACGCCGCGGCTGATCGGCAAGGGGCGCGAGTCGCTGCCGCGCATTCTGCCGCAGATCTGCCGCGCATGTAGCGATGCCGAGCGCGCGGCAGATGCCGCCAGCCATGCGACGCAAAAGATCAAGATTGCCCAGTACTATGAGGACCGTCTGGGTGAGCGCTATGCCGGAACCGTCTCGTGGGTTAGCAGCATGGGCCTCTTTGTGCGCTTGGACCTAACACAGGTCGAGGGCCTGGTTTCAATTAAGAGCCTGGGCAACGAGTGGTTCGAGTTCGACGAGGACGCGCTTACGCTGACGGGCGCCGACACGGGGACTCGCTATGAACTGGGCCAGCGCGTGATTATCGAGGTCTCGCGCGTCAATACCACGCGTGGACACTTGGACTTTAAGCTTATCCATTAGCTAAATCCCGACTCGTGGCGAGAGAGCGGAGGGCGGTCTTTCGGGGCCGCCCTCCGCATTTGAATAGTGGCTACCTTGCCGTCTGCTCGGCCGCCCGCTTACCTGCTATTTGAGAGGTAAAACCTACCAAAATAAACCTGTCCCTTTTGGCAGGTTTACAAGAAAGCGGGGATGAGATGCGACGGTGTACGGGTATGCGCGGGTGAGTTCGCGCGATCAGAATCTTAATCGGCAGCTGGATGCGCTGGGCGCCTATGGCGTGGGCTCGGCGAATATTTATGCCGACCATGCGAGCGGCAAGGACTTCGATCGACCGCGTTATCGCGAGCTGCTGCACGTCCTGGGAGACGGGGACGTGCTGGTGGTGCTTTCTATCGACCGACTTGGCCGTAATTACTCCGAGATTCTTGAGGAATGGCGACGCATTACCAAGGAGCTCGGGGTTGCCATTGTGGTGTTGGACATGCCATTGCTTGACACGCGCGCTAGGGCCAGCGGCGCGCCGGATGTGACCAACGTACTGATTGCCGATATTGTGCTGCAACTGCTGAGCTACGTGGCGCAGGTGGAGCGCGAGAATATCCACCGGCGCCAAGCGGAGGGAATTGCAGCGGCGCGGGCGCGAGGGGTCCGTTTCGGTCGACCTCGCAAGCCGTGCCCTCCTCAGTTTGAGCTGGTGCGCGATAGCTATGAGGCAGGCGATATTACCCGCAGCCAGGCAGCAGAGTGCCTGGGCGTGTGCGTGGGGACGTTCGATCGCTGGATGCGCGAGGCGGGGTAGGGGTTTGCGTCGCTTTGTCGCTTCCTGTTGCGATTCAAATTTTGATACGGTGACGATGCCATTTGGGGCTACACTCGCTGACATTCAAAAAAGGAGGTTGGCCCTTGGCGCGCGTAAAACAGATAATCGGATGGACCGCGATCGTTCTGTTCGCTGCAACGCTGGCGGGCATCTGGGTGCTGACGGAGCAAAATGCGGTGGAGACGTCGTTGCTGAGCGAGTCCACCGCGCGTGTGGTGGAGGGCCAGGCTACGGGCGTTCAGGCTGTCGATGCCACGGGTGAAGCTCAGGCGGAGAACGGAATGACCGGGGGCACCGATTCGGCTGCCTCGAATGTCCGGTCTGGCGACTTGCTTCCATTCGCATGTGGGTGGGCACGAACGTCCGTCGCGTTGCCCATACCGTAGAGTTTTTCTTCGTCGGATTGTTCGCCTCGGTGGTCGTGGTTTGCTTTTCCAGGCGTCCGTGGAGCGTATGCTCCCGTTGCGTGCCCGTATTGCTCTTTTGCGCCGCCTGCTCCGTTGGCGATCAGGTACATAAGATCTTTGTTCCCGGCAGGCATTTCGACGTTATCGATTTAGGATTCGATGCTGCGGGCTATGTCACCGCCATGCTGTTGGTATTGCTGGCAGCGGCGTTGGTGCGCCATGCGACTCGGCCGATCGGCGCCCATGCGAGGCGCTAGCCGGTAACAAACCCGTTTCTGATAATGCGACCTTGTTGAATTATTTTGTGTCGCGCGTATTTCCGAGCGGTCGGATTTGAGGGGCGAGCGGTAGAACGCTCGCCCTTTGTGCGCCACGATGCGGCACAATGTACCGCAAAAGCTGTTTGTATCCGGTACGAATCGTTCGTTGGTCTTTTAATTCTTTTCAACGGAGGTGTTTGAGATGGCAAACGGATT